>Ga0255216_1000002_pt1 | contig 362433 bp, 346 predicted proteins | sample Miss_Atlam_RepA__FD_189934 | JGI IMG/M metagenome (GOLD analysis project Ga0255216, IMG submission 189934) | Freshwater microbial communities from Mississippi River, Louisiana, United States - Miss_Atlam_RepA_8d | ecosystem: Environmental > Aquatic > Freshwater > River | place: USA: Louisiana... | reverse complement strand
TTTGGCCATTGAAAAGACAGCTTGCTGGCTGATCAACTGCGCACGAAGCATAGTTTGCGGAACCAGATAATATTCCATTTTGACAAGTACGTTGTTCTGGTTGACAAGACGAATCGTAGCCAACAGTACTAGTGGCAAAAGCATTTACAGATTGACCATGAGCTATTGTTTGGCCGTTGAAAAGACAACTTGCAGGTTGATCAACAGAGCATGAACCGAATTGATAAGCACCTGTAAGTACACCATTGTCACATAATCTGTCTTGAGAAATGCAAGATTGACCGTAAACTACACTTGAATTTTGAAAAGCTTTAACCGCTTGACCATGGGCTATCGTTTGGCCATTGAAAAGACAGCTCGCTGCTTGATCGACAGCACAGGATGCATATGCAGCAGACCCAGAAAGTACACCGTTTAGACATGTGCGTTGTTCTGATTGACAAAGGCTGCCGAATGAAACCGAGCTGGAAATAAACGCATTGATCGTCTGTCCATGCGAAATAGTTTGACCGTTAAAAAGACAACTAGCCGGTTGATCCACAGCACACGATGCAAATTGATAGCTGCCACTGAGTGATGCGCTTTTGCAAGTGCGAGTTTCGGAAATACATTGATTACCAAAAGCAACTGTTGAGTTTTGATAGGCCGTGATCGATTCCCCATCTTGTAATGGTTGTCCATTAAAGGTACATCCATTGTCATCTGGTATAATAATTAATGATGGCATGATGCTGACAGTTGTTTCTGCATGAGAAATGTTACAACACAGAAGAACTGAAAATCCAACTAACGTGATCATTTTTCTTGAAAAAGACATTATGAACTCCTTGTCGCTTAGACAACTTGTTTTATATTTTGAAATTATTTTTTTTAAATAGCTTGGGAAAATTGTATTTTTATCGAGATAGGACAGCGGAGTCTACAAGTTCTACAATTTAGAAAAGTAAAATACGGGTGATTAAAGTTAGTGACAAAAAGTTTTACGAAAAAAAATCATATTTATCGGGCTCAATATATTTGAGCCCGATAAATAAATTAAATAGATGTTTCAGTTTGAATCGAATGCGTTTGATTGCGAATTGCTTGATCTAGAGTGATATCATTTAAAATACCGCAGTAAATAGCAGTACATAGCTGTATGCCACGAGAAATAATCGGTAATAAATGTGTAGGGCAGCTTTCAAGATGAGGTAATGCTTGACTGAAATGTTCAACATCAACTTCACAGTGCAATCTCATAAAAGTCGAAGCTTCTTGTCCGTGTGAACTAAGAACTTTTGGGTAAGAAAGATGAGCTTTTTTTGCAGCGAAACCTTCTAAAGTTAGTGAAAATCCTAAAATAGCTATTGGGTGTTCGTTTTCAATCATATAGCTCAGAGATTGATAAAAAAATGCAGTGTGAGGAAGTTCAGGAAACATACTGAGTTCATAGCCCAGTGCTTTTAAATCTTTTAATGCAAGCAACTCATGTTTTTTTTCTTCCTTAGCCTCTTCGATAAATCTCCAATGAAGTGTATCTTCAGTTCCAGGTTTAGTTCTGGCTGATGCAAGTGCTAGTTGTCTTGTTGTCCAAGAAACATAGTAATAGCTTTGCGCTAACCAATTCGCATAAGTCTGTTCATCGTGCCAAGCAAACTTTTCGCAATCATGTGCAATCCGGTCAATCGCAACAAGCATTTCATTATAGACTGTTTTCGGTGTAAGTGTTGGGTTCATTTAATTCTCCTTTTGTCATGATTTGTTTGTAATTATTGAAATTCCATCCAAATTCTGTATTTAATTTAAGTATTTGAGAAGGCTTTGAAAAGTATTCATCCCACAAATTTGTAACAATTTTTTTTTCAAGTTGTATTTCTGCAGATAGATAACTGTCTTTGTTAAAGAGAACAAAGTCGGAAGGTTCGTTATGAACTAAAAAGTCAGATTTAATTGATTGTCCTGTCCACCTTAAACCAAGTGTATTTATTTTGCCTATATTGCGAGTATAGCAAATTGCCCATTTCAAAAAAGAAGTATACAGGCGATGAAGAATTAATCCAGCCATAATGTCAACAACTCGAGCATCTCCGTACCATTTTTGTGATACAAGAAGTTGATTTATGGTGAAACATCTCAGTGCTTTTTTCTCTTTTAAGGTTTGAAAAACATCTTCAGGAATTTCACTAAAGTAAGAATGGTCTCTTGTGAATACATGGTTTAAGTCGAAAATATCCGCAGCAATAAGTGCAATAATTTTATCATTAACATGTAAAGAGTAAATTTCTTTTTGCCTCATGAAATTATCACTACTTAATACAAACTCTGGGGATTTTTTTTTGAATTGAGCGTTCCAGATACATTTCCAATATTCATATTGTTGATTAGCTATGTTGAACTCTTCATTCGTCCATGTGTTTGACTGGCTGATATTTGTTACATAAAGTCTCAAATGGTTGTGTGTCTCATTTAGATGCATGACCTTAGTCTAGTAATTAAAAAATTGATTAATCAACTATTTTTAATTTAAATCATTGTCAAGATGTGTTAATTTTCTGCAAAAAATGCCTAAATTAGATTAAAAAATAGACTCTTTATGCCGATAAGTAGACTGCTGCAATGAGTACAATACAAGTTTTAGTTTATATTCTTGGGGGGATTTTAGCCATTAGTTCGGTGTATGCCGGACTGTTGTGGTATTCGTTTCGCGAAAAAGTTTTAAAAAATTTTTTCTTATTTTGGATTTGTGGATGTGTTTCTTTTGTAGCGCAAGGTGTTTTTAGTGAGCTAAATGCTATACATTTCTCATTGTTTTTTTTGGCGCATTTTTTGTGTTTTTATTACCTCTTTGAGATTTCAAGACACTTGCTAGGTCTTAAAATTAGTTGGAAACATATTACATTTTTAGCAAGTCTAAGTTTGGTATTGAGTTTAGTGCTATTTGCAATGAAATTTTCATATTCAATTAGTGCAATACCTGGTGTGTTATTTATTTCATGTGCTTTATTTTATTTTTCCTATCTAATTTTAAGATCACCAAACCGTACACGATTAGATGTTGGTTATGCGCTACTTTTAATAACGAATTCATTTCATGTATTAGATTATCCTTATATGAGACCTAGAGAAGACCTTGCTATTTTTGGATTTGCTATAGCCATCACATTTTACTTTATATATTCTATTTTTATACCCTTATATGTTATTAAAAAAATCGATACAGAACGCGAGTCTCAACTTGAAGACATGGTCATATCGAGAACTGATCAATGGCAGGTTGCAAATCAAAAACTGTCTGAAACAAATACTATTTTAGAGTATAAGTATAAAGAGATCGATAAGATGGCGCAGGAAAATCAAGCTCTATTGAATATTTTAGTTCATGATATTAGTAATCCAATGCAGATTATTTTCAATTGTATGACTGGATTGAAAAAACATAAAGAACCAGATTCGCAAGCAAAGTATCTGTATGAGAGGTATCCAAAGTTAGTACGAGCAATGAACTCCATAGATGAAATTTTGACAACTGTACGTAATTTTCATAGTGCAAAATTAGGCAAAATAAGTGTTAATTTTGTTTCAATTCGATTAGATAGTTTATTGAGTGAAGTTGTCAGTTTACTCGAAGAAAAGCTTGCAATGAAAAATATAAAAATCAGTTATGATTCTAACCAATGCTCAAATATTTTTATTCGCGGAGAAGCTTCTTGGTTGAAAAACCAAGTTTTAATGAATCTTCTGACTAATGCAATTAAATTTTCACCAGAAAATTCAGTAATTGATATTATTGTGAGAGTGGATAGTAACAAAGTTGCTGTGCAAATTCGCGATTATGGCGTGGGTATTCCTGATGATTTGCGAAATAAAATTTTCGAGTTAGATCAGCAAACAACAAGATTGGGCACTTCCGGAGAGAAGGGAACAGGCTTGGGCTTGCCTATCGTTAAAAAATACTTAGAAATGATGGATGGTAAAATTACTCTCGTTGAACTATCGAAAAGTGAATTAGGAACTTGTTTTGAGCTAGAGCTGACGGGTGAGAGAGATCAACAAAGTGCTTAAATGAGGCTGTCTATAGATGTGCTCGATCAGTTATTGACTGATCGAAATGAGAGCGATTAACATCTTAACGTGCAAAAAAATAATCGCAATATTAGCTATTTACTTTTGTTAATCTTTGCAGTGAACTCGATCAAAGCAAGTTTTTTGATGGATAGTCATAGGCATTGTGATGAGTTATTGCACTTCCATTTCATTGCTGTTAATTCTCAAACTAATATTGACCAAATTGTCGATAGTAATTCTGATGGGCATAATTGTCGCGAGGGTAAACATTTATCTGAAAAATTGAGTTTTGATTTCACTTTAGATATAGAATTAGCTGAATTTAATTTAAGATTAGGCTATCCAATCGTTTATTTCGTTGAATTACGATACCTTCAGCCATATCTTGAGCCTCGAAAAAAGCCACCGAGAACAAACGTATATATCTCATAAATAAATACTTAAAAATAACCATGAAAATATAAATCAGATATTGTAATAGCAACTTGTAAATTAAGAAAAAAGGAATTTTATGAAAACAAAAATAATTATTTTATTAGCATTAATCGCACAAAATGTATTTGCTGCCGGAGAGCATAAACACCACAAACATCATCATGCAGCCCATGTTCATGGTGGAGGTGAGTTATCGATCGCATTTGATAATTTAAATGGACGTATTGAATTTAAAACAGCGGCCCAAAGTGTTTTAGGGTTTGAATATAAGCCTAAAAAAGACAAAGACCTTCAGAAACTGAAAACGGTTACAGAGCAATTCAATAACTCTATTCAACAATTTGTGCAGTTTGATCAAAACGCAGAATGTATAATCATGCCGGATGTTATTGGGCAAATTCCTGAAAAAGGTGAAACAGAGATTGTAAAACATTCTGATTGGCAAGCTCATTACAATGTTGTTTGTAAGAAAAGTGTTGTCGATACAAAAATTAAAATTGATTTCACCGTATTTAAAAATTTAAAAGATTTGGATGTAACTGTTTTAGCTGGATCATTGCAGAAAAGTGTTGAATATAAAGGTAAGCCTATCGAAATCAATTTAAAGTAGATTAGTTTTTTTGAGGCCTTGTTTTTCGCTTTTGAGAAACAAGGCCTTTATATGTTTGATTGATCGTGTTTAAGATTAAAAATCTGCAGCAACAACTACTGATCTGGCTTTAAATTCACACCAGCGTCTTTGAGTTCATCTTTAAGGCCCCACAATTTACTTAATAGACGTGGAGCATGCGATCCTATATAGGCCATAATTAAGAATTTAATAAATCGACCTATGAAAATAACTGCCGCGAGATGTATTAATGATGTATTTGCTAAACTTGCTAATATAACAGCGGGTTGTTGCATAAATGGCGTAATGGCCACGGCAAATACGAGAAATAGTCCGTATTGCTCAAAAAACTGAACTGATAAAGACCAAGATTTAGTTTCGTTTATACCTGGATAAATATCAAGTATCCATGGCAATCCTTGGTATTCAACTAATGCAGCCAGAGCTATTGCTCCAATCGTAGATCCAATAGCGACACTGAGTGAAAATAAAAACCAGTGTTTAGGTTTTAGCATTGAACTTGAAATTAAAATGCCATCATTAGGAATAATAATAATGAGATTATCTAATGCCGCTAAAAGTCCTATGAGTGGAGCATACCAAAAGCGATCAGTATATTTTTGGATAGACTTTACGAAGTTCTGAATTTTACGTTGTAATTTTTCGATCATCATGAGCAAAACTATCCGATCTAAATAAGTATCTTATCTGTCTTATTTTTATTTTGTTACTTTACTCTTTTTTCTTCAAGTTTAGCGACGTACCATGAACTTAGTGCTGCTGTAATTAATATTGATAAAATCACAAGAACTGAGACCCAACTTGGTATTTTAAAAAAGTCCATAATCAACATCTTAACACCAATGAAGCCCAGTACAGCTGCAAGTCCCGGTTTTAAATATCTCAGTTTACTAACCCAGTCAGCTAATACAAAATAAAGTGCACGTAAACCAAGAATTGCCAGAATATTTGAAGCAAAGGCGACAAATGCATCTTGTGTGACAGCAAAGACTGCTGGAATAGAATCAACTGCAAAGATCAGGTCTGTGACTTCGATGACAATTAATGCTAAGAAAAGCGGTGTGGCTTTTGAAATGCCATTTTCTTTAATAAAAAAATTATTTCCGTGTATTGTTGCAGTTGTTGGTATAAATCGTTTAATTAATCGAATAGACCAATTTTCTTTGACCTCAATTTTGTCATCAGTTTCACGAAGAAATTTGATGGCAGTTATAACTAGAATAGCGCCAAACACATAGAGTATCCAGTGGAACATATGCAGCAGTTGAGCGCCTAATATGATAAAGAATGCTCTGAGAATGATTGCTCCGAGCACGCCGTAGAATAACACTCGATGCTGATATTGTTCAGGAATGCGAAACGAGCTAAATATTAATAAAATAACAAAAAGATTATCGACACTTAAGCTTTTCTCAACCAAGTAACCAGTCAGAAATTCGAGACCTAGATCTTTCCCGTAGGTTAATCCAAACCACAAATTAAATAAAAGCGCAACGCTAACCCAAATACCACTTTCGATGAGAGCTGTTTTGCGAGAAAACTTGTGCATGCTTTTGCCAAATAAGCTGAGATCTATCATCAATAAAATGATAATACCGACTGAAAAAGAAATCCAAAGCCAAGATGGTGCGATTGAAACTTGTGAAATGAAATCCATAACTGTACCTTTATTGTTGCGTAATGAGTTTAATTTAATGCTTAAATATTAATGTTTGCTGTGTGAAGAATGGAGTACTTTTTCTGTATAGGCTAGCATTAATGTTGAGAATAAAAAGACAACATGAATAATGATCTGCCACTTGACTTGTTCAAAATCTTTATTGTTGATATTTATAAATGACTTAAGAAGATGGATACCTGAAATTCCCACTAAAGCTCCAGCAAGTTTAACTTTGAGAGTTCCGGCATCGATTTTTTGTAGCCAATCCGGGCGATCTTCGTGCTGATCTAAATGGATTCGGCTAACGAAAGTTGCATAACCGCCAATGATAACCATAACAAGTAAGTTTAATACCATTGAAATATCAACAAGTGTAAGAATACCGAGCATCAAAAGTTCTTCTGATATCGTTGTCACAGTTGAGCTTAAGTGAATAAGCTCAACTAGAAATTTATAAGTATAAAGTATCGATCCAACAATGAGACCGCCGTAAATTGGGGCTTGAATCCAGCGACTTGAAAAAATAATACTTTCGAAAAGACTTTCAATTTTTTTCATTATTAACTTCTTAATCTTTTAATGCGTTCTTCAAGTGGTGGATGTGTTGAAAATAGGTTTAAAAAACGACCTGGCCTGCTAGAAATTTTAAAACTTTGCACATTGGGCTGCGCAGATGTGTCGATCTGATCAATTGTACGCTGTAATCCTTCAAGCGCTTGAATCATTTTATCACGACCCGCAAGTTTTGCACCTTCTGCATCAGCGCGGTATTCACGATAACGCGAAAACCATGCAACAACAATTGAACCTAATATCATAAAGACAATTTCTAAAACGAATTGAACAATGTAGAATGATAATGGAGGTCCTTGGCGCTCTTCACTATCTTGACCTTTTGTCATTGTCAGGGCGAATGCAATTGCACGAGCTAAAAACATGACAAAAGCATTTACGATGCCTTGGATTAAAGTCATTGTGACCATATCACCATTTGCGATATGAGCGACTTCGTGGCCGATGACACCTTTTACTTCATTAGTATTCATACGGCGAAGCAGTCCGGTTGAAACAGCAACTAGAGAGTTTGACTTTGTAGGTCCAGTTGCAAAGGCATTGACCTCTGGTGATTCGTAAATACCAACTTCTGGCATTTTAGATAAATTTGCAGCTCGAGAAAGCTCATGAACCATTTGAACTAGCTCACGCATTTCGGGATCGCGAGTTTCGGGGTCAATGATTTGTACACCCATCATCCATTTGGCCATGACTTTTGACAAAGCCAATGAAATGAATGCTCCTCCCATACCCCAAACCAAGCAGAAAATCATGAGAGATTTATAATCTAAACCATAAGCTGTGATGTAGGAATTGACCCCAAGTAAATTCAAGATAAATGACACTGTAATCATTACGAGTGCATTGACCGCCAAGAAAAGACCTATGCGTTTAAACCATGCCATAAAATATCCTCCAACAATATATAATCTTATCTTTGACAGATACTTTTTAAAAGACGATAAATAATAACTAATTGTTCGCTTAAAACAAACTATTTGCAAGAGGACATTATGACGCGGATAAACACGCAGTGGTTAAACTATCATCATTTATTCTATTTTCGAATCATCGCGACTGAAGGGGGTATTGCCAGAGCAGCTGAAAGACTTCATATTGGTCAGCCGACGTTAAGTTCTCAGTTGAAGCAGCTTGAGGATATGGTTGGTAAACCTTTATTCGAAAGAAAAAATCGCAAATTGATTCTGACTGAGGCTGGAAAGGCCGCGCTTGATTACGCCAATGAAATATTTCGATTGGGCGATGAGATGCTCGAAGTTCTTAAAGATAACACGCCTGACAATCAACCACATTTACAAATAGGAGCCTTAGATAGCGTTCCCAAGAATGTGATTTTAGCTTTAGTTATGGCAGCTTACAAAATTGCACCGTGTGCAATATCGATACTTGAAGGTAAGGGAAATGAATTATTTAGAGAGTTGCGAGCACACAAAATCGATTTGATTGTTTCGAATTATCCGGCACAAGATCTTGAAGAGGCTAAAGTCTATTCAAAATCAATCGCAAAATTACCGGTGTCAGTTTACGGAGCCAAAAAATTTGCATCGATTGGTAAGAATTTTCCGAAATCGCTTGATGGCAAACCTTTTGTGTTGCCAACAATGCATAGCAAGCTTCGTCACGATTTAAATCATTTCTTTAAATTAAATTCAATTCGAGCTTTACCTGTAGCAGAGACGCAAGATTCTAGTTTGCAAAAATTACTTTCGGAACATGGGGTGGGATTAGCACCATTTTCTGAAGTTTCGGGTGCTAAAGAAGTCAACTTGATAAAATTAGGTCGACTGCCAGATGTGTTTGAAGAAATTTGGTTAATTTCGGCACAAAGAAAACTAGAAAATCCTATCGCAGCAAAGCTCATGCGATCTTCTTATTTGCAACTGTAGATTATATTATAAATTAATAATTACTTTTTTTAACTGATCCGGGGGGGTGGCCAAAAACAGAAAGTTCTAAAAGCCTTTCTTTAAACTGTTAACTTGCGCAAGACTGACAAATTCCTTTTAAAAAAACAGCTCGATTTGCGCTTAAAAATTGAAAGCCTCCCATGGCTTTAAAAAATGAATTTAATTTATCGTGGTCTTTGACTTCATTGTGTTTTTCGCAAGACTGACAATATAAAAGAACATGTGCGTGTTTTTCACAGTCGTGAGAACAACTGACATATTTATTGTTTTCGATTTCATGGACTATGCCTGCTGTCTTCAGCTGATTCAAGTTACGGTAAATTGAAACACGGTCGACTGATCCAGTTTCTTTTTCAAGTTCTTCGATGATTTCAGCTTGCGATAAAGATTTTTTTTCTTTTAAGAATAACACAATAAGATGAATTCTTAAGTCTGTTTTTTTAAGTGAAAAGCGATTTAAAATTTGTTCGGCTTTTTCTTTGGTCACTTTATTCATAATTGGCCTCTTTGAAATGTTTTGTCATTAAATAGCCTTTTCAAGTTCTTTGCAATCAAACACACCTGCTTTGAAAGCATGTCCTTTTAAAATAGTCTTTGGAACTACTTGCGTCAGTTTTTGTATAGTCTTTTCGCTAGTTTTTATTTTTTCAAAATTGTTTCTACGAATTTGATCATTTGAAATTTGAGAGCCAACCCAGGCTATTCTGAAATTTTCAGGTAGGGTGCATTTCTGAATTTCAGATTGAAGGTTCTTGCAGGCCGAACAGTTTTTTGACGTTAAGACAACAAGGTCAAAATCTGACAAAAGATCTTCATAAGAGTATCTTGTGTTATTTAAAGTCGAATAGAATGAGGCATTGGCTCCAATTGAGTATAAAACAAGCAAAATCCAGAATGACAGGCTAAAAGCATTTTTCCGCATAATCTTTTATACAACAAAAAACTTGCAAATGCAACTATGTTGCAGTAGATATCGGTCGAATTGGTGCAACGGTGTTGCATAAAGGCATAAATAAAATAAAGACTATGCTATAAGTAGTCTTCACTTTGGGGGAATTAATGGGAGCAGGGTTATTAAAATTATTAAGTGTGTTGACTCTTTTTATCGGTGTGCAGTCCTTTGCTCAGCAACAACATGAGGATGATCATGAAGGCTGGCCAGAAAATACCTTATTAGCTTTAGAAGGCCAAGACGCTATTACTAAAGAAGAGTGTTTGCTTTTTGTGACAGAAGTTGGTTACACAGGACCCGAGCAAACTGCTGAACAGTTTTTTGCGATCATTGAAACAAACTATGCGCACGGAACTGATCACGCAGCCCCATTCGTCGTAAAAGCTGTAGCTAACAAGCCAGGCGTTCTTGCTGGATTGGGACCTAACGGTCAAGATCAAATTGCAATTTTTTTAGATCCACAAGCTTTAGATCTTAGAAATGTAAAATCATTTAATTTAAAGTGGCTTCACGGAAACCATTTTCATACAAATCGTTGTGTGAACATGACTGTTCATTCGCATGAAGATTAAATATTAACTTTTAACATATTTAAAATAAGGACGTGTAAATGAAAAAAATAATTATCTTGATTGTCTCATTTTTTGTTAGTGAATCACTTTTGGCTCAGGTTCAGCAAGTCGTATATGTGGGCCGAGATAAGAATACCAATGCTCCATGTAAGTTGTATGTTAACAATGTAGGATATAAAAATGATCAAAGAGTTCCTGAAAATTTTTATATGGATGTTTTACCGCGGGGATTTTCTCATGGTATCGATTCGGCTGGCCCGTTTAGATTAGGAACCGTTGCGGATAAGCCAAATATTCTTTACAGTTTGCAAAATGCCGACGAAATGGTTTTATTTTTTGAAAATGGAGACTATTTAACAGGTGAACCATCTGGATTTAATGTTAAATGGCTTCATGGAAATCATTTTCATTACGATGTTTGCAGAAATTTACGAAGAAAATAATTTTAAAAATGCACTCGATTGTAATCCTATCAGCAATATTGTTTGCGACAAAGTTCGTCTTTGGATTAGAGACCAATAATCCTATCAATGATCAATCTAGTGAAGTTGAAACTATCGTTGTAAAAGGTCAAAAACAATACTTTAAGGGACAAATCAAAAAAGAAGAAGTCAATCGTGTTGAAAGCTTGAGTAAATCTATTATTCAAGAAAAAAAAGCCACTACTTTTGCTCAGGCAATTGATAACGAAAAGGGAGTTGATTCGCAAACATCCTGTGCATTCTGCGGAGCTAAGCGCATTTCAATTAATGGGCTTAAAGGTGAACACACAACGATTCTTGTCGATGGAATTCCATTACATTCAACCGTATCTGGTTTTTACGGAATCGAAGCAATTCCGTTAGATGGTGTTGAGTCTATTGACATTTATCGTGGGGCAGGAGCTTCGCTAACAGCGCCAGAATCGATAGGTGGCTCGATTAATATAATAACGGTTGATCCTTTTGTGCCCGTAAAGCGGACGACGCTTATGTATGGTCATGATGGAACATACTCAGTTAACCTTGGTGCTTCCTCTAAAATTTTGGATAACGCAGCTCTTTTTATTGGTGCACAAAGTTCTAATAATGCAAATTTTGATGTCGATCAAAATGGCGTGACTGAGTCTCCACATCAAAAAAATACAAATGTACTTATGAAGGTTACATTTCGTCCAACTGTAAATGATGAGCTTAATCTTAAGATGACTTATGCGAAGTTAACTTCGTTTGGCGGAAATCCAAATGATTTGACTTTGAGTAAACCTGTTTCGTTGACAGCTGGCTCAAGTGACTTTGAAAACTATGATGTGCGGAAAAAATACATTGGTAGTCTGGATAAAATTACGGATAACATCAACTTAGTTCGTAAAGAAATCACTTTGAACTATCAAAGACAACTCGATGAAAATTCTAACTTAAAGTTAAATCTGGCTCGGGCGGAACAGGCGCAAGATGCAATTTATTCTCATGGCTACGACTACAACAATAAGGACACAATCGATTATTTTAATTCAGAGTATCAATACGTCACAGATACTCATTTGTATTACTTAGGCTTTGATATAAAAACGCAAAGGATGAATTCGACTTCATTAGTGCTTTACGATCAAATGGGTCTTAAAAAAGACAATTTGGTCCATGCTGTGAATGGAATTTATTTTCAAGACAGCTGGTCGATGAACAATAGAAATGAAGTGTCGTTGGCTATTCGTGGGGATCAAATAAAAGTCGACTGGTCAGATTTAAATAAAAATATTGATAAAACGATGGTCGCACCAAGGTTATATTATAAACATACCCACAGTCCGATTTGGACTTCAAGATTAGGTTTAGGGATTGGTTACAGATCGCCATTAACTTTGTTTGAAAGTCAGCACGGAACTGACCATAACGGATTTTTAGTCGACATTACAAAAATTGAAACCGCAGAGTCTTTTGTTTATGCCTTAATGTCTCAAACAGAGAGTGACGCTTTTGAATTTTCAGCTCACTTCACTAATTTGAAGAATATGGCTTATGGAATTGATCGAGCCTCGCAAAGCTTGCCGACCATTTTTACGAATTCAAATGAAGATTACTTAGTTTCAGTTTTTGACGTGAGTTATGGTCGAAAGTTGACTCACAAGTACCAACTTGAAGGTATTGCTGAATTTTTCAATTATCCCGCTGGTTACAAAAGCAAACTGCCTGTGGCAGCACAAGAACGAAGATTTTCGTTAAAATCAACCTATGAAGATGATCAATGGAATTTTGTACAGAAATTGAATGTTGTGCTTGCGCAGGATCTATCGGCTTATGGTTATAGTGATCATTACAATATTGCCTATACTGACGGTGATGTGATGAGCCCGACTTATGGTGAAACTTATTATAGAGATCAAAAAAGGCAGACGTCTCCGACCTACTTCACGTTAGACCTTCAGTTCAAAAGAAATTTAAATAAGTACTGGGACTTTGAATTTCAAATAGCCAATGTGTTTGACTACACTCAAACCAAAGCTGGCGATAGCCCACTGACTTGGGCCAAACATGGCAACCATTTTCATTTAGACAATTTTCATATCTGGGGTCCGCTTCAGGGTCGCCGTTTTATTGTTTCGTTGGTGGGTGACTTTTGATTGATCCTTTAAAAACATTTATTCGGCGAAATTGTTTTTTTTTGTTGAGTTTTGCAGTTCATACTTTTGCTTTTGTAGTTTTGTTGATTTCAAACGAGCCCCAAAAAACACCTGATGCGAATCTAGATATTGAAGTCGTAGAAAGTGTTCGCGGTGGATTCGTTCAAAATTCATCAGAATATAAACCTCAAAAGAGGCTTCGAGTTGAGTCTGAAGCAGTGCCGCAAAATTTTAAAAATTCTTCTGTTCAAGACAGCGAAACACACAGCCTCAATGACACTCGCAATCAGCAGATCTCTAATCAAGATGAAATGATGGAAGGATTTTCTGATATTTCGAAAGACGGAAATTCTCATCAAAACTATCTCGATCGAATAAGATCAAAAATTGAATTTTATAAAACATATCCAAAGGCGTCTAGAGTTCTAAAAGAGACGGGGTTAGTCAAAGTTAAACTTAAAATTACAAAAAACGGTCATGTTCAAAAAATTGAGATTATAGAATCAAGTCAATTTAAACGATTAGATGATGCCGCTATCAAAGCTGTTGCTGATGCATCACCATTTGAAGAATTTCCCTCAAACATAAGCCATAATTCTTGGTCGATTATAGTTCCTATGCAGTTCGAATTAAACTAGCAATTGAATGATGGATTTCCTTGTAAATTAATATTTACTTTTTTTTAACTGATCCGGGAGTTTGGCCAAAAAAATCTTTAAAAGCTTTATTAAATGCAGATAAAGACTGATAACCAACTGAGTAACTAGCTTGATCAACATTTACTCCAGAACTTAAAAGAGCCCAAGATTTTTGGAGTCGCCACCAAGATAAAAATTGCATCGGAGTTGTATTTCCAATTTTTTTAAATTTTTGTACGAGTGATGATCTGGAGATATGACCACACGCCGCCATTGATTCTAAATCCCAATTAAATTCGGGTTTATCAATTATTGCAGAAACGATAGGATAAAGATTTGAATCAGACAGAATATTCATAAAATGCCCTTTTTTTTGAGGAATGGAAATATAGTCGCCAAGGGCGTTTAAAAAAATTAACTCAGCGAGTTTATTTAATTTTGCTTTCTGTCCTAAAGAATTTTGTTTCGTATTTTCGTAAATAATAAGTTCTAAAATGGGCTGCATCCAGCCTTTAATTTCTGAGTATCGAAATATGATATACTCAGGTAAAATATTTAAAATCGACTCACTTCCACGGTGAGCAAAGCGTATATCAGCACAGAGCAAGCCAGTGCTATTAAGTTTACTTTCACTATTAAATGAAAAAATTTTTGGCTTCGTGGTCTCTCGAGTTGTCGGCTGCATGCTGTGTTTAATTTCTTTTGGGAAAATAATGAGATCTCCGTAAACAAGATCAGTCGTGAGTTTTGGCGGGATGTTTAGTCGACATCGATCTGATGTTACAACATGAAAGCAAGTTTGTCCTAACTGTTTTTCATTAATTTGCCAGTTACCACAAATTTTAGCATTGTGATAGATGTCAACATCCAGATTAAGCAAGTTTAAAATTTTAGATAAAGCATCCATATTGTCCTTTAAAGGATAAAAAATGCTATTTAAAGCATTATAAGTACATTTACAATACTATATCATAGTTTTTAAAAGCAATTAACAAAAAAGGAGTTTGCTGTGAAAAAAACTATGATATTTATAAACATTCTACTAATGTCTGCATTAACTTATGCGACTGAGCTGCCAACAGTAGTGCTAGTTCATGGTGCGTTTGAAGATGGATCATCTTGGAACAAGGTTACATCCCAATTAATTAAAAAAGGTTATAAGGTTATCGCATTACAAAATAACCTGAAAAACCTTAAAGAGGATGTAGATAATACTCAGAAAGTGATTGCTAAAGAAAAGCAGGTCGTTCTTGTAGGGCATTCTTATGGTGGTGCTGTCATTACCCAAGCTGCTTACGGAAAATCGAATGTAAAATCATTAGTTTATATTACAGCTTTTGCACCAGATGAAACTGAGCAGTTAGGTCAATTGATTAATAAATTTGAACCAGCTCCTATTAACGAGGCGTTACAGCCAGATGATACTGGTTCTGTCTATATTAAAAATGAAAAGTATAAAGAGATTTTAATAAACGAAGTCTCAAGCCATGATGCTTTGGTTATAGCGGCATCTCAACGTCCGATATCAGGTTCAATTTTTGCTGAACCGATGGGAAAACCAGCATGGTTACAAATTAAATCTTGGTATCTATTGACTCAAAAGGACAAAGCTCTTCTTCCTAAAGTACAAAAATTTATGGCTGAACGGGCTAAATCAAAAATTATCTCTGTTGATAGTGGTCATGGTCCACATATTACTCATGCAAATAAAGTTACTAAAACAATTATTGAGGCAGCTCAATAACAATAACACAGGAGAATAAAATGGGATTATTTACAAAACACACAATCGAATCAGCACCAGCTGCAAGTCGACCGCTTTTAACAGGAATTAAGGCCGCATTTGGATTTATTCCAACAATGTTTGAATACATGGCCGAAGCGCCAACGACGATCGAAGCTTATTTGCAGCTGAATGAGCTTGTCTCAAAGACGAGTTTTTCAGTTTCTGATCAGCAAGTTGCATTGATGGCCGTCAGTGTCGAAAATAAATGTGAATTCTGTATTAAAGCGCATAAAGCAATCGGTAAAATGAAAGGTGCAAATTTAGACACATTGCTCGCACTATCTGAAGGAAATGAGATTACGAATTTAAAAGATAAGGCTCTAGTTGAATTTGTTCGCTTAGCCGTTAAAGAGCGCGGACGTTTATCTTTGGCAGATCAAAATAAGTTTATAAGTGCGGGTTTTACCAAACAGAATATTTTGGAAGTGATGCTCATTGTTTCGATCAAGACACTTTCAAATTATATTAATCATTTAACTCAGCCAGAAGTTAATTCAGAATTGAAGTAAATTGGACCATCGTGGCGCACCTAAGTACTTGAAAACACTAGAAATAATTTTTTTTAAAATAAGTGTAATAATTCGAAGGTTCGCGCCACTTATTGTTGAGGTTAATTATAGCCTTAGCTAAAAGGAGAAAAAAATGAATCAAAAACTATCAGCACTTTTTACATCAGCATTGGTTACTGGTTTTATCGCTTCACAAGCGGTTAAAGCAGAGCAATCACAAACTGGGCAATCTGCAGATCAGATGAAGGCTGAAAAAAACAGTTGCAAAGGTGAAAAAAACAGTTGCAAAGGGCAAGAGGACGCTAAGAAAAAGAAAAAAAAGTCAGATAAGAATTCATGCAAAAATGGTTGCGGCGAAGCTAAGGAAAAATCAGAAGAGCAAAAATAGGACGATTTATGAATCCACTGATTCAGGATCTAGGTGTTGGGGTAGGGTTAAGACCGCCTCATCATCAACAGTTTTTAATTGAACCACCACGAAGTGTTCAATGGGTCGAGGTCATTTCAGAAAATTTCATGGAATGGACTCAGTATGGATATGGACAATCTATCGAAACACTTTTAAAAATTCGTGAAGATTACCCTGTCTCGTTGCATGGTGTTTCAATGAATCTTGGATCAGTGGACTCAATTGATAAAAATTATTTGCGCAGGCTTAAAAATTTACAAGATTTAATTCAACCAAGTATTGTTTCAGATCATTTATCATGGACTGGTGTTAATGGTCTGAATATGCACGATCTTTTTCCTTTACCGTATACAACTGAAGCCTTAAATATCATCGCTGATAAAATTAAATATGTTCAAGATTTTTTAGGACGGCAAATTTTAGTAGAAAATCCCTCGAGTTATTTAGAATACAAAGTTTCAGAAATGACTGAAAGTGAATTTGTTGTTGAATTGTTAAATAAAGCTGATTGTGGTTTGTTGTTAGATGTAAATAATGTCTATGTCAGTTCGATAAACCATAACTTTGATAGCTTTGAATATCTTAAAAAAATTCCATCACAACGCATTGGCCAAATACACTTAGCGGGTCATAGCCAAAAAGACGGGTATTTAATTGATACACATGATGCTCCAATTTGTGAAGATGTTTGGGATTTATATCAATGGTGCGTTCAAAATATGGGTTTACAAAGTGTTATGATTGAGCGTGATGGAAATATACCCGATTGGACTGAACTTGAAATCGAGATCAAAAAGTTAGGACATATTCGTGAACAAATTTTACAAACTACGTGAAATTCAAAATTTAATTCAGATGTCTGTGCAGAGTCGGTCTCTGCCGCAAGATTTAGTTCATGTCATTGTTGAAAAATCACCAATAAATATTAAACAAAGACTGCATATTTACCAAGATGCTTATACAATTCGGCTAAAAGAATCTTTGCGAGATGATTTTCCGAGAATCGAGCAAGCATTGCATGTTGAGCTTTTCGATAATTTAGTCGACACATTTATTAAAAGTACCCCCTCAAAATATCCAAATTTAGCAGAGTACAGTGCGTTGTTTTTAAATTATGTTGAACAAAAAAATCCTGAACTTTTGTCTTTAGTTTATTTAGATTGGTATGAAATATTGTCAATGCATGTGCAAGAACCTAAAGATCAATTAAGTGTGACGGAGATCCAGCAAGTAGATCATTTTTTGGTTCAACTTAAGCCGTCAACATTCATAAAGCAAATCGGTTTATCAGGATTGATAGTGTATCGTCAGAATCAAGAAATTAAGCACATGATCGAAATTAGTCCAGATTTATTAGCATTGCTTTTTTATCTTGAATCAAAACGAAGTATTGATGACTTAGTTAAATTTTCGACAGAGTCTAATTTTAATTTTAACTTTATAATTCAAGAATTACAAAAACTTATTCAAAGCGAAATCATTTACTGCAGTAAGCCTATTGAAGGAGAATCTTATGTATAAAATAATCATTCATTCGTTACCGTCGATTGTAGCGCGATTTGTAATTGGATTTGTTTTCATAGAATCCGGATATGGTAAATTTAAAAATATAGATCAGGTGATTCGTTATTTTGAATCATTAAGTATTCCATTTTCGCATTTTCAAGCCCCGCTTGTTGCAGGCGCAGAACTTATTGCGGGTGTTATGATTTTAGTTGGGCTTATTACAAGGTTAGCAAGTTTACCGCTAATCACAATCATGGTTGTCGCACTGGTCACCGCCAAAGCAGATGAGATTGTCGATTTATCATCTCTATTGGGTTTATCAGAGTTTTTGTACATTGTGTTATTGTTGGGCTTACTTATTCATGGTGCTCCACGAATATCAATAGATCAGCTGATTAATAAACGTTGCCAAAAAAATGCAACTTGCAAGTCACATCATTATGTTTAAGTATTGGTGGTGTGAATGAAAATAAAGAATTTTTAGAACTATTGCGTCTTAAAGATCATAATGCATTAGAAGCTATTGTGCGACAACACACCGAGCATTTATATAAAGCATGTTTGGGTATGGGTTTTTCTATAAGCGAATCAGAAGATCTTACACAAAGTGTATGGATGACTTTTTTTGATATTATTCATGTCTTTGAAGGACGATCAACAATTAGAACGTTTTTATTTGGGATACTTTATAACAAAGCTTCCGAGCTTAGAAAACAATTAAAAAAAGCTGATGCAACAGAGAATATCGAATCTGTTCTTGATGCGCATTTTGATGAAAATGGTCATTGGATTTTAAATCACTCGCCAGTGAGTCCGGATAAATTTTTTGAAAACACTCAGACTTTATCAATAATTGGAAAATGTTTAGATTATTTACCAATAAATCAACGAATGGCTTTTGTGCTCAAAGAAATTGAAGAAGAAATAACAGAAGAAATTTGTCGAGTTTTAGAAATAACAGCGACACATCTTGGCGTCTTGTTGTTTCGTGCTAAAAATCAGTTGCGTGAATGTATTGATCAAAAAAGCCGGTAGGGATATATGTTAAATTGTAAAACCGTTGTAAAAAAAATAAGCTCAGAAGATCAAATAAGTTGGATGCAAAAAATTGAAATCAAGCTTCATTTGATGATGTGTCATCATTGTGGAAAATACGCAAAACAGCTTAAACTGTTAAGTGCAGGTCTTAAAAAAGCGTTGTCTTTACAGAATTCACAAAATATTCAAAAAATTGAAGATCAAGTAATCAATAAAATTAAAGATCATTCAAACAACAAGGGTTAATTTTTAAAAAGGAGTTTTTTGTTTTGCAAAAATTGATAGCGAATCATTTTGTAGCGATGTTGATAATTGTGGCTAAATCCGCGGGTGCCGAAGAGATAGCTCATGAAAAAAAATCTAAAATTGTAGATGAACCTATGATAGAAGAGTTGCAGAAAAATACAAATTCACAGTCTGATAATAATTATTTACAACAATCAGGGCGATTTTTGCAGAACACAGTTGAAGAAATCACGAACACCTTTTCAGAATCTAGAAATCGCCGAAATCAAAATAACTATCAAGTGCTAGTAAATTACTCACCTATTGATTTGCTAATTCCAAGTAAGTACGGATTTACTTTAAGCAATATTCAAAATGTAGATCAAACTTGGGAATTTGAGTATTTAAGAGGAAGTGTTTCAGTTCCATTTATTGTTGAGGATCTCGGTAAAATGACTGATGAAAGATACTCAATTATAGGTCGATCGTATTTTGGAAACCGAAACTTTAACTTAAGCTATGGTTTCAGTTATTTTGATTTCTCATTGCAGCTCGGTGATAAACTTTTAAATAAGTTATCAGGTGGAAGCTATCCTTCAATAGATCTTGTAAAGATTCAATCTTTAGGGGTTAACTTTGCTATTGGTCATCGTTGGTCTTTTGATCATGATGTGACATTTGGTATAGATTGGATTTCGTGGGCTCAGCCAGTCTATATTGCACGTAAACAGTCTGCTTTTTTGGACTATGCTAGCAATCAGCAAGACAAAGATGATGTTGATCAAGCAACGAAAATAATTTCCTATTTTCCTCGTCTAACTTTATTGAAATTGCAATTAGGTATTTTATTTTAGTTGATACATTGACGTGAAGTTAATATTATGTTTAGATCCATCAAGTATATTTACGATTTGGGTGTGCCCTGTGCAATTTGTTATACAGGCATAGTAATTAAGAAATAGGGTCGTTTCTAAAGGGAGCCCTATGTTATCGAAAATTAGAGAATCGATTGTTAAATTTATTCATATTGAATCTTCTTCAAGTATAGTTTTAGGATTAGCAACTGCCTTAGCGTTGTTTTTAGCTAATTCAAGTTTAGCCGCAGATTACTTTTTCGTACTAGAGTACAATATTTTAGGTCTATCAATTGGACATTGGATCAATGATGGCTTAATGGCTATTTTCTTTTTTTTAGTCGGTCTAGAAATTAAAAAAGAAATTGTACAAGGCGAACTCAATACAGTTAAAAAAGCATCTTTACCAATCGCAGCGGCTCTTGGGGGTATGATTGTTCCGGCGTTGATTTATTTTACTTTTAATCAGCAATTACCTGAAGCTAAAGGCTGGGGCATACCCATGGCAACAGATATTGCTTTTGCTTTAGGGGTGTTAAGTTTATTTGGAAAACGAGTTCCTCTTGCTCTTAAAGTTTTGTTACTGGCAGTTGCTATCGTTGATGATTTAGGGGCTATTATAGTCATTGCTTTATTTTACACATCTCAATTGAAATGGATTGGTTTGTTAGTTGGTCTTTTTGCAATTGTTATGGTGCAAATCATGAAAAAGATAAGAATGACAAGTTATTTTGCTTATGCGCCTTTTGCTTTAGTATTATGGGCGGGAATACTGTATTCGGGTGTGCATGCAACAATCGCCGGGGTTATTTTGGGATTATTAACTCCGATTCATTTTAAAGATGAAGATAAAAAGCTATTAGAACCAGCGGCACATTTGATTAAGATTTTGCACGTTCCTGTAAGCTTTTTCATTATGCCTATATTCGCTTTGGCTAATGCGGGCGTAGAAATCAATATAAATTTGTTATCTGAAGTGACTTCAACAGGATTATTTAAAGGTATATTTTTTGGATTAATATTTGGTAAGCCTATTGGTATATTTTTATTTAGTTTTTTAAGTTGTAAGTTCAAACTCGCCAAAATTCCACAAGACTTAAACTGGATACATATTTTTGCACTTGGTAATTTAGCAGCTATAGGATTTACAATGTCATTGTTTATTGGAAAACTGGCACTGACAAATGATCTCGTTCCAGTGGCCAAATTAGGTGTACTAGCAGCATCAGGTTCAGCCATTTTAATCGGTGCACTTTCTGTTTATTTAACTTTGCGCAAGCGGAGTTAAATCATTATATTTGAGATTTCGAAACACGCTGTCATTAGTCTAATACTCAAACCAATCAAGGTTAATACAGCGTACAGTTTCGCTTTCAGAAGGTCCCGCTATTTTATGAAGCTCTTCGATAATTCCTGGAAGCATTAATCTAATTTTTTCTGCAGCAGCATGAGATAAGGCCATTGGTTGAGTAAAAAATAAATCTTCGTCACGGCGTAGTTCCATAGATTGAAATCCTTTTAGTCTCCAGTTTTGATGATGTTTCACAACAAATGGCGAGTCTTTTCCTACATGCGTGCTGTATGTTCCGTAAGTTAGCTTATTGTTTTTTAAAACACAGAGACTATTATCTAACAGAAATTGAATAATATTGTTAATTAAAGGTAATGGTACATTTAGGCGTTCACTAATAGCTCTAGCATTGTTCATTTCGGGGATCGCACTTAAAAGGCGAACTCCTGAATACATCCAATTTGAATAAAATTGCATTTTTTCTTCGTCTGTAAGTTGTCGATCTTTTTTAAGTCGATTTTGTAATTGTGAACCGGCCTGCTGTTCTCGCTCTAATTTTTTTGATAAAATCTGTTTAAGCTTAAAAGCACCAGCTCTTTGATGTTCAATAAGTAAGAGAAAAAACTCAGACTCCTTGTCATTCAGTCCAATGTAATCTGTTAGTTCTGCTGCAGTTTCTAAGCTAAAGTGTTTTTCACCTTTAAGCACTTGGCTTAAAAGGGTCGTCGAAACTCTTAAGTGGTCAGCCATTTTACGAACTTGTCCTCGTCCTCCCTTTGGCTGTAGCTTAATCCACTCATTTATAAATTTCTTATAATCTTTAAATTCAAATACCTTCATGTCTTTACTATAACTTAGATTATAAATAGTTACCAAATGGTTATTAATTATAGACAATATTTACTAACTAAATCTGTTTTATGGATAATAAGTTCATTATAACCACCTCATATAAAAAACTAAAAATAGACGAAAGTCTAAATCTGATTTATCGAATTTTCAAAAAAGGATGTAAAATGAAAAAATCAGTCGTAACTAAAGTCGCAATTTTCCGAACAGACTTTATATCTGATCAAGTCATTCAAACCGCTGAACTTTATAGTGAAATGAGTATAGAAAAAATCACAGAATCAAATGTTTAAAACAAACTTGTTTCTTTTAAGGAGATATTTATGAGATTATTTTTGATGGTAGTTATTTTTATTTGTTCGAATGTAAGCTTTGCGTTTCAAGATAAAGATATCAATATTAATGCTGGATTCGGTGTTTTTGGAAGTCGTGGCATATTTGGAGTTTCTGGCGAATATTTTTTATCTGAGAATAATGCTGTTTCACTGGCGCTAGGACTTGATTTTGTCGGTGCAACTTCTGCTGTTGGATATAAGTACTTTTCAAATAAACTCAATAATGGTTCTTCTCTTTTTGATAAGTGTTTTTTTATATTTGAATGTGATTCTCATATTTATTTGGGACCAAGTCTGCAGTATGCGGGTGGATCAACATTAAAAATTATAGAAGGCACAAATGAACGCGAATATAAAATTGAACCAAAGTGGTTGGGATTGGTATCCATTGGCATTCGAGATGTATACAAAAATAATGTGACTTTGGATGTAGAAATATCCTATAGAGGTATTATATCTGGCGGAAAAGCAGAGCAAACATATGGTGCGCTAGCCGATGATCGAAAATCTATTGAAATGGGTTATCGAAGCTTGGGTATGAACGTGGGTGTTGGGTATTTGTTTTAAGGAATGTACTGATGACAAATTTAATGGTCCTGTTTTTTGCATAATATTAAATCTGTAGGAATTTTTAAATGAAAACGATTCAATTTCTTTTAGCATTGCCAACAATGTTATTTTTTCTAGGCTGTCAAAAGAATAGACAGATCGACATGCGCAAAATGCATAACAACTCTGTGCAAGGACCTAATGACAGTGGTGGTGGTGATACTTGTAACGGTAAGTTAATTGAAAGCTATAAAGTCGACATCACAATGCTGCCAGAGTTTAAAAATTATCTAGAGCCTATTTTAGAGAAGCTAATTTCAAATAATGAAAGTCCAAAACCAACCTCGCCATTTAGTTTTTCGGCTGAGATGAAAAACTGGTATATCCTTGATTGTAAATTAAAAGATATACCATCGGAAAGAAAAGGTTTGTATATTGAAACGTACCAAACGGCCATCCATACAGCTCGTGAAGTATTTATTGATTCATTGTCATATAGTTCGATGTCACAACAAGAAAAAGCTAAGCTACTGCTTCATGAAATGGTCATGGGTCATTACCTGTTAAAATACTTATCTTTAGAGCAAATTTGTAAAATGTCGAATTCATGTAATGATGATTTTATAAAAGTAAGCAGATGGAAAATGTTTCGTCCCGAAAACTATAAACCACTGGGTGAAGAAGATCACCAAAAAATTCGCAATGTTACGGCTTGGTTGTGGTCGCAAAAAGAAAATTTAAATACAGATAGTTTTTTAACTTTTTTAAAGAACAATGACTTTGATAAACGTTTTTCAGTAGCTTCTGATGCAAGTGAAAATATAAATAAAGAAATTCAAATTCAACATGATGTACTTGTGCGAATGTTTAAAAAATATCAATGGGCAAAAATATTTCCAGGTTTTTGCCAGTTTAATCTGGTCACAAATTTAAGTGAATCAATCTGTGAGTTTTCTGTAAATTCTGAAATAAGAGATATTAAATTCGCTGAAAATATTTCACTTAAACATCTTAGTCTAAAAGTAAAACTAACTCGTAACTCTGATAAAAAAATATTTGAGCAAGAATTTTTATATCCCTTATCTGGAGATAAACAGCAAATCACTTTGCATATGAGTAAAATCGGTAGCGTGGTTAATGCAGCTCCATTGGGCATGTTAGCGAATTGGCCTAATCAATATGGAATTGAGGCAGTCGAGGGATTAAAGTCGCAAATGCTTTTTATGTTTTTAAATGTGAGTGATCTCAATAATCCAGAAATTTATCAAATTTTTTACCAAACATATGTTTGGTATTCAATTGAGAATGTTTTTACGGAAAAAGATGGCGTTAGATATAAAGAGACTTATGGATATGCCTCTATTATCCAAAATGAATCGGAAACATTATTTGTTGAAAATGAACTACCGTTTCTTATGAATAGCGCTTTTTTTTCCGGTAGAACGTTTTTAAAATCTGTTATTGCTCCATGAAATTAGTTATAAATAAATCGAGATGTTTTAGATATTCATTTGAACAACAAATATCTATAAAGTCTCATGTAAAAAATTACCGAATTTAGATTAAAATGAGCATTTGTGAATAAACTTTGTTCCTTAAATGGAGTTTTAAGTTTATGCTTCGGTCATGAAAAAAACACCAGCTAAATCAAACCTATTAGCAGAAGCCAACAAACGTAAAGTCGAAGCCCAAAAATCTGGCTCTATCACGAGTTCATTTAATCAGTTTCAGCCCAAAAAACAACGCAACGAAAATAACTCGAATGTTGGTCCTTCGTGGGGACGTCGCAAAGGCAATTAGCTCTATCGATTTAACAACGATATTTTATCCATAAATAAAAACTCGAGCACTTTGTTTTTTTAAGATTGAATATGTTGTATTAGACTAAATCTATAATTCACGCTGATCTACAGCATCCCCATAGCCATTCTTCTAGTAGTGGGGAGGTTTTTCACCAGCAGCGCGAATTTCATTATTGTTTTGAAGTTGCTCATCTAACAATTTAATTTTTTTTTGTAAAAAATCGATCATTTCTTGCTGTTTATACAAAACCTGATGAAGGTCTTCTATGATAACTTCCTGATGCAAGAGTTTAGTTTCAATATCAATAAATCTTTGTTCGTCCATAGGATGGATATCTCATTTTTTGAGATCAAAGTAAATTTTAAATTATTGAATTTATATAGATTGAAATAGTTTGATTAAAAATGGAATCGATCAACCCCCTCATTTTGAATTAAACTAAAATCGTACTAAAGGGGTGATTATATGAAGTTTTTCATTTCATTTAATTTTCTAATTTTAATTTTTACAATCGGGTGCACTTCGATCGAGACTTCTTTTAAGGATCACAAGAAGTGTTTGAATTTTTTGGAGTAGATGAAACTCGTAACGAAAAATCTGGAATAGGCTTATACTTTAGAGCTTACAAAGTTGGTTCTGTTAAAAATCCCTACTCCAATGGTTTTTGTAATTGGAAATAACCCCTATATTGTGGAAAAATTTAGTTACGCCAAACTCCGTTTGAAAAAGCGGAGTTTTTTCCTTGCTCAATTTGTACCGGCGAAAAAAGTGAAAATTAAAATATTTTTAAATTGCGACGAGAACATTATAGGTATTGAAGTCGAATCTAGTTTAGATGCAGGTCATACTCATATCGTAAAAATCACTCGCGATCGCATTCCATCAATCTAAGTCTGATCATTAAACTTTCAAAATGAGCAGTTATTGGTTTTTATGTAGTCTGAAACCCGGACCATGTTATAATTGTAACAAAAATAGAGACAATTAGAATTTCTCTATTTATCTTATTAGGACAACTTAACCACTTACTACGAAGCGAGGAAGAATGAAAAAAATTATTTATAATTCTGATCTAGGATTATTGCTGTTTAGACTTTTTGTTGGGTTATCAATGGCTTTTGCGCATGGCTTAGGTAAAATGCCACCTTCTGATCAAATGGTTGAAACCGTTACCGCAATAGGTTTTCCATTACCAATTGTCTTTGCTTGGTGTGCCGCTTTAAGTGAATTTGTTGGTGGGCTTTTGATTGCAGTAGGATTATTTACAAGACCAGCTGCTTTATTCTTAGGTTTTACAATGGGTGTTGCGGGTTTAGTCGTGCATGGTTCAGATCCATTTAAAGTGAAAGAATTAGCTTTTGTGTATTTCTTTGCTAGTTTGTTATTTGTATTTCACGGAGCTGGAAAATACTCTTTAGATAAATTAATCCGTAAGAAAGATTAATTAATTCCTGAATAACTTACTAAAACTCATGCTAGCCAGGGTTTTAGTAAGTTAGATTTTTAATTTGAATGAGTGCTTTTTGTAATTTTGGCCATTGATTTTCAAAGACCAATAATGAGTTCCTGAATAATAAGTTCGTGTCGTGACCGCAGCTATTTTAACTTTTAAGGGAACTATCAGTATTTCCTTACTTTTAATTTCAATCTTTTTGCCTTTAAAACATTTTACATTATGAGACCCATTTGCTTTTAACAGATGCACATCATGATCTAAAATTAATTTGATCGATTTATTGTGTGGATTTCTTAACTTAACGGAAATTTCTAATGAATCTCCTAATTTAATGTGTGCTTTAGAAAATGTGATGGATTGCACATCAATTTTTTCTAAACTAACTCCATGAAGTGCAAATGCCTTTAAATGATTTTTTTTGATCAGTGTGCGGCTTGCATGTCGAATAAGTTTATCTAGATCTTCATTTTTAGGATCTGATTTTTTCCATTTTAATAAAAATGTCGTGATAAATTCTGGATGATTCTTAGAATGGTCGTTGATGTGATTAGCAACTGATTTTCGCACATATTCGGAGGGATCATTTTTTAGAGCTTCTAAGTAAGACCACGTGATTTTGGGATCTTGAACAAATAGTGGCAAACGTTGTCCCCAAGGTAATAAGGGGCGCAAACCTTCGCTGACTAAGCGCCGGACATGTTCGTTGGGATCTTTAACCCACTGGTCAAAATATTTTAAAATAGCTTTTGGGTCTTTTAACAAAAAAGAGCGAATAGCGAATTCGGCTGTGAAGACCACAGTCATTTGTTTTAAGGCTTTCATTGAAAGTTCAACTTCATCCAGGCCATATTTCGAAATAAATTCAGTCAGTGGCCAAACTTTAAAGCCGGATAAATTTGCCTGGCCTTTTTTTTCTTGGACCGCCGCTGTTAGAATAGGAATCGCTTTTTTTAAATCCTGAGGAAGAAAAATCCTTAATTGGTCGGCAATAAAATTAACGCGGCCCTTAAGTTCCAATTTTTTTAAATGTGGAGATGTTTCTTTTACAAATCGTTTGTGTTCAAAATTAGGCGCATGAATAAAGATAGATTTAGATATTTCTTCTAAAGCCGATGAATTAAGGAGTTCTTTAAGCGGTGTCATCGAGGTATCTTAGAGAAAACTTTGCATTTCAGCAATAAAATTAGGTCTTTATCCTTAAGCTTTTGAGTTAAAGCTGTAATATCTTGGGTAGTATTAAATTTAAAACCACAGTTCCTATTTTTTGTCCTCTGAATTAATCGTCGTTACGGGGTTTGGGGCCAACCCAATTTGCTGGACGGCCGCCAAAGCGCCAGTAATACAAATCCTCAACTTGAAGTCTTGCCCATTCAGTTTGTTTTAAAAAAATCAAACTTGATTTCAGACTTGGATTATCGTTAAAACAACGAATATAAATCTTCTGACCAAGCTCGGTCCAACCATACTCTTCAACAAGAGCACGAATCATCATCTCAAGTGTAACTCCAGCAGGAGGATATTTATTAGAACGTTTTTTTGGTAATTTGCGATCTGAATTAGACATTTAATTATTTAGTTTCCAAAAAATAGCGAGAGAATTTGGATGTCCACTTCTGCCAATCAGATGGGGATCACCATACTTTGATTTTATTGAGCTAGTGTTAATAACGTCAACGGCATTTAATGAAATTGCGGCTTGATTGAATCTATCTTACTAAATTTTGCGAAATGAAGGATGTCGAAATAGATGTATTCAAATGACTCGAAATGGTCCGCAATACTGACGTAAGACGAGTCTTCAATCTGGCTTGCTATGCGCCACTTTAGATATGGCGCATAAATGGCGCATACTTTTAATATGCGCGAATATCCAAGATTAGACCAACACAAGATACCCTATAAATTTGATTATACTGACAAGTTAGTTAGACTTCTGATGCGAATTGCAGAAACCAAACCCTATTTAGAAGAATACCTGGGGCAGCCCTTAGAACTTCAACTTTTACGACAAGCAAAGATACTAGCGATCACCTATTCAAATCAAATTGAAGGCAATAAACTTGAAGTCAGGGGGGTGACGCAAATACTGGAAAGTAAAAAGAGTAAAACATCTAACAAAGACATCATTGAAGTCAGGAACTAAAGTGATGCATTGGAATACATCGAAGTTTTGGCAGAAGAAAAAGCAAAACTCCGAATTACCGATATGTGTTATATTCAAAAACTTATTACCAAAGATTTGCTGGCTGATAAAAACCAAAGGGGCAATGTCCGGACTGTAAAAGTTGAAATTGCAGATGTAAACACAGGGACGAAGATTGACGATGTTCCAGAACCTCATTTCCTCAATGAACTCCTTTCGGAGCTTTGGGAATTGTTAAACGAAAACTCAGAAATTAATCCATTTGTAAAAGCGTTTGCGTTTCATTACCTCGCTGTGGCCATACATCCATTCGCGGATGGAAATGGTCGTACAGTTCGTCTTATGCAACATTTACTTCTTTTAAAAAACGGTGAATCGATTGCCAAGTTTGTTCCCAGTGAAACTGCAATCATGGCAACACGGGATCGTTATTACTCTTCAATCAGGCAATGTAAAAGTCTTGAGTCTTTAAATCCAATTGTTGAATATCTGGCTGAATGTTTTGCGATTTCAGTGGAGCAGGTTATTGCCGATGGGAAAAAACTTGTTAAAAAAGTATTGATCGAAAACCAGAGGCAAGGCGAGAAAAAATTATTTCTTTCAGTAAGCAGAAAAGAGAATTCACTCTGCAGGATATTTTAAATCTGTTGCCGGATGTGCCAAGAAGAACTGTGCAAAGAGATCTTGAGTCACTTGTAAATGATAAAAAGATTAAAGCAAAAGGCGATAACAAAGCGCGGATTTATTTTAGATAAATATCGCCGATTAGAAGAACCGTAGAACCTTAAAAAAACAAACTGATTTCGTTAGAAATGGATGTCCAATCCCGCCAACTAGCAACAATTGGCCGCCCCTTGATTTTATTGAGTTTTTTAATTTTAAAGCCCCTAGCATTATCGAAAAAATAGGACCTTTGTATAAAAAAGGTCTTTCAGTTTCTGATATAGCTGAGCAAACAGGTATCGCACGTAGTTCAATTTATAAAACATTACGATCCAATCGCCATGAACTTCGCCCTCAAGTTTCAGTTCCGTTTGAGCGTTGGCGTAAAGGACATGGTAAGACCAGAAATAAACCACCGTATGGTTGGTGTTTTTCAGAAGGTGATCTTGTAAAAGACCAGCGCGAGTACCCAATAGTTCTTTTGATTGAAAATTTATGGAAACAAGGTCGAACTGTTGGGGAAATCGTTCGGGAACTTAATGGAAAAGGGTATCGGTCACGGATGAATCGAAATTGGGGCTATGGAGTGGTGAGGGGGATGATAAAAAGATTAAGTAAAAACTTGTAAAGATAATTTAAATTTTTATCATAATGGTTATTACGATTTTCAATTTAAAAAATGTAGTAATAAAAATTAAAAACACAGAAGTTGCTATTATCAACCTGAATCGGATTGTTATAAATGAAATGTTTAACAACTTCAGCGTTTGGATGGAATGGTCTTATTAGAGGATCCGATGAGAAAATAGAAAAATCAGGGTTTATATGTTTATTGATTAATTTGTTAAAATTATTTTTTGAACCGTGGTGCATGACTTGAAATACGCTAATCTTTCTTAGACGGTTATCGTTGAAATGTCTTTTTAAGTTATTTAAACGTGTAGATGTATTCAAAAATCCATCGCCAGTGAAGAGTATATAATCTTTAGATAAGGTATTATAATAAAAACAATTATATTTAGTTTGGATTCTGTTTCTTACATAAACATCAAAACCTATCAAATGCGGGTTATTACTAGTATTGATTAGAGGTATACCCATTAAAAATAACGATATAATGTTTTTTTCTTTAGCTGACTTACCAAATTTCTTCTTATAAATATTTTTTAATTCAGCAATATTCTGTTTTAATACAGTTTTATTGTCTTGACTAAGTAAGTTAGATTCTATTTTACTTACCATATCTTGAAATCTCTTAAATTTTTTAACACAGACAGTTTTATCCTGATAAGGTATAAATTCATAAATTTTAGGTAAAGTGATATTTGTACCACTTTTTAACTTCCCATACTTTGAGTTCAGTTCTGAATTTAATATTTCATCTAAGGGTTCAGTTTCAATTTTAAAATTTTCTGGAACTTCAGGTAGATTTTCTAAATTATTATTTTCAATTTCTGTTGAAAATTCTTTTGAAACGTAATTTTCATCTACGAAAACAAATTGGTCTATAGTTCCAATTTTGGTTAAAAATTTTATAGGATTCATAAAAAATGAAAAATCTTCTAAATCTATAATTTTGTTTCTTTTATTATATTCAAGACCTATCAAAATTCTTTTCCACATAGGGTAGTACGGGAGAACTAAATTCTTAACTTTTTTAACAGTTTTTAATAGTTCTACTAATCCGTTAATATGGTCTTTATCAAAATGTGAAATAAAAACTATATCGATTTCATCACATTTTGAAAATTCACATTTGAGAGCACTATCAATATTTTCTTGATTAGTACTCCCGCAGTCATACACCCAGTTAAAAACTCTATTTGAAGAATTTTTTCTAATATTTATTTTACCTGTTGTAAATAAGCCCTGACCAACATTTAAAAATTTATATTGAATATTGATATCTAATTTTGACATTTACTACGCTGCTTCTTCAGTTTCACATTCAAAAAAAGATTTGTTATCTGTTATTCTTTTCCATTCAGTTCGACCATTGGTAGCTCTTGCTCGAACTATTGCTGCTGCGGCTGAAGGAGATTTAAACTCAAGATCGCGTGTTGTTTTTAATATTTTCGGATTGGGTGTTGGGTCCACAGCATTTGAATTTATTATTTGTTTCCATAATTCATAATAGCTATGGCCTTCGAAGCTATCTCCAGCAACATCTTTTCTGATCGGTGAGCCTGCTTTTAAAATAAAAGATCCATTATCTACAGACATAAATGCTTTTGTGTATTCATTGTTTGGAGATAAATCTTTAGGAAGTGTGATGTAAAAATTCATACCTTGAGCAGCTTCATAATTTTTAGCATTAGTATTCCGAAATTGATTTTTTTCTAATTGAATTGGGTTTTCAGCTAACTCAAAAGCTTTTGTTTCACTTTGAAATAAGCCTAAGCCCAAAGTTTCAAGAGTGAATATCATATTTGATGCAAATTCTTCCATAGCGCATTCGTCCGGTTCAGGTAACTTTGAGCCACTAGGCACGCCATCATTCATTACTTTCAGGCTTGAGACAGAGATTTTGGCTAAGTCATAAAGCTTACTTTCAAGATATCTGACATGTGCCTTTGTTAGATCTCGGCTAATGAATACAACAAAAGTATCCCACCAATCTTTGTTCGTATGTTGATTTAATCTTTGCGAAGCGGAATCTGTTTCGCCAATATAAATTTCAGTAAGTCCCGAATCTTCATTATTGTTTAATAAAAAATAAATTCCAGTTTCTGATAGCTCAGGAATTTCTTTTAGTTGTTTTAGATGTGTGCGATTACCCATGAACGCTTTACCACTCCAATTGACTATTTCGATACTTCTAAGTGATCTAGGTGTATTGCCACGAATATAAATTTTAATAGTTTTTCCAATTAATTTCATAAATATTGTATCGGAATCTCTATGTTAAACTTGAAGTGGTTTACTTAAAAAAGTGAATCAAAATCAGTTCTAAATCTATGAACTCAAATTTAGATCGTTGCTAGTTGACGGCATTGATCTACCAGTTAGTTGCTGCGTACATCATTGATGTATCTAAAAAACTAAGAAAAAACTAGAACCAAAAAAATAGAACATGCAACCTATTGAAATCATTTATGAAATTTTCTGTTGTTTACTTGGTTCGTGTGAAAAAATTTGGATGGGGTAGGAGGACTTGAACCTCCGAATGTTAGAATCAAAATCTAATGCCTTACCAGCTTGGCGATACCCCAACAGTTTGAATGTAAAAATTAAAATAATGAATTTTATTCAAGAGGGCAAGAAAAAATAAAGCCCAAACTCAGTTTATTGAGTTTGGGCCGTTTGTTCTATGGTGAACCACAAAAATTGATCACCTGAGCAGGGCAATTTGTCGTTCGTCGTACTAAGTTGCTATATTTATAACCACTTGAAGTTTCAAAAAACTCCCCCTATTGCCTACTTACTGAAGAATGATTAATCATCACCCTGATAAGTCTGCGGAGCTTTCTGACGCTTCAAATGCGTTAATGTTTCTCCCATAGAACGTAATTCTTTTTCATAAGCTTCAAAAACTAAATCTTCAAGTAGCTCGCGCGTCTCTTGATTAAGCGGATGGGCGATATCACGAAACTGTCCATCTTTGCGCTTTTTACTCGGCATAGCCACAAATAAACCGCCTGGGCCTTGGATGATTTTTAAATCTCTAACCACAAAAACATTATCAATTGTGATCGTGACATAAGCCTTTAAGCGGTCTTCATTCACAGGAAAAATTTTAACTTCGCTGATCTTCATGTTGCTGTCCCCTGTAGAGTAAGTTGATTTTTATCAGACTTACTTTTGTAGTTATACCTTGCTGCATTGCTAACAGTATTACTACTTAGGTCTTGTATCGGGACGATCGTCTTGAGACTTTAAAAAAATAACACAGGTGGGCGATTTTTTTAGAAAAATAGCTCTAGACCACCTGTGAAAAAAGAAAACTCAATAAATTTTGTATCAATTTAGATCAAAAGTTAAAACACTTAACCCTCGACCACGAGCTAGACGTAAAGTGTTTTGTCCTTTTTTAAAGGCTTTAATAGCCTCTTGCGCATTTTTAGGTTCGATTTTATTAACACTTAAAATTAGATCTCCAACGCGTAATCCAATCTGACTTGCTATTGAGCCACGATCAACAGCTGTGATGATAGGATATCTGACCTCACTATTCAGATTAAACTCAGAGCGCAATTCATTTGTTAAATCTGAAACCTGAGCACCTAAATTGTGTGGAGTATTCGATTTTTTATTTATATTTTTGTCGTCCTGAGAATCATTTTGTTGACCGAAAGTTTTAGCTAAAGTTTTTTCTGATGGTCTCTCTGTCGGAGTGATTGTTAAATCAATCGATTTTTCACCGCGCAAAACTTTCATTTTTACTTGTTGACCTGGTTCAGCATCAGAAACGGCATCAGTTAAGTCGCGCGAATTTTTAATTTTTTTTCCATTAAAATCAGTGATGATGTCGTATTGTTTTAATCCGGCTTTTTTTCCGGGCCCATCATCAACTTTTAAGACCACTGCGCCAGCAAGATCCTCATAACCCATTGCTTGAGCTGAGCTAGTGTCGATATCACCCAATCCAATACCGAGGAAACCTTTTCGAATCGACCCCCGTTGCTCAAGTTGTGGAATAATTTTTTTCACCTCATCAATTGGAATTGCAAAACCAATACCTTGTGCTCTGGCATCTATGGCTGAGTTAACACCAATAACAAATCCTTTCGAGTTAACTAGTGGTCCACCAGAATTTCCAGGATTTATCGAAGCATCAGTTTGTAAAAGAGGTAAGCGATTTATTTCTTCGATTTCACGACCCTTAGATGAAATAATTCCTTTGGTCATTGTATGTCCGTGGCCGTAAGGATTGCCAAATGCTGCAACCCATTCACCAACTTGTGTGTCTGTCGAAGAACCGAGAGCTGCTGCTGTAAGCTTCACATCAGCCTTAATTTTAATGAGAGCAATATCTGTTCGGGCATCGCGGCCGATGACTTCAGCTTTGTATTGCTTGTTTGAATCTTCAGTGAGTTGAACTTCGATAATATCAGCACCATCGATCACATGATTGTTCGTTACAATAAGTCCGTCTTCGCGAATAATAAATCCAGTTCCTAGACCCATTCTTTGAGGTTTGCCAGGTTGTGGGCTGCGTCTGCGAGGAATTCCATAAAACTGTTCAAGCATTTCTTGCATTGGATCTCGAAACGCACGCCCTTGTGGGATCACAGATGTTGAGATATTCACAACAGATGGATTAATAGCCTTGGCTAGTTCAACAAATAAATTGGCAGGCATCGCGTCGCCAAGTTTGAGAGCAGGGGGGGATTTTTGAAAGAGTTGAGCCGTTGAAGTATTTGATTCAAAGTAAGCAAAAATGACTAATGTTATAACGATAGTAACATAGAGAAGTCTTTTCATAAATTGTCCTTTCAAATTTTTTCAGCTATGAGTTAAAAATTTATCTTAAACTTACAAACTTCAATTGCAGATCGTGAATTAAATTATCGATCAACCGTGACTCGTCTTGAGAAAGGTTGTTTTGTGTTTTACTTTTTAAGACCGATAGAAGGTCGATATTAAATCTTGCAAGCTCTTTATCTACATGTTGTTTTCCTGTTTGAGGATCAGGCTCTATGCCCAAAGCAATTGCTGCAGAAGATCCGATTGACATGATAAGAACCGTAAGTGAGGCTTCCATTTTTTCCATGTTTTCTTTCCTTTGCCTTATATTGAGTATCCCAATATGTTTTTTTCTCGTTTAGTAATATGGGGATGAAAATTTAAGTTGTAAAGACTTGAAAATTTATCTGAAAGTATTGAAAAATAATAAGTGCCTTGAGTTAACAAAGCTTTATGCTGATTGATATAGTGCAATTTGTGTAAGAATAGACCAAATTCTAGTTGGGTGGCGTGTCCCAAAGTTTGCGCTTGAGATAGGGCTTTTAAATCTGCTGTATATATTTCTTTAGAAAGTCCTAAAAGAATAGATGCAAAATTAAAAAATGGACTAATAAGCTTTTCAATCGGGGTCAATGACATGAATAATAGACCAAGCACACGTCTTAGCATTTTAGATTGATGTTGTCCGTGACTGAGTAATAAATGACAGAGAATTTTTTTTTCTTGTGTTGTGAGATGGTTAATAACCCTTTGATTGATTGTAATGATCAATTCATTTGAAAACTCTGACCAGACTAAAGGCGGGGTGCGGTGTGGTGTTGTAAAAAATCTAACTTTTTTAACGCCATAGTACTTTTGAACTTCTTGAAAGTACTCGGTCATGCGACTGGGATCAGACCCTAGAATCTCATGCGACTTAGTCTTTGATAAAAATATGCGAAGTCCAACATAAAAAGTTAAATATAAAAAAGCTAAACATAATAAAAACGCAAAAAATAAACCAATGCGATCGGCTAAATTGAAACCTAATAATAATGTTAGGAAACATCCGGCAGCACTCCACAGCCAGACTTGGGTCAAGGTCTTCATAGCTTACAATTTTCCTGCGACTTCAGGTTGAAATCAAGGCTATTTGTGCCAAAATAAATTCTAACGTATTTTTCAGACAAACTATGTCAAACTTAGAGGTGTTCATATGGACGTTGCGGCGCTAAATCAAGCTGTTAAAGATCAAAGTTTATTCATTTCGCAAATGATGAATGAAATGAATAAGGTTGTTGTTGGTCAAAGAGAGATGATTGAAGGAATCGTCATGGGATTATTAACAGGTGGTCATATATTACTTGAAGGTGTACCTGGATTAGCAAAGACGCTCACGATCTCAACACTTGCGCAAACAATTTCGCTGCATTTTCAGCGCATTCAATTTACTCCGGACCTGCTGCCTACTGATTTAATTGGAACAATGATATTTAATCCGAAATCAGGTGAGTTTTCAGCAAAAAAAGGACCTATTTTTGCGAATATAGTTTTAGCTGATGAAATTAATCGTGCTCCTGCTAAAGTTCAATCGGCTTTATTAGAGGCTATGGCTGAAAAACAAGTCACCATCGGAGAGCAATCTTACAAACTCGATCATCCCTTTTTAGTTTTAGCAACACAAAATCCACTTGAACAAGAAGGAACTTATCCATTACCGGAAGCGCAAATGGATCGCTTTATGTTTAAAGTTAATGTGACTTATCCGACAAAAGCAGAAGAGCTTGAAATAGTTACTCGCATGGGAATAAATGAAAAACCGCAAATACAAACAGTTCTGACCAAAGAACAATTATTAGCAACTGTTAAAACTGTAGATCAAATTTATGTCGACCAAAAAGTTAAAAATTACATTGTTGATTTGATTATGGCAACGCGCGAACCAAAACAATATGGCTTAAATCGTTTAGAAAAAATTATTGCTGTTGGGGGATCACCGCGCGCAAGTTTAAGTCTTATTCGTGCAGCTAAGGCTCACGCTTTTTTGCGTGGACGAGGTTTTGTAACTGTTGAGGATATTAAATCAATTATTTATAAAGTATTAAGACATCGATTGATTTTAACTTATGAAGCTGAAGCTGAAAATTTAAATCAAGATGACATTATTAAAGAAGTTTTGTCTGCAGTTGAGGTATCAGCATAGGTTCAATTGAGTTTTATTGAGCATATTTTGATTTAGAAAGAGATTTAAACATGAATCATCATCATCAGGCCAACCACAACCAGCAGCAAGTGCCAACATCGATACTAAAAAAAATAAAAAGAATCGAAATTGATACACGCAAATTGGTTAATAATATTTTTTCTGGTGAGTATCATACAAAATTTAAAGGTCAGGGAATGACTTTTTCGGATTTTCGTGAATATGTCCCTGGTGATGATGTTCGGTCAATTTCGTGGGCTTTAATGGCTCGCGCTGGAAAACCATATGTCAAAACATTTGAAGAAGAACGTGAATTAACACTTATTATTGCTGTTGATATAAGTGGCTCGCAGGATTTCGGATCGAAAAATAATTTTAAAGGCGAAACATTGGCGTACGTTGCAGCCACTTTGGCATTTAGTGCTATTCGAAATAATGATCAGGTTGGTTTGCTATTATTCACGGATGATGTCGAGTTGTTTGTGCCGCCGAAAAAAGGCAAATTTCACGTTTATAGAATCTTGCGAGAAATATTATTTTTTAAACCTAAAAGTTCAAAAACGAATATTCAGAATAGTTTAGACTTCTTACGCGGTGTTTTGAAAAAAAGAGCCACTATTTTTTTGCTGAGTGACTTTCAAGATACAAACTATGATACAGCATTGTCATATTTAGAAAAAAAACATGAGGTCATAGCTGGTCTTGTGACTGATCCAGCAGAATTTATGTTTCCAGATGTAGGCTTGATTGATCTGCACGACGCTGAGACTGGCGAAACTGTGTTGGTTGATACATCAAATCCAGCTTTCCGAGAGGAAATGAAAACTCGATTTAAACAGGATTTTGAAACGTTTCAAAAAAATTTAAAGAAATCAGGAGTCGATAGTTTTACGTTTGAAGCCAATGATGAATTTCACAAATCTTTACTAGCGTTTTTTAAAAGAAGAAAGGCGCGATAATGTCTGATGTGAATTGTCAAATAAACATTCCCAACGTTGACGGTTTGCCTGAAAAGGAACTAACTGTCGGTAGGCATTTTGTGATTAACTGTTTGGGACAATGGGATAAATCATTCAAATTTGATCAAGCACAACTGATGCTCAATTCTCAAGAACAACATGTATTGAAGTTATTTAAAGCTGAAGCTCGTGATACACAATCGTTTGATTTAGATGTCACTACGTATGTGGCAGGTCAAATCACGATTCCTCAATTGCAAATCAGTGATGGTTCACATCAAATAAGTTTAGGTGATATTCAATTTGAAGTGCGATCAGTTTTGCCTCAACCAGAAACGCAGTCTCAGCAATCTGTGCCTCAAGAGCAACCTAAGCCATTTGGCTATGCATTTGGACACTTGAATTGGCCACTTATATATACATTGAGTATTATTGGTTTTTTATTTGCATTTGTTTTGTATGTGCTGTTCAAAGCTATACGTCGTCAAAAATGGAAACGTCTCTCCGAGCAGGTAAGATCATTTGATAGTGTGCAAAGTCCGGAACAGCAATTCTATAAATCTATACGTCAGATTGAAAAAAGACGATTTCCAACTGATGAACTCGTTAAAGCTTGTCGTATATATATATTACGACAGTATCAATTACCTGTTTTTGATCTTGCAATTTCTGAAAGCAATCAATTTCTCAAAAACAAGTTCGTTCGTTTTGGAGATCATCGCAAAGTCATTATCAATATGCTTAAAGATATAGAGCATATTTCTAACAGTTCAAACTTAAACGATGAACAGAAACAAAAATTTATCAAAAATTTTTATAACTTTATAGATAAATGTGAATCACTTCCGCAGGATAGCGTTATTCGTAATCTTGGAAGGGAAAATTGATGACAATTCAGTTTTTTGGCTATATTTGGGCGAATAGTTGGGCATTTAGTTTACTGTTGTTATTGCCAATTATTTATTTTTTTCTTCATCGGTTACAAAAAAAGAAATCAACTTTTCAGATTAGTTCAGTCGCACTTTTTCGACCTTGGAAAAATCGAGGCAAGGCGCAACTTGTTATTTTTAATCAGTTTATATTGCTTGGTGCGGTGGCTTTAATGATCTTAGCCTTAGCTCGACCACAAACAATGGATTCAAGAGTTAAAAGGACATTGGATGGAATGGATATTGTTATCGTACTTGATATATCTGACAGTATGTTAATTGAAGATATGAAGCCATCTAATCGATTAGAGTCCGCAAAAGAAACAATTTCACAATTTATTCAGAATAGATCTTCGGATCGAATTGGTCTGGTTATTTTTGCGGGTGAAGCTTTTACGCTTGTTCCGCCAACATTGGATTATCAGCTTATTATGGAACGTGTTACTCAAATCCAAACAGCCAGAGATGCGAGAATTAAAGATGGTACAGCTATCGGTGTGGCTTTGGCGGCAGGTGCGGCGCGGTTAAAAGATTCACAAGCTAAATCTAAAGTTATGATATTTTTGACTGATGGTGAGAACAATTCAGGTACTATTGATCCTGAGACTGGCTTAGAAATCGCTAAAGGTTATGGTTTGAAAATATATTCTGTAGGCATTGGCAAAGACGGACCTACAAAATTACCAATTTATTCACAAGATATGTTCGGAAATAAATTTAAACGTTATCAGCCTTTTGAAAGCACAGTGAACGAAGATCTACTTGGTCAAATGGCTAAATTAACTGGTGGAAAGTATTTTCGCGCAAATAAAGAGGATTCATTGCAAGGTATTTTTAATGAAATTAATAAGCTTGAAACTGTTAAAATCGAAGATCAGAAATTTGTAAGATACAACGAGTTTTATTTTGTTTTTCTAAATTGGGGTTTATTATTGTTGCTTGTACATGCAGTTCTTAATTTAACTTATTTAAGAAGGGGGCCTTAAATGTCAGTTCTTAAATGGGGTAACCCTACAGCATTTTGGTTTTTTTTGCTATTGTTTGGCTATATCGTTTTTTATTTTTTAGTCGAAAAAAAATTTGAAAAACAATTAGGTCAACATTTTGGAGCAAAGGTTGTTCCTTGGCTCAGAAGTCGTGTTTCGCAATATAAACGTCGGTTGAAATTATCTTTAGAAATCATAGCTGTTTCATTTTTATTGCTTGCATTAGCTAGACCGCAAATGGGGCAATCTGAACAGGAAATTAAAAGCGAAGGCGTCGAACTGATGATCTTATCTGACGTTTCAGAAAGCATGTTGGCTGAAGATGTTAAGCCTTCGCGACTCGAACAAATGAAGATTGATTTAAGCAAGCTCATGGATTTAATGCCAGGTAACAAAACGGGATTAATTGCATTCGCGGGAAGCGCAGCATTGATGTCTCCTTTAACTTCGGATCCGACAGCTTTAAAAATGTATTTACAATCATTGGACACTTACGCTGTATCGACACAGGGAACATCATTTGAAACTGCTCTATCTTATGCTAAAGAGGCTTTTGAAAAAGGTGGTGTGACTCAATCACAAAATTTAAAAACTACTCGAGTTATTATTGTAGCCTCAGATGGTGAAGATCAAGAACAAGGAGCTATTGAAACTGCGCAAGAACTTGTTAAAAGTGGCATAAAAATTATTTCAATCGCCTATGGAACTGAAAAAGGTGGTAGCATTCCGACACGTGATCAATTCGGTAATTTAACAGGAATGAAGAAAACTCAGTCGGGTGAAACTATCATAACTCAAGTTAAAGGCGATTTTTTAAAGCAGCTTGCGGAAAAAGGGCAAGGACACTTTTATTTTGCAAGATTTAATGGTGATCATCTTAAGCAGATTGTTCAAGATATAAATCAGTTTGAAAAGATGCAATTTGATTCTTCTACAGTTGTTCAGTACGACGAAAAGTTTATATTTCCTTTAATTGTAGGTTTGATGATTTTAATTATTAGCTTTTTTGTAAATGATCGAAATCGTGAACAAATGCAATGGAGAGGGCGATATGAATACGAATCGTAAATCGCAATTTCTGAAGCTTATTATGACCTTAATTTTAATTCTCAATTTTGGTGAAAATCTAAAAGCGGAAGTAAATACAGAATCTATTGTTCAATATCCTTCATTAAGAGCATATTATTTTAATTATAAAGCACAAAAAGCGCTTGAAAATAAAAATCCAGAGTTGGCTTTACAATATTTATTACGTGTTCTCGAAACTGAATCACAGAATGCTCAAATTTTTTCAAATTTAGGAATAGCATTTGATCATTTGAAAAAAACAGAAGAGTCGGAAAAAGCACATAAGCAAGCATTAAGTCTATTAGAATCCCATATAGCTGCGTTAAGAGAAGCAGATAGGTTTCAAATTTTCTACAATCTCGGTGTATTCTACGGTAGTCAAAATAAAGTTGAAGAAGCTCTAAATTTTTATCAACGCGCTCTTGATATAAATCCAACATCTCAAGAAGTAAAACACAATATTGAATTATTGATACAGCAGCAAAAACAGCAGCAACAGCAACAAAGCGGTCAATCGCAGAACCAAGATCAAAAAGATCAAAATAAAAATAATGAAAAAGATCAAAAAGAAAATAATAATCAAAAAGATAATAAAGACCAAAATAAAAACGATGATAAAGACCAAAACAAAGATCGATCGCAAACGCCGAAATATCAGCCGAGACCATTTAAAGGTGATCAGCTAACTGAAGGTGATGTTAAAAAAATCTTAGGTGAATTGTCAGAACAAGATAAAAAAATTAGATCTAATTTTAATAAAAAAGAACGTAAAGAGGGACGTAATGACAAAGACTGGTAAAATTAAGTTCAGCATTCTTTTTGTTTTTTGTTTTTTTATTCAATTTCTGCATGCCAATGAATCTCTGAAAGTCGAAATTCATCCCGAAGATCCAGTTGTTGGTGAACAGGTTGATATTGTATTGAGTGTACAGGCGACTGATGACTTTGAAGCTTCACAACCACAGGTTCCTGAAATAGCAGGGCTCAAAATCATCAAAGCTCAAAATATGGGGCAGTCTTCATCGACGCGAATGAATTTTATTAATGGCAAAACTGAATTTTCAAAAACAGTAACGCAGCAGTTTTTAATGTCGTATCAAGCTGTTAAAGTTGGAACTGTTGTCATTCCCTCATTTAATATTTCGATTAATGGAAAAACGATTTCATCGGCTCCGCAAAAAATTATGGTTGGAAATCAAAAGCAATCGAATAATCGTCAAGGCACAGTGCCAGGAAGGCCTCAATATCAACAAGATGATCCATTTGCAGATGAAGATGACATGTTTTCGCAATTGATGAAGCAACGAGAAAAAATGATCGAAGATTTACAAAGACAAATGGGTATACCTGGTGGATCGATCGGTGGTCGAAGACAGTTTGGGCAGAATGGTTCAGGTCGTGCTATGCCCTCTGTTACTTTAGATGTTAACATGAACGAAGCTTTTTTTCTTCATTTAGAAACGGATAAAAAAACTGCCTATGAAGGTGAACAAATAACGGCTCATTGGTATTTTTATACTCGTGGACAAGTTGAATCTTTAGATCGAGCTAAGTTTCCTGACTTGAAAGGTTTTTGGAAGGAAATTATTGAAGAAGTACCGGCTTTGCAATTTGAAGAAGTTTTAGTTAACAATGTTCCGTATCGTCGTGCGCTGCTTGCAAGTCATGCTCTGTTTCCGATTAAAGCCGGCAATGCTGCTATTGATGAGTTTAAAATCAAAGCAAAAGTACGGTTGCCAACTCAATTTGGTTGGGGTGATCTCAACGATTACACAAAAGCTTCCAAGCGAATGGTTATTCAAGTCTTGCCGCTCCCGCTTGAAAACAGACCGCAGTCTTTTTCAGGCGCAGTAGGACAGTTTCAAATACAAACCCAAATTGAAGGTCTTCAGTTTCCGGCAGAACAGCCGATTTCTTTGAAAGTCCGTTTTGAAGGACAAGGGAATGCCAAGTTGATCGAACTACCTTCGATTGCTTGGCCTGAGGGGTTAGAGGTTTATGATACTAAAAGCGAAGCTAAGTTTTATAAAAATGGACAAAGCTACAAAGAGTTTGAAATTTTATTACTGGCTCATAAACAAGGTGAAGTTAAAGTTCCGCAGATTAATTTTTCATATTTCGATCCTTTACAAAAACAATATGTAACAAAATCAACAGAAGAGTTTGCAATTAAAATAACAGAGCCCATTAAGGGACAAAAAAATGAAACATCGTCTTCGCAAAAAATCAATGGATCAGCGGCGGAGATTGAGCGGAAATTTTTACCTGTGGCGGAATTAAGTCAAGCTTCGCTTTCTTGGTCGCATTGGCGCTTTCCTGTGTTGGGTTTTTTAAGCTTTTTTATTTTAATAAGTTTTATAGTTCAACCATTATGGGTTTATCGACAGATCAGTTATTCGCCGAATCTTAAGCAAAAAGTCATTCAAAGACTAAATCTCGTTGATTCGGCTATTAAAGCTCAAGACTATAAAAAAATGGGTCGTGAGTGTGTCAATTTGCTTTATTTAATTGTATCGGCTCTAGCGCAGGAAAAGAATGCAACTCAAGATTGGGCAGTTCTTCTGGATAAAATGCCGGAAAACTATCGGCACAAGTACCAAACACAATTAAACGAATTGTTTGATTATTTTCAAACAGTTGGTTTTGCACCTGAAGAATTACGTCGTGAAGCTATAGAACAGAGGCCGATACAGACAATGGTACTTAATCTAAGAAGCGCTGCAGACAAAATTACAGCTGATTTAGCCTAAAAATGTCTTTAAAACTTGATTGACTGGTTTTTCACTTGTAGCCTTGAGCTTTAAACAAAGGTGAAAATGTGAGCCGATTGACTGTAAAAGTAATAGCAAGATTATGTCTAATAGCCTTAATTTTTTTGATTAATTTATTAACGACTGGTTGCGCTTTATATCAAAAACCGAATTCATCGAATAAATCGTCAGATCAAAGTTATTCTGATACCGCAAATCGTCCTGCAAACGAGTATACACAAGACGGTGATCTTGAAAAATTTAGATTATCTCAAACACAAGCAGGATTGAAAAATACTGAGATTGGCGATCAAGAGCTTGAAACAATTCCAACTGAAATTAATGAAAGCGTTGAAATGTGGATACGATATTTTCAGGGGCGTGGTCGCGAGCATATGGAACGCTATTTGGCCAGATCGACACGATATGAAGCTCTCATGAAAAAAGTATTGCGTGATAACAAGTTACCAGAGGATCTATTTTATATTGCTTTAATTGAATCCGGATTTAGTTCACGGGCCTTTTCGCACGCATCAGCTGTTGGGTATTGGCAATTTATTCGAGGCACGGGTAAGCGCTATAAATTGCAAATAAATAAAATGGTCGATGAGCGCCGCGATCCAGTTTTGGCAACACAAGCCGCAGCCGAGTATTTTAAGGATTTATATGGAATTTTTAATTCATGGTATTTATCAATGGCCGCGTATAATGTCGGAGAAGGTCGTGTTTTAAGAGCGGTACGCAAGTATAAAACTAAAGATTTTTGGGAGTTGGCTCGTCATCGTAAAGCACTGCCAAGCGAAACAGATAATTATGTGCCAAAGTTTATTGCTGCAAAGTTAATCGCCAAAAATCCGGATAAATATGGATTTGAAGGGATTGATTATATGACTCCGATTGAGTTTGATCACATGACGTTTAATCAGCCAGTTAACTTACGTCAAATGGCTGATAAAATGAATATTAACTACGAAGACTTTAAAGATTTGAATCCTAAGTTTAAAGGTGAAGTTGCCCCGTTAGATAGTGATAGTAAATTAAGTTTAAGAATACCTGCCGGCACATCTGAAATAGCTATGAATGCAGCGCAAAGCAGTATAGCATCGGTTGTTGATTTTGTTCCTGATCAAAAAGACACTCAAGAGTATAAAGTTCGTCGCGGTGATAGTTTGGCTTCGGTTGCTCGTAAATACAGAACTTCAGTTGCTTTTTTACGAGAGATCAATGATTTTTCCCGTAAAAAAAGGATTAAGGTCGGACAAACAATTTTAGTTCCAGATCGTACACCGCTGAAGGATCGTTCACAAACAGCTGATCGCAAAAAAAAAGAAAAAAATGAAAAAAAAATAAGTGATTTTTATATTGTTAAAAAAGGTGATAGTTTAGCTTCGATTGCTGAAAAGTTTAATTTATCAGTTCACGAATTGAGTCGCGCTAACAATCTTAAAAGAAAATCAAAGTTGAGAGCCGGCGTAAGATTAGTGATACCTAAGGAAATATAAGATATATAAAGTTAATCAAAAGAAAAAACCCTAAGCTCATCATCTTGATAGGCTTAGAGTTCAAGGGGAATGAAACCAATCCATGAAATAAAATGTTGTGTTCAATTTTTTTCCTTCCATTGCAGTTTTGACACCGCAGGTTTAAATACCCTTTGGTAGCTGGCTGGCATATTAAAGCCCCTGTAGCTTTGCGTCCCACAGTTTCCAGTGGTTTGCCCTGAGGCAAAGGAAGGATACGGAATGACCCGTATTCTTTAAAACCGCTAGTGACCTCCTATAAAAAAATAGTTGTCATTAACATCATGTGACTTAAATTATTAAGTCATTTAATAATATAATAAGTGTTTAATATTTTATTATTAGCAACGTCACTTCGGTACTTTATCGTTATGATCGAAAACTCTTCTCATCAAACGTCCCCCCTATGAACTAACTACTGATTCCTCGCTGACCTTTAATTAGGCTGTTACCAGCTTCTAGCAAGGCTTACGTTAGTTGCATTCTCTGTATGTATTTATATTAACCTGGTCTTGAAAAACTTTTCCATCTTTTATGAAAGATTCTCAAAAAAGTATAAAATTTGTTTTTCATTGGGAAAATGAGACAAAATTGAGCCAATTAATTATAAAAATGAGTCATATACAACAGAACAAAAATGAGATAAAAAACAAAATCAAATGTAATTATATAAAAGTAGGTTATAAAAAATGATTTCGTTTAATGCAGTTACAAAGCAGCAAGGATCAAAAATATTATATTCGAATGGGTCTTTTCAAATTAATCCTGGCGAGAAAATCGGTCTTGTTGGTCCAAACGGAGCAGGTAAAACGACAATTTTTAGGCTCATCATGGGAGAGGAAAGTCCTGATCAGGGTTCGATCAGCCGTCCTGACAAAATTCGTGTTGGCTATTTTTCACAAAATATCGAAAACATGAAAGGCCGCTCAGTCATAGCTGAAGTCCTTTCTGCTGGTGGTTTTGATCAAGTTAATGCTGACATTAAAAAATACGAAGAAAAACTAAGTGATCCTAATCTGACCGAAGATGAAATGGTCACTGTTCTTGAAAAGTACGGTGAAGCTCAAGCTCAATTTGAAGCTATGGGTGGATATGATTTAGAATCACGTGCGACAGAAATTTTAGGTGGTTTAGGTTTTTCAAACGAGGATATGCAACTTGATGTTGGGCAATATTCGGGGGGATGGAAAATGCGTGTCACACTAGCAAAAATTCTATTGCTAGTGCCAGATGTATTATTAATGGATGAACCAACGAATCACTTAGATGTCGAATCAATCGTATGGCTTGAAGAGTGGTTGCGTAATTATAAAGGCGCTCTTTTGATGACTTCGCATGACCGTGATTTTATGAATCGACTAGTGACAAAAACAATTGAAATCGCGAATAAAGCCATCACAACATATGGCGGTAATTATGATTTTTATGAAAAAGAACGTGATATTCGTAAAGAGCAATTAATTGCGGCAGCTAAACGCCAAGAAGACATGCTCGCCAAAGAAGAAGAGTTTATTGCTCGATTTGCTGCTCGCGCATCACATGCGGCTCAAGTGCAGTCACGTGTCAAAAAACTTGAAAAAATCGATCGTATCGAAATTCCTGCAGAAGATCGCGTGATGGATTTTATTTGGCCAGAGCCTCCACGGGGTGGTGATGAAGTTGTAAAATTTGAAAGCTTAGGCAAAGTTTATTCATTAAAAGATGGTCGTGAAAAAAATGTTTTCTCTGGTGCATCGGCTTTAGTTAAGCGTTTAGATCGCGTTGCCGTTGTTGGAGTAAATGGTGCTGGTAAATCAACACTTTTAAAGATCATCACTAAACAAACTGATCCATCGACAGGAACTTGTGCGATTGGTCCATCTATACAGCTGGGATATTTTTCGCAAAATTCGTTAGACGTATTAGACCCTCAAAAAACGATTTTACAAGAAGTCGAGTCTCGAGTTCCAAATGCTTCGTTAGGTTCAATAAAATCTTTATTGGGTGCATTTTTGTTTTCAGGTGAAGAAGTTGAAAAAAAGATTTCTGTATTATCTGGAGGCGAAAAATCAAGAGTCTTACTCGCTTGTATTTTATCGCACCCGGTGAATTTGTTAGTGCTAGATGAGCCGACAAATCATTTGGACATTAAATCTCGAGAAGTTTTATTGAAAGCGATTAAAGAATTTCCTGGCACAGTGATGATGGTTTCCCATGATCGTTATTTCTTGCGTGAAATTACAACGCGAGTTTTCGAAATCGATAAAAATCAGCTCACGACGTATGATATGACGTATCCTGAATATTTAGAGCGTGTTTCGAGAAGAGCTTAAATTGATTCTATAGCAAACTGTCAGAAAGAAGGTATGATGAGTAATCGAGAAATTTTGAAACTCGTAGCAGGGTTTAAGCGTTTTCGAGATAAATATTATGTCGGTGATGAACCGCTTTCGTATAAGTTAGCAAATGGGCAAAATCCTTCGACATTGATCATAGGTTGTAGTGACTCACGTGTTGATCCTGCTTTGATTTCATCATCATCACCAGGTGAGTTATTTATTGTCAGAAACGTTGCGAATTTAGTTCCACCGCATGAATCGAGCGGCACCGGTCGACATGGTGTTAGTGCTGCAATCGAATTTGCCGTTGTTCATTTGAAAGTGCAGAATATCGTTGTTTTGGGACATCGCCAGTGCGGTGGTATTAGAGCTTTAATGTCTGGTCAGACCCGTACAAAGGATAGTTTTATTGGGGCTTGGATGGAAATTGCCGCTCATGCACGTGAAAATGTATTAGCTAAACATTCACATGAAGATTTTGAAACACAATGTAAACATTGCGAACTTGAGGGTGTTAAAGTTTCGATGGATAATTTAAGAACATTTCCGTTCGTAAAAGAAGCTATTGAAAGTCGCCAAATGAATATTTTAGGTATTTATTTTGATCTAGAGCAAGGTGCATTACTTGAGTATGAACCAAATTCAGATCAGTTCGTAGAAATAAAAATTTGATTTTTTAGAAGTCCACTTGCAATCGTTATTAAATATGTGAGACTAAGTTTATGAAATTCATTCATGTATTTAATATTATAATCGTACTTTTTTTTCAAAAAATTGTTTTTGCGCAATCGGTACAAAAAAATTTTGGTATTGGGGTCATGATTGGACACCCTGTTGCTGTGACAGTTCAGCACAATATCAGCAAAAACAATTCAGTCGCTGGCGGATTTTCATTTTCACTCAGTGATTATACTTTGGTTTATGCAGACTATCATTATCATGTCAGTCACTTAATAAAAAATAAAAATCCGTTTTCAGTTGAGACAAATCCTTACGTAGGGTTCGGTGGTCTTCTTGTATTGACCAATAAAGATCGTAGTTCTGATGATCTCTATTTAGGTAAAAAATCTGGTCATTTAGGACTTGGTGTTCGTATTCCATTTGGCTTTGAGGTATTGCCCCAAACGTTACCTATAAGATTTTTTGCCGAAATTGTTCCTGGTATGAGTCTAACACCAACAATGGGCGCATTTTTTCATCTTGGTTTGGGTATACGATATTATTTTTAGTGATTTGTTGTTTACGTCGTTCGCGCGGCATAGTCAAAAACGGCTGTTTTTTTGAATGTCTTTTTAACTGAAGAATAAATGTAAGTTAAAATGCCAGGAGAAGTGTTGTATGCGATTTAATAATTTATCTGCGGCTATATGTTTGACAGTTGTAAGTCTTTTTTCGAATGCAGGTTTTTATTCAAATAGTTTGTCTTTTAATGAGACAATTCAGCGTAGACCAGCGTCAATAACTCGTGTTGATATTAAAATTAAATCAACTCAGAAAAGATACACGATCGAGCTTCAAACTGGTCAGTATGTTCGCGTTTTAGATGAAAATCAGGATGTCGTATATGCAGGATCTTTAAAACAATTTTATATTCCAGTAAAAGGTAATGAAAGCGCTATTTCAAAACTAGAAAAAATAGGTTATAAATTTCTAGAAACTCATTTTAACCAGTCAGCACAGACTAAATTAAAGTACGGTGCATCAGCCTCAGGGCAAGATGTTATTTTGCTGATCGACGGAAAGCGTATCAGTTATATAGATACAGGTTTTTCGAGTGATTTAAAAATTATTCCTCTACCTGACGATTTGAACTCAAAAGCTTATCGAGATGGATTTATCAAAGGTTTAGCTGTTGACATAAATGGTTATCAGGACGTTGTTTCTTTTTTATATCAAACAGAACAAACAAAAACGCAAAAATCAGAAACATTTGTGTATAATGTTGACCAAGATTCAAGAAGCACAATCATTGATCAATATATTTCGACAGCGCGATTTGATCAAATTGAAATCATGAAATTGATCAAACCTCGTGGCGATGAAATTAAAGATAATCATACTCAACCCAAAAATGCAGATATCAAGCAAAATGTTAAAGATGTTTTAAGTCTTTCAAAAAATGCGTGGCTTTCTGATGAAACTTCAAAATCAGATATATTGCAAAATTCAACAGAAAGCAAAAAATCGCAAACGGGAATGAGTTATCAAGATTATATTATCAAAATGTCAGAGCTCATGCAAAATTCTGTTTTAGGTCAACCCGAAGCTGTCGAAGCCATGATTGATGTTGAAAAAGATTTAATTACAGGTGGCGGAATTCGAAAGCAACCTTCAGTTTTGATGTTTATCGGTTTGCCTGGAACGGGTAAGGATACAATTGTTGAATCGTATATTCAATCACGTCACTTCGTGAATTATAATAAAACTGTGGATCTGAATGATCACATTTTTAGATATCCTGTGGTGAAAGAATCTAAAGATGCTTGGACATTAACGGGATCAGCAACAGGATATGTTGGCTCGAAAAATTTGAGCCCGCTTGTTCGTTTTTTAGTTAAACATTCAGCAGGTAAGTATCGTATAGTTAAGCCTCAAGATGAACAAGAACAAGAGTATGTCGTTCTTAATGAAGAATGGAAACCTGGGCAAGTTTTACCAGATTATTTTGCTCCAGAAGATGCTATTTTGTTTGTAAATGAATTGCACGACTGGTCGGCAGAGCAAATCAATGAACTCTTAAAAGAAGCTTTAGAAAAAGGTTATTTTAAAATCAATAACCCTGGCCCAGGGCTAAATCGATTGCAAGTTCCAATGACTTTTGTATTAACAAGTAATCATGGCATTGGTCTTATTGCTTCACGAGATCAAAATGGTCAACGAGTCGGACGTCCATTAACAGAGCAAGAGCTCATGGCTCGATGGGAATTGGCAGCCTATGATAAACCACGGTTAAAAGATGAAATAGCCAAAGTGTCTCCACAAAATAGCAAAGGGGGCATGAGTGAAGAAGTTCGTTCTCGTATACCGGATTCACGATTAATTTTATTAAGACCATTTTCATCTGACATTGTAGCAAAAATAGCCTCTGCAAAATTAAAACAGGTTTCAATATTGTTTGCGCAGACAAAACTTAAAGGGATGCCATCTCTTCAAGTTGAATTTTCAAAGTCTTTAGTTGATTTCGTTGCGAATTACGATCAAAGTGCAGAAGATGCTGCGCGATTGTTAGATGGGAAAATCAGTCAACTTGTCACTAAAACCATACAAGATGCTTTATTCGCTCAAAAAATCAAATTTAAAAACAATGAAAAAGTAATTGTTGATGTTCATCATAATCAAGACGGAACATATGATCTTTTATTAAACGGTCAATCATTACCTATTGGATATACCCAAAAAAATAAAGTTAAATTATCCATTACTGATGCAGAAATCGATGATCTAGTTAATTTAGAAAGCAAACTTAATGAAAAAGTTAAAGGTGTTCAGCATATCGTAAAAAAACTGGCGAGAGATATCCGCCGCTCTCAAAATATAGAGAAAGTTAATGACGTTGAATATAATCAAAAAAACGCTGATGTGTATATGTTTCTAGGATCTTCATCAACAGGTAAAACTGAACTTGCTACGGCCTTGCACCAAGTTTTATATAAAACTCACACAAAACCTCTGATTATTGATTTTAGCCAAATTACAAATGTGCAAGATTTAAAGGATAAAATTTTGGGATCAAGAGATCGTCAAAATTCTTCGATAGCATCAGATTTTATGGCAGAATTTGATCGCGCAAACGGCGATTTAGTTGTTGTATTTGATGAAATATCTAATGCAAACTCTGAAATTTTAAAAGCGTTATATGATATTTTGCGTGAGCCTGTTGTGCGTACTTTTTCGGACAAAAGACCAAGATCAATGGCTAAAGTTAAAATTGTTATGACAGGTAATGCTGGCGAAGAGTGGTATAAAAACATTCCTCGGCATATTCCTGAAAACGAACAACTTGCGGCTGCTCGTTCCATTTATGAGCAGTATCTAGCAAATGCGGGACTCAGACGGGCAACACTTTTAAAATTCTTTTCTGAAGCTTTTATTAATCGTGTTGGTGAGGAAAGAATATTTTATTTTGCACCCCATACAATGAAAACAATACGTGAACTTGTTCATCAAAAGCTTGTTTCAGCAATAAAAAAGTTTTCATCACAGCAGAATGGACGTCGTTCATGGAATATTTTGTTTAATTCAGAGCAAGACTATATTTTGACTTTAGAATCGATAGAAAAATATGGATTTAAAATTTGGGAACAGGGAGCTTCAATCAAGAGATTTATCGATGATAACTTGCTTCCTGAAATTCACGATGCTCTTCTTAAGGCCAAAGTTCCGCATGGTGAAACGGTAAAGCTTATTAAAATAAGTGATGTTCCAGGTGCATCACAATCTCAAGTTCATTTCACTCTTAATATCGTTAACCAGAACTTGAGTATCCCAGTGAGTGTTGATGGTAAGGGTCTTGTGCGGAAAATTAAAAAAACTGATTCAGAAATACAATGGACGGCTTACCACGAAGCTGGTCATGAAGTCGCACGTCGAGTTTTACTACAAGATTCACAACGATCAGGAGGAGTATCCATCAAGCCAGGAGTAACCCTTATTAACGGTGAGGCTATCTTGTATGATGGTATTGCTCGTTCAGAACGAGTTGAGTCTATTCCAGTTACACGAGAATCATTAATCAATGAAATGGCAATCTTATTGGCCGGTGAAGTTGCTGAATCAATCACTGTACGTAATGGATTACATTCAGCTGGTATTGCAAATGATATCCAAAGAGCTACAGATTTAGCACGCAATGCTATAATTAATTATGGTATGTCATCTCGATGGAGATCTGGAGCTCAGCCAAACAATTCAGATTTAAATGCTTACGTGATGACATTGTCAGATTCTAAAAAAGCATTACTTGAAAAAGAAATAGAGGTTTTGTTGGATGAAGCGCGCGAAAAAGCACGACACACATTGATCGCTAATTATGATTTGTTGTTTTTACCAATTGGTCGTCATTTAGCTGCTAAAGGTGAAATTAAAGGTGATGTTTTAGAGAGATTTTACATCCAAAGGCAGTATCAAATTATTCATCCAATTCAAAAAAACTTAGTGCGAGAAAGAATTTCTGAATTTGAAACAAAAGTCAAAGCAGAAAGTGCGCTGGCACCGAAATCACAAATGGGTTTGCAGTTTTATAATTTTGCACAAAGAACAGAACGTGTTGTTGATCTTGAGCAATTAGATAGAAAACAATTAGCACAAGAACTTAAATCAGTAAACTTATCATCTGCAAAAGACGTTGTTTATAGTTCAATATTGCCGGTATCAAAAGCCACGCACACTAAGGCTCATAAATGTATCGAATTGTTTTCGAAGTAGCTTATGAGTTTTTAATTACCGACTAGATTTGTTTAGTGATCTAGTTGGTAATGATGGTTGAATAGTTTGGTTAAACTCATTGAAACGATCAACTTTAAGTTTTGCAAAAGTGGGCTCGCATGTTTTTTGAGCTTTTGTGCTTTCATCGGGAGTCAGGGCAGGTATGTTTTCAGATGGATTTGCGTTAGTTTTGACGAATATGGCTTTTATGGCTTCGTTGACTTTGGCTTCAATATTTTTATCTAAAATATCTGTGCAGTTTGATAAAGGCTTAGCGTCGACTATTTCAGTTTGCCCGTAAAAATTAAAGACTTCGGTTATTGAGTAGTAAATTTTATTCTGAGCTGATACTGGTACAATGTATGTTATTTCCTTTTTTTCAAATGGGCATCTTTTGACCTGATTTTGTGAAACGATGTAAATAAATGATTCGTCATTAAATGTAAATGTATGAGATTTTTGATCGTAAAACCCTAAGTCATTTGTCACATTGATTAGTTTTTGAACTGATTCTAAACAGCGCAGTTCGGTACTAAATTTAAGCTTTTGAGCTTGCGCTACTGATGCTGCAAATACTAAGAAAGTCATAGTTTTTAGCATATAAAACCTCCGATGAAGAGTCGTTATTATTATTGTTAGTGAGCTCGTATGCTCTGTCATTGAATTAGTGTTCAAAATCAATAGGATGTCGAGTTTTTACTCCATTAAACTCTATGCAACATAATTGTTCGCGGCATAGGTGTTTGACTTAAGCCTAGGTGAAAGTTAGCCTTAATTTGTTAATTTACAGAGTGAAAGGTTGCATCATGTCACAAGCTCAAAATGTTCCTGAAATTCGCCGTTTAAAAGATTTAAACACGTTAGTGAGTTTATCAAAACGACGTGGTTTTGTTTTTCAAAGTTCTGAAATTTATGGCGGTTTAGGCAGTTGCTGGGATTACGGCCCACTCGGATCGCTTATGAAATTAAACGTTAAACGTGCATGGTGGAATGCTATGACTCGTAGATCTGACATTGTTGGTATTGACGCTGCCATTCTTATGCATCCAACGGTTTGGAAAGCTTCTGGTCACGTTGATGGTTTTTCTGATCCATTGGTTGATTGTAAAGACTGTAAAACACGTTTTCGTGCTGATAATACCGAATCCTATTTAACCAAAAAACAATGTCCTCAGTGTGGTGGCAAAAATTTATCTGAAGAACGTAACTTTAACTTGATGTTTAAAACACACATGGGTCCTCTTGAAGACTCTGCTTCGGTTGTTTATTTGCGCCCAGAAACTGCGCAAGGTCACTTTGTGAATTTTCAAAATTGTCAGCAATCATCACGTTTGAAAATTCCTTTTGGAATTGCTGCTATCGGAAAATCATTTCGTAATGAAATCACTCCAGGTAATTTCATTTTCAGAACGCGCGAATTTGAACAAATGGAAATGCAATATTTTGTGAAACCGGGCACAGACGAATCGTATTTCAAAGAATGGAAAGAGCGTCGTTGGAAGTTTTATCTTAAATACGGTATCCGTGAAGAAAATTTGAAATTCAAAGATCATGATAAATTAGCTCACTATGCGCGAGCAGCCGTTGATGTTGAATATAATTTTCCAATGGGTTATTCAGAGCTAGAGGGTATTCACAATCGCTCTGATTTTGACCTCACTCAACACGCTAAGTTTTCTGGTAAAAACTTAGAATATTTTAACGAAGCTGAAAAAGAAAAATATTTACCATTTGTAATTGAAACAGCTGTTGGTTGTGATCGTTTATTTTTAGCTTTTATGTGCGATGCTTACCGTGAAGAAGTCACTTATATGACAGATGAAACAGGTAAAAAATCCGAAGACGTACGTGTTGTATTAGGATTACATCCTGAGATAGCACCATACAAAGTTGCTGTATTGCCTTTATCTAAAAAAGATGAATTGTCACAACCAGCTATGGCTTTACGCGATCAATTAGCAGAAGATTTTGATGTTACATACGATGAGACAGCATCGATCGGTAAACGTTACCGCAGGCAAGACGAAGTTGGTACTCCGTTTTGTGTAACTTATGATTTTGATTCAATCAATGATGGCGCAGTGACTGTTCGGCATCGTGATAAAATGACTCAAGAGCGTGTTAAAATTAAAGAACTTAATCAATATATTGCTATTCAACTTAAACAATTCTAATTGAAGGGAATTTCGTGTCATGGAGACTATAAACGCGAACACTTTTGTTAAACCTGAAAAATTTGTCTACTTCTTTGCTGCAGGCGAAGCTGAAGGCAATGCTGGTATGAAAAACACACTTGGTGGTAAGGGTGCTAATTTAGCTGAAATGACAGCTATTGGATTACCAGTTCCTCCAGGGTTTACAATTTCTACAGATATTTGTACGGCGTACTACGCTGAAGGCGGAAAGCTTCCTGACTGGGTTAAACCAGAAGCTTTAAAAGCTTTAGCACGTGTTGAAAATAAAATCGGTAAAAAATTTGGTGATGCTAAAAATCCATTACTAGTGAGTGTGCGCTCTGGAGCACGAGCATCGATGCCTGGTATGATGGATACTATTCTCAATCTTGGTTTAAATGATCAAACAGTTGAAGGCTTGGCGCAGTCAGCAAATAATGCCAGATTTGCATGGGATTCATATCGCCGATTTATTCAAATGTACTCTGATGTTGTGATGGGCATGAATTCTTCAATGCTTGAAGTGACTCTTGAGGATCTTAAGGCTGAAAAAGGTATTCACTTAGATACAGAACTTACAACTGATGATCTCAAAAAACTTGTTCAAAAATTTAAAGACCTTGTTCAGCAAATGACAGGACAAAAATTTCCAACTGATCCGCATGAACAATTATGGGGTGCTATAAGTGCTGTTTTCAAAAGTTGGAACACAGCACGTGCGATCACTTATCGTGAATTGCACGACATTCCAGCAAGCTGGGGCACAGCTGTGAATGTTCAATCAATGGTTTTTGGTAATATGGGTGATGATTCTGCAACAGGTGTTGCATTTACTCGTGATCCAAGTACGGGCGATAAAAAATTCTATGGTGAGTTTTTAATTAATGCTCAAGGTGAAGATGTTGTGGCTGGTATTCGTACTCCGCAACCAATCGGCATCCTTAAAGAAGTGATGCCAGGTCCTTATACTGATTTAGAAACAATTTATAAAAAATTAGAAACTTATTTTAAAGACATGCAAGATATTGAATTCACAATTGAGAAAAATAAATTGTGGATGCTGCAAACTCGTAATGGTAAACGCACGGCTAAAGCTGCGCTACAAATTGCTTGCGATATGATCGATGAAAAATTAATTACAGAAGAAGAAGCAATCTTACGCTTAGATCCAGCTTCTTTAGATCAGTTATTGCATCCAACTCTTGACCCTAAAGCACAAAAAACTTTACTGGCTAAAGGTTTACCCGCAAGTCCTGGTGGAGTTTGTGGGCAAATCGTATTTACTCCTGAAGAAGCTGTTGAACTCAAAGAGCAAGGTCAAAAAGTCATCTTAGTTCGTGTTGAAACATCTCCAGAAGACATTGCGGGTATGGTCGCAGCTCAGGGTATTTTTACAACTCGTGGTGGAATGACATCTCATGCTGCAGTTGTCGCTCGTGGTATGGGTAAATGTTGCGTTGCTGGTTGCTCAGAAGTTGAAGTTGATTACGCGACTGAAACAATGCGCGTAAAAGGTTACAACTTGAAAAAAGGCGACATCATCACTCTTGATGGTAGCACCGGTGAAGTTTACTTAGGCGAAGTTAAAACAATCGAACCAAAACTTGATGGTGCCTTTGATCGTATAATGAAAATCGCTGATCACATGCGTAGATTAAAAGTTAGAACAAATGCCGACACGCCAAAAGATGCGCAAACAGCACGTTCATTTGGTGCCGAAGGAATTGGATTATGCCGAACTGAGCACATGTTCTTTGGTGCTGATCGTATTGATGCTGTTCGTGAAATGATTTTAGCTGATACAAAAGCCGAACGTGAAAAAGCATTAGTTAAGCTTTTACCTATGCAGCGTGATGACTTTTATCAGTTGTTTAAAATTATGGATGGTCACCCTGTCACAATTCGTTTATTAGATCCTCCATTGCATGAATTTGTGCCACACACTGAAGAAGAAATTCAAGAGTTAGCTAAAAGAATTAACTATGATGTGAACAAACTTAAAAACAAAGTTCATGCATTACACGAGTTTAACCCGATGTTAGGTCATCGTGGATGTCGTTTAGCTGTGACATATCCAGAGATCTACGAAATGCAATCGCGTGCTATAGCTGAAGCGGCTGCGCAGTTAACAAAAGAAGGCTTTAAGCTTGTTCCTGAAATTATGATTCCACTTATTGCAACGGCTAAAGAGCTTGAAATGTTGCGTGCGCAAACTGTTCAGGTTGTTGAAACTGTTCAAAAAGAAACTAAAACTAAATTTGAATATTTAGTTGGTACTATGATTGAGCTTCCGCGTGCCGCTGTGACAGCTCATGAAGTTGCTCGTCATGCTGATTTTTTTAGTTTTGGTACAAATGATTTAACGCAAACCACACTGGGATTATCACGTGATGATGCAGGCCGCTTTTTAGGAAGTTACGTGAGCCAAGGTATTTTTGCTAAAGATCCGTTTGTGAGTATTGATCAAGTTGGTGTTGGTACACTCGTTAAAACGGGTGTCGATCTCGGTCGTCAAACAAAGGGTAACCTTAAAGTTGGTGTTTGTGGTGAGCACGGTGGTGATCCAGATTCAATCGAGTTTTTTGAAAACGTTGGATTAGATTACGTCAGCTGTTCTCCTTACCGAGTACCCATTGCAAGGCTTGCGGCAGCTAAAGCATTTCTAAAAAAGAAAAAGAAATAGACGCTAAAACAATTGGCGTATGCAACAAATAATCGGCTTTATCTATGTCTTACTTGCTGGGGTCTGTTTTGGTTTTTTAGGCGTTTTTGGAAAAATCGCTTTTCAGAACGACCTCAACGTTGGTGAGCTTTTAACTTATCGATTTGCTTTGGCTGCGATAATTTTATGGGTTGGTCTTTTTATATTTAAAAAAGACTTAATTCGTTTATCTCTGAGACAAATTGTTATTTCGCTGTTGTTAGGTGCTTTTGGTTATGCGCTATTTTCGACTTTGTATTTTATGTCGATTAAGGGCATTTCAGTGGCCCTTGCCGCGTTGTTGTTATTTACATTTCCGATTTTTGTAAGCCTTGGGGCGCATTTTATTTTGAAAGACAAAATGAGTCGTCTTCAGACTTTAAGTCTTGTTTTAGCTTGTGTAGGACTTACGATTGTTTTGTGGGGGCCTATAGTTGTTCACTCTCTACATGCAGTATTGTACGCGCTATTTGCAGCCGTTGCGTATGCTATTTATGTATTGGTCAGCGGTCGTTTGCAACAAGGAGTTAAACCATTATCTTCAAGTTTATATGTGATTTCAGCTGCTGCAATAGCATTATATCTTTGGCATCAGCCATCTATGTCTAAATTAGCTCACTTAACTGCAATGCAATTAATAGTTGTTATGGGGCTTGCTGTTGTGTGTACAGTGTTTCCACTTACTTTATTTCTGGCCGGACTACAAAAAATGAAAAGTGCACAAGCTTCTATTGTGGTTATGATTGAACCTGTTGTTGCAACTCTTGCAGCATGGTACATTTTAAATGAAACTTTATCTTCATTGCAGTTAGTCGGTTCAGGCTTAGTTATTTTCGCTTTATTTTTAAATACGCAAAAGCAATAAGTTTGTTTGTATTTTACAAGTTGTTATTGATAAAAAAATAATGTCAAATGTAGCCTATGAATATAAATGAAACGATTGTTATAGATGGAGTTTTGCAAGACGGACAGCTTAAAAAAGCTGTTACTTTGAAACTGAGTCCTTCAGGACTTGTCATTGATCAAGAAGTCTTTTTTTTTAATTCTGTTAAAATCGAGCAAGGTGGCAATAATAACAAATTCATTTTTATTCACTTAAGTGAATCAAGAACAGTTTATTTTGAACTGAACACACAAATTATCAACCATCTTGAAGATCATCCGCAAATTTATGAACGTTTTAAATCATTTATTAAACATAAGTCTTCTCATTTCTACACTGAAATAGTTATAGTTTTAGTCTTTTTTTTGATGATTTCAGGGATAGTCTACTATCGTGGTGTTATTTTTTCTCAGTTCAGCGTTTTGATACCTTATTCTTTTGAAAAGAAAGTCGGAGATCAAGTTTTCGCAAAGGATTCTCAATCTCAATTCACTCAAATAAACAAAATCGAAGATCAACTTAAAGTTATGTTAACACAGTTGAAATCTTTTGATCCACAGAAGCACACGATTCATGTTTCGGCTAAATCAGAAATAAATGCATACGCGACAATAGGCGGGCATATTTTTATTAATCAGGGGTTGTTAAAAAAAATCGAGAAACCAGAACAATTAATTGGAGTTATTGCTCATGAAATCGTTCATATAGATCAACGACATGTCGTTAAGAACATATTTCAAAGCGTTGGCTTATTTGTTATTTTTCAAGCTTTTTTAGGTGATGTCAGCGGACTTATTGCCGTTGTTGTGGATCAAGGTGGTCCATTGTTAAATTTATCATATAGTCGAGATTTAGAAACAGAAGCTGATTCGCAAGCTGTGAGAGTTCTTATTGAAAGTCAAATAGATCCGCATGGTTTATCTGAGGCTTTAAGCTTAATTGAACGTGAAAATCAGAGATTAATTGCAGAATCACCTGGATCTAAAATTCTTTCAAAAATAGAAAAGCAAAATTTTTTAAGATCTCATCCACAAACACTAGACCGTATAGAGTCTATGCAGAAAATAATTGCTCAAACTGATAAAAATAATAAATATAAACAAATGAACTCTGAATGGATCAAAATTCAGAAACTTATTCAAGAGCTTTAACTTAGAATATGTCACTTGTGGTTTAAAATCAGGAGGTACTCAAATGCAAGTTGTCGAGCAAGGCACAGCGGCTTTTCAAATATTAAAATGTGATCTCATGCCTAATGAATCAATTATTGTCGAACCTGGAGCAATGGCTTCGCAAGATGTAGGGATTGTTCCAGACACCTCTGTTAATGGATCTTTTATCAAAGCTTTGCTTTTAAAGTTTCTCGGTGGGGAAAGTTTTTTTATAAACGAATACTTTAATAAGTCTTCTAAGCCTCAGTCGCTTTATATATCCCAGTCTGTACCCGGAGATATACAAGTGATTGACATCAATAATGAAGAAATATTTTTAGAGTCTGGATCATTTATTGCGCGTACACAAGGTGTTAAAACTCATTTAAGATGGGCGGGGCTTGCTAGCTTTATTGCGGGCGAAGGTTTATTTAAATTGTCATTTACCGGTCAAGGTCGTTTATGGTTTGGTTGTTATGGTGCGGTTGTTGAGAAAGAAATCGTCGGTGATTACATTGTTGATTCTGGCCATCTTTTACTTTGGCCATCAACAGTTCAGCTTGAGTTAAAATTGGCCGGTGGGCTCATTTCAAGCTTTCTTTCTAAAGAAGGCTTTGTTTTAAAATTAAAAGGTCATGGTAAAATAAAATTACAAACTAGAAGCGTTAAAGGATTAGCTGCCTGGTTGAATGCTAGGTTTTGGAGATAATTCATGGAGAATCAAAAAATGAGTTTTGAGTTGCAACATAGGCCCTCTTCAACAATTGCTATTTGTCACTTACCGGCAGGAGAAACTTTGGTCTCTGAAGGCGGGGCATTGATGGCATTGAAAGGTCCAGTGAATGTCAACACAACCACACATCAAAAAAAAGGTGGTGGTGTTATGGCGGGTTTAAAAAGACTTTTAAGTGGTGAAAGTTTTTTTATGAATCACTATCAAGCGCAACAAGCATCGCAGGTTTGGTTATGTTCTGCTTTGCCGGGTGATATGATGGTTCATCAGCTAACTGGTCAGAAAATCATCGTTGCTGGCGGGGCTTTTGTGGCTTGTGATTCTGATGTTGCGATTGATTTAGAATGGCAAGGCTTGAAAAGTATTTTTTCTGGTGAGAGTTTATTTTGGATTAAAGCTCATGGTCATGGCGAAATTTTATTAAGTAGTTTTGGTTTTATATACCCTATTCAAGTTGAAGGTGAATATATTGTTGATACTGGTCATATCGTTGCTTTTGAGGAAACTTTAAGTTTTACAATTTCAAAGGCCTCATCAACGTGGCTTGATTCCTTTATAAGCGGTGAAGGTTTTGTTTGTCGCTTTAAGGGGAGGGGCACAGTTTGGTGTCAATCACATAATCCATCACAGTACGGAAGTTTATTAACTCCGTATTTAAGACCAAAAAGTAACTAAGAGGTTTTTTATGAATTTTAATATTGAACACAAGCCTGATTTTGCATGGTTAACAGTCCAAGTTCCTCGAGGACAAAAATTATTTGTTGAAGCAAGTGCGATGGCATCGATGAGTTCGAATATAAAAATGTCGTCTCAATTTAAAGGTGGATTTCGTCGTTTTTTTACAGGTGAGTCTTTGTTTTTATCAGAATTTAAAGCTGATGGTGTAGATGGTGAAGTGACTATTGCCCCTGGGCCAAATGGTGATATAGGTCATATCCATTTACAAAATCAAACTGTTTATTTGTCTTCAAGCTCTTATGTCGCGCACACAGAAGGATTGAATTATGAAACTAAATTTCAAAAATTGTCCGCAGGTCTTCTTTCTGGAGCAGGTTGGTTTTTAGTTAAAATGAGTGGTCTTGGTGATGTTTGGTTTAATGGCTACGGAGCCTTGACAGAGCTTGATGTTCAAGACGAAATCTTAATTGATAATGGTCATCTCGTGGCGTTTACGGACGGTCTTGATTACGACATCATTAAATTAGGTGGATATAAATCTCTCTTTTTTAGTGGTGAAGGTTTTGTCTGTCGTTTTCGTGGTCAGGGTAAAGTTTATGTCCAAACTAAGAAGCCGTCGGCGTTAGTGAATTGGGCTGATGGCTATCGACGCGTTCAAAAGTCTAGTAATTAAAATAATTTATCTCTGATTTAATAATATTTAAACGGTGTAAGGTTTGAAAGTGTCAATTCCAAAGTGTCAAAAGTATTGACACTTTGGAATTTTTTGCAGAGATCAGTCATCTGATCTATAGAGGAACATCGAATTTAACATTGTCATCTATTTCTATGTTATAACACAACAACAACATTGACTCTTACTGAAGTGTGGTTTGTAGATGATGAGTTTGATTGGTCCTTATTCAATATTTGTATTCAGTCGGCTGCGATGGATGTTTTTAGTTTTTGCTTTAACATCTCAAACGGCATTTGCTTTAAAGAATGATGATACGAGTCATCATACCCAACCATCTTTACAGGGTTCAGTTCAGCAAGCTATCGATCAAAATCCGCAGATGATTGTCGAACAAAAAATTGGTTCTGAGTTAGTTAGAATTGTGATCAGTGATGTTGGTGAATCTTCACGAGCTGAAATTCAAAATTTTATCGAAAATACGCAGCAAAAGTTTGACACTGTTATTAGTACTGATGATGAACAAGTCTTTAAAGCAAGTGTAGAATCTTCTGCAAAGAGTATTCACGGAACTAAAATTCTTCCGTTCGGATTATTAACAAATGCAAAATCTAAATTTAACCAATTTATCGATTATCATTCGGGTAAAGTTAAAAATAATATTAAGTATGATAAAATTGGATTAACAGTTGCTCTCATTAGTGTAGGAATAGACTCTTTTTACTGGATCCATTCAAGTGCATTAGATGTTCATCAAAAGTCGTCATTAGTGACTTTTAATTTATTATTGTGTGCGACATTTGGGGTTAATCCAGATTTGTGGCCTGCAACTGTTCGACCTCTTAAAGAAAAAGTCTTTAATACATTAAGCCGATTTAACATCAAATGGAAACATTCAGATAAAACAGCTACAGTCATTTCACAATACGTGGCTAATTTTGCTTTAAGTTCTTTTGTTCAGACGACTCGTGTTTCATTAATGTCAATGGATCATTTATTGGATGCAGTATCGACTTCGAATTTTTGGTTTTCAGCTGTAGGTATTTCAGCTTTAGCTACAATGACTCAGTTTTCTTGGTCAGAACTTTCAGCTTCTGTGGATATGAGTAAATATCCTAAATCAGTTATCATGCTTAGAAGGTTGACTAATTTTCGTGTTATTTTACTGGCTCAATTAGCTAGTATGAGTCAAGTGTTACAGCCTGGTGTTTACGGATACTCTCCAATGATGACTTTGATCGTTAGTGGTGGCTTAGGTTTAGTGGCACTTTTAAGTTCTGACCGCATTGTTAATTTTTTAGAATCTGATAAAACAATTGATGTTCTTTATCGACAAAATCAAAAAGTCGAAGCATTTTTACAAAGCATGAGTTTTGCAAAAAAACGATCACGCGTCATTCTATCTTGTGAGATGTTGTTTAATTAGTATTTTTTATTGGTTAGTAATTTACGAAAAAATAACTGATTTTTTATTATCGTGATTTAGAATAAACCATTAAACCTTGATTTTGCTGAATCTATATCTAACTATATTTAAGTGGCGTATTGCTAGTTTTGTGAAAGAAAAAATCATTCTAGTTCATTGATGTTTTTCGACCGGACTTTTGCGAAAATTATTTTTATTTCATCACCCCAAGCTTCAATCAACTTCATAACTTTCGATCCTACTTACCCAAAACATCAGCAGACAACAAAATCTGCATAAAAATTAACTTAACACATTGCGCATTTTTATCATTTTCTTAAGCCGAACGGGCTTTTCATGATTGACTCACTTACTGGACCAAAGGACAGTTATATACTGTGTTATTTTATTGTATTCATTCTGAATTCTAAGCAAGGAGTTGTGCTTTGAGAATTAAAAAACTAGAACTTATCGGGTTTAAATCATTTAAAGACCGTACAGTTATCCAATTTGATGCGGGTATTACGGGTATCGTTGGACCGAATGGTTGCGGAAAATCAAATATCGTTGATGCGTTGATGTGGGTCATGGGTGACCAATCAGCTAAAGATTTACGTGCGTCACAAATGACTGATGTTATTTTCGGTGGTTCAGAAGGTTACGCTCCGCTTGGCATGTGCGAAGTTTCATTAACACTTGAAAATGATGGCGGACCATTTCCAGCTAAATATTTAAAACACTCTGAAATTATGGTGACTCGTCGTTTACACAGAAACGGCGAAGGTGAATATTTCATTAACAAAGAAGCTGCTCGTTTAAAAGATGTTCAGGAAATTTTCATGGACACAGGTGCTGGTTCAAAAGGTTTTTCGATTATCGCCCAAGGAATGATCGGTAAAATTATTACTTCTAAACCAGAAGATCGCCGTATGCTTATTGAAGAAGCTGCGGGTATTACAAAGTTCAAGGCTCGTAAAAAAGAATCACAAAGAAAATTACAAGCGACAGATCAAAACTTAGTTCGTTTGCAAGACATTATTGGTGAGTTAAAACGCCAAATCGATTCTTTACAGCGCCAAGCGCAACGTGCTGAACGTTATAAAAATATCAAAACACAAATTGAAGATCTTGAATTGTGGTTATCATCAGCTCAGTATGTTGAATTAAAACGCGCAGCTGATGAAGCGCAAAAAATCTTTGACGAAGCTCAATCGCTTGAAGTAGGCAGCGAAGCTGACTTAGCATCGATGCAATCAGAATTAGAGACTTTAAAGTTAACAATTCTAGAACAAGAAAAAGCTGTTGAAGACAAACAACAAGATTTTTACAACCACCAATCTTCGGTTCAGAAAAAAGAATTAGAAATTCAAGAATTAAGATTCAACCTTGAGCAAGCTAAACGTAACGAACAAATGACGGGTTCAATTTTAAATGAGCAACAAGCTCGTTATGATTTGTTGTCTCGTGATCAAGAACAATTACAGGCTCAGGTTGATGAGCTTAAAGCTGAATCTGAATATTTAGCAGAAGAATCTTTAACTAAAGCGAACGCATTTTCAGCAAATCAAAAACGTTATTCAGAAATCGACGAAGAATTAACAACAAAACGTCGCGAGCAATTTGCTTTAGGGCAAACTGAATCACAAATTGATGCGCGCTTGAACTCAGCTAACGGATCAAGATCTGAAGTTGCAGATCGTTTAGCTGATGAAGAGTTGAAATTAAACGAATTACGTGAAACTCATCACGAATTTGAATCACGTCGTCGTAAAGTTACAAATGAACTTGATAAAGAAAGACAATTACAACTTGATTTGTCTAATGATGTTGAATCGTTCGAAGCTAATAAAAAAATCTTAACTGAGTCAGTTCAGACGAAACAGGCCGAAGTTCAAGAATTTAAAGACAATTTGAATGAAGTTGCTTCTCGTTTGTACGGTTTAGAAAATTTGCATTCAAATTTCGAAGGTTTTGAAGAGGGCGTTAAGCAAGTTATGCTTTGGTCTAAAACAAAATCGCAACAAGCTCATGCTGATGGATCAGTTTCTGAATCATTTCATCCAGTATCTGAAGTTGTTGAAGTTCCTTCTGAGTTTGAAGTGGCTATGGAAGCTGCTTTAGGGACTAAACTTCAAATGTTGTTATCAAATAAAAAAGAAACAGCGTTAGAAGCTGTCGAGTACTTAAAATCTAACAATACTGGTCGTTCGAGCTTTTTTGCAGCTCAAGGTGAAAAAGTTTTAACTCCGCAAGGTAATCCAGAAAATGAAGCTGGTGTTGTTGGATTGTTAAATAAAGTTGTGCAATCAAAAGCTGAGTTTTCAAGTTCAGTTGAAAATATTTTATCAGGCGTTGCGATTGTTGATTCAATTCGTACAGCACTGCATTTAAGACCAAATTATGCTGGTTGGACATTTGTCACTGCTGATGGTGATACATTATCAGCTGATGGTGTGTTAACTGGTGGTTCTCGTGAGTCAGCAGAGTCTGGTGTGTTAAAACGTCGTCGTGAAATTAAAGAATTAACTGACAAGAAAAATGAGTGGGCTGGTAAATTAGCATTAGCAACACAAGCGCTTAAAAAAACAGAAGAGCAGTTGGCCAATATTCTGACAGATTTTGAAGGCGCTCAAAAACGACGTATCGAGCAAGAAATTAAAGTCACTGAATTACGTAAAGATTTAGAGCGTGCAGATAATGAACTTGCACAAGCGCAAAATGCAGTTGAAAGACAAGAAAAAGAAGTTCGCAGATTAACTGAACAGCTTTCAATGTTAGATGAAAAAATCAACGAAATGTCTGAAAACTTAATCACTTTGAGAACGCAAAAAGTTGAACTTGAATCAAGCATTCAAGAATTAACTTCAGAATTTGATGCCATGAAAGACGGCTTTGAAGCTCAACAAGCTGAAGTGACTGACTTGCAAATTAGATCTGCATCTAAATCTCAAGAGTACCAAGGTTTATTACGTCAACTTGAAATGGTGACAAGACAAGTTAACGAACTTAGCCATCAATTAAACCGTATGACTGAAGAAGCTGAAGGTTATTCTTCTCAAATGACTGAGGGGTCATACGTTTTAGAGCAAGCTAAAATTGATTTTGAAAGAATGGTGGCTGACATCGAAGCTAAACGCTTAGAAGTCGCTCAATTCAAAAATCAATTTGAAATTGAGACTGCACATATTCGCGAGTTAGACGAAAAAGTTAATCGTTCACAACGTGAAAGAAACGATCGTTTAGCCAGAATGAATGATGCTCAGTTAAAACTTGAGCAAGCTAAAATGAAAGAGCAGTATTTGATCGATCAAACTCGTGAAAAGTACATGGTTAACTTACCAGATGTCATTGAAAAATACGCTGATCGTGAAGGTAACCCATTTGAAGCTGATGCTGAATTAAAAGATTTACGTGAAAAGCTAGCTAAAATTGGTGAAGTCAATCTATCAGCTATTGCTGAGTTTTCAGAAACACAAGAGCGTTATGAATTTTTAACTAAACAACATAACGACCTTGTTGAGGCCAAAGAACAGTTACGTAAAGTTATTGATCGTATTAATAAGATCTGCTCAAAACGTTTTAAAGAGACATTTGATCTTGTTAACGAAAGATTCCAAAAAGTATTTCCAGTTTTATTCGGCGGCGGTGAGGCTATGCTTCAAATCGTTGAAGACGAAGAAAAAGGCGAAATGGGTATTGAGATCATCGCTAAGCCTCCAGGCAAGAAAATGCAAAACGTTTCTTTAATGTCGGGTGGTGAAAAAGCCTTAACAGCTGTTGCACTGGTTTTCTCGATCTTCTTAGTTAAGCCATCTCCTTATTGTTTACTGGATGAGGTTGATGCTCCACTTGATGATGCCAATGTTTTCCGTTTTAACGACCTCGTTCGTGAAATGGCTAAGCGTTCACAAATTATTGTCGTAACACACAATAAGCACACGATGGAAGTTGCGCAAAAACTATACGGTGTAACAATGCAAGAACGCGGAGTTTCTACTATGGTATCTGTGAGCTTATCTGATATAAGATAAGCCTTATGTCAAACTCACATGCCACACAATTAGATTATTTATTGATCGCCATTGCTTTATTAGTTTTGGCGATTTTTGTTCCAATCGGTTTATCTTTACTTAAGAAAAAACCAAAAATTGAATCAAAGTCAGAGCCTGAATCAACCCCGCTGCTGAGTGAAAAACCAATTACAACTGAACAGTTCCAATCTTTAAAGCAACCATTATCGGCTGTTGTTGATTTGACTGAAGATGAATTCAATTCGACGGCGACAATTGAAAAAGCTTTGAAAAAAACAAATGAAAGTTTTTTTGGTCGAATTAAATCTGCCTTTTCAAATCAAGATAAGAAAAAAGTCATCGAAGAGATCGAAGAAGTTCTTTATACAAGTGACTTAGGACCTAAAACTGTTCAAAAATTATTATCGCAAGTTGAACAAGAATTATCCTCTTCGGATATGGCTAATCTTGATAAAGTTAAAAATGCTTTGGCTAAACAAATGCAAGATATACTGATTCAAATACATGAATCACAAAAAAATAGTAAATTAGTTTCAGAATTGTTACCAAGTAAGCAAAATGAACCTATTGTATTGATGGTTGTTGGTGTTAATGGTGCTGGCAAGACAACATCGATTGGTAAAATGACAGCGCAATTAGCGCATCAAGGGTTTAAAGTTTTAGTTGCCGCTGGTGATACATTTAGAGCTGCAGCTGGTGGACAACTTAAAGTCTGGACAGATCGCGCGGCTTCATCCAAGGGCCATGTTGAAATCTTTTGGCCTGATCATGTGACTGATCCTGCGGCTGTGGCATTCGATGCCGTTAGTAAAGCTAAAGCTCAGAGTTATGATTATGTTATTTTAGATACCGCAGGCCGGTTGCACACACAAGCTCACCTTATGGATGAACTTAAAAAAGTTAAACGTGTGATGAGTAAAGTGATTACTGATGCTCCTCATGAAACTTGGATTGTGTTAGATGCTAATTCTGGACAAAATGCCTTAAATCAAGCTCAAGAATTTAATAAAGCCTTAGAAATCACAGGGATCATTTTAACGAAAATGGATGGTACAGCTAAGGGTGGCGTTGCTCTTGGTGTTGTTGATCAGCTAGCAAAACCTATTCGGTTAGTCGGTTTAGGTGAAAAAATCGGTGATTTAAAAGTATTCGAGCCCCAAGAATATATTGAGTCCATTTTAGGTTAGAATAAGGATTTGGTTTATTTTGATGAGCTTTATGTTTGGTTTAAGCATTTTTTTAGTGTCTTTATTGATGTGTGGAGTGGTTAGCAGCCAAGCATCTCGTATCGACGATGATATTATTGATAATCTTATTGCTGGTCCGAAGTCTGTTAAAATCAATAAGCAACAGGAGATGTCTGTTTTGCAGGATCAAATTAGTAAGTGTTTTCCACAATTAAAGAACTTAAAAAAAATTGATTCATTTAAAAATTTGTATGCATCCCTTGATAGACAATTTATTTTGTTAAATGAAATAACCAATGCGGCTGAGGTTATTTATAAAGCTAATGATGAAATATATAAATTAAAGGTTAGCCAGAATAAAATAACTTGGTTTCGAATTGATGAGGATGGTACGGCGCAACCAAAATCAATTGATGCGAAGCATAAGTTAACAACAGTTCGTGGTAAGATTAAGCAGATGACATTAAACACGCGAATACAAGAAGAGTGGGCTGATTATACTGAAAAAAGAGAAAATGGTCTTGTTATAGAATATAGTGTGCGTGCGGGTGAAATTACTAAGCTAAGAGCGATTATCTCAAAAGATAAGCAAGAGCTTAGCTGCGAAAAAAAGTCTGCGAGTGAGGTTTGTTTTTGCTCGAAAATTAGATCGTAAAATATCAAGAAAATGTCTTGTGTGTGGGTTCTGAATACCTCTATACTGAATGTAAGTTATTGTTAACTTTGGAATTTTTAAATTTCAAGTTCAGAACACTAGTTTATTAAAAGTAAATGAGTGTTTAGTAGGAAACAGTTCAGTAAGAGCTTTAGAGCGATAAATAGCGAGATTTAGAGTGAGTAAAACAATTGATTTTAAAATTGCAGGAGTCCCATATAAAATCAAATCATCTCATGATGATGAAACGCTCAATCAGTTGATTGAATACGTTAATCACAAAGTTACAGAGGCACTCAAAGTTACAAAAAATTCTTCATTTCAAAATGCAGCCGTACTAGCTTCTCTCAATATTGCGGAAGAAATGATTCTTTTGAAAAGACGCGCTCAGGATGAACTGACTAAACTTGAAAATAAGGCCTTAAAATTGGCTCAAGAAATTGAAAATACTAAAGCTAGCAAAACAAACTTGAATTAAATTTTGTTTTGGAGCCCCTACGTGAATGCTATTGATTATAAATCTTTAAAAAAAGATTTTAGAAAATTTATTAAAAATCAAATTATGGTCATGTCTCCTGAGACCGTACAAGCGCATTCATTAAGTATTCAATTAAACCTGATTCATTTTTTAAAAAATAATGACTTTATCAACCAACAAAAATCTCAAATCTGGGGTTCTTATCAAGCGCTGGGAACTGAGCCGCAAGTCAATTTCGAAGTTATAGAGACTGTCTTAGAGCCGCATTTGCAGATTGCCTATCCATTAACTCAAGATGATACTTTGCAGTTTTACTCAAATGTAGAGCAATGGAAAGTTTCCTCTTTATGCGTTCGTGAGCCGGTTGTTGGTCAAAAAATTGAAATACAGGATATTGCGGGTCTAATTATACCTGGCTTAGCGTTTAATAAATCTGGTCATCGTCTAGGTCGTGGTATGGGGTATTACGACAAGTCGTTTCAGAAGTTCCAAGGTCCTAAGATTGGACTTTGTTATGAAATTAATTTTTTAAATAATGTGCCATATGAATCACATGATTTGTGTATGGATTATGTTATTACCGAAAAACAAGTATATAAAATTGATAAAATTCACAAACAGGAGAATTCTAAATAATGGAACTGGTTATATCTGCCGTTGTCGGACTTATTGTTGGAGCCTTTGCGGTATTTGCAGCTTATCGCATTCATGAATCAAACACAAAAAAAACAGCGAAATCAGAAGCTGACAAAATTATAAATAAAGCAAAATCTGAAGCTGCCAAAATCAAGAAAGACTCAGAAACGAAGTCTAAAGATTTTGAAACAAAAGCACGTAAAAATGTTGAAACAGAAATCAATAAACAAAAAGCACAATTAAAAAATAAAGAGTCGCAATTAGAAAGACGTTTAAAAGAAATCGAAGATCAACATCGGCAAAGAGTTGATGAAAATGAAAAATTCGAAAGATCGCTTAAGGATCGTCAAGAGCGCATTAACATTTCAGAATCGCGTTTAAAAGAACTTGAAAAATCAACACAAGAACAGATCAAATTTGTACAAAGTAAATTAGAAAATGTAGCTGGAATGTCGCAAGAACAAGCTAAACGTGAACTTTTTCAAGTCTTAGAAGAAACAGCTAAAAATGAAGCCGCAAGTAAAATTGCTGAAATTGAAGAACAAGCCCACAAAGAAGCTGATAAAAAATCGAGACAAGTTATCGCACGCGCACTGGCGAGATTTGCATCAGAATACACTTCAGAGAGAACAGTTTCTGTGATGAGTTTAACTTCAGACGAGATGAAAGGTAAAATCATCGGTCGTGAAGGTCGTAATATTCGAACATTGGAAGCACTTTGTGGTGTTGATTTGATTGTTGATGATACGCCTGAAACTATTGTCATTTCAGGGTTTGATCCGATTCGTCGTGAATTAGCTCGTCGGACCATTGATAAATTAATGGAAGATGGTCGTGTTCATCCGGCACGCATCGAAGAAGTTGTTGAAAAACAAAAAATCGAATTACAAAAATCTATGAAAGAAGAAGGCGATAAAGCCGTAGTTGAACTTGGTGTTACTGGTCTACACGGTGAACTGGTTAAGTACCTGGGCGCTCTAAAATACAGAAATACACATGCTCAAAATGCTTTAAATCACTCGATGGAAGTTTCATACATATCTGGTTTGTTGGCTTCAGAGCTTGGTTACAATGTTAAACTTGCAAAACGAGCCGGCTTATTACATGATATAGGATTAGCTGCAGATCACACGATGGAAGGTCATCATGCCTCTGTTGGTGCTGAATTAGCTAAAAAATTTGGTGAATCAGAAGAAGTTTGTCATGCTATTCAAGCCCATCATGATGAAGATAAACATACATCAGTACTTGCTTGGATTGTTCACTCTGCAAATATTTTATCAAACGCTCGTCCGGGTGCTCGTCGTCCGCAAATGGATAGTTTCGTCAATCGCTTAAAAGATTTAGAGAGTATTGCGAATTCATTTGACGGGGTCATTAAGTCTGTCGCAGTTCAAGCAGGTCGTGAAATGCGTGTTCTTGTTGAAAGTTCACGTGTAACGGATGATCAAACAGTCGTACTTGCGCGTGACATTGTTAAGAAAATTGAGCGTGAAATGCCACATGCTGGAGCTGTTCGAGTCACAGTTGTGCGTGAATCAAGAGCTGTAGAAATTGCTCGCTAAGGTTTTTGAAGATCAAGGATTAAAAAATGAGTCATCAATTTTTACCAGCAGAAGAACAACTTGAAATTATTAAGTTTGGAACTGTTGATTTTATATCGGATCAGGATTTTTTAAAGAAGTTGCGTAAAAGTGCTGCTCAAAAAAAACCGCTTAAGATTAAATTAGGCGCTGACCCAAATAGACCTGATATTCATTTGGGTCACACGGTTGTTATTAATAAACTTAAAGTTTTGCAAGATTTAGGTCATCATATTCAGTTTCTGATCGGTGACTTTACGGCCTTAATTGGTGACCCAACTGGTAAAAATACGACCAGACCTATTTTATCTCGTGAGGAAATCGATGCAAATGCTAAGTCATATGCTGAGCAAATCTTTAAAATTTTAGATCCAGATAAAACAGAGATTGTTTATAACTCTTCCTGGTTATTAAAATTAACATCGATAGATTTTATTAAGTTATCGGCGCAGTACACAGTAGCTCGAATGCTTGAACGTGACGATTTTACTAAACGTTACAAATCAGGTACACCGATTTCAATTCATGAATTTTTATATCCATTATGTCAGGGTTATGATTCAGTTGCTTTGCAAACTGATTTAGAGCTGGGGGGTACTGATCAAAAGTTCAATTTACTTGTTGGTCGTGATTTACAGCAATCATACGGTCAAGAACAACAGTGTATATTGACGATGCCGATTTTAGAAGGACTTGATGGTGTTAATAAAATGTCTAAGTCTTTAGACAATTACATTGGAGTTAACGAGAGCCCTAAAGATATATTCGGTAAAACAATGCGTGTATCTGATGAATTAATGTTTCGCTACTATGAGCTATTGACAGATATGCGTCCGCAAGAAGTTTTGCAGCTTAAAGCAGATGTAGCATCAGGTGTAAAGCATCCACGTGAAGTTAAAGTGAATTTAGCTAAATTTTTGGTCGCACGTTTTCACTCGCAAGCTGCAGCTCAAAGTGCAGTTGATGAATTTAATAGAATTTTTGTCGATAAAGGTTTGCCTGATCAAATTGAAGAATCTGATTTTGATCCTCAAGAGATTGGAATTGTACAGATGTTGACCAAGGTTGCGTTTGCAACTTCAAATAGTGAAGCGACACGACTGATACAAGGTGGCGGTGTTAGTATTAATCAGGAAAAAGTCTCTGATGCTAAGTTGAAACTTTCTCTGAAATCAGGTGATGAGTTAATCCTTAAAGCAGGTAAGAAAAAGTTTATCAAAATTAAAGTTAAATAGTTTTAAAAAACTAAAGGTATGTAATATGAGAATTAAATTTTTACCTTCAGGTGTTGAAATACCAGTCGATCCCCAGAAAAGCTTGCTGCAGTTGGCAACTGAAAATAGCATTAAAATTAAATCGATTTGCAATGGCGTTCCGTCATGCTCAGAATGTCGAGTTAAAATCGTCGAAGGGATGGATTCAATTCCTGAACCGACAAAAGCTGAACTGAATTTGATTGGTACAAGTTATCATTTAGATGGTCGAAGATTGAGTTGTCAGGTTAGATGTTTTGGTTCGATTACTGTTGATTTAACCGAACAACTAACAAAAACCGAATCACAAAAAAAGATTAAAGGCGTGAAAGTTAAAGATCAAAAAGATATTCATGCAAAACAAGACACTATGATCTTAACTGAGAAAGATAAATCAACTGATAAAAAATAGGAACAGTATGGGTGTGCTCTTTATTGTGCTGGCTACAATTTTTTGGTCACTCGATACACTCATTCGTTATCCATTACTTTTTTCAGGTGTTCAAGCCAGTCAAATCGTTTTCATTGAACATCTAATATTAGTACTAATTTTTCTAATTTTTATTTTTATCAAAAAGCAAAAAGTTGATTTTTTAAAAAAACATTTTTTCAGTTTTTTAATCATCGGCTGCTGTGGTTCGGCACTAGGTACGTTGGCTTTTACGCAAGCTTTTTCTATTGTTAATCCATCACTTGTTATTGTTCTTCAAAAGTTACAGCCAATCGTTGCCATTATTCTAGCTCGATTAGTTTTAAACGAAACGATACCAAAACATTTTTTAAAGTTGGGATTGCTCTCAATCTTTGGTGCGCTTTTGATCTCTTGGACTGACCTTATCAATAGCATTAATTTATTTCAAAATTCAAAAAATTTGATGAATCAGTCTCAGCTATTTGGCTATGGCTTAGTCGTTTTGTCTGTTGTAAGTTGGGGTGCTTCAACAGTTTTTGGTAAAAAACTAGATCGTGAGAAATTATCAGTTGAACAGATTATGTTTGGACGTTTTTTTTATGGATTGATTGCGCTTGTTTTATTGATCTTTTTAAGTGCCGATCAAACATGGAGCTTAGATTTTAATCACGTATCAAAAATTTTCTTGATGGTTTTGTTATCCGGACTAATTGGAATGTATTTCTATTATAAAGGTGTTCAAAGCTTATCTGCTCGTGTTGTAGCGTTAGCGGAACTTTTTTTTCCAGTGAGTGCTATTTTAATTAATTGGATTTTTTTAAACAAGCCAATTAATACTATACAAATCGTTGGAGCTTTAATTTTATTAACTAGCACGACAATTTTGCAGGTTAATAATAATCGTTAAAATCAAACTTAAAGAGTTTTTTTAACTCATTGTATGTTAATGAGTGTTGGCGAGTTTTATGATAGACATTGAATCCAGAAATAAGAGTTTGTCTTAAGTCTAAATGATATGATTCAAGATGTTTTATAAAATATATGAGAGATTCAAATGATGGTTTGTAATGACCAGATAAATCAGTCAGGCTAATAATTTGCCCGTTGGCTATAGTTATTGTTCCAGCAAATAAAACCTTTTGTCCGCGACTCAAGGAAGAGTGATGATATACACCTCGAGCTTCATAAGGTAATATAAGCAATTTTTTTTCTGCTGTAAGTACGACTAAGGCTTCTTTGTAAGTTCCAAGTTCAGGATCAAATTCAGTTGAGTATTTTTCTTTTTTAAAGTTGTATATTGCAGATTCACGAATAGTTAGCGTTAAGCTTTCAAGTTCTGCATCTGAAAAGTAGTGAACTTTCCAATATTTTTTTGTCAATTTGTCATAATAATGACCTAGATTTTCACCTATATAATGTGATTGCATGCTCAGTAAATTTTGAGAACTTCGATTAAACAAATCAGTACATTCAAGAGTACCAGCATGTAAAAATTGAGTTAATAAAATGAGTGTCAAAAGTATTGACAGTTTAATCTTTATCACGTTCCTGATTTCTCCAGTATATTCATTTTTGCTAAAAATGAGCCAACATGAGTTAATGTATATTTTTAATAGTTGTTTATTGAGCGTATAAAATTCAATCACAGACGTATTTTGTAACTACATAGCAGGTTAAAGCCCATGTCTAATTCAGGATATGAAACGAGTGACATTAAAGATTTGAGCATTACGTAACACCCAAAACCCAGCCCTCTTTTTGTGATATAGCATTGGGTATTAGCCATACGAGTTTATTGTATTTTTGAGCCGCTATTGCTAACACAAATGCATCCATATGATCTGTAGTTTTGAAATTAAAAATAGTATTTTTGAATTTAAACGATTTTTTTTGTGGACGATTTTTCAAATTGAAAAGCGTTTTCCAGTAAAAGCTCGGATATCCTTCTGCAATTGTAGCCCATGCATTTTGTTTTTTATCGATTGGCCACAGTTTAAACCAATTCCGATCAGCAGAAAGTTCTTTAAGCACTCGATATGATCCGCATCCGATGTTTCTTTGAAAAGGTTTTAATTTAAACACAGAGTTAGCTTTAAGTTTAAGTTCAATTTTTCTTTGAGGCAAAGCTGTTAGACCATGAATTAAAAAAGAATTAAAAAAATTAAAAGCTGTCACAGCACCAAAAGATTTATTATTATATTTATATGTGTTGGATCTGGTCAATAATTGATGATGAGTTATTTTTAACTCACTTGGTAGTGTAAAAACTGAATCTATTAGAATAAGTGGTCTAAGGCTGTTAAGGTGATCTACTTTGATATTGAGCGTTTTTTGTATAAGCTGACCCAGAGATTCGAATTTTAAGTCAGAGAGCCAGAGGTTTGGATAAATTATATTTTTGTAAATCAAGCAAACAGGTAGGCTTTTAGGTTTACCGTTTTTATTGGTTGCACCCGTTTGATCTATTCCAATAAAAAGGTTAAATTTTTTACTCATTAAAGTTATTTTAGCAAATTATGGTTTTAAGTTGAAATTTAAAATTAAATTATGTGTTTATGCAAAAACACTAAAAAATTAGTAACTTATATTGGAACAGTTCAAAAAAATCAAAATAAACTTTCTCTTGGGTTGGGATCTGTTATCATGAAAAGAATTTGTGAATCTCATGGTGGCCAATTAATTGCGAATAATCTCATTGCGACTGATGGCTCAATACAAGGAGCTTATATCAGATTTCAGTTTGCAATCTGAAAACAATTTGTTCTCAAACAATATTTTTGGATTGATAATACCCCAACCAATTTCTTTATTCCAAATGCATTGATTAGCCTCAGACTGAGTTTGAAAAGTAGCAGCTACAAGATCAGTAACAGAGATATGTGGATTACAGCTTATAGCTAAAGCCAAGATAGCAGAAACTAGTGGGGTCGCAAAAGAAGTGCCTGATTCAAAAGTATACTGATTTGTGTGGGATAATGTATAAAGATCAACACCAGGAGCTACGATATCTAATATCTCGCCATAGTTAGAAAACTTGGCTCTTTTGAAATCTAAATTTGAAGCACCAACAGCCAATAAAAAGGCTGAGTTTTTTCGATTTATTTCAATTCCAGAATTACCTGTTGAGTGAACGACTAGGCCACCTTTTGAATATAAATACTGTGCTGCTTTTTCAATTTCAGGATCAAGACCCACGATTGAGTAACTCACGCTTACAATGCGAGCGCCACGATCGGCAGACCAAATGATAGCATCAGATAGCGCCTTAGATTGAGTAGTTCCCTGATCATCGCTGACTTTTGCGATTAGAATATTTGATTCAGGCGCAATTGAGATAAAGTTAAGATTCTGTCGATCAAACCCTGTGATTATTCCTGTGACCGAAGTTCCGTGCCCGTAAACATCACGAGTATCATTATTTTTAGAATTAAAAAAATTTTTTTGATCTATTATTTTTGAACTTAAAATATGATTGGGATCATTTAAACCTGTATCTAAGATGGCTATAGTAACTCCAGCTCCACGTGTTTTCTGCCATATTGTTTCTAAATTTAGGCTTCGAATATGCCAATTGATTTTTTCTGATAAAATAGAGTTCTGTGGTGAGTATTGTTGTCTATGTGGTGTTAACTCTAAAGAATAAGTTTTTGCTTGAGAGAGTTGACTCAAAATACAAATCCAAATAAGGGTTGTGAAAAAATTGTGTTTCATTAAACTGATAATGGATGAGGTTTTAACAGTTCGCAAATTAAAAAAAGGCCTTAAAAGGCCTTTTTTAATTTTTAACAAAATGTATGAAGAGTATTTTTATTCAGCTGAGCGATTGCGATTTCCGCCAAATTTACGTGATCCACCGCCACCTGACCCCGAGCGACCTCCACGAAATCCGCGAGAATAATCACCAGAGCCGCTGCCTCCATCACGTGATGAAGAACCTGATCCACTGCTCGATTTGTTAAATCCCCAGCGAGATCCAGAGCCGCCATCAGATTTACGATCGTTCGATCGATATCCACCACCATCGCCACGACTAGAGCGCTCATCACCACGATCCGATCTGTCACTACGATCACGACGTTGTGAGTAACCACCACCGCCACGACCACCAAATGATCGACCACCGCCGCCGCGACGTTCACTACCACGTTCGTAATCGCCACCACGATCACTTGAGCTATAATCACCGCGAGCACGTAATTCAAGAGCGCGTGGTTGCTTCATGCGAAGTTCTTCGCCTTGACCAAAAAAGTCGATTGCTTTGATAAGCCATGTTTTGGCATCAGCAGGTAATTCAGCTAATTTTAATTCAGGGTTATCAATTGCCGCTATTGCTTTTTCAAATTTAGCTAGATCAGTTTCGCGCATTTTTCTTTGAGCGATTTCTTTGATCCATTTTACTTTTTGTGCAACCTGAACTTCTTCGACTAAAGGGATTCTTAAGTTTTTAAACTGTAATCCCAATGCTTTTTCAAATCTAGCAAGTTTCGGACTTTCTTTTGGTTTAACCATTGTCCAAACTGTACCAGCTTTACCTGCACGTGCTGTACGGCCAATACGGTGAGTATAAGTTTCAACATCCCATGGGATCTCAAAATTCACAACGTGAGTTAAATCTTGAATATCTAAGCCGCGAGCTGCGACGTCAGTTGCAACTAATATTTTAGTGCGACGTGATTTCATACGTTCAACTGTGCGCGTACGCTCAGCTTGAACTTTGTCACCGTGTAAGCTGTCAACATCAAGACCTAAGCTACGTAATTTAATTTCTAACTCAGCAACTTGTTTTTTAGTTGTCGCAAAAATAATACCGTAGAACTCAGGTTCATTTTTGATTAATAAAGATAAGGCATCTTCTTTGTCTTCTTCGAATATGACACAAGCATAAGAATCAACTAAGATTTTTTCTGCTTTTGTATTTAATGTAACTTCGTGAGCACTTTTTAAATACTTACCAGCTAAGTTACGGATCATTTTTGACATTGTCGCTGAAAACAACCAAGTTTTTAAATCTTGGTTAGATGTTGCATCCCAAATTGTTTCAAGAGCTTCTTGAAACCCAAAAGATAACATTTCATCAGCTTCATCTAGCACTAGATACTTAACATCTTGTAAGTTAACTATTTTTTGTTCCATAAGATCAACTAAACGACCTGGCGTGCTGACTAAAATTTCAGGTTTAGCACTAAGAGCTCTAATTTGTTTGTCGTAGGATTCCCCACCGACAACAGTTGTTACTTTTAATTTTTTAAACTCAGCAAAGTTTCTAAGATTTAAAGCAACTTGTTGTGCAAGTTCGCGCGTTGGGCATAACACAAGAGCTTGTAAGCCATTTTGCGGATAAAGCTTTTCAACAAGTGGTAAACCAAATGCGGCAGTTTTACCAGTTCCAGTTTTAGCAAGGGCCACGATATCAGAATCGTTGTCAAGCAAGTAAGGGATACAAGCCTTTTGAACTGGCGTTGCTTTTGTAAATTTAAGTTTAGATAAAGCTTTTTGAACTTCCGGAGAAAGTGCAAATTCGGCAAAATCGTTAATATTTTCAGTTGTAGTTTCAAGATTTGTTGTTGAATCAGTATCTTCTTGTTTTGAAGATCGTCCGCCATCGATAGATTCTGGCGAAGCTGGTATCACAGTATTTTCGGTATTCACAATATGTTCCTTTGATTTGAATGAGTGGCGAGATTCTCACGTCTCGTGTTTAATAGTAAAGCAATATATCCACATTCTTGCTATTTAGCCTGTAACGACGAACTAGGGTGAAAATAATTTAGGACTGTCAAAAGTTTATTCGATGAAGATAAGACAACTTAATTCAAGGCTATATACAGTTGAGGTTTCTAGATTAGCTAGATGGTTAAGACAAAACCCAATGTAGTTTTATTTATTAGTAAAGTCAATTAAAGATATCTATACGTTGAAACTAGAGCCACAACCACAGTTTTTTGTTGCATTTGGGTTATCAAAAACAAACCCTTTGCCATTGAGTCCACCCGAATATTCAAGTGTCATTCCAATGAGATAAAGCAAACTTTGCCCATCGACTATTATTCTTTGTCCGTTGGATTCAAATATCTGATCGCCTTGGCGCTGATCTGAACTAAAATCCATTTTATAAGATAATCCAGAGCATCCACCCTTTTTGACTTCAACACGTAGGGGAGCTGATTCAGGGTGACCTTCTTCTTGTTTTAAGGATGCAAGCTTACGAGCTGCGTTTTCTGAAATCTGTATCATACAAGATTTATAATAACATAAATTAAATTCTAAAGCTAGCCCAAGCTTAGCATCTTGGGCTTTGTTAAATTACATTCTACGGCCTTCGCCCCATAAATCGACTATAACACGGTCCTCAGTAAAGCTTAAAACGAATGTACCGCTATACAGTCCTTCAAACGCAGGCCAAAAAGTGACAGTGAAGCTACATTTTTCTTGTGGCTGTAGGCCTTTTGAACAATTGTGGTAAGCATCAAAAGCAGATCCCGAAATTCGAGCTTGTTTAAAAACGAGTGGCTGATCGCCGGTGTTTGTCACAGTGTATCTCACGGCCTGTCGGGTGTTTAGCCAGACAATGCCAAAGTTATAATACTGACGTCCTTGCGCTGAGTAGCCTTGTGAATCAACGGCGATATCTAATGAGCCTGGCTGCGCAAAAGAAAAATTAGCAGTCAATGTTAAACCGATCGCGACAACAAAAGGTCGTAAAAACTGAGTGAACATAAAGCCTCCTAAGTCATGTGTTATTTCATGATCTAACATAAGTTCAGCAGGCTTTTCTTTTTTTGTCTAGATTGAATTTGCATTAGCGCATAGAGTTTTTAGGTTGATTCAAATTATATTGTTTGTGTTCAATATTTCAATTCTAATTAAGTATGGCCAAGATTAAAACTAAAAAACGTTCCCATAAACAACAAGATCCTTTTTTTCTTCCTTTGAAAGCGCATTTGTTAAAAGCGTTTAAATTTAAAAAAGTAAACTCACATATTCTTTCAAAGGATGGCTCGACGCTTTTTAAAATGAAAGGAATTAAAGTTCCTGTTCATTGGAGTCAAACTGCAGTTGATATAGCTGCTAGCAAATATTTTCGAAAAACTGAAAAAAAAGAAAACTCAATTACGCAACTCGTGGATCGAGTTTTGATGGGAATTAGGACGGCCACGCAACAAAATAGTATTTTTGATTCTGCATCAGAGTTAAATGAATTTATAGCGGAAATTAAATTTCATTTATTAAATCAATCGGGTAGTTTTAACTCACCTGTATGGTTCAACTGCGGTTTGCATGAAGCTTATAAATTAAAATCCAATAGCCAGCATTATGTTTATGACCTTAAATCTGAAAAAATCAAGGTTGTCCATGATGCTTATCGAAATCCGCAGTGTTCAGCTTGTTTTATACAGTCGGTAGATGACAATTTAGAGTCTATTTTTGAGCTTGTAAAAACAGAGGCTAAATTATTTAAATACGGTTCGGGATCAGGAACAAATTTTTCAGTTTTACGTAGTAAATATGAAAAATTACATACAGGTGGCACAAGTTCAGGGCTTATTTCATTTTTAGAAGTTTTAGATAAATCCGCCGGTGCGATCAAATCTGGTGGTACTACAAGACGAGCTGCCAAAATGGTTTGTCTAGATGTTGATCATCCTGAAATTTCTGATTTTATAGAATGGAAAATGAAAGAAGAAAAAAAAGCAAAAGTTCTGATTGCATCTGGGTATTCTGCAGATATAGATGGCGAGGCTTATCACACTATTTCTGGTCAAAATGCAAATAATTCAGTTCGTCTGTCTGATAAATTTATGAATTCTGTTATTCAAAAGAAAATGTGGGCATTAACTGCTCGCACTGACGGAAAAGTTATTAAAAAAGTTAAAGCTTCTGAATTATGGGAATCCCTATGTTATTCAGCTTGGTCATGTGCTGATCCGGGTATTCAGTTTGAATCGACGATCCAAAAGTATCATACATGTCCAATGACAGATACAATTAGGGCCAGCAACCCTTGTTCTGAATATATGTTTCTTGATAACTCAGCGTGCAATTTAGCATCACTTAACTTGGTTCATTTTTTTCGAGGATCTGAATTTCAAGTTCAAGATTTTCTGCATGCAGTAAAAACATTTATATTAGCTCAAGATTCTTTGGTGGATTATTCAAGTTATCCAACTGAAAAAATTGCCCAGAATTCACATGATTATCGACCTCTTGGGCTTGGATTTGCAAATCTTGGCAGTGTTTTTATGCGTATGGGTCTATCCTATGACAGTCCACAGGCTTGTGCATGGGCGAGTGTCATTTCAGCATTAATGACCGGTATGGCCTACTATACGAGTTCTGAGATAGCCGAAAAAAAAGGTTCATTTCGCGGTTTTAAAAAAAATAAAAAATCTATGTTAAAAGTCATGAATTTACATCGCGAAAATTTAAAGAAAGTTGATTGGTCGTTGATTCCTGTCGATCTAAAAATATTGTGTCATGATCTTTGGGATGACGTTATTCAGCGGGGAGAAATATATGGGTATCGTAATTCACAAGTTACTGTGATTGCACCTACAGGAACTATAGGTCTCGTTATGGATTGTGATACAACTGGGATAGAACCAGAATACTCTCTTATAAAGTATAAAAAATTAACTGGAGGGAACACAATAAAATTTATTAATCAGACGGTAGAGTATGTCATTCGAAATTTGGGGTATGACGAACAAACAATTACCGCTATTAAAAATAGAATTCAATTGGGTCAAAATTTTTTTGAATTAATACACCCTCAACATCAAAAAATATTTTTTACGGCAGCAGGTACTATTGGAAACGGGCAAGATATTTTATCTGCAGATGCACATTTAAATATGATGTCTGCAGTGCAACCTTTTATTTCAGGTGCTATATCGAAAACAGTTAATATTCCTGAAAACGCGACAGTTGATGATGTCTCTAAGATTTATATAAAAGCTTGGCGTTTAGGATTAAAAGCCGTTGCTTTATATCGTGATGGGAGTAAGTTTGTGCAACCACTCAACCAGAAGAAAGGGGTAAGACAGGCCAATAGTCTGTTTCCTCAGTGTGGAATATGTGGTGGTGATACAGTTTTGGAGTCAGGTTGTTATAAGTGTTTGAATTGTGGAACAACATCGGCTTGTTCAAGTTAAATCATTAAAAAAAGGGAGATCAACTTGATCTCCCTTTTTTAGTCTTTCAAAGTTCGCTTAAGCAAGCGTATTAGCAAGTAACATTTCACGATATTTAGGTAGTGGCCATAAATCGTCAGCTACTAATTTTTCTGCTTCATCACAAGCAGTTCTAAGTTTCACAGCTTGAGTTTGTAAATTGTCAGCGATGTCCCACATTCTTTTTTCTTCATCATGGGATTTCTTAGATTTTTCAACCATTGCTTTGAATTTCTCAAGTTCTGTTAAAACTTGCCCGAAAACTTTATCAAGATTTGCCAAGCGTCCTTCGTGTAATTTAGCAGTTGCCTTAGAAGGAATAGCTTCGTGGGCTTGGGCTAACAAAGCAAATTGCTTTTCGATTGCTGGAACAACATATGTTTCGGCTAATTCGATCAAACTCAGATGCTCGATATCAAGAGTTTTTACGTAGCGTTCTACTGCAATATGGTAGCGAGAATTAATTTCTTCTTGAGTTAAAACATTTGTTTCAACTAAAAATTGCATTAATTTTTTATCTTTGAAAACTTCTAATGCTGCAGGAGAGTTACTCAAAATTGGCAAACCACGCTTTTTAGCTTCAGATTTCCATTCGTCAGAATAACCATTACCGCTGAAACGAATATTTTTTGTTTCTTTAACAACTTGACGAACGAGTTCCATAATGGCTTCGTCACGTTTTTTCTTTTTCAAAAGTTCTTTTAATCGAGCCGTGCATTCGTTAAAACTTTTAGCGATAGCAGCATTTAAAATCGACATTGGGACAGCAACATTTTGTGTTGAGCCAACAGCTCGAAATTCAAACTTATTGCCAGTAAATGCAAATGGCGATGTGCGGTTGCGATCAGTGTAGTCTTTAGAAACATTCGGGATCTTGTTAACGCCAAGATCAATAATTTGTTGATCTGTCGCTTTAAGTGCTTTGCCACCTTCTATTGAATTTAAGATGTCTTCAAGTAAGCTACCTAAAAAAACTGAAATAATTGCAGGTGGAGCTTCATTTGCACCAAGGCGGTGATCATTTCCCGGTGAAGCAATTGCGGCACGTAGTGCTGCAGAATTGTCATAAACACCTTTTAAAACAACAGCTAAGCAAGCTAAGAAGCGAATATTTTGGTGTGGCGTATTTCCTGGTTCAAGTAAATTTTCACCTTTGTCGTTAGCCATTGACCAATTGTTGTGTTTACCAGAACCATTAACTCCAGCAAATGGTTTTTCATGTAAAATACAGACCAATCCATGCTTTAAAGCAATTCGTTTTAAGACATCCATAGTCAGTAAATTGTGGTCAGAGGCAATATTAGTATCTTCAAAAATAGGGGCAACTTCGAATTGGCTTGGTGCAACTTCGTTGTGACGCGTTTTAATTGGTACACCAAGTTTATAAAGTTCAAACTCAACTTCTTGCATATACTGCTTAATACGTGATGGAATTGCGCCAAAATAGTGATCTTCTAATTGTTGACCACGAGCAGGTGCGGAGCCAAGAAGTGTACGGCCAGTCATGACGATGTCAGGTCTCATGGCAACAAAGTTTTTATCAACTAAAAAATACTCTTGTTCAACGCCCAGAGTAGTGTGAATTTTCTTAACATCAACGTCTCCGATGAGTTTTAAAAATTCGCATCCTGCGTTTGAGATGGCTTCAGTTGATCTTAAAAGTGGAGTTTTATTATCAAGAGCTTGACCATGATAACCAAAAAATACCGTTGGTATACAAAGCGTTTTGCCATTTGCTTCTTCGATAATAAATAATGGTGATGAAGGATCCCACGCTGTGTAACCACGTGCTTCGAAAGTTGATCTCATTCCACCTGATGGAAAAGATGAAGCATCTGGTTCGCCTTGAATCAATTGCGATCCAGTGAATCTTTCGATAACTCGTAGTTCAGAGTGGTTAGCATGTTGAATCGAGATAAAGGCATCATGCTTTTCAGCTGTTGTTCCAGTCATTGGTTGAAACCAGTGACAAAAGTGCGTAACACCTTTAGCTACTGCCCATTCTTTAACAGCCGAAGCGACTGCTTCCGCTGTTTCTTTTGGAAGTTTTTTGCCTTGATCAAGAGTTTTAAGTAAATGCGCATAAGCATCCTTAGGCAGTTTTTCGCGCATTTGAGCGAGGCCAAATGTCATGCATCCAAAGTAATCCGATACTGGAGATTCTTTGCCGAATTGATCTTTAATTTTTTCCATTGTCGTTGTTTTCGTGTGTATTGCTGATTTGAACGCTGTTAGACGGGCGTTCATAGCAGAGTTTGGTTGAACTTCTGTTTGTGTTTGCATTTTTGCTCCTTGTAGACTTCCGTCAGAACCGAATCTTGTGTATTTCTCTAAATAATCGAGACAGACTATTTAGAAAAACTTGAGACAGGCTTTAACAAAAGTTAAATTAAAAAAAATCTCGTTGAATTGAAATAACTCAACGAAATAATTCCAAGATAGGGTAGCACTAGTTTTTTTCAGAGATCAAGTGATCAGTATGATTTTTGACACAGTTGTCACAAAATCTACATTTTAAAGTTACTCACAAACTGAATTAAGGCCATTTCGGCAAAGTATTGTTTTCTTCTTTCGGTCATTAAGGGGGATGTCATAGGGGCTTCTATTTCAACACTTTTACTAGATCCGTTATAATTAAACATAATAATGGCTTTATGATTACTTTCATTATTTGGCAAGAGCGCTAAAAAGTTTTCTTCATCATTGAAAAAATCAGCATCGATACCCGTTGCAGACTCTTTCCACATCCAGTTGGTATATTTTTTTAAATGTGAGGAAAGACGTCCATGCAGATAACCACCACTCACAAAGTCGTAAAATGCAAAATCAGCTTTGCAAGTTAGATGTGAAAAAATTTGCGCAATATCTTGAAATTGGCGCAAAATAGTTATGTCTTTAAGTGCGGTATCAATTTTTTCTGTAATAGCTTTGGCAAAATTTTCTTGTGATTTCATGTAAGAAAATTTAACTTCAACATAAGGTAAATGAACGCGGTAGCCCAAATCGTATTGCAAATCGGACCATTTGTTTTCAAAGCATTTTTCAACGAGAACAGCCACATCAGATTCGCCAACGCCTAAAGTATCCCATGATTGCGTTATTTTTTTATCAAATAATTGCGTTTTCACAAAAAGCCACTTAACGATTGAATCATTCCAGATGGCTTCGATTTCACGAGGCGGTCCCGGTAAAACAAAAACTTCTTTGGGGCCATGAGCAGATTCAACAGTCATTTGAAAACCATTTGCAGTGCCTTGCGAATTAGTTAAAATTTTTGCGCCATTCGGGAAATAACACTGTTGGCGTTGAATATCTTTAACGGTAAATCCGCGACTTGTTAGGCGTACTTGAACATGTCCCCAAGAGGCCTCGTCAAAAATAAGTTTTTGACCTGCCCACTGACTAATAAGATCACGTGTGAAATCATCACTTGTTGGTCCAAGGCCACCCGTGACAAAAATAAAATCAGATTGAGTTGCTGCGTAATCTAAAGATGTGAGAATCAAGTCACGGTTATCAGGTACGACAATGTGAGCCGCAGTTTCGATTCCATACGGAATGAGTTTTTCAGATATCCATGAGCCGTTTTTATTGACGATTTGACCAGTTGTGAGTTCGGTACCAACGCCTAAAATAGTGGCTTTATTTCCAGTTTTCATAGCAAAATCCTATAAAAGACAACTTAATTTTCCTTTATCACGCCTGACAACTTTGTTACAGTCAAGCGATTGAAGTCTTCGAGAGGAATTATATGAGTAATGTTGATATAAAACAATTCGATTTAGCAAATCCGTCAGAAACGCATCAAATGTTGCGTGATACACTGAAATCTTTTGTTCAAACTGAAGTTGAACCGCAAGCGCACAATTTTGACCGGCAAGAACAATTTAATTTACCGTTATTTCGTAAATTAGGAGATCTTGGTTTACTCGGTTTAACTGTGCCTGAAAACTACGGTGGAGCTGGCTTAGATGCTTCAGCAGTGTGTTTGGTTCATGAAGAATTATCAGCCAGTGATCCTGGTTTTTGCCTGGCTTATTTGGCGCATTCATTATTGTGCGTTAATAACTTAGCGGTGAATGGCTCAGAAGCGCAAAAACAAAAGTATTTGCCGAAATTGTCATCTGGTGAATTTGTTGGAGCGATGGCGATGTCGGAGCCTGATTATGGAACTGATGTTTTGGGGATGAAAACAACAGCTACTCTAAAGGGCGATAAATACGTTTTAAATGGCCGTAAGATGTGGATTACTAACGGAACTCTTGATGATAATAAAACAGCTTGTGACATGGTTTGGGTTTATGCAAAAACAGGCGAAAAAAATGGTCGTGCTTTGATTTCAACTTTTATCGTTGAAAAAAATGACCCTGGTTTTTATGTCGGTCAAAAAATTATGGATAAGCTTGGTATGCGGGCTTCAAACACAGCTGAGCTTGTGTTTGAAAATTGCGTGATTCCTGCAGACCGCCTTGTTGGTCAAGAGGGCGATTCAATGCATCACATGATGCGTAATCTTGAGATTGAACGTGTTGGGTTAGCAGCGATGAGTTTAGGTATTGCTCGTCGATCAATTCAAATAATGAATAAGTACGCAATCGAGCGTGAAGCTTTTGGCAAACCATTAAATTTTTATGGCCAGATTCAAAAATACATCGGTGATTCTTACGCTGAATACAAAGCAGCGGCCGCTTATGTATACGATACGGCTCGTAAACTTGATTTAACTAAAGAGGGTAATCGTTTAGATTCTGATGGGGTTAAGCTGGTTGCAACAACGATGGCTAAGAATGTCTCTGACCGTGCTATTCAGGTTTTGGGTGGTTACGGTTACGTTGGGGAATATGTTGTTGAAAGACTTTGGAGAGATTCAAAATTATTAGAAATTGGTGGTGGAACTTTGGAAGCTCACCAAAAAAATATTACGCGTGATTTAGCTAAATTGGGCTTTTAACAGTGATTTATCAAAACCACTTTCCTCTAAGTGAAAAAATAGAATATAAGCCGGGCCATTTTGCTACAGTTGAAAATGTTTTAACTAAGATTTGGCCTTTATTGACACCAGACAGACAACGCAAAATCGAAAATGTCGTAGCGAAGCGATGTTTTTCAATTCCTGTTGTTCTAGAGAGCATCTATGATCGTGGTAATATTAGCGCTGTTATGCGCACAGCTGAGGGGCTTGGTTTTTCAAATTTTCATGTGATAGAGACGCAAGAGAAATTTAAAAATTCACAAAGAGTCACTCAAGGTGCTGACAAGTGGGTTGAAACTAAAAAATGGAAATCTTCTAAAGAAGCTATCGAGTATTTCAAAAAAAATAAAATACGTATTTGTGTGACTTCGCTTGAAGCTTCAAAACCAATTCATGAAATTGATTTTTCAACACCTTTGGCTTTAGTGCTAGGTAATGAAAAACAAGGTATCTCTAAAGAAATGTTTGAAGCCGCAGATGAGCGAGTCATTATCCCGATGCCTGGATTTGTTCAAAGTTTTAATATTTCTGTTGCAGGGGCACTGTGCTTATACCAAATTTATCAAACGCGTTTGCACAAACTTGGCAAAAATGAAGATGTCACTCCAGAGCAAATTGAAATTCTTAAAGCTGAATATGCGTTAAGAACTTTAGACTCTGCAAGCGATATACTTGATCGTGGCTAGATTTTAATTACTCAATAATTTCGTAAGTCGAAAATACAACTTTGTGTGGCGTGCTTTTTTGATAATCGTAAACAACGACTTCTATTTTATTTGCTGAGATTTTAAATGATAAAGTGCCAATAAAGCCAAAATTCAAATCTGAGTATAGAGTTGAGAAATGTTCTGGATGTATTTGTGCGATATTTTCGATTCTGAGAGGGTTATTTGCATAACCTTGCGATTTCATAGTTTTGTGTAGTCTTTCTTGTATGGTGATAAGATTGTCATTAACATATTGTCTCAGTGGTTTGTCGTAAATAGCCAAGTCAATATCAGATTGATCAGTTAAGGCTAATCCATTCGCAAAACTGCCATCGAGAACTAAATAATCTAAATTGTTTTGGTTTAGTGATTGTGTTTTTTTATAGTCTTGAATTATTTTTTGTAGTTCTTTAATAACACCGTATTGCTGTTGAGTGTTGATAATTGGCTTGGCTTGTAATTGATCTGCAACTATCACTTGAAATTTTTCTATTTCATTCATGAGAGATTTTGCGTTGATTTTTCCATTTTGAGTATGCGTAACAACTATTTCCGGTAAACCAAGAAACGCTTTAATCATGACCATAAGTGAGCGTTTGCCCGGTAGAATATCTATGAACCCTGATAGTTCTGAGTTAAATGGTGTTGCTATTCGTGTTTTTAAGGCTTGCGGATATTTTTGTATGGCGAGATTAGCCATTTTATGAGCCAAGTCTAAATTATACGATCGAATAAATACAGCAAGCTGCCATGACATCTTATACGATCGAGGCGACGTTTCAGTGTCTAGAACCCAACGGGATAGTAACATTGGATCTAAACTGAAAATGAGTAAATCTATTCTCCAGATAAAATCATTGTTGTAAAAACGAGAACCTTGGTTTTTTTTACTCATCAGATCTCGTTTGATTTTATTTTTATCAACTTCCGAGAAATTTTTTAGAGTTTCTTGCCAAATTGCACCAGCTCTCGCGTAGTCAATTTTATTATTTGCATCAGTTTTAAATATTTCGCGAAATGCTGGCCCCATTAAAAATGTATCAGAAGAATACAATTCGCTTAATTTAATTGGTTGGTAGAGCTTATCAGCGAATAGAGTTTGACAGCTGTTAGTAGCGTGAACAGTATAGCTAAAGCTAAGTACATAATAAATAACAAAGAGAGTTTGAATGATTTGTTTTGAGATGGTTTGATTGTTTTTATTCATAATAAAAGGTAATGCATTTAGTGAACCAGTAATGATGAGCAGAATAATGAATCTAAAAGACGACTAGATGAACAGAAGTTCTCATTTTTTGCGGAGGATAAGTCCTTTTAGCAAATTATCATAAGCATCAGGAAACTCAAAGTCTAAATCATAGATGGGTAAATTTTCGAATGAAAATTTTTGCCCCTTCAGGGTCTGATTAAATACTTTTTTAATATCTTCTAATGACCATTTTTCAAAATTACATGTAAATAAAATAAATCCACCCACTGTTAGTGATTTCCACATGAGCTCAATCAGCTGAGCTAAGTCCTTTTCAATTTTCCAAGTTGTTGTTTTTGTGCGGCCAAATGACGGTGGGTCGCAAATGATTATATCCCATTGACGCTTTCTTTTAATAGAGCCTTGTAAAAATAAAAGACTGTCTTGAGCGAAAAATTCATATTTTGGTTTTCCATTGTCCTGAGTTATCGGGTCAATTTGATTCAATTTAAAATTCTCTTTTGACCAATTTAAAAAATTGGGGCTTGCATCAACAGTAGTGACGATTTGAGCTTGACCTAATGCTGCTGCAACAGAAAATACAGAGGTGTAAGAAAACAAATTAAGCACAGTTTTATTTTTAGATTGATTTAAAATGTACTGACGATTATTGCGCTGATCGAGAAATAACCCTGGTGAAAAACCTTGGTCACGTCTTAGCTCAACCAGGACTTGATTTTCTTTTGCTATCCATTTCTCAGGAGCATCTTTGAAATACAAATCCTGATGCTCTTTGCCACCAACACCTTGCCCACGATTGATCATGTGTCGGATGACGTACTTAAATTTTTTCTCATTGCAAAACTGGTCAAGTGATTGAATATCAAGTTCTGTTGGTGTAGAAGCTTTGTACCAGTAAACCCAAATAACTCCAGAGTAAAAATCAATTCGGATATCATTAACATGGTTATTGCGGTGATAAATGCGATAAGTTTGATCCGGTTGCAGATCCAAGATATGCTCTAAATCGTAAAATTCAGACCGAACAAATTCGCCAAGGCTATTCATTTGAGATTGAAAGCAATAGGGTAATTCAGCTTTATAATTATATTTGTTTTCAGCGATTTCGAATTCAATTTGTGAAGCATGTAGTGCTAATCTAAAAAAATCTGAGCCACCATGTTCAGTGTCACCCAGAATCGGTAGACCAACAAGCTCTGCATGCAAACGTATTTGATGTGGTTTGCCAGTAACTGGTTCAGCTTTCCAGAGATGTATTTGATTGTTGATACTTTTTATATAAGTTAAATGTGTTTCGCTGTTATGAGGTTTAGATGGATTATTAAGATAAACTTTATCATTTTTTTCAATATGACTTGAAACTGTTTTTTCGGTAAATTTAGATTGACGATCAGTTAAAAAAAAATATGTTTTTTGGATTTGATGTTGTTCAAATTTTTGAGCGAGTAATGCTGCGGACTCTTTTGTTTTGGCAAATAAAATCAAGCCAGAAGTTTCTTTATCGAGACGGTGAACAACATATAAATTGAGTTTTAATTTATCAGATAAAACTTCAACAAGGCCTAATTGATTATCGCTAACTTTGTGGGTTCTAAATCCAGTTCTTTTATTGAAAATGATAAACAATTCATTATCGATGTGTTTTATAGATGCCGGTTTATTTAGCGAATCGTATTGATTTTGATTTGTCTTATCGTTTGGATGCATAGAGTTACAGGGTATCTCTTTAGGTGGTCACAGGCAAGGACTTGCCATATATTAAATAAGTATCATATTAAAAGGTAAATGACAGGAGATCATTCATGAAAAAAATTTTACTCGTAGTTTTAACAGGTTTATTCTTGTCTTCGTGTGGTATACAAAGTATTCCACAGCAAAAAAATGAAGTCGAAGCTTCGCTTGCTGAAGTCACTAATCAGTATAAACGCCGTGCGGATCTAATTCCAAATTTGGTTAATGTCGTTAAAGGTTATGCTTCACATGAAAAAGAAACGCTTGATGCAGTTGTTAGTGCCCGCGCTCGCGCGACGTCAATACAGATTGATCCTAAAAATATGACAGCTGAAAAGTTTCAAGAATATAGAAAATCGCAAGGTGATTTATCTATGGCATTAGGTAAATTAATGTCAATTTCTGAGAATTATCCAAATCTTAAAGCAGATAGAAGCTTTCAAGATTTGCAAGCGCAGCTCGAGGGTACTGAAAATCGTATTACTGTTGCTCGTAATCGATATATTGAAACCATCAAAAATTTTAATAATCTTGTGACTGTGCCTCCGACTAATTTTACAAACATGATATTTTATCACTTTGAAAAAATGCCTCAATGGGATGTATCTGAGGCCGAGAAAGCACAAAACGAAAAAGCACCAGAAGTTAAATTTTAGTGAGAGATATTTTATCGCTTAAAAATTTTATTGCCCAGGTCGCGCTAGTTGTTTTAACGGCGCTACCTGGTTATGGGTTTGAAGTGCCAAAGCTCACAGGTCCCGTAGTGGATCAAGTGGGTTTATTATCTCAGTCTGCTATTCAACAGCTAAATTCGGAAATACGTAATGCTAATCAACAAGGTACTGTTCAGTCACAAATTTTAATTATTCCTAGTTTGAATGGGGAATCGATAGAACAAGTGGCCATTCAAATTTTTGATCAATGGAAACTCGGTGATGCTAGGAAGAACAATGGAGTTTTAATTTTAGCTTCCATTCAGGATCGCAAGATGCGAATTGAAGTTGGACGTGGTTTAGAGGGTGCAATTCCAGACATCACGGCAAAAAGAATTATTTCTGAGGTTATTCGTCCATTGTTTCGTACGCAAAATTATGATTTAGGTTTTATTTTAGCGGTCAAAGCTATTGGCGAAGCGGCGCTTACGGACAGCACCGGTGAAGTTTTTAATGTTAATTCCTTTAAAGATAAAATATTAAATGATCCTAGGTTGCAAAATTCTTTTACTGAAGAAGATGTGCAATCTTTTAAAGTTCAAAGAAAATCAAACTCTAGAGTTCAAGGCGAAGAGGGTGGTATACCACTTATTTATATCATTATTTTTTTAGTGGGCCTATGGTTTGTCATACTTATATTTAGTCCATCAACTGCCATTTGGATACTGTTAAATTTACTGTCTGCTGGTCGTGGGGGTGGACATGGATCCGGTGGCGGTTGGTCTGGTGGGGGTGGATCATCGGCCGGCGGTGGCGCATCGGGGGATTGGTAGGTTTATGAGTAAGTTAAATATCAATACCGAAAACATAGAGAGTGCAATCGCTGATTTTGAAAAACAGGTGAGTTTCGAGCTTGTACCAGTGATAGCTCAAAAATCTTCATCGAGGGCTCATGTTGTTTGGATATTGTTCTTTCTTTTTCAGTTGGTCGCATTAGTGAAGATTGATCTGATATATATATTTGACTTATACTCATTAACTGTTTTGAACGTCATTGAGTATTGGCTGATTTCTATTATTTTTGGTTTGCTATTTTCGCTGTTTTTAGTGCGCTTTGACTTAGTAGTGCGCTTATTTTTACTACCAGAAATAAGAAAAATGAATGTTTATCGTAAAGCCCAACAGGTTTATTTCGAAAAAAAGATATTTCAGACTAATGCCCATGATGGAATGCTTTTATATATTTCATTGCTTGAAAAAAGAATACAAATCATCGTTGATCCACGTTCAGCGTTTGAAGGTAAAGTAGAGTTATCTGAAGCTGTTTTAAAAATTCTTCAGGAGAACTTTAAGAAAAACCAACACGAAAAAGGCTTAATTGATGCAATTCAGTATATGAAAAGTTTTTTAATTAAGCACTATCCGCAAAAAAACCACGAAACTGACATCAACGAGCTACCGAATAAGTTGATTTGGTTAAATGATTAGTTTAGCATTAAAAAACGTTCTATAGTTAATCCTTACAGTGCAGTCGTAGTTCAATGGATAGAATTCCCGGCTTCGAACCGGTAGGTTGCAGGTTCGAGTCCTGCCGACTGCACCATTTATTTATAACTCAAAATCAAATTATAAAAAAAAGACCTGCTACTTATTCAGCTAACATTTAAGTCGCGGATTATTATTTATCTGTATAGTTACCTAAATAAATCGACTATTCGATCAATGCCCCAACCTTGTGTTTGACCATCCTGTATGATTGTTAATCCTTTATTTGTCCAAGTTGAAAATACACCTTCGGATTTATATTCTGATTTTAAAAAGTCTTCTTTTGATGTCTTGCCGTCATAAATCAAAACGGCACTCGCTCGTGAGCTCCTTGCACTTGAATAATCTGAAGAGTTATTAATTTCAAGTTTTTCTAGTAGTTGTCTGTATTCCATAGTTATTTGCAGTCCAATAATCCAATTTAAAAGATCAATTTGTGCATTTTGATCCAAATTTAAATTTTTTACTGAAATAGGTGTTTCAAAACGGTGACTGAGATTTGGATGTAATTCTATTCCGCTCAAACCGCTATTTTGCAAATGGCTTCTGATTAAATTAACGTACACTATAATATCATCTGATTTCATGAATGTATCAACATGCGTAATATTATATGATTGAATTTTTCTGCGTATTGATTGTTCTTGAGATCTTGTTGCTGAGCCCGTGCTAAAAGAAAAGCATATTTCACCGCAATCACTCAAGCGATTGTTGACATCTTTAGGATTATTATCCCCACCGAAAGTAAAATCAGGCCGAATGATTGCAGCACGACGCATTTTTTGATAAATCATTGCCACTTGATATTCTGATGGAGATAGCTCGAATAAAACTTCAACGCGATTATAACTGCCTTGATTGCCAAAAGTATATTGTGTGTATTCTTTAACTGGAGCCCACGATAGACCTGTAGAGTTAATTTCACCGCGATTTCTAAATCCTGGAATATCACGATCAATGAAATAATCGCCTAGACGTAACAAACCGTGATCATTTTTGTAACCCTTTTGATGAGCGACTACTATTCCGATAGATTGGTTGTAAATAGTTTTAAGCGAATCAACAGATTGTTTGTTAACAAGAATCGTTGGGATTTTTTTTCCATAAATGTCGACTGATCCAATTGCTACAGAAGAATTTTCAAGTTGTGAAATGATAGCGTTGGGTATTTGAAAAATTTCAACACACTTATTTTGTGCGTGTGCAGTTGTATTGATGTATAAAATAAAACTTAAAATAGCTATTATATTAGATTTGAGCTTCATAATATGACCTGGTTTAAATTTTGTGCTGTGATTATCCCTGCATCAAGAGCTTCTTCAGCAAGTTGTTTTCTGAATTTTGGATGTGCAATATTAATCAATGAAATTGCGCGTTGTTGTTCATTTTTTCCACGTAATTCAGCTATACCGTACTCAGTAACGACGTGAGTAACGCTTTCATGTGGAGTTGTTATCGGACCTTTATATAAATTTAAACTAATTGAGGAAATAGTCTCATTTTTTGCAGTGGAACGAATGGCAATAATTGCTTTACCACCTTCTGATCGAGCTGCACCAGACATAAACTCAATTTGACCACCTGGGCTTGATATACGGCCATCTGGTCCCATAGTCGCATTAACCTGTCCAAATAAATCCACTTGCAGGGCGGTGTTAACTGCATGAAAGTTTTGAGTTTGTGCAACACGCCCTGGTGAATTGACATACTCCGTAGCCACGAATTTGACTTTTTCATTATTATTTAACCATTTATAAAGATTGCCACTGCCAAATGCAAAACCAGCTTCTGCTGTTGTCGCAATACCGTCATTCATCATTTGCATCATATGATCACCAAACATTTCAGTAGAAATTTTGATGTTTGACTTGCCAGCTTTCTTGAGACCGTCGGGTACAGCGCCAAAGATGTTGCCAATACCGATTTGTAAAGTAGCGCCCGAATCTATGAGTTGGCCAAGATAAGTTCCAATTTTTGTATCAACTTCGTTTGCTGGTATTGTGGTTGGTCCCGCAAGCTCAGTCTTTGAATTAAATTTTGCAGTTATTTTTGATTGATGAATAATATTATCGCCTCGAGTAAATGGTATATTGGGGTTAACTTCAGCGATAATTTTAATATTTGGTCGATCACGTAGAATAGTCATTATCATGTCATGATTAGGTCCAAGACTATGAAATCCTTGTTCATTTGCTGGTGATACACGAACAACAATCGTATCATAATGAAACTGATTTTGAGTTTGATCTCTCATTATGCGTGTAAAATCAGAAAGATTTCCAGGAATAACTGAAACTTTTTTTTCTCTATGGAGTTCTCTTAAATTGCCCCCTAAAAATAAAGCATGAACTCTGAATTTACCATCAGTTGTTTCAACACCTTTACGCAAAGTTTGTGCGCTTATCCCATTGACAAGCATATGTACATCGATACCTTGATCTAGTTTTTGTGATCTTTCAATTAAGGCATCTATAGCTTCTGGGCTTGCACCAGCGGCTATTGGTATAAAAATTTTTTCGCCATCTTGAATATGAGATATTGCATTCTCTGCAGGATTTGGTGTTTTGTAATTTTTTAAAATGTTAGCATAAGGAATTTTTGGTTCAGGAATGAGATTAAGATCAAATTCTTTATTAAAAGATTCTATTCCAAGCGATCCATTAACAAAAGCGACCATGGCTCCGTGACGTTCATTTGATGCATGTACCAATCGACGCGAGATTTCAAACGGCGCGATAGTTCGAGAAATACCCAGCTCTGTAAATAAATATTGCCTTTCTTCTTCAGTTGCTGTTTTGCTTGTTTTGCCAAGTTCTGTACCGGTTAACCATGCAACACAGTTTGTACTTTTACATGGACCACGTTGATCTGGGTTATCCAAGAATATTTTAACATTTTGAGCTTCGGCAGAGTTTAACTCAATAAGGTGGCCGAAACCAATTAAACCTTTTTTATTGCGTACGTTATCTTTAATTGATTGAAATGATGTTGTCCAATTAAGATCTTTTTTTCCCCATCTATAAACACTTTCGTTTTCATCGGAACTTGCTCGAATATATGTATAGACATAATGCTCAGGTTTGTTTGGATCTTCCCAAGTTTGTTCAATAACTAATGTTCCTGAGTTTTTATCTCCCTTAATTGTTTGTTGATTAATGTTAAATAGCTCGCGATAGGCCTTCATTACACTTTGATCATTAATATCAATGGCGACCACCAGGCGTTTCACTTTTCGATCAGCAGGACCGAACTCGTGCCAACGATATGGCAGTTTATGATCCGCAGCAAATCTCGCTAAGAGTTCAACTGTTGCCGTTCTGTCATTTAAAGGCTGCTCTTTTTTAAGAAGAATGTTTTTTGAATCTTTATTTAAGCGAACATGGCCAGATGTTTTGTAAGTGAATAATTGCGCACATTGTTCTGCTGCGAATACTGTTGAGTTTGCGTTGAAAAAAGACAGGACAACAAAAAGCAAAGTCAGCATTTGACGAGAAAAGCTCATTTAGCCTCCGAAAACGTACATAAAAATTATTTCACAAGGGTTTATTCAAAATTGATTCCTAATTTAGAATGTTTTATGAACGTTTTTTTGCTTATTAAGCACAGATTAGACTGCATTTGCCAACAATTGGCAGAGATTGTCTCAAAGTTAGACAATCGTATATTCAGTTCAATTATAATTAAAACACTTGAATTTAGTTACCAGGAATTTAGCTAAACTTACCAGTAATGTATTCTTCAGTCATTTTTTCACGAGGATTAGTGAACATTTCGCCTGTATTATTTAGTTCGATGAGTTGTCCAGCATGCATGAATGCCGTTTGGTTTGATATACGTGCAGCTTGTTGAAGGTTGTGGGTTACAATTATGACTGTGGTGAAGGCCTGTATTTGAATGATAAGATCTTCTATACGAGCTGCAGAAATTGGGTCAAGAGCAGAAGTCGGTTCATCCATCAAGATAACATCTGGCTGAACGGCAAGTGCGCGTGCTATACACAATCGTTGCTGTTGACCACCAGAAAGACTTGTTCCTGGTGCATTGAGTTTTTCTTTAACTTCATCCCATAAAGATGCTTGTTTGAGTGCCGTTTCGGCTACCCCCAACAGGTTTGATTTCTTTTCGCCTTTAAGTAGCCGACCAGCAATTACGTTTTCAACTATAGACAATCCAGGGAAAGCTGAAGGTTTTTGAAAAACCATTCCAATTTTTTGTCTAATAACGACTGGATCTGTTTGTCGGTTTAGTATATTTTGTTGATTTAAAAAAATACGACCTGTGACTTTGGCCGTTGAGTTTTCTTCATGTAAGCGATTAATACAGCGTAATAATGTGGATTTACCACAACCAGAAGGGCCAATGATTGCTAGAATTTTTTTTTCAGGTATCGTCATTGAAACATCTTTGACGATATGTTTATCGCCAAAATAAGCGTTTAAATGTTCGATAGAAATAAGTGGTTTTTCTGAATGCGGTGTCATGATTGATTTTTGTCTAAACCATCTTTTGAAAAGATGAGTCTGGTTAAAATATTAATTACAAAAATAAGTGTAACTAAAGTCAGTGCTCCAGCCCAGGCTTGTCTGTGCCAATTTTCATAAGGGCTGATTGCATAATTATAAATTTGTACCGGAAGTGAAGGTGTCGGTTGAAAAATTGATTGTGGCCAGTTGCGATTACCAAATGCTGTAACTAGTAATGGGGCAGTTTCGCCTGCTACGCGACCCAAAGCTAAAACAACGCCTGTTAGAACAGCCGAACTTTTTCCTCTGAGGACAACAAATAAAATCACACGCCAACGAGATAACCCTAAGGCAAGCCCAGCTTCGCGAATATGGGTCGGTGTTAACTTTAAAACTTCTTCTGTTGTTTTAGCCACAATCGGCAGCATGAGAATTGAAAGCGCTATAGATCCCGCTAGAGCTGAAAAAGACTTAAGAGGAACTACAATCGAAGTGTAAACAAATAGCCCGACAACAATAGATGGTATGCTCATGAGTAGATCAACTGTCCATCTTAAGGCGCTGGCAAAATAATCCTCAGTGTATTCAGATAAATAAAGCCCAGCTAAAATGCCGAGTGGTACTGCGATTATCGACGCCAGTGATATTAATATAAGACTTCCGACAATACTATTGGCCATTCCTCCGTCGGGTTCACCGACAGGGGCCGGTAGTTGTGTAAAAAAATCTAAATTCAAAGACGAAGATCCATTTTTAATGATATGAAAGAAAACTAAAAATAATGGTATTATGGCTATTAATGAAAAAAGGTAAATCACAAACGTCATCAAATTATTTTTGAAGCGGCGTTTTCGTAATGTTGAATGCAGTGCCGAATTAAGACTACTCATTTACTCAACCTTCTTTTGGTTAATTGCGTAATCAATCTTGAAATCCCACTCACTGCAAGAGAAACAATAAATAAGGTTAGTCCAATAGCAGATAGAGATGAAACGTGTAACATAGAAGTCGCTTCGGGTGATTCATTGGCGATAACACTTGCCATTGTTGCTCCGGGGGCAAAAAGTGAAAAAGCGATATCGGCTCGATTACCAATAAGCATTGTCACGGCCATGGTCTCACCCATAGCTCGACCGAATCCGAGTGCGATAGCAGCTAATATACCAGAAAAACCAGCTTCAAGAACCGCCGTTTTAATCATTTCCCAACGAGTTGAACCTAATGCATAAACACCTTCGCGTAATGTTGTTGGGATTGATAAAAAAACTTCGCGGCAGACCGCTGTAATGGTTGGTAAAATCATGACTGCCAAAATAAGACTAGCTGAAAAAATACCAATACCAAAAGGTGGACCTTTAAAAAATGGAATGAATCCAAGGTAGTTATTAAATAGGGGTTGAATATAAATTTTTACAAATGGCGCTAAAACGAAAATACCCCACAGTCCATATACAACACTTGGTATTGTCGAAAGCATTTCAATTAAAAATCCAAAAGGCTTAGCAATTTTTTTTGAAGCGATCTCTGTCAGAAACAGAGCCGTGCTAACAGCAATTGGTGTTGCAATTAATAACGCGACGACAGCAGTTAGTAGTGTCCCATATATAAATGGTAAAGCTCCGTATTGATCTGCTGTAGGGTCCCAGTTGCTATCGGTAAAAAACTTAAAACCTGTTATTTTTAAGATGGGTAGTGACCCATTCCATAAATAAAGAAGTAAAAATATTAAAACAATGATGATGAGAGAAGCTATTGACCTCAAGAAAAATACAAAAGCGAAATCAGAATGTCTGATTTCGCTTCGTTTGTTTTCTCGATTTAAAAAACTAAATAAACTTCTCAAAACTACTTACTGAAGTTTGATTTTACCAACGGCTTTTAATGCTTCAGCGCGAATTTCTTTTGGTACTGGCGAGTAGTTAATTGAACCCGCTGTTTTTTGCGCTTCTTCTCCGAGTGCCCATTTAGCAAAATTAACTATTTCAGCTCCTTTGTCTTTAGGCATCTTTTCAAAAACTAGCATCCATGTAAAGGAAGAAATTGGGTAAGCACCTTTTTGTGCTGAATCGGTTAAAGAGATTTTAAAATTATTCTCGATTGCTTCTTTTTTAACGCCTTCTGCAGCTGTTGAAACAGACTTGTTAGAAGCTTCGATGAATTCACCTTTTTTATTTTCAATTAATGCAAAAGGTAAGTTGTTTTCTTTAGCATAGACAAGCTCGACATAGCCAATCGTGCCTGCATTTTGTTTGATCAATCCCGCAACGCCTGCATTGCCTTTCGCGCCCAAGCTACCAGTAAACCATTTAACAGTTTTACCATTTTTTCCAGTCCACTCTGGGCTCACTTTTGATAAGTATTCTGTGAAAACTGCAGTTGTTCCAGAGCTGTCAGAACGTGTTGCAACAACTATAGCAAGATCGGGTAATGTAGCTTTTGGATTTAATTTAACAAGTTCAGGATCATTCCATTTTGTGATACGGCCATCAAAAATTTTGGCAAGAACCGGTCCAGTTAATTTAAGTGCGCCTTGAATGGGTGCGTTGTAACTAACTACAACTGCGCCCATTGCAATTGGAATGTGTAGTACTTGCTCTTTTGCTTTAGCTGCATCTTCAGCTTTCATTGGATCGTCAGAGCCGGCGAAATCAACAGTGCCTTCTAAAAGTTGTTTCATACCAGCGCCACTGCCAACACCCTGATAGTTAAATTGAGCATTCGCGTGTTTTTTTTGATAGTCAGAAAACCATTTAGTGTAGATAGGTTCAGCAAAAGTCGATCCAGAGCCATTAATTGCCACTGCTGCGTAAAGAGAAGTTGCTGATAAAAATGCAACCAAAGATGTTAATATACGAATCACAAAAAACCTCCATTTGTTTTTATAAACGATTAGCATGGAAGAATTTAAAATGATCTTTAAGTTTTCGACAAGATTACAGCGCGTTACGCTTTTGAGTGCAATATCAAGGTAACGCGCGAAGTAAATGTCTAGAGTAAAAATTCAATTGTATTATTATGCTGACTTTTCTAGCTCAGCCTGTTCAACAGTTGCTTTGAGTTGTTTAATTAACTCAACAGTTTTAGCTGAGACTTTCAAATACGGGCCTTCCGCGCTTAATAATATTTCAGCCTCTTGAGTATTTTTTAGATTGATGTGTCTAATGATATCACCAGCTATTTTATGAAATTCAGCGTGTGAAGTTTTCAACTGTTCATACTTATTGCTGTCCAAATCGCGATAATATTGGCCATCACCGTAAATCCATTTGCCAAGAGCGCAATTGTTGTCTTTACAAACTTTATTGTGGTCAAGTGATCCATCCGGATGAGCTAAGTATTTACTGAGTTTCATTTTCCAGTCGATGTGGGCTGCGATAGCCGCATTAAAGTCAAATTTTTTCTCAATAGGTTTGATGGTGTAACCTAAGCGGTCGGCTAATTGTTTGAATGTGTCAAAAATGTGTTCGACTTGATTGGCTAATTCAGCAGAGTGATTGTTGCTTGAAATAGCCATACTATCAAGCTGTTGAGATGATCTTTCAAGTTCTTGAAGTGCTTTTGAGATTTCATTAACGCCAATATCTTGTTCTTTTGTGGCCTTTGAGATTTCTTGTGATTGGCTTTCCGTGTTTCTTGAGTTTTCAGTCAATTGGGTAAATGTACCAGAGATTTCCTGTGTTTTAGCAGATACTTCGTTAATTGCGCTGACTGTTTCGCTAGCAACAGACTCAAGCTCACTCGTGACATTTTGAATTTGGCTATTAGTTCTTTCAACGCTTGAATTTAAAATATCTTCGATTTCTTTTGCTGCTGCACCACTAAGTCGTGCAAGATTTCCCATTTCTTCGGCGACGACAGCAAAGCCTTTGCCGTGTTCGCCTGCGCGAGCAGCTTCAACAGAAGCATTGAAAGATAAAAGTTTAGTTTGAAAAACAATATCATTGATCACTTTAGCTTTTTCTCTGATTTCTTCCATTGTTTTTGTTACAGATGATATTTCTTTAAGACCATTGGTGACTGATAATTGAAGACGGTTACTTGATTCATTGACGACATTGATACTACCAGAAAGAGATTCAAGAGCGGTGACGGCTTGATCAACGTTTTGATTAGAGGAATTAGCTGCTTGCAGAAGTTCTTGAGCTGCGGCCGCGGTTGTGGCCACCATCGATGCTATTTGATGTGCTGCTGCAGATGATTTTTCGACAGCATTTTTTTCATGAGAAACAACTTTTTTGATTTCTTCACTTTGTGTGTATAGCTTTCTTGCTGATTCAAGCAAGTCGTCAACACGAAGGGCTAAGTTTTGAAAGTCTTTTTTTTCTTGATTGTGACCAAATTTAAATATTTTCATGATTGTGATATCGGTGTTACAGCCGACGAACTCAATAGCTATTTTGGGCAGTATTCAAGCTGGATCGTGTGAAGCAAGTGTGCAAGCCTTTGGTCGGCGATTGAATAAATTTGAGATTTTCCCGTTTTCGTCGATTTAACAAGACCCTCGAGTTTCATCCGCGTTAGAAACTGAGACATTTGTGATTGAGAAATTTGGCATAGATCAACGAGCAAGTTGACGCTTTTGGGTCCATTGATTAAGTGTCCCATGATGAGCAATCTGGTGGGATGAGAAAGAGCTTTTAGGATAAGACAGATTTCATTGCATTTATTTTGAATTTTTAAAACAGACAAATCTCCATTAGATTTGGATTTTTTTTGAAGCTGTTTTCTTGTTACTTCAGTACTTGAGCTTTTCATAAGGGCCTTTTGCTTAATGTTAAGCTGTTATAGAAATTGACATATTATAATATAATAATATATTTTAGTATATGAAAGTAAAGGAGTCATTATGAAAACTGTCTTAAATTGGTCTCAAGATATGGAATTTTTAGCAACTGCTGCTGGGCACACGGTGTCGATGGATGCGAAATCCCCAATTGGTAAAGACAAGTATATGACTCCTAAAGAAATGGTTTTAGCTGGTTTAGGTGGATGCACAGCTATGGATGTCGTTGCTCTGATGAAAAAACATAAACAGTCATATACTTCATTCGAAGTTGAGGTTGAGGCGCAGTTGTCGACAGTTGGTATGCCAAAGGTATTTACAGACGCGAGTATCGTTTTCAGAATGGTAGGGTCGGTTGATCCTGAGATTTTAAAAACTTCTATTACCTTATCGCAAACTAAATACTGCGGCGTTAGTGCTATGCTTGCAAAAGCCTTTCCTATCAAATATGAGATTTACCTCAATAACGAAAAAATTTTCGAGGGGCAGTCGCATTTCGAAGGGTAATTATCGTTATGTGGTTTTTTAACCGAAGCAGCAATAAGCAAAAAAATAATTTACCAAATCGCTCTTTGGTGAGTATTCGTCTTGAAGCTATTGGTGGCCAGGGTGCGCACTCGGCTGGTGCGATTATTGCTGAAGCGGCAGTCATGCGTGCTGGATATACTGGGAATCATTTTTCTAGTTTTGGCTCTGAAAAACGCGGATCGCCTGTAAAATCTTTTGTTCGTTATTCAACTGAAAATAAACCTGTGCGCTCTGTTTCCTTTATTGAAAGGCCAGATGTCCTCGTCTTATTTCACTTATCATTAATCGAGTCACATCCAGAGGTTTTATTAGGATTACACGAAGAATCTGATTTGATTATTAATACAAATTTAAAACCCCGAAAAATTTTATTACCTGACAACGTGCGACCTAAAAGAATTTGGACAGTCGATGCCACACATTTCGCATCAACTGAAGAATGTGGAATTAATGCAGTTATGTTAGGTGCTGTATCGTGGGTGTTGCGTGAAATTGATAGAGATTTGCTTGTTAAGTCGTTGCGGAATTATTTTTCGCATTTAACGAAAGAAGTAATAGAGAGTAATGTTCGTGGTTTTGACATCGGCTACAATAAGGTCGCATGCGAATCATACCGACAAGATGAACAATCGCTTGGTTCTGAATTAAAGCAAAATGAGCTTGAACTTGGTTATGTGAATGCACCAATCGGCGGTATTATTCTAAATCCTGGAAACTCTGTTTTGAAGGATCACAGTGCAAGTCGAAAAGGTTTTGCTCCTCAGTTTATTAAAGAGCTGTGTTTTAACTGTGGATATTGCGATATGGTTTGTCCAGATTATTGTTTTGTTTGGGCTGTCAATACAGAGAAAAATAATGTTCCAGAATTAATGGGTTTAGATTATCAATATTGCAAAGGGTGTCAGAAATGCGTTTTGGTTTGCCCAGCGTCAGCTCTTGAAGTTGTTTCTGAATTAGATATTAAGGAAGAGTCTAAAAAAGTTAAAAAATTTTCTATCAGTGCTCGTAATCAGATCATTATCGATACACCGATCGATATATACCGACATCAAAAAAAGGAAAAACCAGTATGATGCTTGAACAAGAAAATAAATTTTTGACAGGTAATGAAATGGTTGCTGAAGCTGCAAAACACATCGATTTTCATTTTATGGGTTATTATCCTATTACACCATCTACGGAAATTGCCGAAATTATTAACAAGATGAAAGCTCAAGGTGAAGTATCTACGGTCATGTTAGCGGCAGATGGCGAACATGGTGCGGCGGGTGCTTGTTTTGGAGCTTCAACGACAGGTGCACGGGTGCTCAATGCTACAAGTGCCAATGGTTTTTTATACAGCTTAGAACAGTTGCCTGTACAGGCTGGTTCACGTTTACCAATGGTACTTAACTTAGTCACGCGATCAGTCAGTGGACCATTGGATATTCGTTGTGATCATTCTGATCTTATGTACGCATTACAAACAGGATGGATTGTTTTGTTAGCTTCGACTGCGCAAGCTGTTTATGATTTAAATATCATCGCTGTAAAATTAGGTGAACATTCTGATGTCCGTTTGCCAGTCATCGTTGTTAGTGATGGTTTTTTTACAAGTCATCAAAAACAATCTTGTGTCATTTTTAAAAATAAACAAATCGTACAAGATTTTATTGGGAAAGCTAAATTTGATTTTACGACACTTGATCCAAGAAAACCTGTTACTGTTGGTCCATATATGAATGACCCTGATTTAGTGAACAATAAGTACCAATTGCATCTCGCGCATGAAAAAGCTTTATCAGTTTTTAAAAAAATTGCAGAAGAATTTTATGAAATGAGTGGGCGTCAATATTTAGCAATTGAAGAGTATCAAATGCAAGATGCTGAAACCGCACTTGTTTTGCTTAATTCTGCTGCTGAAACTGCAAAAGATGCGATTGATGTAGTTCGCTCACAAAATAAAAAAGCGGGTTTGTTAAGACCGGTACTGCTGAGACCATTTCCATTTGAGGATTTCAAAAAATCTTCACACGAACTAAAATCTGTTGTGATTGGTGAACGAAGTGATATGCCTGGGTCTTCCGGAGGTCCTCTTTCTCATGAGATACGGTCAGCTTTTTTAGCCGATCACCATCGTGAAATTAAAGCCGTTACTCGCATCTATGGATTAGGTGGTTTAGATTTTAAAGAATCTGATGCTCTTAAATTGATTGAAGAAGGGTTTAACCTATTAACTGATGAAGATTCTGTGCCTTTGTTTGGTTTTATGGGTACTAAAAAGGGATCTTTACAGAAGCTACCGCCGCAAGTTTTGCCAGCGCTCGCAAAGAATGAAGTGGATTTGAAACTGACTCGAGTGATTTTAAATCCGGATATCAAGGCCAAACCAAAAATGCTTGCTGAAGTTTCAACTCCGGCCGAACTCGTTTTACGACCAAAGAGAATAACACCAGGGCATGGTGCATGTCCAGGTTGTGGTATTTTCTCTGGCTTAGATCAGTTTTTCAAAGGTATAGAAGGTGATATTGTTGTTTTATATCACACGGGATGTGCGATGGTTGTAACGACTGATTATCCATTCAGTGCACATAGAGTTAGTTATATACATAATTTATTTCAAAATGGTGCTCCGACTTTATCTGGAGTGGTTGAAAGTTTTTATGAACTTAAGCGGCGCGGTGAAATCAAAACTTCTGATGATTTAACTTTTATTATGATTACTGGTGACGGTGGTATGGATATTGGAATGGGACCAACTATCGGTACTGCATTACGTAATCACAAGATGATTATTCTCGAATATGACAATCAGGGCTACATGAATACAGGCGGACAGTTAAGTTATACTACGCCTTATGGTAAAGCAACGAGTACAAGTCATGTTGGATCTCAATCATTTGGTAAAAATTTTCACCACAAAGATACTTTAGCAATCATGGCTGCTACAGGTCTTCATTATGTTTTCTCAGCTATTGAAGGGTTTGGAACAGATTTGGTTGCTAAAGCAGCCAAAGCGCAATGGTATGCAAAAAACAAAGGCCTTGTTTTTGGTAAAATACTTGTTGCTTGTCCACTTAATTGGGGATCTGAAGAAAAATTTGGATTAGAAATTTTAAAGCGAGCAGTCGATTGTTGTTTTTTTCCAGTTTATGAAATTGAAAATGGATTAACGACAATCACGTATGATCCAGAACATTTAGGTAAAAAAAGACCTGTGCAAGAGTGGCTTCAAATGATGAGTAAGGAAAAACACATGCTCAAGCCGGAAAACAAAAAATATTTGGATGAATTTCAATTTGAAATAGATCGTCGCTGGAGCCAGCTTAAAGCTAGGCACGAGCATCCTTTGCTTTGATTATGGTATCAGTGCAAGTACGAAATACGAAGCTAAGATCACAATATGAACAAATCCTTGTAAGGCCGTTGATTTGCCAGATGCTAACGATATACCACCAATTAAAAATGTGGTGAATAAAAAAACAAGACCCTTGCCGTCTAAACCAAGAGCTAAATCTTGCTCAGTTAAGAGCGAAAAAAGTCCTACAGCTGGAATAGTTAATGCAATACTAGCAATACCAGAACCCAAAGCTAAGTTTAAGCTTGTTTGCAACCTATTTTCTCGTGCGGCTTTTACGGCGGCCCACGTTTCTGGTAACAAAACGATTGCGGCAATGATTATTCCAACTGTAGCTTTCGGAGCGCCAATATCGATTAAAAAACTTTCGAGTGTGGGTGAGATCATCTTTGCTAAACCTATCACTGAAATTAAACTCAAAGTCATAGCAACAAAATGAGTTAAAATTGTAGGTAAAGATTTTTTAATATCAGAATCTGTTGTTTTAGTTTGCTCAATTGATTGGGTCCCTAAATTACTTGATTCAAAATAGTCTTTATGAGTTTTATTTTGAAAAAGTATGAAGATAAAGTAAAGTACGAGACATGTTATTGAAACAAAAATGAGTTGCGCAGTGTTGTAAGTAGGACCTTTAGTTGTTGATGTAAACGACGGTAAAACAAATGTTAATGCCGATAGTGCGATTAAGACTATCAGTAACGAAGCAGACCCATCAACTCTAAAGCCTTGTTCTTTGTATCGTAATCCACCTAAAATCAACGATAGTCCGACGATGCCGTTACAAACAATCATAATCGCAGCGAAGACTGTGTCGCGTGCTATGTAAGATGCTTCTGGACCTTGGGATGACATCAAAGAAATAATCAAGCCGACTTCAATAACTGTCACAGATAAAGCCAAAATAAGTGTCCCAAGTGCTTCACCTACTTGTTCGGCAATAATTTCAGCATGATGTACTGACGAAAGAATAGATGTCATTAAAAAAAAAGTAATCATCGCCAGAACAAATGAATTTTGTATTTTGAACGAATAACTAGATAGCAATACAAAAAATGAAATAATCGAAACAAATAAAAAAGGATCAAGTTTTTTTAGATTCATTTTATGTTTTCCCAAGCTAAAAAAAGTCATTGTTCAAGATTATTTCGTAAAATCGAAGAATACACAAGAGACATTCGTATAGTTTTAAATTAAACTCAATATTGAAATGCATCCATAAAATAGTAAAATATAAAATGCTAATGAAACCATTTTTATTTTATTAAAGATCAATGCATAAATACCAATTGCTGTAATTAAATAATCTATTCCATAGTACAAACCACTGCTTGCTATTGGTGTGATATACGTTGCTGCTAACAGTCCAATGACGGCGCTATTGATAGTATTGAATATATTATTAACTTTGGGTGAGAGATGAAGTCTAGACCATATCGGCAAAACCGCAAATAACACAATAAATGAGGGTAAAAATATTGCAAGAGTAGAGATCAATGCTCCCCAAAAAGGTGTCGATTTTAAGAAAGCTTGAGCTCCGACATATGTGCTGATTGTAAACATTGGTCCAGGTATGATTTGCGCAAAGCCATATCCAGTCAAAAAGTCATTTAAATTCAGTAATTGAGTATTGACTATGTTCGACTGAATAAGGGGCAGAACAACATGACCACCACCAAAAACCAGAGATCCAATTTGATAAAACTTTAGACCAATTCCTATTATTGAGTTGGGACTAATAAAGCATAAAATAAAAAATGAAAGTAATAACCCTAAGAAGTAGATACTCGTAAAAAACTTGAATGAATAATTCAAACCTGTAAACAATTTAGTTTCAGTTCGTACTTCATCTTTTTTGAATATGAAAAAACCCAATATTGCCGCAGTCATGATAATAACTATATGTGAATATATTAAATGACTCATCATTAACATAAAGATGGTACTCATGAGAGCTACAGAAATAGATATTTTATCTTTAAGACAGGACTTAATCATTCCAAACAATGCGTGTGCAACAACAATGACCGCGATAATTTTTAAGGCATGAAAAAAATGATGATTCATGATTTTGTATAAAGAAGTTGTACTCAGTGCTAAAAGAAACATGATAATGGCTGAAGGAAGTGTAAACCCTAACCAAGCTAAAAAACTTCCAAAGTGTTGATGTTTCATGTAACCAATACTCATGCCAAGCTGACTGCTCGCCGGTCCTGGTAGAATTTGACATAAAGTTACAAGTCTAGAAAATTCTGAGTCAGAAATCCATTTGCGTTGATGTACAAATTCATGGTGGAAAAAACCAATATGGGCAATTGGCCCACCAAACGATGTGCAGCCCAATTTTAAAAAAATCCAAAATAATTCAATATAGCTTTTCATGAGTTTTTATATTTCTTAAGATTTGATTCTCTTTAAGACGAGAGTAAACTAATTACGATAAATAGAAAAGTCATAACTTAACATATGGTTTATTAAGCAGTTTTGGCTAATTTAAGTTGGTTATTGCCTTCAGGACATCGATAATCGAGGAACCCCTCATCTGTTGTTACTAAAACCAGCGGATTATTGCAACAACTGCAAAGCATTTTATTGGCGTTATTAAGTTGTGACGGTTTGATATGAAAAGTTTCAATAATTTCTGAAAAACCTTTGATATTTTGTTTCGGTTGAGAATGAATATCCCAACCAAGAATAATATTTTTTAACTGTGTCCATATTTTTTTTGTTACGACGATTTCATTTTTATCAGCGAGCGAACACAGACGTGAAGCTAAATTAACGTCTGGTCCTATAGCAGTAAAATAGCTTTGATTTTTTCCTAAAAAACCAACGATGACGGGTCCCATGCTGACACCGAACTTGACACCTGTTTCGATATCACTCGCTGCATGGGTGAGATAAGCTTTTGATATCTCTTTAAAATCACGAACTAGTGCTTCGTAAAATGAGATCAAATTATAGTTCCAGTTTGGATTATCATCGTAATTTGCTAAAAACAAAAATCCATCGCCTAAATGTGTGAGCACAACCATGCCTGATGCTTTAGCGCGGTTAGTAGCAGCTTCAAGAAACTTCTCTTTAAGTTCCCAGTCAGCATCTAAAGAAACTTGATTCGCAATTTTAGTCGACGAAACAATATCTGCGAATCCGACAACGGCCTGTTTTAATTCTTTTTTGTGATATATAGAAGCTGGATTTTTTTCAAATTGTTCTCGAATTAATTTGGGAAAGTGATTTTTAAGAATTTCTGTTCGGTTGAGTCGATTGATTTCCTCTTTAGCAAGTTCTTTAAACTTTAACCAGTATTTGTCGTAGATTTCTTCACTCGATCCGTAAATATAGCTCAGAATGATCATGCCGATCAGAAAACCAGTTTGTATTAGTACGCTGATTGGTGTGATCATGTCTGGATTGTAAAAAAATACAAGTATTGTTGGAATAAATGCTATACTCAATGTAAGTAATGCTTGCGTTCTTCTGAGGCGAAAAACTTGCAGACCAGTTGTTCCGCAAAGGATTAAGCCTGTTGTGTAGAGTGAACTTGATCCGCCGGTTTGATAAATCATGTAGGCAATAGGCCAACAGGCACCAATTAAAGCAACAGACGCTAGAATATGTATAGAATCACGAACTTTTTTAAAACGAAATGCTAAGTAAAAAAATGCATAAATCATTGCAACCCAAGCGAATCTTAGCATCATCCAGGTCTTAAAATTTTCAGGTGAATATAGATAGTCGAAGAAGCCGAAGCTTAAGTATGTCAAACTCGCACCCCAACGAATATGACCTTTGAATCGACTGAATATATGTCGATTCATGCTTTTACGTCCAACTTTGTTGAGGTTTTGCTGCTTGTTTGACATTATTTATATATTTCTAAAAAGAGATCTATCCTTTCAGGGTCATGATGAATGCTTGTTTTTTTTACTTGAGCAAGAGCCACCAAACCTTCCATATCTTCTTCGTTGCGATGGATGAGCTTCCAGTCGGCAACAAGCTCAGAAATTGTTTTAGTCGGATTATTCGGATGAAAATTACCAATAATCATATGACCATCTGGTTGTACAAGATCTAAAACATTTTTAGTCAGAATTTGCGCCACTGGTTGTGTTAAATAATCATACAAGCCAGCTGTGTAGACAAAGTCAAATTTGATTTGTTTTAAAATATCAGCTTCAGGAGCCTGCTCAATAATTTGCTTAACAGCAACAGGTACAAACTCTATTTTGCATTTTAAATCACGACTTAATATTTTTTCGTAACAGTTTCTTTTAGCATTTAATAATGCTTCAATATCTTGATCGATCAAGAAGATAGAATAACGACTTGAATCTTCTGGTGTTACTTTGCTTAAAAACTCGAGAACTTCCTGGGCTGGTCCAGAAGCGACAGAGCCAAAAGTAAAATGACTTTTTCCCTTTGAAAGTGACATGATTTTGTCACATAAATAGCCTCTACGGTATTTAACTGAATTTGAAGAACTTTCGTTAATTCCGTAACGATGCATTAAAATTTCAAAAAAATTGTTACCCTCATAATTATCTCGGTAAATTTGGTTCATCATTTCATAATCACCAGCATAGCCTCTTGGTTTCACGAGGGCGCGTCCAATAAAAGGATTATTTGTATAGTAAGGACCAACTTGCTCTCGAAAGAACATTTTATGACGGTGTTTAACTTCTTTATCTTTAAATGACGTAAATAATTGATCGAGTTTTTTTGAGTAGAGTTTAACTTGATCAACAAATGGTTTTTCAAATGTTGCTTTTATAACTTCTTTATAAGAGTTCTTAACAGATGCACTAGAAACATTTATTTTCTGTTCGAGTTGATCGAGTTTTGATTTAACACTCTCTAAATACATTTTGATTTCGTATGTCAAATTTCTGAAATCATGATTAAGTCCAAGATAAGTTTCAACCTCGGTGTTGACAGCATTTTTTATATCGATGACGTGGGCAAAAGCTTCCAGAAAACCTTCAGTTAGGTATTGATTATTAAAATGAAAGCCACACATATAACCTTGACCCTCAGGCCTTTGCCAGATAACACGACCTTTTAGTTGTAATGTATAGTCTTCAGTCATCGAAATAGACATTGTTTTTTCTTCATTTGCATCAAATTTGACTTCTGAAAAAAGTGCAACACCGGTATCTGATATGTTTTGCAGAGCTGCAGTGATATCGCCAATTTTGACATTTATTTGTTTGTAGATTTCGCTATCGAACCTTTTTTCACGAACAGTAAGTGATGAACCAAAGTGTGTTTGCAAGTTATTATGATCAGACATTATATAGCCTCCATATGCCTAAGTCTGATTTGATTATCGGCATAAATTATACGTGTAATAAGAAATATTTAACAATTTTTTAAATTTGTCTTTAAATGAAATGAACTAGACCATTGTCTCGTTAATTCATGCAAATATAATCCCGAGAAAAGATTGTATGATTTCACTCTGGATTACAATTGGACTTGTGTTAGCTGCTACAAGCGTTTCTACGCTTGGTGCGTATTTTTCCATTGTAGGTTTAGGAGCACTTTTCTCAGGCGCTACGGTATCAATATGGATAATGGCTGGATCGCTTGAGTTTGCAAAGTTTGTATTAGCAGCTTACTTGCATCAAACATGGAAAGTTATTAATCCTTTAATGAAAATTTACATGACAGTTTCGGTCATTATACTGAGTACTATTACAAGTGTTGGTATTTTTGGATATTTGTCTGATGCTTATCAATCAGCTAGCGTGGTGCTTGAAGCTGAAAATATAAAATTAAGGGATTTGAAAAAACAGCAAGAAAATTTTGAAGCTGAAATCGATCGTTTAAGCTACTCAGTTGATGAAATACCTGATGAGCGAATTACACGAAAACTTCAAGCTCGCCAAGCTATTGAACCGCGCATTCTGGAACTCAAAGGCAAAATACAAGATCTTGATAAGCAGATGACTGCATCAAATTTGAATATTCTAGAAGTTAAGAAAAAAGTAGGCCCACTTATTTTTATCTCAAAAAATTTTAACGTAGATATTGATGTTGTTGTTCGCTACTTAATTTTTATATTTGTAACAGTTTTTGATCCGTTGGCTATTTGTTTAGTTATAGCATCAACTTATTCAATTGAAAGTCGACGGACTTTAAAGAGTAGCTCTGTTTTAAATACTGAGCGCGCTGATTTAAATAATCATACAATAAAAAAAACAGTTAATTCAAATGTTATAAACGATCAAGAAAACGCTATGCCTGATTCTGAAGATTCAATTATATTGCAAATGAATTTTAAAGACGAAGAACCAATAAGCTCAGAACAGCCAAAAGTTGAAGAAAATCCAGGAAATCTTAAAAAAGCAGTGTAACTATGAGTGTTGTTAGTTTTTTGGAAAAAAAGTGGGTCATTAAGTTTTTCGGCCTAGCACTTATAATTTCACCATTCTTAAATATTATTGTTCATTTTTTTTACATTAAATATTTTAATAATTTGTTGATAGGACAAATTAATATTTTAACATTTTTAAAAAATGGCTCTTTGGCAAATTATTTTTTGTCTGTATTTAGTTTTATAATTGGATTCATAATGTTAAACGGGTCGACCAAAGCCTGGAAGTACACTTTGTTACTAGTGGGTTCGCATATGCTAGTGCAAATTGCAAACTATAAATCTCCTGTCTGGCAAGGTCCTATGGCTTGGGTTACATTCATATTTAATTTAACTGTTTTTTTATTTATTGCTGACCAGCTGGTCTGGAAACAGAAACAGTCATTTAAGGCAAAATCAACTTCGGATAGAAAGCAGCAAGTTGATATAAACGATCAGCATAAAATTATTAATTTATACTCGAGAAAAAAAATTCTTTTTAGTTTTGGTGATAAACCATGGGGTAAACTCAAATCATTTAACCAAAAAGAAATTGTGATTGATAGTTTCGAACAGATTCCTGAATATTTATTTAGCCGTCCGATTGAGATTAATTTTATCAAGGGGCTAAAACTTGATATTATCTATGATCGCATGGACAAAAACTTAGTCTACTTTAAGCCTGTTGAAATGAATCATGATAAAATTATAGCTATAAATAAATGGTTTAGGGAAATAGCCTTTTAATAGGTATGTAAAACTTTAAATATGTAATAAAATGAAGGCCAAGCTAACACCCATGTCCAAAAAAATCTATTAAGGCCAAAAATTAAAAAATTATTTAAGTGAAAAATAAAAGCCCAAGTGGCATAAAACCAAAATAGCGAATGAGAGATCAGGGCTAATGGCATGCTGAGTTCAATAATAATAACCGAGTACGACAAACATTTCCAAAAAAAGAGTGACATATTTTTTGTATTCAGTAATACAAATGATCTCAATAATGATCGAGAATTTGTATGTTCAATAAAGTAAACTAAGGCCTGTCCACTTATCCAATCAATGCTTCGCGCTTTAACAAGACCAGCTTTGAAATAAGAGATGACTAAATTGACAGCAATAAACAAATAGCCCCACATAAAGTGATGTCCATGAATCAGACAGCACAAGTTAATGAGTTGGCCTATCCCAATGACCATCATCATCATGTCGCTACCGCCGTTGTATAGACCACGAAAACGAATGCACACAACATAGTGTAAGAAAATAAATAAAAACTGTAAGATGATCAAACCGTATAAATAAACTAGAGTTGCGTTTGAAAATGTACTGTTGATTTGATGATAACTATTGATGGCTAAAAAAATAATGATACAGATTAGTCCATAGAATATTTTTTGAAATCGAATAAAATGTAATAAAACATCATTTAAAGTAAACTTTAAAATTTTCGTTGGAATCCATTTCAGAGAGTTTTCAATTTCACTCCGTGTATTTTGATAGGCCCATGGTCCGTTCGCAGTTATGTTATTTGTAGTTTTAGATAACTCAAAAAAAAGTGATAAATGCAGCCAAGCGTAAGCGAAAAAATAGTAAATTGTAAAATTAAAAGTTACGTTTGTGATCATCATGGTCTAATCCAGTCGGACTGAAAATAATTTTGATAATCTAGATGATTATTATTTTTAATTTTAATAATGAAGCGAAAATTATTTTCTTTTACTTGTTCTAGATTTTTTAATATCTGAGATAGTATTTTATATGATGATAAACTATAGACTTCGCCTTGATCTGAAATATTTTGTAAGTCAGCTACGAAATGTTCAACAACATTTTTCTGCAACATTGCGAAATGTGCGTATTGATTGAAAAATAAGTTTGATAGCTTTATATCATAAAGAAAGCTGATGACTTCTATTTTTCTAGTCTGCTCAATCTCGATATAAAGCTGGATATCATCGCCAATAATATCAAAAAACCCCCAATGAGGTAAAAAAACACGCGATAACTGCCAAAAATTGCTTTTTAAAATAGACATACAATTTAGTTATTCTAAATGCTTTTCAAGTGCCGTTAAAAGAATTTCATGATCTGGTAAAACATCAGGATTAAATCGATGGGTGATCTGTCCACTTTTGTTGATCAAGAATTTTTCAAAATTCCAAAGAATATCGTTCTGGTGTTTGCGAGGAAAACCAAATTCAGCTATGTCTTTTTCAAAGTAATCGCCATTTATGGTTATTGTTTCAGGCGAATTATTAATTAAATATTTATACACGGGATGAATATCAGAGCCTAAAACAGAAATTTTTGACATCATTTGAAATTTTACTCCAAAACGGCTTTGACAGAAATCGGCTATTTTTTCATTAGTTCCAGGCTCTTGGGCTCCAAAATTATTAGCAGGAAATGCTAGTATTTGAAATTGGTGAGGAGCATATTTTTCGTAAATTTTTTCAAGTGCTGCGTACTGAGGAGTGAGCCCACACTCTGACGCGACGTTAACTATAAGAACAGTTAAACCTTTTAGTTGATCAAAAGAAAAGTCTTTTTGGTCGATTGTTTTAGCTGATAATTTATAGAAATGGTTCATATTTACCTCTCAAAGATACTGATCAGACTATTGTTGTCATGAAGTTAGAGAGTTGTCGAACATTTTTTCACCTGATTATAGCTAGCGCGAATGTAGTTGTACTATGCGTGGCCCTCATTATGAATAAGACATTAATGTTGTTCACCTAACCAGGAGTCTTAATTTGAAACAAAGTCTAATTGTCCGCAAAGACATAATGTTCGTAGCAATTTTGGTCATCATGCAAGGCTTGCAAGCTGTCGCTCAAGCTAGTAGCGTCAATAGAGTTGAAATCAAAATGTCAGATGCTCAGTTAAATCAGATACTATCTTCCGATCGGTATGAAGTTGATAGTTCAGAAGTTAAGATTTTCACAAATGGTCAACTCATGGGTCGTTCTCAAGTTGAACTTCAAAATCGCGGACAGACTTCGTTAAAAAAATTTAAACGAAAAAATCTAACTCTCAAAATGATGTACAAAACTGATGGATCTGAAGAAAAACATGCAAAATTTAATATTGGTTCTATACGATCTAAAAAGATAATTTTATCCGCTGGCCCTGAAGATGGATTGCTTCTTAAAAATCGTTTAAGTTACTCGTTATTAAATCATATTGGTGTAACAGCTCTTCAATCAGATTATGCTGAGTTGATACTGAACGGTCAGTCACAGGGTCTTTATATGGTTGCAGATAATCCAAGTGATTTCGTGATAAAATCAAAAGATGCTGATATTGTTTTTCGTCGTCGTTATAATGACGATATTGAATTTAAAGACAGTAAAAAAGATCTAACTGATCACGAAATAAAAGCCGCGCATCAGCAACTTAGTCTGTTACATAAAAAACTAACATCGCTTAGCGGTGCTGATTTTGTTAGAGAAATATCTAAACATTTTAATCTTCAGAATTACATGAAATGGATGGCTTTAAACTACTTATTAAAAAATGGAGACTTTGTTGATGAGGTTTATTTTTTTGGTAAAAAACAAGATAGCGGCACAATGTATTTTGATATAGTCCCTTGGGATTTAGATGATATCTTTGCTGAACAAATGCATTTAGCGCAAGTGCCAACCTTTCCGAATAATGCTATGGCAGATGAATCTAACAAGCAGCTTATTTTTAATTATGAAGGCCGTATCGATTTAGCAATTGCTCGCGATCCAGTTCTTCTTGAGATGTATTTTCAAGTGATGACAGAAGTTGTAGATCAGCTTGATGATATAGCTCTAGAAGCGCTTTTTGCTCAAATCAATGATGATGTGAAGCCATATCTTACAAATAATGATATTGTAAAGGCAGGGTTAAAGGACGCAGAAAAAGTAATTTATGATGAATCTTACGTTAAACAATCGCTTAACGAAAAATTAAAAATTCTGAGAGAGAGAAGGGATTTTGTTAAATCTGAATTGAACAAGATTTATCAAGATACATTAGAAAATCGCAAACTACGCTTAAATGCATTTCAATTATTTTTTATTAAGCTGAATAATTATTTGCTACGCTATTTTACCAAATAAAAAAGGCGTTCAAGAGATGAACGCCTTTTAATTATCTGATTATTTTATGTCGTAAAAGAATTAATCCATGACTAGGATCGTAGGGTGATAAACCGACATTTACGCGGTCACCAACAACAATCTTAATGCTGAATTTTTTCATTTTGCCACAGAGCTTACCAGTGATTTCTAGTCCGTTATCAAGCGTAATGTTGTAACTACCGCCACCGGAAATATTAGTTACTTTACCATCAATCTTAACAAGATCATCTTTGGCCATAACATCTCCTTTCAGAGAAAGGAAATATTATTAGTAACGCGAGCGACCACCACCAGAAAAGTTTCTACGTCCGCCACCGCCGCTGTTATCGCGTGGAGCCATTGGTTTAGCTTCGCTAACGTTTAAAGCGCGACCTGATAATTCGTAACCGTTAAGTTTTTCGATTGCAGTTGTAGCTTCTGAGTCAGTTGACATTTCAACAAAGCCAAAACCTTTGCTGCGACCAGAATCACGGTCAGTGATGATACGTGCAGATTCAACTTGGCCAAATTGCGCAAATAAATCTGTTAAAGACTGATCGTCTACGTTGAAAGAAATGTTACCGATATATAATTTTTTACCCATGAGTCCTCCTGAAGGTTTTTGGGGCCATTAACAGAAAAGACAATAGGACATCTAATGAATTACGAAAATGACAGTGAAGCTGCAATAAACCATTTATTTAGAAAAAAGGGTAGTTCTATTTTTAATGTGACTAATATGTACAATTTGCATCAAATCAATGCATTTTCATATGATAATGATGGCTGTAATATACTTTTTTTCGTTAAAATATTTGACTTGCTTGTGTTAGGCCATTAGATTCAACTCTCACAAAACGCATTATTGCGGGAGTAGCTCAGTTGATAGAGCGTCGCCTTGCCAAGGCGAAGGTCGCGGGTTTGAGCCCCGTCTCCCGCTCCAAGTTTTCTCTTGGAGTTTCAGACACTTACACCGTTTTACACCATCTAAATTAACCTAACAATTTTAAAAAGGGTCCACCGAGGGTCCACCGATTTAGTAAATTGCAGTAAATCTAGGTAACTAAGACACCTCCTTTTCAAAACTAATTGAAAAAGTTTTTGCAACATTCTCTACACTTCCAGCCACCATATGAACATAGTTCATCGTTGTTTGAATATCTGAGTGTCCACAAATTTCTTTCACAGTTTTAATATCTACACCTGCTGAAATCATCAGTGTTGTTGCTGTATGTCTTAGATCATGAAATCGAATGGCTTTAAGATTTGTATCTTTTGACCAACGTTCAACATCAACCATAAAATTTCTTTTTGCAAAATTATCATGGCAAATGGGTTTTCGATTAGCATTCATGAAAAGTGGCTCGGTTAATTTGATCTGATTTTGCTGAATATGTTTTTTTAATTCGCTCAGCAATTCAGAATTGCAGGGAACCACTCGAATTTTATTTCCTTTGGTTGGTCCATAAGATTTTGAAACTCGATTAAACTGGCGCCGAACAAATATTTTTAAACCATCTTCAGCCAGATCTGTTGGTTGAAGTCCCCATATTTCACCGGCTCGAAGTGCTGTATTCAATGCAAGGCAATAGACAATATATATCCATCGATCTGGTGAATTAATCGGGTAGTCTAAATCCATCCGTTTTAAAAAACTGATAGCTTCAGATTTATCCCAATAAAGCATTTCGTTTGGAGATTCTTTTAACTTTGTGTAGCCATTGCAAGGGTTAAAAGGAATTCTTCGATGCTTAACAGAATGATTCAATATTGAAGTAAAAATTTGAACTTTTCTATTAATTGTTGAATGCTCTAGACCTCGTTCTCGTTCTTCTTTTTGAAAACGAGTTATAAATTCAGGAGTCATTTTATCAATTTTCATATGGCCATATTCTGGCAATATTTGATTGTAAGCGCCTATCATCCTTTTGAGATGCCCAGCTGAAAATTTAAACTTTGCAGAATCAAACCAATATTCAGCTTCATCTTTGAAGGTTCTATCAGATGAAAATATACCAATTGAATGTTCCTGAAATAGTCCTTTTTGCTGATTTTTGTATTCTTGCAAAAAAGCTTCAGCTTCAATTTTTTTATCAAAACGTCGTTTGATTCTTTTAGAACCGCGACCACTTTGATAAACTCTCACTTCCCATTTAATACTACTATTTGGTAATGTTATTTTTTTTAAAGACATTTAAGAACTCCTTTCGGTTGAGGAATCATTAAAAATCTGACCAATTTAAAGTCGGGTTTTCTAATGAAATCCAATTCTTAAAAACATCTGCCCTTAGAAAAAGTTTACCTCTGACTTTAACAAATAACTCCTTCGGAATTTGCGAAGATGCACGGGCTTTGTAATTCCAGTTATAAACTGTTTGTACTGAAAAACCTGTTAATTTTGCAAACTCTTCGGGTCTAACTAATCCGCGTAAATTTTCAAAGAACTGTTCGTTATAAACTTGCTCCATATTATCCTTCTCATATTTAAAATAAAACAAAATAATGACGTTCGCCTTTATGTCGACCCGCAATATTCGTTTTATTGCTGTTGGCGAATTTCGCCCTTAAGTAATTTTCCTATAAATTGATCTAAACTGATTTTACCATTGGCTTTTTGAAATTCTTCATGGGCCATAGCTAAACGGTCACGCTCGCTGAGAGTTAATTCTTGAAGTTCTTTGATGTGTTCTGAGCTGATAAGTCTTAATGCTGCCGATATGATTTCTGTGTCTTTAACTTTACGACCAAAATTTTTCTTATTCGCACGATCTTTAATTGAGTTTAAAAGCCTGATCGTTTCTAAATCTAACTTTTTGAGTTGATTTATTTTTTTAGTTTCTTTTTTAGATCCCTTTTTCGTTTCATCTCTTGTTTGTTGTTCGATTTCCACTTGATCCTCCTTAGTTTATAAGTGATGGTTGTTCGGTTATTAAAACCTGAATTTCGAAAGCTCCCTCAAGAACAGAATATTCAGGTGCTTTTTTAAGTTTTTCTGAAAAAAGATTTGTTGTTGTTGAAAGTGCATTGACCAAAGCTCTTTTAGCAATTGTGTCAGTCGAAGGCTTTTCAACGTAATTTCCATAGGCATTTTGATTTCGTTCGATACTTGCATCGGCGACACCTGCGGCGGCGGCTGATAAAAATTCAGCTGCGAAATATTTATCTTCTCCAGATATTAAATGACCAGTTAATCCGAGTATACCTTTAGTGTCTAAAGCGTAACCTGTGACTTCGTAATTTTGATTACTTCCAAGTGTTCTAAGTTTTTTAAAATCAATTAAAATACGCTTTGAATTTTTCTCTAAAGTAGCTTCACCAATTAATACAGACCCTTTAAGTTTTCCTGAGGATATAATTGCACGCACTGGAGCTTTGGCATCATTAAAAGCGATCAAACTTTCTTTAATTTCAGCACGAATAACTTCACCAGATAGTAAATCATTTGATTTGATATTCTGTTTCTGTGTTGGAAGAACAACAGGAGAGTTGTCAGCAAAGTAATATCCTCTGTTTAAGTAGTAATTTGGAAGATTTCTTGTTTCATTTGAGTTGTTAGCTGTTTTGTGCCGATTAGTTGTTTTTTTAGTTGTGACAGCATTTTCAGTTATAGCTGTTTCTTTAACTTCAGTTTTTGGTTTTTTATACAAGCTTGATCTCATTTGTGCATTAACTTGTATTGTTAAAAGTAGTATCAATACTAATCTCATGGTTCCACCGTAATTTTTTGATCTGATACAATATTGATTTTTTTCTCTTTTTTTGACTGAGGTTCGATTTTAACCGATTTGTAATTTGATATTGCTTTTGAAAAGTTAGGTGATCCAAATGAACCACTGATTTTGATATAATCTTGGTGGTTAGTGGAACTTGGGACAACATCAAAGACGTAAATTTTCTTTTCAGCTCGAACTATAAGATTTGAAGCTTTGGCTTTAGAATTTGCTAAGTAAACGGTTAGTTCTTTTGGTGACGTTTGAGAGATTATAGCCTTAACGCTATTTATATCACCCACACGAACTTCAATTATATTTTGAGGAAACTCTAAAAGGCTAACTAATCCAGGAGCTATAAATATTTTTTGAGTTTGACTCAAATCAAATATATTTGAGCTCAATCTAGAAGGAGTGGAAGCTAGACTTGTTGAAACTAATATATTGCATATGAATAGGCTCTTTACAGATTTCAAAAAGATGTGTATAATAGTGTGTATGAGAGGTGTACAATGGGTGCTGTTAGAATGAATATTACGCTTCCAGAAGATGTTGTTAAAATTCTTAAAAAGAAAACAAAATCTGGCGAAAAATCGTCTTTTATAGCTGAGGCTATACGCAGTTATTCGAAAAAAGAGTCTCAAGAAGAGCTGATAAAAAGACTTATAACTGAATACTCGTCTTATGAGATGAACACCGAGGATGAAGACTGGTTGAATGCTGATCTTGGTGAAAGTCATGGTTAAAGTTGAGCGTGGTGATATCGTTTTAGTTGAATTAGATCCAACTAAAGGTAGTGAAATACAAAAAACACGTCCAACAATTGTAGTTTCAAATAATTTAGTTAATGAATTTACGAAGTTAGTAACAGTAGTTCCAATTACCTCGCAAAAAACAGAACAGATTCGATCTTTTGAAGTATTGCTAGATGAATCTTCTGGCCTTTTAAAGAAATCAAAAGCTGTAATTTTGCAAGTTCGCACAGTTGATAAGACTCGATTGCAAAAAAAACTTGGTAAAGTTTCTAAAAAAACTCTTAGAGAAATTGATAATTCTTTGAAAATACATTTTGCTTTAGATTGACTATAAAACCACATCTGATAGCTCCGTTATTTCAAAACCCCAAGGATTTTGTTCTGATCTAATCGATTTAGAAATTTTAAGATTAATTTTAAGTTTTACTTTGTGTTCAGATATTTTAGATTTAATCGTAAGAGCTAATATGCCTTCGATTCTGTCATTATCAATTTTATCTAAACTTTCAATTTCGACTAATTGAATAAGTGGTGTTTTGTCTAATTTGTCTTTTATAGATAACAGCTTTGGTTTTTGAATTTGCCATAAATCAGAACTCATTAAATTTGAGGCTTCGCCAATTTGATCAGGGAACGTTTTTTCGTCATAAATGTAATACTTTTCAATAAAGTACTTAATAAAGTTTTTTAGTTCATTTTGTAAAATACGATCATTTGTTTCAGTAATTAACCGTGATCCGCTTTCATCAATACCAATTAAAATCGTTTTAGAATTATTTTTTAGAGCAAAATAAGAAGCAAATATAGACCATATGGTTAAAACAGTGATTAATAACCAATGTTTAATTTCGTTTCTGAGTAATTGTGATTTTAGTATCATATTAGAAAACCTTCTTTCCAATTGATGCAGCCTTAAATAATTTAGAGGTTCCAATGTCAGTAGACATGTTTTTAAATAAAGATAATGTGAATAGTGGCGATAAGAGTTGTAACACTAAAATAACAAACCAAAAACAAACCGAAGAAATAGGTGAGTCATGAAATTGAGACCCAACAGCAAGTGCTAACTGACCGAGTAAATTCCAAAGAATGGGCCATAAACTTAGACTGATGATGATACCAAAGAAACTCTTTAATCCATTTTGAATATCTAAAATAGTAGATAGAAATATAAAAATAGGTGCTGCTGCAATAAAAAGAGAAATTAAAGCTGTATAAATTGAATGAGCAATGGCTTGAATAAAGTAAAAACCAGCTTTTACACCAATCATTAACACGGGACTAGATGATAACAATTTATCGGCAAAATTAATTAAATCAACTTGAGCTTGTTCTGGTGGTAAGTAAGAAATTCTTGCTGCCAAATCTCCAATACCAAACACGATTAATTTTATGAGTATTGGGAATAAAGAAGTAAGGCTTAAATAAAATACAACATCATATATAAGTTTACCGTAATCATGCGCCGGTGATATTTTTACAACTAAAAAAGCCATTCTCATAAAAAAAATAACAACGACAAAACTACTGACCAAAGCTGATACTTTTGTAAATAAGCTTAAGCCGCTTGATAGAACTATTTCTGAGACTGGTAAAAAAGAATTCATTATTGCATTCTTCCTTTTTGTGATTTTGATTGTAGTATTTCTTTAAGTAAGAGTTCTCGTTTGTGTTTTGCTTCTTGATTTTCTAAGTAGGCTAAGTACTGAGATCTTCTAATGGCTTGCAGTTCTTCAAGCATCATTGAATCAAGTTTAATTTCCTGAATACGTGCAGCTTTTTCAGCTGCTTTAGGACGAAATCCCATAATGGTGGCAATCTTTTTTGATGATTGGACTGAGTTTTTAAGTGCTTTTATTTTTTTTGAAAGTGTTTGACCTTGTTTTAAATCGTAATTAATTGAATTTGAAAGGTCTGAGCTGAGCCATCCTAATTCCCGTGATTTTGAATACACATTTTCTATTCGGTTAATAGAAGATTGAAGCATTTGTTCTTCATTATCTGAATCAATGCCTATTTCTTCTAGTAAGTCTGACAAAGCGAATCCTACATCTGCGGCTTCATCAACCTTATTCATAATATCATATGTTGATTGAGCAGTTACAGCAGCCGTAAATGGATCAAATGCAAAGCATCTTAGACTGTGTCCTATAATAAACACTGGCAATAATAAATCTATGCGATACTTAAGCATTGGATGGCCTCCTTTAGACTTAATTCAGGTATATGGTTTCTTAGCTTTTCTAATTTTTTTTGATCCTCTTTAGAGCTTGTCAGAGCCCAGTATTCTTGCGGTGTAATTTGAATTTTAAGTTTTCGTCCGGTATCACTTGTTTGCAAGAATACTTCAGAAAATTCTTTTGGAATTGATTTTAATGACTTAATAGATGTTATTTGATCTGAGGTTAAGTTAAATCGACTTTGATATGCATTTATATCCCCATCTAGAGAGAATAAAAATCTTTGTGGTGAGTTTTCAATAAGACCTGTATCACCATTAACAATCAAATCAGTTGATAACTGCGTAATGAGTATTACGGCATGTCCAAACTTACGAACATTAGCTGTTGAAAACTTAAATAAATCAAAACACGATTTAATAAAAAATGGTGTTTCATCACAAATTAAGACGATTCGCTTATCTTTATGAATTAATGTTTCAATATTAAATTGAGCAAGGACCGCAGCAAGGCCTGCTTGTGCAAACTCTGGATCACTGGCTTGAAAGACTTGCGAAAAATTAAAATATCTAAGTCTGGTATTTTTTAATTTTGGAATGCTATTTGGCACGTCAGCAAAGGCGCTTTCATAAACACCACCTAAAACCCACCTGCGGAGTAAATTTCTACGAGGAAAATCAAGGGTTAAATCATAAAATTCTTGTAAACTTGGATTTTGTGCTTTAGCCAGATAACATTGAACACTTTTTTCAATTTGTGAGCGCAAATCTTTTGAAAAATTAAATTCGCCTTGTTCTTGTATAAGAACTACTAAAAATCGTGATAGAATTCCAATTTTCTCTGAATCTGAAATGTTTGTATTTAGTGTTATTAAAAATGGATTTATCCCAGAAGGGGAATTCAGCTGTAGTTTAAACTCAGTACCTTTTAATAATTCACATTCTTTTGAATGTGAGCCACCAACATCGAGCTTTATAACGGATACTTGTGGATCATTGAGTAATGCTTGTGTAATTAAACCAGTTAAAACACTTTTACCTTTTCCGCTTGTACCAATTATTAGTGAATTAAAAACACTGTAATTTGAATTGAATAAATCAAAATCAAATAAGCTTCGATCAGATCTATGTAACATAAGGCTTTTTTTGTTAGACTTGGTATTTTCAGATTCACCAAAAAACCAAACGGGCATAAATAATGGTAGAACTTCGTCGATCTCTTTTAATGGTAAGTGCTGCGAATTTCCAACTAGTGTTGATAAAAAATTTGGTGTTGCACCAAAGCTTTCGATCTGAAAATCAGCAAATGAATTTAATGCATTTAAACTTTGTTTAAGATCTGATAATAAATGAGCTTCATTTGATCTTTTTAGTGTAAGAATAAATTCGTAATTAAAAAAGTGTGATCCATTTTTAACAGCATCAGTAATTGTTAAAATTGTGGATTCTTTAAGTAAATCATTAGTAGGGTTAAGAGTTGTATTAGAGTTAGCTTGTTTCAGCTTTCGTTCAAGTTCGATTTTAATTTTAGCAGCATCTATTTTTTGAAAAGAGAAATGAATATTAAATGGTTTAGGTATGAGATTATAAATCTTAGCTAAACTTTCCTCTGATATAACTTCTGTTGATGGTTTAATAAGTCTAATGATTCCAGTATGTTCATATCCATTACAAATAGATGATGAGCATTTTTGCCAAATCAATTTTTTATTTAAAAATAAATTATATATGTCTTGATCATTTAAATGTTTAATTTTGAGGCCAGATTTTTTAACAATTTCATAAACTTCAATTAAAGCTTTAAGATCTTTATCTTGAGTCTCTTTTAAGAGAAATGATTTAGCTTTTTTAACGATTTCTGGTTCAGAGCAAATTTCTAGATACAATTGAACTGATTTTTGAGTATACCCAATTGTGGAAATTGCTTCTTTTCTTGAGGTATTGTCTCTAAATTCATGTTCATTTGAAACAGATAGCTTTATTCGACCTAAGATGTTGGGATCAAGATTTCTAATGAGATTAAACAGCTTTTCATGGTATTTAACATGATCATCACATTCTAAATCACAAGGAGCGATTTCAAAGCCTATTCCTGATTTACCATCAGTAGTTTGCCAAATTGAAATGTCATTTATTTTCTCAATTGATGCTAGTACCGGAATCATTAAATAAGGCCTTTCTTGTATGAAATACGTTTGTTGAATTTAAAACTTAAATAATCACGAATTATTTTTGAACGGTATTTGGCTCGAATGCTTATTAAGAAAATTAGAATTATGCCTGTTAAAATAAATGATAAATACTCTAGGTTTATCTTAGATAATCCAGTGTGAGATATAATCAGCAAATACCCAATTCCAGCAAAATCAACAATGGTTAGTCCTAAGAAAGTGGTATTTTCGTTTAAAATCCGTGAAGGGTTTTTATAAATCATAAACTTGCTCCAAAAACGCGACCTAAAAGATTAATGATTGCAGGTGCGCCAAGTATTGCGATTGCACCAATTGCACCACTGATAAGAAGCATTCTTCCAATCTGCGCTGCGCCTACAGCAAATAATATTCCACCAAGTGTGATACCTATACTAATTGCTGCAATACCAATGCGATTAAATACAGATTGTGCGCTTTGAGCGGCATCAACTAGATCACGGGCAAAAACTTGATCTGATACAAGTGTCATTAAGCAGATAAGAAAAATAATAGCCACAAATGTTTTCATATAATTTCCTTTAGTTAGAATTTGTTTTTAAACTTGGTGGAATTAGTTCCATAATTTTATCTTGATGAATAATTCTGTTTTCTGAATCTTCGACCCATTGATCGATTTCACTGATTCGCCATTCTCCAGGTTGAATCAGTTTTTTATATTTATCTGGTATTTTAGAATTAAACATAGCCGGTGATTGATAAATTGTTTTTGGTGATTGAATGGCCTCAAGATCATCTTTTAATTTTTTATTTTCAGCTTTTAACTGATACTCGGTTTGATCAATACTGGATAAATACACACTCACAGCACCAACAGTTGATGCGGCTATTCCAGAGTAAAGCAGAGCATTTGCAGATTTGTTTTCAGGTTTTGACAATCCGATCGCCAGACCAGCCGTTGCACCGATAAACATATTCTGAAGTATTTTCTCTCTTGGTGTAGTGGCACATGAATTTAAAATCATGAGTGCAATAACTAAAACACTAGTTTTTATCGATACATTCATACTGAGCATCCTTAGATAGTTTTAAACAAATTTGACCACCGCTAGCGTTTTTACCGTTTGAGGTTTCAATAGAGCATGTTTTGTATCTCGCTCTTTGAGCTTCACTTGAGCTGTTTTCTAAAAAGTTGCGACATTTCAGATATCTAGCTTGTGGATCTTGGATATAGTTTGAATATAAACCTCTTATGCCACCAGATACTTCAATAAACGAGTAGTCTAAATTTAGATTTTGAGTATTTTCAATTTGGATGATGGCTGATCCTCTGATGCCTGAGTCTTGCCCGGGTTCACCATAACAATCAGTATTCTGGTCTTCAGAAGACATTGATAAGCATCTCGGAAATCCGCTGTCCCCATCGCCTCCAGCTTCTGAATTCAAAAAGATTTTTAAATTACCGATAACTGATTGACCTGATAGTTGGATACAGCCACCATCGCGACCCTTGGTGTTGGCTAAAGCTTTTTGATTAAGTGGATAGTTTGCAAATTGTACGTCATTTCCAATTAAAAGTTTATTAAAGTTCATTTTTAAACAGAATTGATTCGTGTATATACGAACTGAGTCTTTAATAAATATTCTATTGCTCGATAATTGAAGATCTTGGTTTAAATTCATATTTTCTTGAATTACTAAGTCTTTAGGTGGCAATAATTTAAGTTCAATTTCACTTTTTTGATTTCTGTATGAATTAGAAAATTCTAAAAAGTAAGTAGTCTCAATACCGCCTTGAAGTGATTTTAGAAGATATTGGTTTTGATCAAAGCTTCGCTCGTTAATATATTTACGTTCAGCGTTTTTAAAATTTATAAAACCATCAAAACTAGGCCATGTAATTTGAGCATCGTAAAAATTAGCTTCGCTTGTTGGAATATATTTAACGGAAATCTGTGAACGCGATAAAATTTGAACCCGTTCGTTAGTAAGTAGCGTAGTTGAATCAGTCTTTGGTTTATCAAATTCGACACCCTCGCACCCACATACAATAAATGCCATTAAGATTAACAAAATTAATTTAAGTTTCATAAAAACCCCTTTAAAAAATAAACAATCATTTTTGATTCAGATTGCTTGCTTTTGTTTGTGGGTAAGGGGTTTAGGATTTATTTTAAAAAAAATCTAAAATAATTTTAATTGAATTGCGGATACGACAAGAACTGTACTTAAACGAAATTTATTTGCGAATTCGCAATTTTTTTGCGTATATGCAAATATATTGCATATCTGCTAATAACGCGGCGCAAATGCATGATATTAAGCTTTAAATATTCAAAAAACCCGCATATGAAGGGCATTCGAGGGGTATTTTTGGTCACACTAGTTAAAACGCTTATGACTCTAAGAGGAGTTAATCAGTCCGACCTATCAAAAGACACAGGTGTCTCTGTGACGACTATTTCTCGTTTTTTAAACGGAAGCACAGAATTAAAATCAGAAGCCTTATTAAAAATACTTTCTTCATTAGGAACTGACGTCAATTCAATCGTTAAATCTGAAATTAACAAAGCTTTAGGTAATGCAGACGATTTATCAATCGGAGATGATATTCGTTATTTGATGGAACAGGCTTCGCCTATCGCGCGCAAAACGATAGCTGAAACTATAATTTCAAGTTTTAAAAATGATAAAAGCACCGATACAAAAAATAGAATTTTAAGAATTAAAAAATACAAAGACTCAATTAAAACTGTTAGGAGGCTTTCTTGATCGAAGCTAATAACACACAAAATACAAGCTTAGCAGTAGGGACGAGTTCGAGCCCAATAAGCTATGCTGATGCATTGGAAAATTACAGAACGAATACAGATTGGTGGATTGTGTTTGATTCATTTGAGCTACCGAATTCAGTTGGTTCTGCTTTGTGGATTGCTGGAAGAACTGGTTTATCTGTTGATACTGTTACTGAAGCCCTTGAGGGGTTAGTTGTATTAGGATTAGTTGCAAGAACTAGTAAGGGTTTTGAAGCTGTCAAGAATGTGTTACATATCCCAAATGATAATCAAACAAAGCAAAAGAAAATGGACGAACATGCCTTAATTTCGCGCCAAATCCTCAATCATTTGCATGATGAGGCCAAAGGGGCATTAAGGTTTGCATCATTTGCATCAAATATTCAGATTATTGCTGAAATGTACGAAAAAATTAATAAAATCATCCTCGAAGCTGATGAAAAATCAAAAAGCTTAAGTCGAGACAAGATCGACAATATTTACTTAAGTAGTTTTACTGCTGTTACTGCAACACCGGTACAAAATGTTAAAGGAGCTGGCCATGTTTAAACTTACAACTTTGATTTTAGGGACTATAGTTTCTTTGACTTCGTTTGCGAGTACACATGGTGGTGGGATTTTAATGGCTACTGATCGTTTAGACGCTGGTTCTGAACTAGTTTATCACATGAGTGAAAATGATAAATCGGTTCGCTTTGCTTACGGTCAGCTTCAAAATGGCCAATGGCAGATCCAAAATATTGAATTACCTAAAGCTGATTTATTGAATGATGAGCAAGCGATCAATGCTTTGAATACGTCTCGATTAACTAAAAAATGGGTCGAATTAAAAAAGTAATTCGTTTAAAATAAATATTTAATATTTGTAGTTCGAATTAAATAAAGTAATAATATTCAAACGTGAGTAAATTTAAAAAGTTTAAGTCAGACCATATTCTTTCTTAATATTTTTCATGCATTTCTTTTTAGTAAGTTTTTCTGGGATAGTTCTGTTTTTCGCATCTATTTTTGAGTAGTAGGTTGCCCAGATTTTATTGAATAATTCTTCCTCGTTTGCTGGGGTCCAACTTGGAGATTTGCGCCAGTCAATCGCCCAGCGTTTACAGAGTTCTACATAAACTAGATGATTCGATGAAACTACTAGGTTATTGCAAATTGATGCAATATTTTGGAATTCGGCATTTCCGATAAATACTCTGATTTCCTCATCTGTTCGATTAACTTCTAAGTATAATGCGTTTTTTCCAGCAAGAAATCTGTCAGAGTGAACAATAGCATGTCGTAGTTCACAAACTTTGTCAAACTCGACCAAAATTGCACTCAATGATTTCGCATCGATATCTAAATAACTTTTAAATGATGAATTAATTTTTTTCATATCAGCAAAAGAAAAATGTTCGAATGCAGCTCTGTGTAAATTAGTCTTGTTGTGCCAAATAGCTGAGCCAAGATTTATTGAGTTGGTACAAGAGACTTTTTGAGAGCTGGGACAAATTTTTAAAGTTTCGTTAAATAGGTTTCTAAAAAAATTTTCAGTTAATGCGATTAAGCTTAATACGAGATTACAGGCAGTTAATTCATGAGAGTTAAAATATGCGGTGTTATTTGCTAAACTTAAGATTTCCTTTAATGAAGTATAAAAAATATCGATAGGTGCCATTTGCGGGGAACGTGTATTTTTTAAAAACTTATCAATTGATGCAAGTTTTTCTACACCAACGGTCTGGGAAACTGAATTTCTCCATGGTATAATACTCATGCGATAAACTCCTCTGCATAAGATTTGATAGTTTTCGCCCAATGTGGGCCTACCATAGGCACGCTTCGTAATTCTTTATTATCGTAGTCCATAAGTATATCTTTAATCGTTTTAATTTTAGATGATGATTTAATAGATTTCGCTCTGTTTAATGTAATCGGAAGTTTTTCAATATCCTGAGAAACTATATTTTCAAAAACTGAAAAATCTTTTAATTTTATTCCACAATTTACGCAGAATCGTGCCTCGTTCGAGAGACGTTTAGTTCTACAAACTTCGCATGGTGGTAATGCCAATGTAAATAATTTAGATGGATCGTTATTGCCAATCAAACCAGTCTCTTTATGTCTTGGATATAAATGATTAGGTCTATTATTAAAGGCTAAACAATAGTTTTCAAGGCTCAAACCTCTGCTACTGAAGAAAATATTTCTGTCTACAATAGCGCCATAATGCAACTCATAGATTTCATAAACCCCTTTGTTACCGCGATTTGTAGTCCCTCTAGGAGCTAGTAAACCCGAATATTGAAAAAAACCCAGCACCTTTGAGAACTCTGGACTAATTGGTCTTTGAATTGCAATTGAAGAACTTTGAGATTCCACTTTATTTTTTTTATTAAAATCTTTGATAATTTTTTGAATTTCTTCGAAAGCAGTTGACCCTGTATCTATAAAATTTTTGTATAAAGGAAGTTTAATCTTTAGTGATTCATAGATCTTTAAGTTGTTTTCATAATTTTCACGGACGGCTTTCAAAGCTATATTGCTGTCAAATTTTATTTTAGATAAGTTAATTTTTCCGTCTGTAATGTTTTCTTCTTCTTCCTTAAAAAATGAAGAGACCATATTCAATAATGCCCGAGGTATCCCGTAAGCAGAGAAGCAAAGAAAATCTAATACAGTTTTTTCTGATTTAATTTTATTGAAGATTTCTTTTCCTAAGCGAGACTCCAAAATCTCATACATGAAATCCAAATACCCATTGCTTGAAGGTTTGAGCCACACATCAATTTCTTCAGCATCATGACCGATGTGAAATGCAGATGAGTAAGAGGTTACACCAGGGTAAACAGCGGCCTTAGGTGAAATAGATTTAGTTTTAATTTCACGAAAAAATTCAAAAAAATCATGTTGTTGTTCATCAGAGAAAGCGTGGCCTGCATCATCTAATAAAAGGACACATCTAGTTCTTTTTGTATCTGTAAGAATTTGTGAAATATGATGTTCAAGTTTTGACAGAGATAAATGTTTATCGCTATTTTCAAACAAATCGATTCTGGCCATTTCAAGATTGTTTACAATTTCCTCAATAGTTGAGATTTTATTATCTATGTCTTGTTCTATTTTGAATGCCTTTGCACTTTCCAAAAGTCCTAAATATACTTTAAATAAAAGCCATTGGTTAAACCAAAAGGCTGCATTCGTATTTGATCTATAAAGAGGTTCAAGTTTTAAAGAAGATTTAAAGTTAACATAAACTGGGAGTGAACTATTTGAATTTGCATTTATAAGGCTATTATATGCTTTTTTCATTAACGTAGTTTTTCCACATCCTCGTGGTCCAACAATAATCTTAGCACCGCCTTGAGTTAGTTTTTTGATAATTTGAAGTTCGTCATTGTGAGTTACTGTCCATTTAGAAAATGACTCGCCAGGAATGTACTCCGCCTGCTGCGTAAATATTTCAAAATCTATCATAATTACTCCAAATCTAATCTAAATCTTCAGGGATTCTTCTTTCTTCTTCGTCAAAAAGTTCTTTACTTCTCGTGATACTCATTGATGAATCACCAACTGAAATGGTTAGTTGGTTACCGTACATTTCTAAGGTCATTGGGGCTATCAAATCGTCTGACAAATTTTCTAAAGTTTCATTGATAGGTTTTCTAATATACTTTTCAATAAAAATGGCCATTGTTTTTCCAGCTTTTGACTCGAGGTGTTCCCAAGCTTTGTCGCCAACGAAAGACATCCCGCCTGCAGCTTTAAAAGAATTTATTAATTCAGTTAACTTTGGATTTGTTGTTGAGTCGAAAACAACTAAAACAGGCTTGTAGCCACTATTCTTACAGTCATTTGGGAAATCTAGTTCCTCTTGCCATCTTCCTTGTCCAGACGCAGCAATCGTTACACGCATTTTAATTTCGTACGCAAGCTTTCCTGCAATGCAATCAACTTGACGGCCTTTATTGGTATCACTATGTCGTCTTATCGGACTGTTGCGTGAGCCAGCTGGGACGCCACCGATTGCGTTTGCAATAATGGGTTCAAATAAGTATCCAGTTTCTTGCGCGGCACGATTATCGATATCAAAAATCCATTTTCTCCAAAGCAAAAAGCTACTCAATGCCGAAGAACTAAAGTCCCCATAGTTGATCAATGCTCTTGGGCCAATTTGTTCCGCAGTAGGAATTGGTTGAGCCTGCAAAATTTTTTTATATTTTAGTCGCGCTTTGACAAGTGAGCACAAACAAACGAAATAAGTAACAATATCACGATTAATTTCAACCAATGAATTGAACTCATCGAATAAATTAACATCTTTTGCAAAATTAACCTCAAATGCAACATCGTCAAAAATTTTAGGTGCTTTTTTAAGAGGAAGTTTGCCATTATATTTAATTTTTAGATCACGAATAACATTTGCTAATAAAATACGACCAATATTTTCAGAAATAGGTATAGCCATATCTGAATTCCCAACTGACATGGCTTTTTGGATAGCTGAGAACTCTGTTTTACTTAAGCTCATGTAATAGACTTTCAGCAAAACGGGAATTAATTTTTGAGCATAGAGTTTTTAGCGCAGGACTCATTCCTTGGGATAGTGTGGGAATAAACTCTAAAAGCTTTCCACGGCTTCTGTATCGTGTATTGGCATTTTCGATAGACTTAGTTAATGCTAAACCGATTTGTTTACCTAAAAACGGAGGCACAGCATTGCCAATCATAACTGACTGTTCGGCAATTGTTCCTATAAATTCGAAGTCATCTGGAAATGTTTGTAGTCTTGCACATTCTCGCAACGTTAAATAACGATCTTCGGTAGGGTGTATAAATTCTGATCTAGCTCCGCTTGTAATAGTTTTGCTAGGCTGATTTCCTACCAATCGTCTAATGCCCGATGGGGGGCCTCCACGTTTTTCAGTTGGGGTGCCATCTAATACTCGTCTTTTTGATCGCTTACGAAATGTCTCGTGCCATAAGTGCTCTGGAAGATCTTTCATTGTTTGACCTTCGCGCAAATACTCCACGCGTAATAAGTCCTCTCCATTTAAATGAGAAGTGATATGCATTGAAATAGTTTCTTCTCCTTTAATGGTAGTTGGTTTTGGTAAATCTTTAAGAAATTCAGATACTGTAGGTCCAACAGGCAAATTCGCTTTTAAATTTTCCGATCCAGGTGCGCCGATTGCAAGGGTAGTAGGTTCTGGGAAAAAAGGTTCTGTACCCAAAGATCCAATGGCGATCACTCTTTTTCTGTGTTGAGGTACGCCATAATTAGCAGCATTTATTTTTCTTAATTTTATAAAATAACCTGCTTCAATTAGTGGTTCCAATAGATCTAGAACATAATCGCCATTTTCACTTGTAAGAAAACCTTCAACATTTTCGAACACAAAAGCTTTCGGTTTGTTTTTAGCTATCAGATTTGAATAAACACCAACTAATGTATTTCTTTTATCGCCCGATCGCCTCATACCGGCCGAAGAAAAACCTTGGCAAGGCGGACCACCAATTATCACATCAGATTTGGGCAACTTTAATTCAGCTGATATTTGAACATGTTGTGCAACATCAGAAATATTAAATTTAAAGGTGTTTACCGCTGCCTTCCAAGAATCAGCAGAAAAGATTGAGTGAATATCTGACTCAGTTAGTCCCAACGACAGGCCACCAGCTCCACAAAATAAATCAACAGATGTGTATTTCAAATGTTCTCCTAATTTGATGTAAATAAAAGTTAACGACATGACTGGGAACAATCAAGATCATAAATACTAAATTTGATCTTTAGCGAAAGAATAAAACTTTAAAAAATTTTAACGAAACTTAAAGGCTATTTTTCGAGCAGTATTTGTCTATTTTAAATCATAAAGAATCCTTATTTATGGCGAATCAGTGAGGTAAAGCATTGAAATTTAATTTAAGAAAACTACATAAGACACGCACTGTCATTATGCCAGAAGGTGATTCCTCAACAATGGGTATTTGGATTCATACAGAGCAAAGACCTGGTTGTAATTGGTCTTCAGTGTAATTTGTATTAAAATATCTGCATGTGCGCACAATTCACTGTTAAAACAAATAAAGCCGAACTCGAAGCCCTGGGTATAGAAGTTGGTCAATCATTTGAATCCATCAATGATCGTTTTTTACCGTCTAAAGTAGCTCCCGTATTTGTGAAATCACGTGACAACATAAAACTCACAGGTATGCGGTTTTCATTAATACCATCATGGTCTAAAGAACCTAAAGTTAAGTTTGCAACTCATAATGCGCGTATTGAAACGGTTTTAGAAAAACCCACGTGGAAAATACCATTTGCAAAACAACACTGTGTTATTCCAATGACAGGTTTTTATGAATCCGTTTACGAAGGTCCAATAGCCGGTAATATTATCCAGTTTCATAAGCCTGATGAATCATTATTATTTGCTGCGGGCATTTTTGATTATTGGAAAAATCCTGAAAATGATTCTGATCATTTTTATTCATTTTCAATTTTAACAACCGAGCCCACTGATTTTATATTGCAAAATGGTCATGACAGATCACCAATTTTTTTAGATTGGTCACGGGCTTTGACTTGGTTAGATTTTTATAAACCACCACAATCACAAGTTGATTTTTTACTGTCAGAGCAAGTTCGGCCTGAGCTAATAGTTGAGGTTGATCGACCGCTAAAACCCGGCTGGGAAAAACGGAAGTAAGTTTTAACTGCAAGACCTTTGTTTGATGTTGTAATATTTTAAAATTGAAAAAAGCAGGATTACTGATCCTGCTTTTTTATATTGAAAATTTAAATTAAAGAACAAAGTAGAAATCCTATTTTAATTTAGGTTTGAGGTCTTCTTCAACAGCTGAACTATCTCCGCCGTTATTTGGCGAACCCCAAGTTACAACAGAGCCATCTTTTTTTAACGCAGCAAAAGAATATCCATTATTGAAAATAGTTTTAACGTCTGAGCTAAGTTGATCTTTAACATCAGAGCTATCTCCACCGTTATTTGGCGAACCCCAAGTTACAACAGAGCCATCTTTTTTTAATGCAGCGAATGCACTATCAGTTGAAAAGATAGTATTAACGTCTGAGCTAAGTTGATCTTTAATATCAGAGCTATCTCCGCCGTTATTTGGCGAACCCCAAGTTACAACAGAGCCATCTTTTTTTAACGCAGCAAAAGAATATACATTATTGAAAATAGTTTTAACATCTGAGTTAAGTTGTTTTTTAACGGTAGAACTATTCCCACTGTAACTAGGCGAACCCCAAGTGACCACTGAGCCATCTTTCTTTAGCGCAGCAAACGCAAAATCATTTGAGAAAATAGTTTTAACATCTGAGTTAAGTTGTTTTTTAACGGTAGAACTATTCCCACCGTAACTAGGCGAACCCCAAGTGACCACTGAGCCATCTTTCTTTAGCGCAGCAAACGCAACATCATTTGAGAAAATAGTTTTAACACCTGAACTAAGTTGATCTCTAACAACAGAGCTATCTCCGCCGTGAACAGGCGAACCCCAAGTTACAACAGAGCCATCTTGTTTTAACGCAGCAAAAGAATATACATTATTGAAAATAGTTTTAACATCTGAGTTAAGTTGATCTTTAACATCAGAGCTATCTCCGCCGTAACTAGGCGAACCCCAAGTGACCACTGAGCCATCTTTCTTTAGCGCAGCAAACGCAACATCATTTGAGAAAATAGTTTTAACACCTGAACTAAGTTGATCTTTAACATCAGAGCTATCTCCGCCGTGAACAGGCCAACCCCAAGTGACAACTGAACCATCATTTTTCAATGCGGTAAATGAATATGAATTTGAGAAAACCTTTTCGATTTTTATAAATTCATTTTTTGTAGATATGCTTTCATTGTTCACAGACTGATTTTGTGGATTGTCAGCTGATGTTTGTTTTTTTTCTTTTGATTTATTGGTATCGCAAGCTGAGACCAATACCAAAATACTTAAAATAGAAAAAAGTTTTATAAAATTTGTCATATACGCTCCTATATTTAAGCTAAAAATAAATGTTTGTGCTTCGCAAAGTGAAGTCTGTTTAGTTTTAGCGACCGTATCACATACATTTAAATTTGTGACTCAATTCTATTTTCTTTAGACATTTTTTTAAAGTTTTGAAAAATAATTCCAGATCGTCTAACTTGTGGACAGAAAAAAAATCACAAACTAAAACCGTATCATTCAAAAATATTTTTAATTTATGAAAGAATAAAAACGTCTTTTGGGTATGGCTCCATTTTTAAGACCGCCCGCTAAAACCCGGCTGGGAAAAACGAAAGTAAGTTTTAACTGCAAGACCTTTGTGCAATTTTACCTTTATATTTACATATAATTTACATATTATTTGACACAGAGATATTCCTGCGTTTTATGCTGGATAAAAACAGAGCTAAAGGCAGGGAGTACAAAGTATGGGAGCATTTAAAGATTCATTAATAATGACTGATTCAGAAGGTTTTAATGCGTTAGTGCATATACCGTGTGGATTTCCATCGCCAGCAACAGAGTACATCGAAAATAATTTGAACTTGCATGACTTAGTTGTGAAAAGACCGGCAGCAACTTATTTTATGCGCGCAAGCGGTGATTCAATGACCGGTGTGGGTATTTATCCAGATGATGTTTTAGTGATTGATCGTTCAATCAAACCCAGATCAGGTCAAATAGTCGTGGCTAGCATTAATAACGAATACACATTAAAAATATTTAAAATACTCGATCATAAAATTTTTTTGATGCCCGCTAATCCCAATTACAAACCCATTATTGTGAATAACCCTGATGATTTACAAATTTTTGGAGTGTTAACCTATAACTTGCATAAACATGTTTAAAGATATCTATGAACAATGCTCGTTCAAAAATATTTGCACTTGTTGATTGTAATTCTTTTTACTGCTCTTGCGAAAGAGTGTTTAACCCCAGTCTTAATCATAAACCCATCATTGTACTTTCAAATAACGATGGTTGTGCTGTTAGTCGCACAGATGAAGCTAAAGCTCTTGGTATTGAAATGGGTGCCGTGTATTTTCAAATTAAAGATTTAATTAAGAAACACGATGTTCAGGTGTTTTCATCAAATTACACTTTATACGGAGACATGAGCCATCGTGTGATGCAGATATTATCTGAAAAATCACCCGAAGTTGAAATTTACTCAATTGATGAGGCATTTTTATCCTTTACTGGAATGAACAATTGGGATTTATTAAATTATGCCATCGATATTCGTGAAACAGTGTTACAACAAACAGGTATACCCACATGTATTGGATTTGGCCCAACAAAAGTTATAGCAAAAATCGCAAATAAATTAGCGAAGAAAAACAAAGAGCGCACAAAAGGCGTGTTTGATTTAACAAACGAAGATGTGCGAAATGAAATTTTTAAAACATTTCCAGTTGAAGATATTTGGGGTATTGGCCGGCAATCAGCTAAAAAATTAAAAGAGCGCAAAATTAAAACCGCCTATGATCTGATGAAATCTGATCCTGAAATGATTCGTAAATTTTTAACTGTAACGGGTGGTCGCATCGTTGAAGAATTAAATGGAATTTCATGTTTAGATTTGGAATTAGACGCTGAAGATCGTAAACAAATCGTTTCAAGCAGATCTTTTGGCCGGCAAGTCACTGATCTTCGCGAAATTCAAGAGTCAATTGCTAATCACATCACCAATGCTTCAGAAAAATTACGTTCACAAAAATTACTGTGCAGACATTTAACAGTGTTTGTCCAAACAAACCCATTTAAAACAAATACAGCGCAGTATTTTAATTCTAAAAGTATGGTGATCCCGACAGGCACATCCGTCACAACTAAATTGATCACAAAAGCCTACTTGTTGCTTGATCAAATATTTAGAGATGGGTATGAATACAAAAAAGTTGGTGTCATATTAAATGACCTTGTTAAAAAAGATTTTATACAGACTGATTTTTTTAGCACATATGACACAGCCAAAGAAGATTCTTTGATGAGAGTCATTGATGAAATCAATCGTTATCACGGACGAGGCACAGTTAAATCCGCAGCCTGTGGAATAGATCAATTCTGGCAAATGCTCTCGCAAATGAAATCACCGTGTTACACGACCAGATGGAGTGAGTTGCTGAGGGTAAGGTAGGTTAGTGAATGAGTTCAGTACTATTTTTTTCGGCTATGAGTTTCAAAGCGAGTTCTCTGAGTTTGACGTATGTTTTGACTTCATTTGATTCAAGAGCATAAAACATATGTATAAGTATTTCTTCTAGATTTTCCATAAGATAATTAATATTAAAATAACATGATAACTTTAAAACTAAGTATAATTGACTTGATGTAACAATAAATTTCAAACAATTTGAAATTCATAAATTAATATCTAAAGAATTCCGATACTTAAAAAAATTATCGAAAATTTGTCGATAAACTTTTCATTAAAGGGGTATATTGTATTAAGCTGATCCATCTTGTGAATTAAACATTAAGTTAATTAAAGATTTAGAGTTTGTAGTCCGTTATAGATTATAATGATCGATGTCATAACTGTATTTTTATTAAATTCTCCAACTGTTTTTCTGACACTTTTTATTGTTACATTTTTTTATAATTGTTTTAAAGAAATTAAAAGAAAACTCTTTAATTATATATCGAATTTAAATTTTTTGTCTAAAGTACTTATGCCAGTAGTTTTAACAGCACTTGTATTGGGGGGGGTGGGAATACTTGTGTTTGCAGTTTTTAAATATTATAAACTATATATTTCTTCAGATCCATTGAATAATGGAATTATTATAGTGTTTTATATTGCTGTTTGGTATGTAGTGATAAATTCGAATTTAAAAATATTTGATAAAAAACAACAACAAAGAAGCTATATGTGGTTGTTTTATCCTTTAAAGATATTTGTTGTTTTCGTGGTTCTATTTTGTTGTAGTCTGGGTGCTCAATCGTTATCGACAACAATCAGCGGCCGTGAAAATCAAGAGAAATATTTTTGCACAGAAAGTGAAAACTTTACTATAACACGATTGAATAGTTCAAGTGAATGTAACAATTTAATTAAATCAAATGAAAATAGATATTTAACGGCAACTTTTATTAAGTATTTTTTTTCAATTTTCATCATATTTTTAGGGTTGATATCGATTTTCTATGGTTGGCTAAATCAACAATATCGACATTTTAATGATACTTATGTTGATTTAGTAAGAGAGTTTACTGAATTAAAAGAAGATAGTGAATTTAAAAAACTTGCCGTCGCAAAACGATTTATATATTTGCTATCAGAGGAACGAAAGATTTTTTTTGATTACAATATTTTCTATCAAAAAAATCTTGTAAGTTGTGCTGAATATATTTTAGATCCATATTTTTATATATTAAATACTTGTTATATTTTTGGAATGAATAAATTTGTCGATTCATGGGCAAGTTCATTTAAAATTATAAACTTGCAATCTGTAATTGAATTTGAAAAATATTTTAAAAGTGAGCACATGGATGGTAATTATTATTTTAACAAATGTGACGAACAACTATTTGGTTATATAATTATTAATAAAAATAATATTGGGAAATTGCCTAATTTAAAGATATATGAGAATGAAACGGATATAAAGAATATTAATGTCAAAATTAATCAGTTAGTTCAAGAAATAGAAAGTCAGATAAAATTATTAACTAAATTAAAAGAAATTGCAAATACATTAGATATTAGTAATAACGAGCTATTTAGTAAAAATAGTAAAGTAATATTAAATGAAGTAAATATAGTAATGTCAAAATTCAACAAATTCGAAACTGAAGTAAATAAAATTAACAATGAATTAAATTCAATAGAAAAGAATGAAGATCAAAAAAGTAGTTCAAAAGGAATTATTAATTTATTAAATTTTCCACCAATAAAATCTGATTTTGAAGAATTAAAAAGATGTTTAGTAGAATCAAAAGATTTAACAAATATTATTCATTCTGAATATGAATATATTAAAGAAATTCTAAAGCGATTTGACATTAATCAGGAGGAACAATTTTTGCAACGCAGAATTGAAGACATGAATACAACCATTAATAAGTTGGTCGAAATGACTGAAAAGCTTAATGAGAGTATTTCAAAAATTAATGGCCTTGCTAAAAGCATTGCTTTAGATCGAGATGAAAGCAACAAAGCTGCTTAAAATCACAGTTTATATAACAGCGGCATTTACATTTACCAAATACGCTCTAGAAGTTGGATACTTCTTAACAACTGCACACTTACCAACTGTGAGTGATTTTATTAAATTCGGATGAATATTAAACTCTTCAACTTCACGCATAGATTTACTACCGGTTGGATGTTCAAAAAGCCATGTTCTTTCAACTGCAAAAGTTTCTTTCCATGCTTTTTTTGTGCCACCCATTTTAGAAATAATCTCAGCGCTTTCTGGTCGTTTTTGTAAAAAGGCATACAAGGTCGATGTGTTTCCCATAAGGCGTCCGGCAAACTCTGGGCTGATTCTTTGTAAATCACAAATTTCTTGATGAGCAACTACGATCGACATTTTTGATGACCTAGCTCGATCTAAAAATCCAATAAAATCTTCAGAGGCTAAATCAGCAAATTCATCAATAATAACTGAAAAGGGAATTCGGTTTATTTTTTGAACTTCGGCATCGATGCGACTTGAGACCATTTTTAAATCTTGCATTATAAATTTACCAACTGTTTTAGCAGTTTCACCATAACGACGAGAATCTAAAAATATAAAAACTAATTTCTTTTTTTGAATACTTTCAAATAAATCAATTCCACTTTTTGATGGAGCAACTAAATCACCAAAATCAGATAATATTAAACTCTCTAATTGGGTTCTTAAACCTTGTAATGATTTAAAATGTTCATTGCTTTGAAGAAATTCATAACACTCTTCAAAAGGTCTTTTAATTTTGACTAGGTCATCTGGAATATGTTCGTTTAATGCAGAAATAAAATCTAAACTTTTTGTACAACTTAAAATCGTATTTAAATTGATACTTATTTTTGTATTGTCACGCAACCAACATAAACCAATTAGTAACTTTAAAAGAAAACTAGCCGATTGGTTTTTGTAATACTCTTCAGACCAATTCAGCGACAATAATATTTTATCGCGCAATTGAGTCGCGGTTCCTGTTTGAATTAAATTATAAGAAGTTGAGTGGTTAAGATCTGTTAATGAAAATAACTCGACATCATTTATGCGGTTAGCCTTTTTGGCATAGGTTAAATACTTTTCGATTGTGTCGATATCACCTTTAAGATCAATAAAAAGTAAACCTTTGTTTTTATAAATGCGATCCTGAACGATATGACTGAGTAAAACCGTTTTACCAAAACCACTGGCTCCTACAATATGAACATGATGATTTAATTGACCTTCGGTTAATTCTTCTTTCTTAAATATTGAACCTGAAACTTTGCCAAGTTCAATTCTGTCATCTTTATGTGATAAACTTATTGATTTAAATTTACTAGCAATATTCATAAAATTAGATCTTTCTATTTTGTCTAGGATTAATCAAAAGTGCAGAATCAGTTGTTAAATATTCAATTTGAAAATACTTTGAATAAAGCTTTAATTCATTATTTAAACTTTCATAAATAGCTTTTGTTTTACACATAAATCTAACTTTGCTAAAGGCTTTTGGTTTATTTTCAATTTTTCGTAAATATTCAACGATAGATTTAATTTTAGATCTATAGCGATCTTTTGATTTTTGTGTGAGTTCTAATTCAAATGCGATTTTATCACCAGCTAAGTTTGTGTAAATGGCATCTGGAATAATATTAAATGCATTTAAATCATTAAAGTCAGATTTGCTTTTAAGATATCGATCAGACATCCAAGAGTGTATTCTTTCGATTGTTTCAAGGTTGTAGCGTATGCTTACAAGCAGGTGATCGTGTTCAAATGTTCTATGATCAATTTTTTTTAGAGGGTAGCTTATGAAAATTTCAGATTTAAAATGATTTAATATTAAATAGTAACTTTTCGAAGTGGCTAAATATATTTTTTCATTCAGAATAAAGTTTCTTTCTGATTTTAAGAATCCATTTTCTTCTAAAAGCTGTAAACGTCTGTAAGCTGATCGATTTGTTATAGATTCAAGACCTAAAGAGTTAATTTTAAAATATCGCAGATAGATGTCTTCAACAGTTGAATATTTCATTTCTAATATAAACTTAATAATTTCGTAATCTCTGAGAGTTAATACGATTTGAGATTTAGTTTTATCTTTTTTAGTATCGTTGATTAATCCAAAATCAAGAGTCAGTTGCATATTTGCTCCTTTGTTGTTGTGTCTTTTGTTTTTAAAAAATATATTTTCTCTTTCGAGAAAATAGCCCGCCCTAGGTTTTTGAATTTGTTTTTTGTATTTATCTGGTGGAGTGTCACATTGACCACCTGCCATCGTAGAGGGCGGGTGGTCAATGTGCGAAGAACGATCACCAGAGGATCTAACTCATTGATTTCAAAAACCTAGGGCGGGTTGTAAAGTTGCCAAAAGTGATCAATGAGTTGAACAGTTTTTTGAACACAATTTTAAATAAAAATTGTTAATTTATTTTGGATAAATTAGATAAATTTGTTCGCCCTTTTTTTTAAAAAAGGGTCCACCGAGGGTCCACGGCCCTTAAAAAGTGCGGTAAATCGAGGTAAACGGGGGTAAATGTATTTAAGTGTAACTTGTTGTTATTTATACGTTTTTTTGCGTTTTCTCAAATATATTGAATTTCGCATTTTGGCCTTAATCATCTTGCCAAGGCGAAGGTCGCGGGTTTGAGCCCCGTCTCCCGCTCCAAATTTCCCTCTTGAAATTTGGAGTAGTTAGTTTCTTTATATGTATCAATTTAAATCTATTAAAGTTATCTAAATATTAAGCCGTTTATTCTTCTATGTGTAATGATTTTAGAAGTAACGACAAGTATGGCGAGCAAGTTTTGGAAAAAATTAAAACGATTATCGCTGCATTTATGGCGACGTACTTTCTAGATACATCGGCTTTGATGATAATATACTCTATATTTTTTATTTCTTATTGGGTTTTGTTGTTAGCTAAGTTTAGATTTGACGATACACGTTCTGTCATAAAGATGATTACAACTGTGATTTTGTGTGTGATTTTAGTTGCAGCTATATTTGAATATAATAAAGAAACAACTTTAGACGTTATAATTTATGCCTTTATATTATTATTGATACTTATTGCTATAGAAGGATTTTTTAAAAAAAAGTTATTGCAATTTTATTCTGAAGAATTTGTCTATAAAAATCTACTAAGTCCATTTTTTAACTCTGTAGTTGGTAGTTTCATTGCTTTACTTTTTAAGTCATTAACCTCTTAGAGGGGCTTACTTCAAGCCCCCGTTATTAAGAAAATTATCCAGCGATATTAAATCGAATATTAGTCACGATAGCTTCTGAAACATCATCCATTAAGAAGGCTTCGATTTCCATGATCTTAGCACTTTCTATTTTGCCATTATCATATGAACAAATTTTTCTGGCTTGTATCAGACCATTTGCCGCTGACAAAACTTCAGTGTTTTGACATTTAAATCCTTGTTTTTTGTAAGCTTCAGATAAAGCTTTAACTTCTGAAGTCCTTGCAATTTTCAATCTGATTTGATCTCTTGTGAGCTCTGCAAATGCCGACGTAGTTAAGCATAATGCCGCGATAAATGTTAATGCTGTTTTCATGAGGGGACTCCTTTTTTAAGTTTGTTTGATTTTTTAACCTTGGGGTAATGACCTCTTTTTCAGCTTGAACGGCTCCCATTATGATTTTATGCAAAAAGGGTATCTCTCTAGGATGTTGTTTAATTCGTCATGGATGCGCATTTTTGTCTAAATTTCAGACAAAGTGACGCTGTGCTTTTAATTTATGCAGAAACGCAATATGTTTACTTTTGCATTTAAGGTTCTATGTCGTGATAATCATTCCTCATGATTTCGTTAATTAAAGAAAGAGAGTCGTCTTGTTAACATTTGTCGTTGTGCTTGTGTGCTTGATTTTGAACGCTATTCTTTCCTGTGTTGAAATGGCTTTTGTTACAGTATCAAAGCCACATCTTAAAAAACTTTCTCAAGAAGGAGATAAGTTAGCTCGCAAGATTTTAATATTAAAATCCAACCCAGAACGTGTGCTTTCAGTGTTGCAGATTGGTATTACATTGGTTGGAGCTATTTCGGCAGCTGTTGGTGGTGCTGGCGCAGAAGAGACATTAAGCCCGTTTTTTCAAAATTTGTTTAATGTATCAGAAGAGATTGCAGAAACATTTGCAATCGTCACGGTCGTTATTCCATTAACTTATTTTTCAGTTGTAATTGGCGAGCTTGTTCCAAAAACTTTAGCTCTACGGTATCCAATGCGTTTTGCAAAATTAGGCGGATATTTTCTAAACTGGCTTGATAAAGCTTTTTCGCCAATTGTTTACTTGCTCGAAATCTCAACTAAAGTGTTAATTAGTCCGTTTTTAGAAAAAATGGGCTCTGAATCTTATTCAGAGCAAAATACCTCTATTGATATCGATGATTTATCTGATTCGCACAAACAGTATGTTTTTAATTTAATTGCGATCGATAAAAGACGAGTTAAGGATATTTTGCTGCCGTGGAGTGAAGTTGCATATATTGATAAGTCAGATCATTACACTGAAGTCATGAGTCACATTAGACAAGCAAGACATACGCGAATGCCTGTTTGTGAAAATGGTCAGCCGATCGGTTTACTACATGCAAAAGAGTTTATTTCTGAAGTAGAGATTTCAAAAGTGAACTGGAATGAGTTAATACGCCCAATACCGAAATTGCAAGCTGATGAGCCGATCATGAGTGCGCTAAAAATTTTGCAAAACAAAAAAAGTCACTTAGCAATTGTTATAAAAAAAGATTTGATTCTAGGTATTGTTACACTCGAAGATATTTTTGAGGAAGTTGTTGGTGATATTTACGATGAAGATGATGGCCCTTCTGCTTTGTTATCTTCAAATTCAAGAATTAGAACATTAAATCTGCCTCATAAAAAATAATTATAAATTAGCTAGCAATTTGTTTTGTTTTTTCTAAGTAAATGCTTAGTTCTGTAATTGATTCTCTTAACTCTATTTGTAAATCAAATATAAGAGGCTCAAATGCGAATTCAGTATTTCTACGTCCTTCTGTTTCGAGTGTTAAGCAAATATCAGCAACTTTTTGTAGCCCGAGTTGCAGAGCTGATGATTTGAGAGAATGTGCAATTTGAGATAATCTGTTATGATCTTTCAGCGCAAGTTTGTAGCGCATTTCAGGGATCATATAACTAATTTGCTGCTCGAGCATATCAATCATGGGTTTAATAATTTGTTCATCCGAATTTTTTTCAAAAAATAATAACTCTTCTATTTGGTGTGTATTTAGTTTTTCCATGTAAATGCTCCTCCTATTGAACGAAACAAGGCTTTAACTTTAGTTGAAAATGTTGAACGTGGGGCTTTTGTAAATTCTTTTCCCCAAAGGTCCGATCCTGGCAACATAAAGTAAAAAAATGGCATTAGAAATCTTCGTGGAAACCATCTCTTTAAATAATAAAAAAATTCGGCATCAAAAGCTGCAGGAATCCAAAGTGGTGGATCTTCGGTTTTGATAACATGATCAACTAAATCAGCAATAGATTCAGGTGTAGCGAGTCCAATTTCCATGAGAGTACTGATGTATGGAATCATGTATTTATAAACAAGTGTGTAGGGTCTAAATTGAGTATTCGATAATTTCGAACGCACTGAAAACTTAACTCGTTCATGCGATTTTGAACGAACAAAACCAGGTTGAACAAGTGAAACATTAATTCCGAATGGTCGTGTTTCATACCAAAGTGCTTCCATAGCTCCTTCAAGTGCAAACTTAGATGCAGAGTAAGATGCCATTGTTGGAACTGCGAGCATACCACTCACACTTGATATATTGATAATTTTTCCATGCCCTTTTTTTCGCATATTTGGTAACAGAAGACGGATTAAACTGACTGGTCCTAAATAGTTTGTCTGCATTTGTAATAACTCATCTTGGTCTTGCATTTCCTCTAAAACAGATCGGTAGCAGATGCCTGCATTATTTATCAAAACATCGACTCCGTTCCATTTTTCTAGAATTTCTTTAACAACATGGAGTCGACTTTCTTCCGAGCAAACATCTAAGGCCATAATTTTGAGATCTTCAGATTCGGTGAATTCTTGTTTAAGCAAACCAATACTTTTTTCGCGAGCAGTTAGAATAACTTTGTATTGTTTGTTTTTTGTAAATAATCTCGCTAATGCTAAGCCTATTCCCGAAGAACATCCCGTGATCAGAACAACAGGTTTTTCAGTTGTTGGCGGATCTTTAATTTTCCAAAAATAAAAATATTTATACATATACAACCTATCTTGATCTTTAGACTAGCATTCGTTTATCAAGCAGAATTCGTTGTTTATGTCAGTAAGTGATAACAATTCTGTATCAGAGTAAGAAACCAGGATGTCGCTATCAGACGTAGAGTCCTGGACTAGTCAACCATAAAACTGTTATTTATGATGTTTCAGACTCATCAAAACAATTATATAATTGAGGTCTATCATGAATGAAGTTAAAGCGTTTGGATCGTATGCTGCACAAAAACCACTTGAATCTCTCACAATACCACGGCGAGATATTCAGCCGAATGATGTTCAAATTGAAATTCAGTACTGTGGTATATGTCATTCTGACATTCATACCGTGCGTAATGAATGGGGAGGTGCTCAATATCCACTTGTACCTGGTCACGAAATTGTCGGAAAAGTCACCCAAGTCGGTTCAAATGTTAAGAAATTTAAAATAGGAGATTCAGTCGGTGTCGGTTGTTTGGTGGACTCATGTCAAACGTGTCCAAGTTGTCAAAAAAATTTAGAACAATTTTGCTCTAAAGGTGCGACATTTACTTATAATAGTTTTGATAAGCATTTAGGTAAACCAACATATGGCGGATACTCATCAAGTATTGTTGTTAATGAAAATTTTGTTTTAAAAATTTCAGAGAAATTAAATTTACCGGCTGTTGCACCATTGCTCTGTGCTGGTATTACAACCTATTCACCACTCAAACATTGGAAAGCTGGCCCGGGACGTCAAGTCGGTGTTGTTGGTCTTGGTGGATTAGGACATATGGCTGTCAAAATTGCATCTTCGATGGGTGCTGAAGTAACCATGCTGAGTACATCAGCTAATAAAGAAGTTGATTCTAAAAAATTAGGAGCAGCTCATTTTGCTCATACTAAAGATGAAAGTATTTTTAAAAAATTAGCAGGACACTTTGATTTGATTATAAATACGATTTCTGCCCCACACGATTACAATCAATATCTTAATTTACTCGCTGTCGATGGCACCATGGTATTACTCGGCGTGCCGCCGGATGCTATTCCCGTTGCCGCTTTTGCACTTATCGGTGGTCGACGATCTATCGCCGGATCTTTAATTGGTGGTTTAAAAGAAACACAGGAAATGTTAGATTACTGTGCTCAGCATAATATTGTTTCTGATATTGAGTTGATTAAACCACAAGAAATTAATGTAGCCTATGAGCGTATGATTAAAGGTGATGTAAAATACCGATTCGTTATGGACACTCGTCAGTTATAAAACTTTTACAGAATAAAGAAGCGAAATGGCCACGCCATTGTTATGGTCTTTGGCGTAGTCTGCATTTTTAAACTTGGATTGAAGTGTTTCGAATCGTTTGATTAAAATAATGGGATAATAACGATCGGCGCGATTGGGTACTGCTAACCAAAGTCCATAGGCAATGTTATTGAAGCCATTCGTATTTGCTTCTGGGCCGTAAATATATTGATTTTGTGAGCGACTACCCCATCCAATCGAAGCAAAAAAATTCGGTTCTAAGTTAACTTTTGGTTTATCAAGCAAAAATGATTCTAATTTGAATTTAGTCAGAAGTTCTAAGTAATCACCCCAATTGTTTTTCATATCCTTAGAATATGATAATGAAACTTCTGCGACATAGTCATCTGAGTTGCCACCCCAAAAAGTTTCTACACGAAATTGAGCTTCAAAAGTATTTTCACGACGAAAATATGAGGTTGTGTCCTGATTTTGAATTTTGATAACAGGTTTGTCAGTAACCTGGTAAAGACGATAACGAAAGCGAATGTAGGGTTCATTCGTGTAATGATAATAATTAACAGCCATTGGCAAGATTTCAAGTTGATTATTATAAAAATAGGCAGCAATGCCAGGCATAATTTGTGGATTGGGATCGACAGTTATTCCACGATAATCAGTTAAACTGAGCAATCTAAACCCGAGTTTTAAACTGCAGAAGCTGCAACTATTAAACTCTTTTAATTCAAAATCAGAATTAGCTGCTTGAATCTTTGCAGCATTGAAGTGTGAGAGGATCAATATAATAATGATGACAGGCATACGCATGCCTATAGTATCTATAATTGTCATTCATGAAACAACTGATTTTAATTATTATTCAGTTATTAATTTTTTAAGTAATTCAACATATTCAAGAGGAGCATCAACTGGTACGGTATGTCCAGCTTCAGCTAGTACTGCTGTTGATTTATTATAACCAGATTTCTTTTCATATTGAGCTATTGCAGATTGTTGAAGTTTGTATCGGTGTTCATCTTCACGATGTCCGAGAATAAAAAATCTTTGAATACCGTTTGCAAAATTTTGACGACTAAAATCAAATCCATGTGCAGTCATTGACAGTTCTGTGTATGACTTAATCATCAACTCACGATGGTTTAAACTGAGGTTTTTTGATTTTAACATGCTATCAACAACATCGCTCCAATACTGTTGGTAAGTTTGCTTGAGATACCATTTGGTAATCACTGGACCAGTAAAAGGGTTAAGGTTAAAAAAACTTTCCCAAAAATCAGTGACTTGTCCGCCTGAAGGATTGCTTTCATCGAAACGTATCATCGGAGCTGTTTCAACAATAGGAGAATATTTTTTTGTTTCAGCTAAAACTGAGCTAACAAGTGAACTATATGATAAGCTAACAATAAGAGGCATTTTAATTTTTAATTTGTTAATCACATATTCAACTTCAAAAGCTAAGTCTTGGGCTGTATAGTTGTGATTCGAAACATATGCAATTTCTTGTTGTCCGATCTTCGAAACAGACTCAGGGTGTAAGCTATAGTGTATTGCTATAAAATTCATTTTTTCTTTACGCAAAAGCTTTATAAATTCGTCTTCCGCTGTCCATCCTCGAAAAATTCCGGGTAAAAAAATAAAAACTGGCTTATCGGAATGATTAAGATGAGCTTCGTAACTTACGTATCGTCCATTTTCAATCTTAAGTGATTGAATTTTTGCCTGTATATTAATAACAAAAAGGAAGATAATTTGAAATACAATAAGCAGACGAGATATGTGTTTAATAGTCATGATCAAAGGCCCTTTTACTCATTAAGTTAAGTGCTTAAAATTCAACTGACTATGCTTATCACAGTTTTTGTCACTTGGTTGTTTTTAATTGATATGCCTGAAAAAAATTTAAAACTGTCAATATTTTAGACGTGTAAATAAAAATGATTGATTTCATTCGCAACTAAATTTGGTGTTTCAATGATGGGACAATGACCAGCATTCTTGAGGATGATCACTTTAGAGTTTTTGAGTTTTGAACACATATTTTCAGATTCTATATAAGATAACAGGTGATCATTGAAGCCATGAATAATTAAAGTTTTTTGCCAAATTTTAATTGGTATATGATGCGAAGAGTAGTTTTTTAATAAATCAACAAATATATGATTTAACTTTTGAAGACCAGCAAAGGCATCAGCGGCGATAACATCATTAAAAAAAACTGAATTCTCATCATTTTGAAAAATAGTTGATCCTATTACTTTTCGGGTGATTTCATAGTTATTGGCCATTTTATGATAGATCGGGTAAAGGTTGTCATCAAATTTCAAACCATCTAATCCTACGGGCGAAATCATAACTGCTGTGTTGTATCGATGATTTGATTGAGCAAGTAAATGTAAAACGATAAGACCACCGGCGCTATGCCCAATTAAATTGTAGTGAGGTAGATTTAGGTTCACGAGTAAATCATTAAGATCTGCAATTACAGTTTCAAATTTAAAATTTGGTATACTAAGAGGTGACTCGCTTTTTCCGCAACCGTGAAAGTCTATCAAGACTATTGATTCAGTTAGTTGTTCTGAATTTTGACACAACTCTTTATTTTTAAGTTCGTTTAGAACAGGTGTCCACCAACGAGAAGATCCTAGATGACCATGAATAAAAGTGAGCTGCTTTTTAGATGATCTGGGATAGATCTCGTAATGTAGATTTATCCCAGACCGTGTTTTAAAAAAAGGCATGTATTAGATAACTAATCCGCCATCAACACTTAAAACTGTTCCGTTGATGTAAGCCGCTTGTTCAGAAGATAAAAATAAAACAGCATTAGCGATATCGGCAGTTGAACCAAGACGTTGCGCTGGAACTTTTGCCGCCATAGAATCCAAAACTTCTTTAGGCATCGCTTGAGTCATTGCTGTGGCAATAAATCCCGGAGCAATGGCATTCACTGTAAAACCTTTACGAGCTAATTCTTTACCTAAAGTTTTTGTCATACCAATAACACCAGCTTTAGCAGCAGCATAGTTAGTTTGACCAAAGTTACCATATAGTCCAACAACGCTTGAAATATTGATGATGCGTTTGTGGTTTGATTGAGCATTAAATTTTTCAGATAAAGTTTTAGTCACGTTGAACAAACCTGTTAAGTTTGTATTGATCACAGCATTCCATTCTTCAAAACCCATTTTAGCAAAAGATTTATCACGAGTAATACCGGCGTTGTTAACGAGAACATCGCATGCCCATGGTAGAGATTGAGCGGCAGCTTCGCACGAATCTTTCTGAGTGACATCAACTTGTGTGAAGTGAACTTGATTGGCAAACTGTGCTAATTCTTTTTTAGCAACTTCAAGTGCTTGCTGTGAATAGTCCCAGATCGAAACATTTCCGCCGGCTTGTAAAAATGATAATGCGATTTGAAAACCGATTCCTTGAGCTCCGCCAGTGACAATTGCGTTTTTATTTTTGAAATTAAATTGAACATTTGTGGTCGACATTTTGATCCCCTTGTTTCATGTCTTCATTGACCCTTAGATTAGTGCTCAGCTCTGTGAAAATCGTCAATCAAATAGTTTTTTTGCATTTTTGTTTTGTCTTTTTGCGTCTTAGTTTTTCACTCTGAAAAAGATGATTTTTTGCTAATGATTTACGCCATTTTAGAGCGACTCAAAGTGTCAATAGTTTTTTGTTTTCACGCTAGAGGATTTTTGTGTTTCTCTCTTAGGGTTAAATTAAGAGGGGAAAATATGACTCAAACAAATCAAGCACAAAGCAACCAAGTTAGAAATGCAGTTATTATTGGAACTGGTTTTTATGCTCCTGAACAAGTTATTACAAATCAATATTTCAATGATCTTTATAAAAAAGATATCGATAGTTTTTTGCGCGAATCACGTAACATCAAAGAGCGCCGTTGGAAAAAACCGGAACAACGCACAAGTGATTTGATATTACCTGCAGCAGAACAAGCTTTAAAAAATGCTAAAATTACTGCTCAAGATTTAGATTTGATAATTGTTGCTACAGATACTCCAGATTATTTATCACCATCAACGGCATCGGTCATGCAACACAGATTGCAGGCAACTAAAGCTGGAACGTTTGATATCAACACTGCTTGTGCGGGGTTTGTTACGGCATGTGATATGGCAAGTAAATACATCAAAGCAGATCCAAACTTTAAAAATATTTTAGTTGTTGGCGCCTATGCGATGAGCCAGTGGCTCAATATGGATGATTATAAAATTGCTTCTCTTTTTGCAGATGGTGCTGGTGCCGCTGTTGTTCAGGCAACAACAGAGTCTAATGTTGGTTTTTTAACGAGTACAATGTACACAGACGGTCAGTACCATGATTATATGGGTATTTACGCTGGTGGATCGGCGCAAATGATCACTCACGAAGTGATCGATCAAAAAGGACATTTACTCGCGTTTCCTAAACGTATTCCACCAGAAACAAATGGTATTCACTGGCCTCAATTAACAAAAAAAGTTTTAGAGCCAATCGGAGCGAAACCACAAGACGTTAAATGTTTTTTTATAACGCAGTTTAATGTGCAAAGTATTTATGAAACTTTAGACCGTTTAGAAGTACCACGTGAGCGCGCACACTATATTATGGATCGATATGGCTATACAGGTAGCGCTTCAATCGCTATGGCTTTGGCAGATGCTGCAAATCAACATAAACTTAAAAAGGGTGATTTAGTTGTTATGCTTGGTTCTGGTGGCGGAATGAGTATGGTGGCAACATCTTTACGTTGGGGTTATGATACATGAATGAATTGATATCAGCCGAATTTAAGAAAAATTCCCAAGATCAAGCGACTAAGCTTGGACATGAGTTTGAAAGTCATGAGTTCGAATTAGACTGGCTTAAAAAATGGAGCCAGTATACTCCAAATCGATCAGCATTAGTCGACGGCGATACGCAACAAGAGCTGACCTATTCGCAGATGTTTGATCAAGCGCAAAAAGCAGCACATCTGCTGAAGCATAAATATAACATTGGTCAGGGTGATCGCGTTTTACATTTTTCAACAAACGAAGTTTATAGTTTTGTTTTGTATTTCGCATTAGCGCGTTTAGGGGCTATGCTTGTTCCGATCAATTACCGATTAACACCAAGAGAGATTACTTATTTGATTTCTAACTCAGAACCGGCATTGATTGTTTACGAACAACAATATCATGGTCTTCTTAAAGAAATAGAACAAGACATTCATGTGCCAGAATCTCACTGGTTGCAAATCAAGGGAACATCGTCAAGTTTTGTTGAGTCTGTGCAAAAGTATACCCATAAATTTGAAGACTTTCATTCGACAACAGAAACGACAGGCATGATCATATACACATCAGGCACGACAGGTTTTCCCAAAGGTGCCATGATTTCGCATAAAGCTTTGTTCTGGAATTCTGTAAATACTGCTTTACGTTTAAACATTACATCAACTGATTCGGCCGTAATCTTTTTGCCGTTGTTTCATACAGGTGGTTGGAATGTTTTATCGACACCATTTTTTCATCACGGCGCTCAGGTTGTTTTAACAAAGAAATTTGATGCTGATCAGATTTTAAATTTATCATCAAAATATAAATCGACGTTGTTATTTGGTGTTCCTACGACGATGGGTATGATGTCGAGATCAAATATTTTTTCGACTGTCGATTTATCAACAATTCGTTATGCGATTGTTGGTGGTGAACCTATGCCGATTGAGCAAATCGAAATATGGCAAAAGAAAAACATACCTATTAGACAAGGTTTTGGTTTAACTGAGTTTGGCCCAAATGTCTTCTCTTTAGGTGAAGCTGACTCTATTCGTAAAAAAGGGTCAATTGGATTTCCTAATTTTTATAGTGAAGTTTCAGTACGCGATGACGATGGTCATGCGCTAGCTGCTGATGAGATTGGTGAGCTTTGGTTAAAAGGCCCAATGTGTATGACAGGTTATTGGAAAAACCCAAAAGCCACAGCTGAAACAATTCAAGATGGATGGCTTAAAACGGGTGATTTGGTTCGCTATGATTCTGAAGGCTATTTTTATGTCGTTGGTCGTAAAAAAGAGATGTATAAATCTGGCGGCGAAAACGTATATCCAGTCGAGATTGAACAAGTTATTCAAAAACTTGATTGGATCAAAGAAGCCGCTGTCATTGGCATTCATGATGACCAGTGGGGTGAGGTTGGTCATGCCTTTGTCAGTGTTAAAGGTGATTACTATGACGAGCAAGTTTTGAGAGAGCATTGTTTAAAGAACTTGGCTAAATTCAAAAATCCAAAATTTTTCACTTTACTCAAAGATTTACCTAAGGGCGATTCTGGTAAAATTTTAAAAAGAGAGTTGAAAAAAATTTAATGAGTTTTTGATGTACGACTTTTGTATTAAGTCGTAGTTGTCAATTAGATCTAAAGTTGTCTGTGATTTAAATATCATGTTCAATTAACCCATGAGAAAACTCATGGGTTTTGTTTTATTGTGTGTGTGTTTATCGAGTTTTTATTATCGATTTTCACAATTAGCTTATCAAATACTAGGTGAACCTGTAGCTCTGAAGCAGTTAGAATCTATTTATCAATCGATGTATAAAGTTAGAGATAAAGTTGGACATTTTGAATACAATTTGAAAATCGTCAAACCCGAAATATTTAACAATCAATCTTTTGGCTTTAGGAGTGAGTGTTTGCGCTCTCAATCTGTTGATCAGCAACAAACTTTTTTAATTAACCAAAACACAGATCAACATATGATGGGATCGATCGAAAAATCTATATTTGAAAAAAAGATTTTAAATTATATTCATAAATATTCAGAGTGCGATCGACACACTTTTGCTGCGGTTGTTGTTCATGCAGCTTTTGGTCGAGTTGGTGTCTACCGTATCAATCAAGACCGTCAAATTGAAGTTATCCAAACGAGTCGTCTTGATTTTATTGGTTGGCTCAAATCGTTGTTGATTATAGTGTAAATTATATGTAAATTAAATCAATGAGTCAAATAAAATATTTACTTGTTGATCTGAACTCTTTTTTTGCTTCTTGCGAACAGCAAGATCAGCCGCATCTTCGTGGTAAGCCGGTTGCGGTCGTTCCTATGATGGCTGACAGTACTTCAGTCATTGCGTCGAGCATTCAAGCAAAACATAAGGGTGTAAAGACGGGCACTAAGGTTATTGATGCAAAGAAGCTTTGTCCTGGGATTGTTTTTGTAGAGGGTAACCACAGACGTTATACTGAATATCATCATAAGATAGTCAGAGCTGTCGATGAAATCTGTCCTGTTCATAAAGTACTATCTATTGATGAAATGGTTTGTGAATTGATTGGGCGAGAAACACAAATTGAAAACGCGCGTTTAATTGCCAGTAAAATTAAAAATAATATCGAAACGAAAGTGGGTAAATGTCTTACAAGCTCAATTGGTCTTTCAACAAATATCATGTTGGCAAAATTAGCATCAGACATGATGAAGCCCGATGGTTTGGTGATAATAGAAAAAGATAAGATTGGTGAAATGATAGATCATTTACCTGTTGAGGCTTTATCGGGGGTTGGGCGAAATATGCAGTATCGATTAAATCAACGTGGATATTACAAGGTTGGTCAATTGCGCCAAATTTCTTCGCAGCAAATGAAAAACTTATGGGGAAGTATTGTCGGTTTGAGACTTTCGCGAGAGTTACATGGGGAAGATATTGAACATAAAGTCGAAAAATCAAAGTCATTATCACATCAACATGTGTTGCCCCCAAACTCTCGTAATCCACAATCTGCTTTTGAAGTTTTACTTAAATTAACTGCGAAAGCAGTTTCTCGTTTAAGGTATAGTCGTCAAAAATGTCGAATTATTGGGATTTCTATTCGTGATTTAAAAGATAATCGTAAGTTTGAAAAATCAGTATCCTTTCAAGAAACAAATGATACATTTTTTTTAATTGATCAGGTCAAAAAAATGACATCCACTTTATGTGTGACTAAGCCTATAAAAGTATCTGTCTATTTAGGGAATTTAAGTGATGCAGCACATGAACAGCTGAGTTTGTTTACTGAAACAAAGTTAAACAAACTCAGCTATGTTATGGATTTAGTAAATCAAAAGTATGGACCAAATTCATTAATATCGGCAGGATATTTAGAAGCAACTGACCATGCTAAAACAAGGGTTTCATTTAATCACATTCCAAAATTGACTGATGAATTTGAATAATTGTCTTTGTTTGTTCTGAGAAATGTTAGAACTAAGTCCTGAAAAATGTTAAAAATTAATATAAATATGAACTAGACCAGTTTACGATTTCCGGATTAATCATAAAATCACTTAACATCTTATGCTGAACATTCGATAATGCTTATGTGCTTATTTATTAATAAATGCACTCAAATCAACTTAGAGAATGTTTAAACATTCTGAAAAAGAAGGAGAAATTCAAAATGAATCGAAGAGCAAAATACTTAGGGTCATTTGTTTTAATTTTATTGGGATTAGTTTTTTCAAATCAAGCTTACGCTGCTGACGGTAGTTCTGGATGTGGTCCTGGTTGGTATTTATTTAAGGAAAATTCTTTAGTATCATCGTCATTTAGAACAACTACAAATGGTTTTTTAATGCCAGTTGTAACATTTGGTATGACATTTGGTACTTCTAATTGTTCACAGCATAAACTTGTTAAAACAGAAAAAGAAAGTTTGTATTTTGTAACAATGAATTATTTTGAGTTAAAAAGTGAAATGGCAAAAGGTCAAGGTGAGTATTTATCTGCATTAGCAAACACACTTGGTTGTAACAAAAAAGCTCAAGCACGTTTAAATTCGCAATTGAAAAACAATTTTAAAAATATTTTTACAGATAGTTCAGTAAAACCAGAAAACACTCTATCTGAAGTTTATAGAACTATTTTTAGAGACGAGCAATTAACACAACAATGTTCATTGCATAATGTTGGTTAAACTCAAATTTTTAATTTTTTCTGTATTGTTTGGATCTGCAAATGTGTTGGCAGATCCTTTTTTGTTTTTAGATCAAGATAAAGCCACTAATATACCATCATCATTTTTAAGATTGTATCAGTATAAAACTGAAAATGAAAACAACAATGCCAGTGCAATAGCTGCACGAGAGTTTTTCTTTTCGCCGGAAGGTCGATTTAATCCACAGTTGGAATTTAAGGCTGCGATAAAAGCTTTTTATGATCATCGGCAAATCTATGGAATACAGAAAACATATGCAGCCTGTGCCTTTCCTGCACGCCAAAAGATATTAGAGAAAAGTTTAAAAATTAAGTTTCCTGAATATCCATGTGATGATATGAAACAGTGGGTTCAACAAATTAATGCCGATCGCGTTTCCATTGTTTTTGCAGGATCATATCGTGGTAATCCAGCCTCGATTATGGGACATACATTTATACGATTATACCATCATAGCGAACGTGATGGAAATCCTTTACTGAGCTATGCGGTAGGCTTTATGGCCCATCCTGATCCAGCTGATTCTAGCTTGGTCTATATGTCAAAGGGTCTTACAGGTCAGTATTATGGTGGTTATGAAATTGAGCCTTTTTATCAAAAAGTTGGTTTATATAATAACTCAGAAAGCCGTGATCTTTGGGAGTATGAATTGAATTTGAAACCTGAAGAAGTTGAGCTTCTGGTTTTAACACTTTGGGAGTATACATTTAATAGCAAAATTCCCTATTATTTTATCGATGAAAATTGTTCGTTCAGATTAATCAGATTGATTGATGTCGTGCGGCCGGATAAAAATTTATCAAATCAATTGTCGATCGTTGTATTACCTGCCGAAACTGTGCGGTTATTGAATGAAAATGATTTAGTTAGAAATTCATTAAAGTATAGAGCTTCTTTGCAAACTAAACTCAATTATAAAATTAATCATTTGACGTATGAACAAAACGATAATTATAAAAAATCACTATCAAATAGCATGTCCTTAAGCAAAATACGAGATCCAAAAATACTAGATGCAATCATTGATTATTGGAATATTCAAAATTACAAAAAACAGACAAATTTAAAAGTAAATGAGCAACAAGCTATGAATGCAGCACTTCTGCGAAGATCCGAAATTCATGAGATAAGTGCTTCTATAGATGACAATCAATTGCGACAGTACGCCCAGATTAACCCTCCTTTTTTAGGTCATAAACCATCTTATTTGCAAATTCATATTGGAGAAACTCGGCAAGATGTTCAGTTTTTGAGTTTAGATTATGCAGTTGGTGTTCACAGTGCAGATTCGCCACTCTTTGGATATGAACAAGTTACGCTTTTGGAATATCTCAAATTCAAAACACGACTCTCTAGAAAGAATCATAATGTAATTCAACTACAATCTCAATTAACTTTATTGAATGCGCTATCTTTAGCCGATCTTAGAGATTTCGAAGTGTCGTGGGGATTTGAGAGTAGTTATGGCAATATGTGTTTTGATTGTCGTGATAGTTACTCGAATATTGATTTAATTGCATTAGTTGGTGCTGCTCTGCCGTTAAATACTCAAGAAAATTATATTTATTTTTTACCAAGCATTAAAAATCATATCGAATTTCGTACGTTTGATCAGTCACAGTATTATCCAGGTCTTGGTTATCGTTTGGGTTATCTTCATCGTTTAGATAAAGCTTCGTTAGATAGCTCGTTTGATCGGTATTATTTTCAAGATCAAAACTCTACTCATATTCATATTGGAATTAATTATTTCGTTAACTTAAATTATCAGTTTAAGCTTCAATATTCACAAAATATGTTATCGGATTCAAATCAAAAATTTAAGAACGAACTCTCTAGTATTGGAATTAAATTGTATTTCTAATTTATTGTTAAACTTTCAATCAATATTAATTGTATCATTTAGACACAAAGATTCATTGTTCTATTTGTTTTAAACTAAATTCTTTAAAATTATCAGTGTGGGGAAATTAAAAATGCTTTTTTTAAAAAGGTTAGGTTGTGTATATACGTCAGTAGTCTTTTGCTTTTTATTATTGAGTGGATGCTTTGAGCAATCGGGATTGAATACAGATGCATCTTCGCTTGCGCAAAGTCCATCAGTTCAAGAAACTCCTCAACAGTTACAACCAAGTTCGGGTCAACAGAATCAAAACTCTGGCGGAGGTGGCGGTCAGCTAACGAGTGGTACGACTACGACAACTCCTTTGCAAGGGGTGTCAAATACAACTTCTTCAACAACTACAGTCAGTCAACCAGTGTCAGCTCGGGATGAGAGGTATTCAACTCTACAAAGTCCGGAGTTATTAGCCGAACTTAATTTTTCTAAATCCAGCTTTATAGGATCAGATGATTCACTAGCGCTATCCATTTACGATAAAGAAAGTATAAATGAAAAAAATCTATATATCATTGCTAATCTGAATGATCCATCAAGTATAGAATTAGCTAATCAATATGTTCAACTACGCCAATTAAACTCATCGCAAATTATTAAAATTTCTCTTCCGGTTAAAGCATCGATCACTTATGCTGAAGCTCAAACGATTCAAGATACTATAGCTCTTTACCCGCAGGCAAAGGGGTTTGCAATTGCTTGGTCTATACCCTACACAGTAGGAGGTAAGCAGACGATAACTTCCTATGTTTCAATGGGTCGATTGCCTTTCGAAAATTGGTCGGTGAATACATATGGTTGTTATTACACGAATACGTCGGCCTATTATGATTTTTTTGCGGAAGCATTTACGCGAAATCCTAGCAGTGTCAAATCTGTGACTCTGGATACATCTGGCACTGTTCGCGTTCGACCATCAATGCTTTTAAGTTCACATACATCGCAAAACATCAGTACGCTGTCTGCTTATTCACCTTTGTCTTTAAATACGGCTGATTATATTGCGGGAGCATTGGATACAATATCTAAAGGAATAAATGCAGATCATAAAGAGTATTCAGCGAGTGGTTATTTTGGTATCACAAGTGATACTGTTCGCTCGCGACGTGCAAACACGGCATCATATGACCCTAGAACGGTGAACACATACAGTACAACTTATAAAAAAATTAATTTAAACTTAATCACAGGAAATACCATTGGTGGAAAAAAAGATATTTTAATTTTTCAAACTGGATTAGCTAATTTAGATCCTTCCGAATCACAGACAAATGTATTTTTACCTGGTGCTATTGCTGATACGTTAACTTCTTTTTCTGGATCATTATACGGTGGTGGACAAGTCTCAGCTTTAGCTTTTTTGCGTGCAGGTGCAACTGCAAGTTATGGAACATCGTTTGAACCATGTGCTTATTATGAAAAGTTTCCTGAATCAATAGTCTATGTTCCAAACATGCTTGTCGGGGACACATTATTAGAAGCTTACTGGAAAAGTGTTAAGCTGCCAGCAGAAGGAATCTTTATCGGTGAACCATTAGCAAGACCTTATGCAAAAGGCATTGTCGCAATTGATCAAACTAATCGTATATTGCGAACCCATATACGTCGCGCGGCTATTGGCACTTATAACTTGTATTTAAATTTGTTTGGTGTTGATACGCTGATCGCAAGTCAAGTGCAAATCACTAGTCGAAATATGAATTTAAATCTTTTAGTTCCGCTTAACGTTGATCTTAAATCTTTTAACCAGGGAAAACTAAAACTCATTCAGCAATAGAATGCAGATTATCTACCAGATAGGTCGTTAGTTTAGATCTCTCAGAGCTTGACCATGTCTGTTTTATTGCTACAAAAATTGAACTAGTCGTTTATCTCGTTGAGTAGAATAGCTTTAGTGTATAGGTATCAGCCATTAGTCTGACTTTTAATTGCAAGACTATATTTATGAATAATTAAAACCGAAATTTGTATAATATATGAAAGCTGAACGAAAAATAGAAAATCATAAATTACTAAATATGATTCGATTAGAAAGCTATTCCGAAAATAATCGTTATATGACGGAATTGAATACGACATTAAGTAGTCTAGTTGATAGTGGTGAAGTTTTAGGACCACTAATATTGAGTACTATATATACAGTTGGAAGAATAAAGTTAACTGGAAGTGCTTATTATACGAGATTTCGGCCAGGTGATCGAGTCGATATTAGATTTAAAAAGAGTAACATAAATATTGCAGTTGATTTATCAAAAGATTGGAAAATCGAAAGTATTATTTTTATCAAGCCTGGCGAAATCGAACTGATTTTGTCTGGATTTAGGCCAATAGAAGTAAGTGATGTGTGCGAATTGTTTTTGTTTAAAAGTTCCTCTGTAGGCTTTCATTATCAACTATTAAACAGATTAGACAAATTTATTAAGTCCGATCGCCCAGTTGTTTTGGATTCGGGATTATATGATTTAGACATGGGTAGTTCAGATTTTAAAAACTGCTTTAATAAATTAAACACAGTTCAACAAAATGCTATAATGTATTTAATTGAAAATAATTTAAACGGAGCTGTTCAAGGTCCGCCAGGCACTGGTAAAACGCAACTTCTACAATCAATTATAGCACTTGCACTCAGTTCAAAAATGAAAGTTTGTGTAACTTCATTTACTAATACAGCGGTTGATAATTTATTGTCTCGAATTGTCAAACAGAGTTCTAAATATGATTGGATTAGAATTTCTGATTTAGAAAAAATCAAAAAAAATATGTACTCCGCTGATCAAGTTGATCAACATTTTTTTTATAGTAATTTTAAAGATGAATTTAATGAGCTAAATTTGTTTGGTGCTACAATGCACAAATTAGCTTACAGTAAAATAAATTTTATTTTTGATTTACTTGTTATAGATGAAGCTGGACAAGTCCCTATATATTTTTGGCCCTTCATACAAAGGCTAGCGAAAAGAGTTGTTCTAGTTGGTGATCAATTTCAATTACCACCAGTATTTTTAAACACTCACAAAGACTTACAATTTAATAATGTTTTTTCTATGTATCTAACGAATAATACACCGATGTTAGAAACTCAATATCGCATGAGAAGTGAAATTCAGAAGTGGTCATCTGAAAAGTTTTATAAAGGAAAGCTGGTGCCACATGAATCTGTTTCTAATCACGATTATTTTGCACATTGTCCTGCATTATTAACTGATAAATATACTAATTATAAATATTTTGATAGTAGCTCAGTCGGTTTGAGTTCAATCAATGAGGCTAATTTCATTATTGATAAAATAGAAAAAATTTTGAAATTTGATAATGATGCCAAGAATATCGGAGTTATATGTCCATACAGATCGCAAGCCGGCATTGTAAATGCAGCACTTCAAAATCGATTTGGTGTTGAATTGGCATCTAAAGTTTTAGTGGACACTGTTGAGAGATTTCAAGGGCAAGAAAGAGAAATAATTTTTCTATCCATGAGTGGGTATGGATCGAGTAGTGAAGATTTGAGCTTTCTTTCGGATTCTAAAAGATTAAATGTCTCTGTTACTAGAGCTAAATCCAGATTTTTTTGTTTGTCAGGTGCAAATCTGCTTAATCGATCGAATAGTCATTCTTTTCATGATTTACATGAATTTTTGAATTGGGTACATAAAGGAAATGCTAAGATAAGAAAAGCCGCTTAGCTATTATTGAAAGTAGGTTTGATGTCAGTTTCTTTTGATGGCAAAAAAATATTATTAAGTATAGCAGAACAGGCAGGTTTTAAAAATAAATTTGATTTGGTGTCTCAACATACTTTATTTACTCACCCTAAAATTGTATTACAAACACAGAAAAAAAACTTATTTAAAATTATTCGAGATTTACCAAATCGTGGTAAAATTATTGAATGTAATGGGCATAATGTAATGGCTTGTGATAATACAGGACCGCAACATACATTTGAATGGTGCAATGGAAATATACGAAAAACAGATATTCAAATTAATCACGTATATGCAGCGTCTAAAAATTTTGAGATTTATACTTCGTTGGCAAATTTATGCGCGACACCAATATTCATAGCAAAATTAACTGACACAGATTATGAGGTTAAGAATTTGCTGAGGTATAGAATATTTGATTTATATGATTTTTTCATGGAGAAGAAACCTTTAAAACCTGAAGGCTATGATAAATTAACTTGGATGCCATTCGTTCAACCATTGGATAATGTAGAGGCTTTTTTAAAAAAACGTTTAAATGCCTGCTCTAAAAGTAGAACAACTAAATCATGTAAATTATTAGGCTGGTATTATTCTGATTATCTACCAGATAGGTCGTTAGTTTAGATCTCTCAGAGCTTGACCATGTCTGTTTTATTGCTACAAAAATTGAACTAGTCGTTTATCTCTTCGAATAGAATAGCTTTAGTGGGGTTTTGAGAATCGTATTGTATTTTAATTTGCGATCCTGCTTTAAACCGATCTAATTCTGTGGCACGAATGACTCTTTGAACGGTAATCGATTGGATTTGTCCTTCTTGAGTGTTAAAATCGATGGTTAACTCGTAAATGGGATTGTGATTTGATTTATTATTTGTGTCAGTAATTTTTGTGATTGTACCATTTTGCATTTGAATACGATTGGGATTAGCATCTTTTCGAGCCTCAGAAAGTGGATCCGAAGTATAAAAGTTAAAAGCAATCAAAAGGGTAGAAATTAGTAAAGCTAAACCTGCACATACAAAAACTATTTTCAATCTCATATCTCGTCCTATCGTTTGATTATATCGATCATCATTTCATTACGGCGAAATAACGGTATTGTCCAAGGGGGGTCATAGCCCGCAAATTTAGGCTCAGAGATAGGTGTATATTCACCTTGTTCTAAAATCCATGTTTTTAATTGATCAGCCATTTTTTGATTTTTTTCCTTGCTCCAGAAGCCAGAAAAAGTAATGACTGCAATAGATTTTGATTCAATAACTTTAAATGAAATACGAGAATCTTTTGGTTGAGGCAGATCTTCAATATTCTTAAATTTAGATGGCATCATGAAACTCATTTCCCATCCAGGACCCACAGGATTTTGTGTCACAGGAGCCGTCATTGCAATTTTCACAGATTTATTTTTTTCTGAGCTAATGACGACAGGTGAAGTCATTGAAATATCAACTTTTTTTTCATTATCACCAAAAATGTAGTTTGCTAATATACGAAAGCTTTTTTTTTGCGATTCTTCAAAAGAGCCATCAACATATGTTGTAGCTACAATGTATGGGGCATATTGCCTGATCTCTAAATTCTTATTTTTAACAAGGATTTCGTATTGAGGCGTTTCTTCTTTGCGAATGCCAAAAAGACTACACCCTGTTAAGGAAAACAATGAAATTATAGATATAAACAATTTTTTCATAAGATAACTTTATAAAGAATGAAATTGTTTTGCAATCAAATGATCATTACGAATAATATTAACATATGAAAAAAATCGATCAAATCATTAAATCATTTTTGTTGTTTTATACTTGTTTGTATTCAAGTCTAGTCTGGTCGCAGACTTATATTTCAGTTGAAGCTGCGCAAACATTTCAGAGTAAAAATGATCAGCGTATACCTGGAAATAGTGGAGATTTAATTTCATTAACAGATTTCGCAAAAGGTCCTTTTCTGACCAACCGTATTTATTTTGGACACAAGTGGGATGAAAGACATGAAATTCGGGCTTTGTATGCGCCTTTAGAATTAGAGTTAAATTCTGAATTTAAAGCTCCGGTCAGATTTATGAATAGCACTTTTGCAGCTAATACTGTGACTTCAGCATTATATAAATTTAATTCTTATCGTTTAACATACGCTTATTATTTAGAACCGCAAGGAGATTGGAAATGGGCTGTGGGTTTTACTGGAAAAATACGTGATGCTGAGGTGAGATTACAGCAGGGAGCTTTAAAAGAAAGTAAAACAAATATTGGCTTTGTTCCGTTAGCGCATGTACGCGCCATGAGATTGTTTGCTCAGGATTGGAAATTTGAATTGGATTTTGATGGTTTAGCAGCTCCGCAAGGGCGCGCGATTGATTTGGGTTTATTTGTAAGTCGAAGTTGGAATAACGATAAATCCAAAATTTATTTTGGCTATCGCACTGTTGAAGGTGGTGCTGATAATGACGAAGTTTATAATTTTGCATGGATTCATTCAGCAACAATAGGTTTCACTTATCGGTTTGATGAAAGGAGCCAATGATGAATCAATTAATTCAAAAATTAACAGAGGCACAAAAACATGCAATGTCGATTCGCCCAAAAATTGGTGGATTTCTCGTTATTGCCGAAGTGCTTCGTCAGGCAGGTGTGCAAGTGAATCGTTGGTCATTGCCATCTTGTCAATCGATCTATGTCATGAAAGAAGGTTCGGTTGTGCAACAAGGGGTACCTCTTGTTGTAGGAACTCACGAAATACCTAAATTTAATCGCGATGCTTTGATTACTGCATTAAGGATTGATCAGGAAGGTCGCAGTACTTTCCCCGAATTTCTGCAGGCAGCATGGGATGCCGGAGTGGTCGCATATGATGCAGATTTTGATGGACGTAAGGTTACGTATTATGGTTCTGCTGGTGAAACATATATGGAAAGCTATCAAACTGTTGAAGTGAAATACATATAAATATGGAAAATAATTCAGTATTTAGAACCGTAGAACCTGATTTCAATGGGTTAGGGCGAATTGGCGTTCCCAAGGGGATTTGAACCCCTGTATCCTCCGTGAAAGGGAGGTGTCCTAGGCCACTAGACGATGGGAACGTTGTCAGTTAGAAACTGAAAGAAAATGGTGATCCGCGATGGATTTGAACCATCGACCCCTTCATTAAAAGTGAAGTGCTCTACCAGCTGAGCTAGCGGATCATCAGTCGAGATGGACAATTTCATATAAAGTTTTGAATTCGTCAAACTTTTTTTAAAACTTTTTTATATTCGTTTAAAGAATTTATTTTTTGCGTAAATGATCAACAAAAAAAGTGTCAAAAGTGCTAAAAGTCGGTTCAAATTTTATAAACCTTTGCCATTTATTGTAGAAGTTTAATACGTCGATTCAGTAATTATTTTGGATAACGAGTATGAATTTTATCAAAAGTAACTTGCTAATGACAGAGAATTAATCGCGAATCACCATTATCCCAATAAGAAAAACTATCAAAGTAGACTTCGCTTTCAGTGCTGCCTGGCGGGCAACCTCTGTAGCCCGTGTATGGGTTATCCATGTCAATTCCTGTACTGTAAAATCCATTTAATGGATAGTCTGATGGTCCCGAGTGACATAAGTAAACGGCAGCATCATTATTGTCCCAGCAAGAGAAATCATCATAATAAATCAAAGAAGATGTAAATCCCGGGGGGCAGCTAGTGTTCCCGGTAAATGGATTGTTTTTATTACCACAAGCTCCTGATGTAGAATACACACCCCCGAAGTTATAACCAGAAGTTATTTTGGGGTCTCCAAGGCATAAAAATATTTCGGCGTCTAAGTTATCCCATTGTGCAAAAGAATCAAAGTAAATACGAGCAGAATTAAATCCAGCGGGACAGTTTTTTGCTCCAGTAAGTGGGTTTGATTGCGGCACTACACCAGGTCCAGTTGAATATATTCCACCGAATGAGTACTTTTTGTTGTCAGATTCTAAACTAGCAGTGCAGCTCAAAATAACTTCAGTTGTTCCAACTGATTTTGTTTTAAATATGACAGAGTTAAGTCTGATGGGTTTAATTTTAATTCCACCTTTTGAAATATCTGCTTCGATAATAATATCACCAGTAAATATATTGCCCGATCCTGATAGGTTGTTGATCGAAATAGATTGAACATCAAAATAACTATAGTTTTCAAAATCATTGGCTACAGATGCGAACAATTTTGTTCCTGATGGGTCTTTAAAAAATTTTTGAACTTCAATTTTGCTTGGCGGGGCTATTGCTTCAAATGGTGGGATATCGGATACTGCTGTATTGCCAAGCAAGCAAGTTGATGGATGTTTGTTCAATAAAGCAAAGATCTCATTCTTAACATTGACAATTTCTTGCTTGGCTTCGAGATATTTGATCTGCTTTTGCTGCTGAGTAAGCATAGAGGAAAACGCCAGAGCAATGATAGTCATAATTCCTGCAGCGATTAAAGTTTCTAAAATTGAAAGTCCGTTTTGATTGTAAATAGCTAAAGCTGAATATTTTTTCATTATGAAAATTTTAACATAGATATCATTGATGTAAATCGTAAATAAAATATATTTACCATTTACATCAATGAAGAAGGGCACTAATTTTGATACAATGGTTTAACCCACAAAGTTTGTTCGCGATCAGGACCAACCGATATAATATCAATTGGTGTTCCTAATTGACCTTGAACGTAGTTAATGTAATTCATGGCTTTAATTGGTAGATCTTTTAGTTGTTTGACTTGAGTGAGATCTTCTTTCCAGCCTGGCATATATTCGATGATCGGTTCAACTTGAGCCACCAGCTCTGTTGAGGTTGGAAACTCAGTAATGATTTCGCCATTTAATTTATAGGCAGTACAAATGCCAACTTCTTCATGATCAGATAAAACATCCAACTTCATCATAGCTAAACTGTTAATGCCGTTGAGTCGGATAGCATATTTTAAAGCCACTAAATCTAACCAACCACAGCGACGAGCTCGCCCTGTTGTCGAGCCAAATTCGTGACCGTCTTTTTGAATTCGTTCGCCAATAGCATTGTTAAGTTCAGTTGGAAATGGACCACTACCAACACGTGTACAGTAGGCCTTGAACACACCAACAATTTTAGATAAATGATGAGGTCCAAGACCAGCGCTGATTGATCCAGATCCCGCAAGAGTAGAAGAACTTGTTACAAACGGATAAGTACCATGATGAATATCTAACAGCGTACCTTGAGCACCTTCGAACAATAATTTTTTACCTTGTTTGAGTTTTTGTGATACAAAAAGGCTAACATCATTTAAACGATAAGCTCTTAGCTCTTCAATCGCAGGTTGGATTTGTTTTAAAATGTCTTGTGCATTTAATTCTGGGGCATCATAGAGATTTTTAAGTAAAATATTTTTTTCTTTGATCGCAAATTCAATTTTTTGCAAAAGATTTTTTGAATCGAACAAATCACTCATGATCAAAGCACGGCGAGACGCGCGATCTTCATACGCAGGACCAATCCCTTTTCCGGTCGTACCAATTTTTCCGTCTGATAAAGCTTTTTCGCGAGCTTGATCGATTGCTTTATGATAAGGAAGTAGAACTGTCGCTGTGTCTGAAATTAATAATTGTGAACTCGTTAATGGCAGACCGGTTGCTTTAAGTTTTCTGATTTCATCTGCTAATCCGAGAATATCAACGACGACGCCAGTTGCTATCACACATGTTTTATCAGAGTGTAAAATGCCCGATGGGATCAAGTGTAAGACCGTCTTTTGACCATTAACGACGAGTGTGTGACCTGCGTTTGAACCGCCTTGAAAGCGTACGACTGAGTCTGCGTGTGATGCAAATACATCGACTAATTTACCTTTGCCCTCATCGCCCCATTGAGCACCTATTACAACTACAGCTGACATAATAATTCCTTTATCTTCATTCAAACTGCGTTAAGCATCATTGAATGTTAAACTTCCCCAGTTATTAACTAGAGGAAGTGTGTTTTCAGTTTTATTAAAATTAAAATATTGTAAACAAAGTCGAGCAGCTTCATTAGAAGCTTTTTCAAAAGCTTGCTCAGTCATAGCACCCATGTGTTGGGTTAAAACAACGTTGTCCAGCTTGAGCAGTTTTGATTCGTGAGTAAGAGGTTCCTTTTGATAGACATCAAGAGCGGCACCAGCTATGAGTTTGTTTTCAAGAGCCATAATGAGATCCTCTTCGTTTATGACTGTTCCTCGACTGGTATTAATAACAATCAGGTCAGGATTTGTATATTCAAAATGCGATCGGTTAAGCATATTTTTTGTTTCTGAAGTCGATGGAACATGAAAGCTTAATATTTGAGATTGTTTCAAAACCTCTTCGTAACTAGATCTTTGTAAATTTAATCGAGTAAAAACACTATCTTGCTGATATGGATCAAACACGATCACGTTCATGCCAAAAGCTTGTGCGAATCTTGCTACTTTTTGTCCAATTCGTCCAAGACCAACAAGACCATAATTTAGCCCCTGAAGTTCTCGGCCTGAAAATAAATTTCTTTTCCAGCCAAATGTCGGATTATTCATTTTACGTAAATAATAATCTGCTCGCGATATTTTGCGATTAATATCGATCACAAGCCCCCAAGTCAGTTCTGCTGCGGATTGTGCATTAGCATCAGGAGTGTACATGACCGTTATATCTTTTTCTTGAGTGAGCTTTAGATCAATATGATCAAAGCCACTTGTGCATGTTATGATAAGCTTTAGATTTCGAGCCTGTTCTAACAATTTTGAGTTGATTTGTGTTTTGCTTCGTATGATGAGTGCGTCGCTGTCAATTATGTTTTCTAAAAATACAGTCTGATCATCAGACCTAATAACTGAAAAGCGATGATCTGTTTTCAAGGTGTAGAAAGCTTGATTTGAGATTTTATCTGTCACTAAAACTTTAATCGATTGACTGTTTGTATTCATAAAGCCTTTTATAGTGATGTCTTTTTAAGCCAATCTTGAGAAATCTTTTTAACATTATCGATGTCAATATTTTGCTTAAAATCACTGAGTGCTAGCGCCAATCGAACAGTCGTTTCGTGCAAATCGAAATCAGTTAAATATCCCATATGACCAATGCGAATGATAAGGCCTTTGAGTTGATCTTGTCCACCCATTACAGTTACTTTGTATTGCATTTCTAAATGCTCACGAAGTTTGGCACCATCAAGTCCTGAAGGTAACAAGTAAGCTGTAACTGAATCGCTCGGAGATTGAGAGTAAAGTGTTAATCCCAAGTGCTTCGCCATTTGTCTCGTGTATTCAGCCCGACGGTGAATAGTTTTGAATAATGCGGGTAGCCCTTGCATTTTTATATCTGTTAGAATGAAGGCCAACGCGCGAATGAGGGAAACATTAGATGAAAAATAGGTTTCACCCTTTTCATTTGCAGTTTTTTCTTTACGAAGATCAAAATAAAATCTTGGAGTCGGGTTATCTTTAATTATATTCCAGGCTTTTTGTGAAAAAGAGACCAGGCTTAAACCTGTGGGCAACATAATTGCTTTTTGGCTACCGGCGACGAGCCCATCAATTTTCCAATCGTCCATAGGTAGGGGGAACGCCCCAAGAGCTGTAATAGCATCAACTAAAAAAAGTGCTGAAGTTTTTGCTACGATTTCGGCTAATGCTTTTACCGGATGACTTGTTGCCGTGCTTGTTTCGCAAGCTTGTGTCATAACAATTTGCGTATCAGGGTGTTGATTTAAAAAATCAGCCACTTGCTCTGGCTTGACCGCTTGTCCCCAAGGTATGTTTAACCGGTGAACTTCGGCACCAAAAACTTGTGCCATGTCAGCCCATCTTTCGCCGAATTTACCAGACACAATTGCTAAAACTTTAGATTTGGGCTTCAAAACATTGATAAGTACGGCTTCCATGCCACCGCTACCTGTTGAGCTCAAGATAAAAACAGGTTGTTCTGTTTGAAATAACTGTTTTAGGTCGTTTAATACTGTTTTTAAAATAACATCAAACTCAGGTGTTCGATGATGAATCATTGGTAAAGACAAAATTTTTTGGACCTCAGGGTGAAGTTGTACGGGGCCCGGAGCTAAAAGTATGGGTTGTAAATGACCTAAGTCTTTTGCGTTTGAAATCGAGTTTAGATGGCTATTTTGAGAAGTCGTAGTCATGCAGTGTCCTTTGGTGTTTCTTTTGAAATTTCAAAAGAAACCAGAAACATTACAGCAATGAAATTGCTCTTTGTCGCAAAAAAAGTTCGACTGACTGACTTTGTCATGTATAAAATAAGTTTAGTAAATTAAATAAAGTAGGGATTTTGCATAATTTTATATTATTTTTGAGTATGCTTATTTTTCAGTTTGGCTGCGCGTATAAACTAAGCAGTACCAATGATACTTTGCCTGGAAATATCAGATCGCTTTACATACCTGTATTTAAGAATAACTCAACCGAGCCTGGGGTAGAGGTTTACTTTACAAATGCTCTCAAAAAGGAAATATTAACATCAAACGTTATCAGCTTAAACAATCATGAAAGTAGCACTGATGCCGTTATGTATGGTCAAATTAAGTCTGTAGAAATTTATTCAGATGAATCTGTTGCGGAATCTACACAGAATAGTAAAAACTATCTGCCGCGAGGGACTGTTATTTCAACACAAGTTAAAGTTGTTGTAACAGTTGCGTTGGAGCTTAAAAAAGTGAATTCGTCGCAAATTTTATGGAGCAGCGAATTTAAGCAATCACTAAATTATACACCACCACAGGTGACTTTACCGGTCATAAATTCTACGAACAACCTTTACAATTTATCTGCCCGCAGGCAGACTCTTGAAACCTTGGCGAATCAAATGATGCAGTTGGCATTTGATCGCATGGTCGATAATTTTTAACAGGCGAAAAACATCATCTCGGAGTTATTTTGTGGCAGCGGTAGACCAAACGAAATTCTATAAAGACTTAGAATCTGGTCAACTCGCACCTCTTTATTTTATATATGGTGATGAACCTTTTTTAATTGAACAATGTATTGAAAGATTTAAATATGCTGTGCTCAATGAAGCCACTATTGATTTTAATTATTCATTATATTATGCCGCAGATGTTGAGGTTACTTCATTGAAAGAAACTGTAGAAACACTGCCGGTTTTTTCTGAACGTAGGTTAGTTGTTTTAAAGAATTCGCAAGAGTTTAAAGACAGTGAATGGCAAGAGATTGATTCAGTAATTAAAAAACCAGTTGATAGCACAGTATTTGTTTTATTTGCTGACAAAATCGACAAACGAAAAAAACACTTTAAAAATTTAATCGATCATGCTCAAAGTATCGAATTTAAAAAACCATATGATAATGAAATACCACGTTGGATTAATTATTATGCATCTTATTATGATCTTAAATTAACACAAGCCGCTATTCATCGTATGCATCGATTGATTGGAAATAATTTAGCGGAAATTTATGCTCAGCTTGCTAATTTAAAAAATTATTTAAACGGTCAAAATCTTGTTGATGTATCTGAAGTTAATGCTGTCGTTTCAAATACACGTGAAGAAAATATTTTTGATTTTACAAAAGCTGTTGGGCAAAAAGATCGTGTACTTGCGTTAGAGCAAATTGTGAACTTATTAGATCAAGGTCAGAGTGAAATCGGCATCGTGAGTTTACTTGCACGTCATATGCGAATTTTGCTCACAGTTAGATCTGGAATGGATCAAGGTATCGGTGGAGCAAAATTAGCTGGATTGGCTAATGTATCACCTTACTTCATTGATGAATACTGCGATCAAGCCAAAAAATGGAGCGTTAAGCGACTCGAAGAATCATTAGTTTTACTCAGTGAAACTGATCGAGCTCTTAAGTCGTCACCATTATCGGCTCATATTTGGCTTGAAAATATGGTTTTAAAATCTTGTCACTAGTTTATTGTGCCGTAGCCTTAAAATGTCATTATTTTGAATTTACGCTGTATTAATCAATGTGTTCTTTTTAGCTGTATAAAAGTTTAACACACGCCTGTCAGAATCATTACAGGCGAAATTTATGTCAAAATCAGATAAAAATAATCATCGAAAAGCAAAGAATGTGTAGAGGTGGTTTATGAGTAAATTCATAGTTGGTATTTTTGCGATAATCATGATGCTTATTTTTCAAGTCAATGCACAAGTTGTGCAAAAAGAGAATCTTGCATCTGGTTTTATAGTTAAAACTGTTGAAGATGAAGAAGGTATTAAGGTTGTTCTTAAATCGACGATAGTTTATTCATCATCAGATTCAAATTTAAAATTAAAGTCTGTTCATATATCTAATCAGGAAAAAAATTACATTACGATTTTGAATCAGCTACATCAAGCTAAAAAAAATAATCAATACATTCGTATCAATAAGAAAAATAACATTGTTGAGATTGGTCAGTAAGAGGTTTGTATGAAGAATAATGCGATTTCTAAAGTTGTTTTAGCTGGTACTCTTTTCATATCTCAGCAAACTGTTCTGGCACAGTCAGTGAGTGAAACTTTATTGCAAAAATTAAAAGGTGTGGCTGTTAACCAGGGCGTACAATCAGCAAAAGTTAGCGCAACGACAACTGTTAGTGGCACGGTACAAAACGCAGCTCTCGTTGGTGATGAAGAAAATCTAAATTTACCAATTCCTCTAACTACAGAATTAATTGATGATTCAAAGGCCGTTGAAACACTTGCTTCAATTGAATCCTATAATCGATTGCAAGAATTGGTTCAGCTTGCAGAACAAGAAGGTTATTTAGCACGATGGTCACTGAACGGAACTCAAATTCAAAAACTTAATGCTATAGCTAACCAAGGTTCTGGTGCTGTTATTCAAGCCGAAGTTTTGAGCGTAGTTCAGAAAATATGTACAGATTTTTATCGGGGTCGTGTTACACCTGATATGGTATCTGATAAAGCTAAAGTGAATACAAAAAAGATAACAAAAGTGCAGCAAGATGCAATAAAGGCCTTTGTAGCAGGACAACTCACTGCAGTTGATTTATTGACACAATTTAGACCAAAAAATGTACACTATCAGAATTTAGTCAATGTATTGGCACGGGTTACACAAGCCGAATCAGCTGGCTTCTTTGCAAATGCGCCTACAACTTTATCTGTTGTAAAAGCCGGAGTTAAAAATAAAGCTGTTATTTTATATGCACGTCAATTGTTAAATATTTTAGGTTACACAAATAATTTACAAGATGAAATTTATAACGAAGATTTGAGCAATGCGATCAAATCATTTCAAGCTAATCAAGGATTAACGGCAGATGGAGCTCTCGGTCCACAAGGATGGGCTTGGCTAAATTTAAACGTTAAACAACTTAAAACAAGATTAATTATTAATATTGATCGAGCGCGATGGTTGCCTGATAATCTAGGTGCTGAAAATGTTTTTGTTAATCTCGCTGTTCAAAAATTAAGATATACTGTTGATGGTTTAACTGCTATGGAATTTAAAACTATCAATGGACGTATAGATCGACAAACTCCAATTTTATTTGATCGAATAAGCTTTCTGATGCTTAACCCAACGTGGACTGCACCAGATAGTATAATACGTAAAGACAAACTTGTCTTATTTGCTGGTCATACCGATCCTGAAACTGGACTTGAAGATGTTAGATCTAATCCCCATAAAGTAATTGATTTGAATATGAAAATGTACAGCGATGCTGATGACACAGAAGTCGATCCTTTAACTTTTGACTGGAGTTATTATCGCAAACAGCTAGATGCCTGTAATTTGAAGAAAATTGCTAATGGTACTTGTAAAATCAATGTCATTCACACTTTTGTTCAACAGCCTGGTCATAAAAATGCATTAGGATTAATTAAATTTCCGCTCGCTAATCCTTATGCAATTTATCTACACGACACTGATTCAAGACACTTATTTAATGACTCAAAACGTTTACTCAGTTCAGGATGTGTTCGTTTGCAAAAACCTTTTGATTTTGCAGAACGTCTTTTGAACAATCCGGAAATGTGGTCAAAGCAGCAGTTATTAGATGCAACTGAAAATCTGATAACACCTGCTCTTGAGTCTACACGTGTAAACTTAGGTCGCTCAGTTCCCGTTATTATATTTTATTTTACAACGCATTTATCAGATAATGGTCAATTATCATTCGGCCAAGACGTTTATGGTACAGATTTGATTACATTGAACTTGATGAATAAATAAAATATTTTAGATTTTTATACTTTATAATTCTATTCAGTATCAAATAAAAAAGGAGATCATTTAGATCTCCTTTTTTATTTGAATTCCTTTGAAATGATATATTTCACTCAGTTTAAAATTATCTTTCTGACAAAGGCTTTACGTTTCTTTGAGCGCTGCCAATGTATTCAGATAATGGTCTGATAATACGATTGTTCGCTGTTTGCTCCATGATATGAGCAGACCAACCCGTTGTACGAGCCATGACAAAAATCGGAGTAAAGAAATCAATTTCAAAACCCATCATGTAATAGGCAGGACCTGCAGGAAAATCTAAGTTAGGATAGATTTTCTTTTTCTCGACCATAACTTTTTCTAAAGCATTGTACATTTGCATCCATTTTTGTTGTCCCGTGACGTCAGCCATGACTTGCGCATATTTTTTCATAGTTGGAACACGCGAATCACCAGATTTATAAACACGGTGACCAAAGCCCATAACTTTTTTCTTTTGTGCTAGTGCATCGATCATCCATTGCTCGGCCTTAGTCGGATCAGCAATCTCAAGCATCATATGCATAACCATTTCATTGGCACCACCGTGTAAAGGTCCTTTCAAGGCACCAATACCAGCAGTTGTCGCTGAATAAATATCTGATTGAGTTGATGTCACAACACGTGAAGTAAATGTCGAAGCATTAAAGCTGTGTTCCGCATACAAAATTAAAGACACATCAAAAGCTTTAACAACTTTTGCATCTGGAACTTTACCAAAACACATATGGAAAAAGTTTTCAGCAATGCTTAATGCTGGATTTGGTGGAATAAAATCTAAGCCTTTTTTAAATCTAAAATCAGCAGCCACCATTGTTGGAATTTTAGCTAACAAACGAATAGCTTTATCCATATTTGTAGCAGGTGTTGCATCCCAAATTCTTTCATCTTCACAACCTAAAAAGCTAACACCCGTGCGGATAGAATCCATCGGATGACATTTTTTTGGTAATGCTTTGATAACGTTTAAATTATCTTTTGAAATCTCACGGTAAGATTTTTCTTTAGTTGAAAATTCAGCTAGTTGAGCTTTATTTGGTAATTCGCCATTATAAAGTAAATAAGCCACTTCTTCGAATGAGCAGTTTTCAGCTAAATCTTGAACGGGGTATCCACGATAAACAAGCGAGTTTGTTTCAGCATTAACTTTTGAAACAGCTGAAGTGTCCATGACGACGCCTTCAAGTCCTTTTTTAACGTTCATTTTTTCTGGTTCGGCAACATAATCTGGATTGATATATTCAGCCATTTTATCTCCTTATGGTTTCAAATCACTACTGATTAGAGTTCAGTTTAAAATTAAAAATATTTTGATCAAATTGGTTATAATCTTCGTACGCAGTTAAATCATAGAGCTGCTGACGTGTTTGCATCATCGGTAAAGCTTCAGTTTGGGCGCCAGTTGATTTAATAATGTCAAGACCTTTATCCGTAGCACCCATAGCTAATCTTAATGTTGTGACTGGATATATAACTAAATTGTATCCTAAGTTTTCGAGTTCAGTTTTTGTGTAAAGCTTGCCTTTACCAAACTCTGTCATATTCGCTAATAACGGGACGCTGATCGCTTTGCGCATAGCTTCGAATTCTTTTTCGTTTTGCATTGCTTCTGGAAAAATCATTTCTGCGCCGGCATCAACATAAGCTTTAGCACGGTCGATCGCTTTATCTAAGCCTTCGCTAGCTCTTGCATCTGTACGTGCGATAATTAAAAAATTGGGATCAAGCTTTTTACCATTTACGGCAGCTTTGATTTTTTTAAGCATTGTTGATGTTTCAACAACAGCCTTATTGTCAAGATGGCCACAGCGTTTTGGGTTTTCTTGATCTTCAAGATGGCAACCTGAAAGACCCATTTCAATAAATTCTTGAATAGTTCTTGTGACATTCATTGGTTCGCCCCAACCTGTGTCAGCATCGATAATCGCTGGTAAGCTTGTCGTCCTTGCAATCTGACGACCACGCTGAGCTACTTCTGTTAAAGTGGTTAGGCCAATATCAGGGTAACCTAAATCATTCGAAAGAACTGAACCTGAAATATAAATTCCGTCGAATCCTTTTTTTTCAATCATCATGCTGACGAGCGGAGAAAAAGATCCAGGAAACTGCAAAAGTTTCCCGGATTTTAATTTTTCACGAAAAAGTTTTCTTTTTTCTGCTGCCGTTATTTGCGGAAACAACATACTAGTATATCCTTAATCTAGGCGAAGCCTAGAATATTCCTTTTTGATCACGTTTATTGTTCACTAACTTATCAATTGGAATTTGAACATTCAGTTGTTGAACTTCAGCAGCTGTTAATTCTGGTAATCTTTCACATAAAGAAATAAAACGGTTACGTTCTTCTTTGGTGATGATATCTTGAGTTAGAATATCAAACTTTCTGATGTAATCAGCACGTTTGAATGGTTTAGCTCCTGCGGGGTGAGCATTAGCCACACCTAACTCATCAACAATTTTTTCACCGTTATTCATTGTGATTTCTACGCGGCCGCCAAAACGTTTTTTGTTCGGATCAGCATCGTGGTACATTTCAGTCCATTTTGGATCTTCAAGAGTTGAAATTTTATGCCACAAGCGAACTGTGTCTGGGCGATTAGCACGATCTGGGGCATATGAGTCAACATGGTGCCAAGTACCATCTTGTAGTGCAACTGCAAAAATGTACATGATAGAATGATCTAATGTTTCACGAGAAGCTTTTGGGTCCATTTTTTGTGGATCGTTTGCACCTGTACCGATAACGTAGTGAGTGTGGTGAGACGTGTGAATTACAACTGATTTGATATCATCAAAGTTTGTAATTTTTGAACGCATACGAGCTGCTAAATCGATCAATGCTTGTGATTGATACTCAGCTGAGTGCTCTTTTGTATATGTTTCTAAAATAGCACGTTTTTCTTCGCCAACTTCTGGAAGAGGAACAACGTATTTGCCATCTTTGCCATCTAGCATGTAAGCAATAACAGAATCTTCACCTTCGTAAATTGGCGATGGAGCACCTTCGCCGCGCATACAACGATCAACTGCTTCGATGGCTAATTTACCAGCATGTGCGGGAGCATAGGCTTTCCATGATGAGATTTCGCCTTTACGAGATTGACGAGTTGTAAAAGAAACGTGAACCGCTTGTTGAATAGATTGGTAAACTGTTTCAGTTGGTAAACCTAACAATGTTCCAAGACCACCAGCAGTCGCAGGCGCTAGATGAGCAATATGATCTTTTTTGTGCTTATGTAAACAAATTCCTTTAACTAAATTCACATGTAATTCGTAAGCAGACACAAGCCCTTTTAAGAGTTCCTTACCGTTTTTACCAGTTTGTTGAGCAGCCGCTAATATTGGTGGAATGTTATCACCAGGGTGAGAGTAATCAGCTGCTAAAAATGTATCGTGGTAATCTAATTCACGAACACCAGTACCGTTGGCCCAAGCCGCCCATTCACAAGAAAATTTTTGATCATTAGGCATTCCAAAAACAGTGGCACCACCTGCACGAGGGTGAGCTAAAGCCATTGCTCTTGCTGAAGCAACCGGGTGACGGTTAGCTGCTGCTATAGCAACAGAAGCATTGTCGATAATTCTATTGATGACCATATCAATGACATCTTCGCGGATAGGGGCATTATCAGTGCAGATTTCAGCCATTTTCCATGCTAATTGATCTTTGCGATCGATTTTTTCTTTAGACGGGTAAACGCGAACTTGATGTTGACGCATAAGTGTAATCTCCTTTTTAGAATTTATAAAACTTAAAAAATCTAAGTCAAAAACTCTAAAAAGTTACCCTAGAAGACTCCGACTGACAAATAAAATGCTCCGTCTGACTCGTAGCTTTGTTTGTCCAGCTTGCGGGCATATTCTAGATTAAGTGGTCCAACTGGTGTATTATAACGCAATCCAATACCTAAAGCGTCACGATACGGATCTACGAATTGTATATCGTCTACATAAACTATTCCGCCGTCATAAAAGATGGCACCCATAAGGTCGGCAGATTTTGTAAGAGGAAAACGTAATTCTGATTTAATCAGGTTATATTGTGAGTAATCTTTAAACTTATAATTCACAGGGATTTGGCGATTCGAGGCTGGAAAATATTCACCCGTATCAAAAGCACGCACCGTCGTACGTCCTCCTAAAATAAATCCTTTTTTATCAAAAGGCACGCCAAATTTTTTATCGCCAATATCTTTGACGTAACCGGCACGAACTGAGTTTGCCCAAGAAAAATTCCAGTCTTCGATAATCGGCGTATAGAGTGTTGTTTGTGCTGTTACACGATAAAAATCATCAACGTTATGGTTACCTAAATTTGACGAGGCATACTCAAGAGTTAGTCGTGAAAAATGTCCTTTTTGCGGATTTAAAATATTATCACGATAATCAAAATCTAGTGTAGGACCAGTGGTTGATATAACAAGATCTTCACGAGAATATTTAAATTTTTGCTCATCAGTTTCATCAATACCGCGATCAACGTAATTTGATACATTAAGAACTTCGTAAATTCCGGTGATATGAGATGAAAAATCTTGTTCAATAGACCATACCGCTTGGTTTGTTAAGGTCACTTTACGAATGCTTAGATCAGAAACATTGCGTGAACTAGTATAGTTTATCCGAAATCTTACGCGAGATTCAAATAGATAAGGCTCTAAAAAACCGAATGTTATTTTAGACTCAAGAAAGCGTATGTAGTCAGGGTTATATTTAATTTCGGCGCGAGCTGAAGCTCCGCGACCCCAACCGCCGATATTTCGATATGCGATACCTAAATAGCCTTGTAAAGTGTAGTTATTTTCATTTGTTAAACCCAGACCACTTGTAAATACACCAGGGTTTCTTTCGCTGACACGGACTACAACAGTGCGATCTTTGACCTGTGTATTAGCTTCGAGCGTGTAAATTTCAATCGTTGAAAAATGTCCAGTCCTTTGCAGTCGTGCAATTGATTCATCTATTTTAGCGGGTGTAAGTAAATCACCAGGCTTGAATTCTAATTCAGTTAAAATTAATTTTGTGTGTGTAAGACTGTTCCCTTCTACAAGAACTGTATTTACAGTAACTTGTGGACCTTCTGCAATTTCAATCTGCAAATTTGCTTCGAGCAAATTTTCCGAATAAGTAATTAAATTTTTATTTTGATTTAGTATTTTAGCTTCGATAAAGCCGTTATCAGAATAGAATAAGCGCAAACTAGTTAAGGACTTTTCAAGTTCTAGAAGATTTAACTTCTGTCCTGATTTCAAATTTAACATCTCTAATAGTTTGATATCATTAAAGGCTATATTACCTTTGAAATTGATTTTGTTGAGATTGGTTTGCAAACCTTCATCAAGAGTAATTTCAATAAAACTGTCAGAACTACGTCCTTGTGGTAACTCAATAGAAACTCGCGAGATTTTTGCCGATACAAAACCTTCATTTTGTAATTGTGTTTGTAAATTTTTAACAGCGATATCAAGATCATCTTTAATTAAAAGTTTATCCTGCAATTTAATTGAACCTAAAGAGTAAAGTTTTTTTATATAGTAATTTTCAGGTCGAGAGTAATTGCCAATAAAGCTAATCTTTTTAATATAGACTTGCGGACCTTCTTGAATATTTAAAACTTCGATTATTTTATTTTGCTTTTTCTTTTCGCTAAACGAGACTTCAACTTGTGCATAACCTTTCGAAAGATAAAAAGCTTTAAGCTTTTCGGCTAATTCTGCGCCAAAACTCATGTCATTTGTGCTGTATTCATTGAGTTTTAGAATGTCATCTTCAAGATAAGATGCCGAAAATGATTTTTGACCGTAAATTTCCACACCGTAGAGTGGGGTGGGTGTCAATTTATAGATTATGCGTACTCGACGTTCATCAGCAGAGAAAACTATTTGAGGTGTCTGAATACTTGTTAAGTAATAACCCAAACTATTTAATGATTCGCGAAGAGCTTGGTTAACTTTTTTAAGTGTTTCGTCAGATAAGACATCACCTTTACCATGCCAGTTAAAATAGCGTTCAACTTTATTTTTGTCATTGTACGGTAAACCTTCAACTATGATGTCAGAAACAATCGTTTTCGCGCCGAGATTGATTTCGACGATTAAATTACGTGCAATTGATCGAATCGTTTCATATTTGTAAGATACAACGGCCTTACGATATCCTCGATTACGATAATATGACTGAAGTTTTTCGAGAGCAATTTGTACTTTCGATTCAGTTGCTGCATCAATAGGATTTAAACCTGTCAATTCAATAGCGTCTTCGTAATCTAAATCATTGAGATTAATAAACTGTATGGTTTCTATTTTTTGACTCATTTGACCGACGAGATAAAGTTGATTATTTTTAGAAATAATTTTTAATGAGTCAAAGTTGAGTTCTTGATGAACCTTTTTTATAATTTGATCGAGTTCTTCTTCATTGAATTTAGTTTTATTGAGCTCTGGAATTTTTATTTTTAATGGTTCGATAACATCATTTGGCCAATCAGTAAAATTAAACGCAGGATAGGTTTTTTCAAATGAATTTGAAGCTAGAGTTGTTAAGGTTATCGAATTCATTAAAATCAAAAGAATTAAATGAACGAATGAAAACGTTTTGATCATTTAAACTCCTTTTTGTATTCAAGATCAAAACCATAGTTACCTTGCGCGTCTTCATTGCTTTGAATGATGTTATTTTCTTGTTCACTGGTCTGATTTTGATAATTTAAGTTGAGTGAAAAATCAGGATGAAATAACCACTGTAGTTTTACTTCATTGGATTGTTGATTTCCGCTGAGTGGACGCGCATATGAAGCATTAATTTTCTTTCCATATTTACGACTAACGACAACTTTAGGTACTGCAATATTTTTAGTAGAATCGATAGACGGAGCAATTTGTACATTCAGTCCTAATTTTTCTTGAATTTTTTTGTTAATTTTTGATTGGTTACTAATATTTGCTATAATTTCATACCCAGTTTGTTTTTGTTGCATGTCAGAAGATAAATTTTGATTTTGATTACTAGTCGTAAAACCAAGTGCTAAAAGCGAAAAAATGTCATTAGGGCTTAAAGGAGGTTGAGAAGTTGGTTTGATGTCAAGTGACTTTGAAGGCCCCTGAATCAGTAAATTGATATCATAATCACTTACGCGTGCATTTGTATTTAAGAATATTTCTGGATTAATTTCACTTGATTGAAGTTCTGGATTAGGGTTGAAAAGTACATAGCCAGTTTGAATATCGAAAGGTTTATCTTTGAAAATGAGTTTGCTGTTGTTTTTGAAATCAATACGCCCACTAATGATTGGGGATTCTGGCGATCCAGTGATTTTTAATTCTCCAAATGCACTCGCTTCGAGGATTTGATTTTTGATATAAATCCCTTTCGTAAATTTTGGATTAACATCTAATAGTAATGTTGGAGCCTGAGATTTTAATTGTTGTGGTGGTAAATAGCGGTTTGGCTGAACAATGTATTTTAAATTATCGTCAGCTTCGGTGAATTCTTTGGTAATAATTCCTTGGTCGATAAGATAATCTATTTTAAGGGTGTACGGTATCCATTGACCATAAACTTTTGCTTTAATAATACCATTTGTTTGCATTTGTGGTGGGAACTCTAAATCGATGCGTGAGCTTTCGGCTTGAATATTGACATCTATATTTTTTGATCCTGTAAAATTAATATAACCAGAACCTGTGATCGCAGATTGATTAAGCTCAGTTTGAATGTTTGAAATCAAGATTTTTGATTGAGAAAAATCAATCTTAGCTGAAAGTTCTTTTAACGGATAAGGGAACCCCTTAAGCTGCATAAGAGCATTCTTGATTTGTCCATCTCCGACTAAGTTTATCTTTTCAGATTTTAAATTAAAACCACAGTTTAAATCAACAGTTCCAGTCAAATTATCTAAAAAGGGAACTAAAAACTGCAGAGGTCGCAAAGAAAACTGACCTTTTAAGATTAACACGTGATGATCTTGATAAAGACTAATTTGTTGGTCGCTTCCCATTAGAGTTAATGGAGTCATTTGTGTTAAATGACCATTGAATTCAAGTGTTGATGGTTTTTGCAGTTTTAAAACCTGCGTATTTCTTTGTAAAATAAGATTATCTATTTTTATTGTGCCTACTATTTTTTGATGTGATTGTTCATTAGTTTTTAAATCGATTTCTCCACTTAAGGATGAAAAATACTCTTGTGTCGGCAAAGGCAACTGTATAAGCGGTAATAATATGAACGGATTAAAGTCACGAATTTGCGATTTTAAAATAAAAGGATTCTGATGGTCAAATGGGTATTGAAGAAAGACTTGCGCCTGTCTTCCAAAAATTTGTCCATTGAGGCTGAATAAATTTTTATTCAGCAGGAAATCAATTTGACTAATTGGTAGACTTTGAGAATCTAAAATTAAGTCTTTTGCGACTACAGTCATTTTGATTTGTGGATTACTCAGTCGACCTGTAACTTGACCATCAGCTTTGATTTGGCCAGAAGAGTTTGGGAACAAAGCACTGATATGATCAATATCATCGAGTTTCAAGTTGTGCGAAGTCATTTTAATTTTAAATTCAGGGTTTTGCGAGTTTTCAGTATCAATAAGACCACTTAAAATTATAAAACCATTTTGTTTTTGAATGACGAGATCATCTAATTGAATGCTTTTGCCATCGGCTGTGATTTGGGCATGTACTCTTTTAAAGTTTTCACTTTGGCTTTTATTATTTGCATGAAATGAGCCTCGATCAAGGTAACCATCGAGTTTGTATTTAAGTTGCCAAAAATCAAATGGGCCCGAAACTTCGACTTTGGCTTGACCTTGTCCACTTAAGAGCATGTCATCAGGCCATTGAAAGTGATTTCCTAAAATAGTCACTAGACTTTTACCGTAGAGCTTAGCAAATTCAATTTTTGTTGAAATTTGCGATTGAATAAAATCTAGAGCGACTTGTCCAGAAAATTCAGAACCATCAACATTACCATTTATGTTTTGAATTTGTAAAACACCTTTTTCATAAGAAAGATTTCCGGCAAAATCACCTAGAAAAAATCGATCAATTTCAAAATTTGAAACTTTTAAGTTTTTTGTATTGATAATACCACGACTCGAATTTCCTGATGTTTCAAGCTGTCCAGAAATAAGACCTTTCAGGCCTAAGTGAGCAATATCTTTGATGTGATCTAATTGTAAGCCTTGCGAGTTGAATTTTAAATTAAATCCTTTTGTAAAATCGACAGTTCCTTCTGATTGAAAACTAGATTCTTTAATCTGTGCATTTGCTGCATATTTAAAATCATCGACAGTAAACTGACCTTTAACATCAAGTAAAGCTTTATCAATCGAAACGATAGGTAGGCTCGACTTTATTTCTGGAGTCACTAAAACATTTTCAACAATTAGTTTGGCATTACATTGAGCATTAAAACCATCAATTTGACCTGAACATTCGCCCAACGCTTGTGCTGTTAAGTTTGCAGGAATGTCTTTTAAATCTAGAGATTCAAATAATTTTTGTAAGTTAAAATCGGTAACTTTAATTTTACTTTTAAAGGCAAATGGCTTTTTCTGCTGGATTTCGAATTGATTTAATTGAACTAAGCCAGAAGGGTGATTGAGTGTTATTTGATCAAAACTGATTTCATTGTTAAGTATTTTGGTTTGAATTAAAGCATTACCAAACTTCATGAAATCAAATTGAAAGTTTTCGGTTTCTATTTTGAATTGACCCTTATTGTGTTGATAGTCTTGGTTCGAGAGTTGACCTGTAAACTTAAGCTGACCCAATATTTGCGGTAAGCGCTTTGCAGTTTTTGAAAAATGAAAAAGAAGTGGCTTAACATCTTCAAAGATAATTAGACCGTTAGTTGTTAAATCAAACTGCGGCTCTTTTAAAAGCTTTTTGATGTTTTTAGCTGAGCCTTTAATTTGAATTTTAGATTTGTGAGAAATAATTTCAAATGCGGTTAATTGTATAGAATTAACAAAAAGACTGGCATTAAATTGTGATAAAAATTGTGACTTTTGTGTTTCTGTTTCAACATAAAGTTCACTTGTTGATAAATCAAAATCAAGTTTTTGACTGCGATTAGTTATAGTTACAGTTGAAGGCTTAAGTTTTAAATTCGATCTTAAGTTCTGACTGATGAGATCAATTTCTGGTTTGTTGAGTATAACTCTTTGAATGGGTAATTTGGGTAGTAAATCAAAAAACGGCTCTAGATTAATTTCAGGTATTTCAGAATTGTTCGAATTCATCCAGTAATCTTGATCAAGGGTTGCCTTGATGAAATCTGATTTGATGTATGAAATTTTAATTTGACCAATAATCAAACTAAATGGATCAATCTGTATTTTAATTTGAGGTATCAAAATTTTTTGTGACGGACTTTCTTTTATTGCAAGTTCAATGTTGTTTACTGACGCTTGTAGTTTTATGAGTGAAAAATCAAGTTGGCCAGCGCTGACCTGAATAATCGATTGAATTTGGTTTATTTTAGGAATTTGATCAGAGGCTAAATTTAGAAGCCAAGGTTTTAAACTGTGGATCCAAAGTAGGCCGATAAAAATCAAAGAAAACGCAGGAGCTAAAGTTAAAATCAATTTTGTTTTGATTTTCATGAGCGCTCCTTCAGTTCGCTTTTCCATTCCATGAGTAGAGCTTCAGCAGAACGATAAACTGGTTTAATCTGAAGTAAGCTTTCGAGCAATGATATACCTTTTTCGATTTGACCTAGACCATAATAAGCTTGTGCTCGCAAATAAGTAATAGCGAAAGTTGCATCAGCATCGTGATAGGGGCCATTTTCAATAGTTTCAAGTAATTGCAACAAATCTAAAAAGCGACGGCTTTCATGAAGTGCGTCGGCCATTAACCAAGACTTTGAACGGCTTTCAGGGGCAAAACTTAAAACTTCAAGGCATGTTTCATAAAGTTCTGCCTGAAAGCTCATGACTGCTAGATTGTAAAGCTGTTCAGGTTGTGAATTTTGTATCTCACGCGCGACCTGTAAGATTCCAGTTTGTGTTTTTGCAATAAAGCCTGGTCCTAAATCTGTAAAATCAACTGAGAATTTGGGTTTGTTAACATTTTTTTGCGATATGACTTTATCTAATATTTCGTCTGCTTTTTTTTCAAGATGTGCCTGTTTTAGTAAGCCAACTTCGAGATCTTGAGGGAAAAGTTTCATTAATTTCTGTAAAGTAGCCTCTTCTTGTTCAGTGAGTTCAGAATTACGATAATGATTTAACTGTTCAATTAATTTATTTTTTTCAACTAACCGAGCATTGTTGAAATTTTTCTGAATGTCGAGAGATTGTCTTAAAGCAGTTTGCGAAAAAGCACGCATTGAGTAACTTTTTAAAGCTGTCGAATTGTAGGGTTGATTTTCAAGGGCAGCTTCGCAGATGTCGATAATTTCATTTGTAAGAATTTTATTTTGCTTTTCTATAGCTTCGATGAAAAAACCGATTGGAAAAACATTCGTTTTAGAGCGTTGAACAGTTTTGATATACAGATTACGTAATAAATCCAATCGACCACATGTAATCAAAAAATGCGAAAGCCCTTCTATTTCTGAAGGGCTTAAAACTTCACTTTTTTCGTATTTAGCAACAAGCTCTCGGCAGACAAACTCAACTGAGGTGCCTTCTTGAAAAAGCCTATGAATTTCCATTTCAAGACTGTTTGTACCTGCCAAGAATTTATCCTAAAATCTATTTTTGGTTAACACGCTCAACGTATTCGCCAGTTGTTGTATCGATTCTTAAAAGATCTCCTTCATTAATATGAAGAGGGACGTTAACCACAAAACCAGTTTCTAATGTTGCTGGTTTTGTTGCGCCAGAAACACGGTCACCTTTAATGCCTGGCTCAGTGAAGGCAACTTTAAGATTAACAGCTTTTGGGACTTCAACGTTAACAGCTTTATCATTGTAAAGCGTGATAAAGACAGCCAAGTTTTCAGTTAAAAAATCTTTTGCGTCGCCAATTTCGTGTTCCATCATGCTGAGCTGTTCGTAATTTGATTGGTTCATGAAGTTGAAACCGTTGTCATCTTTGTAGAGATAAGTCATTTCAATATTTTCAACATTTGGAACTTCAAATTTTTCACCAGATTTAAAAGTTCTTTCTAAGTTTTGACCTGTTAATAAATTTCTCAGTTTTGTTCTCGAAAATTGATTTCCTTTACCAGGTTTAACGTGTTGAAAATCAACAATAACATAAGGTTGGCCTTCGACCATAATTTTTAAATTTTTTCTAAAATCAGCCGTTTCGTACATAGTTTACTCCAGTGTTTAATTTGAGTTTTTTACAAGAACAACAGTCTAGTCTAGGACTTAACTTTGAACAAGTTGCTCGCTTCGAAGATCTTTTATTCTGCGCAGCAGTAATTCAAGAGTCTTCTGTTTTTTTTCTAGAATGAGCATATGTTTAGCTCGCGAGCTTTTGACTTCGTTTTTTGGGCGTATTTTTTCAGCAGATTCAAACTGTGATAGTTTTAATAAACGCTGGTTAATCTCATTGTGTTGACCAAATTCAGACTTACATTCGTAGAGGAGCTTAAGTGCTTTTGCATAGTCTTGTCGCATCGTAAAGGCATCGATTAAAGATAAAATTCTTTCGAGTTTTGGAGAAACTGATTGAAAAGATGGCGATCGGTCTTGTAGTTTCACTTGTTCAACTTGAGATCTAAGTTCACTCTTTTCGGCTGTTTCGGATATTTTTTTAAGAGGAGCCACTTCAAACTGACTATCGGCATCGATATCTGTGTCGGCTGTTAACATTTCAAGCTTTGCAACAGCTCGTCGCGCTATGGGGTGTGTTGGGTTAAAGATAAGAACTTTTTTGAAATCCTCAAGAGCTTTTTTATGCGATTTAATTTTAACATATAAGTCCGCACGCAAGAGATAGGCTTGCCAGTTTTGCGGTGCTAATGTGATCGCTTTATTAAGTTGTTTCTCGGCTTCTTGAAAGTGTTCGCGGTGTTTTAAAACCTTAGATAGAATAATCATCGCACTGACAGAGTTTGGATGATATTTTAAGCCGCGCTCTAGAAGTTCATAAGCTTCGTCGTACATTTCTTCATTAACGTACAAGTCGGCTAGCTGAGGGAATACCAATGACTTTGGATTTTGCTGAATTTCGATTTGAAGCTTCTCAATACGCTTGAGCTGTTGTTGTTTCTGTAATGCTTTTTGAGCATGATCTGAACTCTCGGTCGAGTTTTGATCTAGGTTATTACTGTTTTTAGGCATTCCATCTTGTGTCATCTAAAATAATGATGGCATTTTATTGACTCAAAGAAAAGCCCCTTATTCAATAAAATGATGATCATTTTAGGAATTGACCCGGGTTCACGCTTTTTGGGTTTTGCAGCATTAAAAGTTAATCAGATTCGACCATTAATTATGAAGCCGATCGAGTATGGTGTTTTGAAGTTCGACTCGCAAGAGAATTTATCGCAGAGATTGCTTGAAATTGGTGAGGGGATTCGTGATCTTATGAAAACTTACAAACCAGATCATGTTTCACTTGAAAAAATATTTTTAGGTAAAAATGCGGATAGTGCCTTTAAAATGGGGCATGCTCGTGGTGTTGTTATTTATGAGGCGCTTAAAGCCGAAGTTGATGTTTATGAATATGCAACACGTGCTGTTAAAAAAGGAATCACTGGACAAGGTGCTGCTGAAAAAGAACATGTGCGTTTAGTACTACAGAATTTATTGAAACTTCCACCAATCAAGTCTCTTGATGCGTCAGATGCGTTGGCGATGGCTTGTTTTCATGCTACACAACTGAGTCTGATTAATTTAAAGAATAATCCCAGAAGTACGAAGAAAAAGGAATTAGGTTTATGATTGGTTATTTAGAAGGTGTTGTTTTTGATGTCACAACTGATCACTTGATCCTTAAAACAAATGGCGTTGGTTATGAAATTCTGACAACCAACCAGACCTTGGCAGATGCGCAAATGATAATGGGGCAAAATATTTCTCTTTGGATATACTCGCATATCAGAGAAGATGCTTTTTCTCTTTTTGGTTTTTTAACAAAACCAGAAAAAGATTTTTTCATGCAACTTTTAAAGGTCAACGGTGTTGGGCCCAAAATGGCTTTAACAATGATGTCGGGCGGCCCGCTTGCGCAGATTCAAAACTGGATCGAAGCTGGTGATGCCAAAGCGTTATCAAGCTTACCAAAAATTGGTAAAAAAACAGCTGAACAAATTATTCTGACTTTGCAAGGTAAGCTCGTGATTATTGAAACTAAAACAAAAGGACCACAAAAATCTGAAACACACAGGCAGATTGCATCAGCATTGGTAAATTTGGGCTTTAAATCACAGCTCGTCGATCAGTTTATAGAAACAATGCCAAAATCAGCGACTCTTGAAGAGGGAGTTAGACAAGGCCTACAAAAACTTTCGGGTCAATTATGACAAGAATTATAGAATCAACTCCATTTGAAAATGAAATTAAATGGGAAAACAAATTAAGACCCCATTCTTTTGCCGATTTTCCAGGACAAGTAGACGTTAAAGAAAAAATTAAAGTTTTCGTTCAGGCTGCTAAAAACAGACAAGAGCCACTTGATCATACTTTGTTGTTTGGTCCGCCCGGATTAGGTAAAACCACATTAGCCCAAATTATTGCGCATGAAATGAATGTTGAAATAAAAATTACTTCAGCGCCTGCAATTGATAAAAAAGGTGATTTGGCGGCAATACTTACAAGCTTAAAACCGTATTCGATTTTATTTATTGATGAAATTCATAGGTTGCATAGATCCATTGAGGAGTACCTATACACTGCGATGGAGGATTACTACATTGATATCGTCACTGGTGAAGGTCTTGGGGCGATGTCGATGAAATTTCAATTAGCTCCATTTACATTAATTGGTGCGACAACCCGTGCAGGATTATTGGATAATCCATTTCGCGATCGTTTTGGTATTCAAGAGCGTTTACAGTTTTATGATCAAAAAGCTTTACAAACCATTTTACTGAGATCAGCAACTTTGCTTGATTTGAAAATGAATTCTGAAGGTGCCTCTGAAATTGCACGTCGTGCTAGGGGGACGCCTCGTATTGCGAATCGTTTATTAAAACGCGTTCGCGATTACGCTCAAGTTAAGGGTAATGGATCGATTGATCAAGATTTAGCTGTTTATGCACTTGACCAGCTAGGTGTTGATCGCCATGGCTTAGATGATATGGATCGCCGTATTTTGAAATTAATGTCTGAAAAATATGATGGTGGGCCTGTTGGTATTGAAACTATGGCTGCAGCACTGAGTGAGGATCGCGAAACTCTTGAAGAAGTGTATGAACCATTCTTAATTCAAGAGGGATTTATTCAAAAAACACCGCGTGGACGCGTGCTGACTCAATATTCAAAACAGCTCGATATATTTAGTATTGAGGTTTAGGAAGTAAACATGTTTTTTCAAAAAACAATTCGTAAAACAGTTGAAGTTCGCGGAATCGGTATTCACTCAGGAGAACCGTGTGCTTTGCGATTTAAACCTGCTCCGGCCAATACAGGTGTTTATTTTATTCGAACGGATTTGCCTCAAAGGCCTTATTTAAAAGTTTCGGCTATGAATGTGCAGGCTGTAAGTTATCAAACCGTATTAGGCGGTGAACATTTTAAAGTCGCAACGATTGAACATTGTGTGTCTTCATTATCGGCGCTAAGGATTGATAATGTCTATATTGAACTTGATGGGCCAGAAATTCCAATTTGTGATGGTAGCTCACTTCATTTTTCGCAAGCTCTTTTGCAAGCAGAGTTAATCGAACTCGATGAGCCTCGAAAATATTGTTATATTACAGAGCCAATTAGCTACGTTGAGGGTGAAAAATACGCCTATGTTTTACCTTATCATGGATTGCGTGTAGCAGTCACAATTGATTTTCCACATCCTGTTATTGGTCAAGAGACATTGGATATGGAAATCACAGAACAGTCTTTTGCTCGTGAAATAGCGCCGGCTCGTACTTTTGGTTTTTTAAAAGATGTTGAACAGCTTAAAAATGCTGGTTTAGCAAAAGGTGGATCATTAGATAATTGCATAGTGCTTGATGATACAAAAGTCGTGAATCCAGAAGGTTTAAGGTTTAAAGATGAATTTGTTCGTCACAAAATGCTCGATGCTTTGGGTGATCTTGTCACTTTAGAAATGCCATTGATGGGACACTTGATTTTACATAAAGCTGGTCATGATATTATGAATAAACTAGTTAAAAAAATAGTATCACAACCCCAAAGTTATCGTTTTGTTGAGCTGGGCGCAGACGTCAGTACTGAAATAAAAAAATTCGCGCAGTGGAGCGTGTGATAAAATATTAACTTATCAGTTAATATTTTAAATTTTCGCTAATGCTAATCTTACAATTAATATTAATTTGCTCTATCCCTGCAAGAGTTTGAACGGATAGTTCTTCTTCATTTTTGTTAATGACCAAATTTTTAAGAGGTATTTCTGCTTGCTTAGTCGTAACAGATTTTAAAGCTAAAACGAGCGGTCCTACAGTAGGAACTTCATCTAAGCGAAACTCAGCACTATTAATTTTAGCAATCGTTAGACTCGCTCTTTTATAACTGCCTAGAATTGTTTTAAATTCGGCTGTAATTTTTGCAGTTTCAGTTTGGCTGATGCAAGAAATGTGCGTTAAGTAGCCTTCGGCAGATTGTGCTTTTATCGCCACAAGAATTATCGAAACAGACGAAATAAAGCCTAATAAATGTTTCATAAAAAGATCCTTTGGTTGTGTCAAACGCATGCAAAACAAATAGAAAAGTGTTGCGGTTTTGTCAACAGCGGCCGATTTATTTTGCATACAGACGTATCTTTGGCTTTAATATAAGTGTTAGAGGTTGTAATGGTTGTTAAAGTAATTGTTTTTGTGATCACTATTTTTTCAGCGCTTGTCAGTGCTCAAGAAAATCCAGTATTAGTGAAATCATCAAAGCTCAAAACATATGATGTTGAGTTTGAAGTGTTGCTCAATGATGAAGTGCTTGCTAGGCCTAAGTTGACCTTGATGCTAGATGATCAGGCGCATTACTCGCGCGAAGATCGTAGAATACAAGGGAAAAAAAATGAATCAAACATAGATGCTATTTTGTCTCAATTTATTGAAAGCCAAAAAAAACGCTATCGTTTAAACTTAAATCTGACTTTAGTGGCTAATAATGGAGAAAAAATCCTGACTTTAAAGCCAGAGATCGTGACAAGGTTGGGCGTTGTCAAACCTGATTATCAGTTTATGGTTAACGATCGGGATAAAGTTACAATCAAGGGGCTTGTTGTTCATAAAAACAAGACTACAGAAGTTAAGTCATTGCCCTTTTGAGTTGTCACTGGTAGTTTAAAAGCTCTAAATTTTAAGTCAAAATCATTATATTCTAAAAGGAGGACTTCATGATTATCGGAGTGCCGAAGGAAATAAAAATTAGTGAAAACCGTGTAGGTATGACTGAAGCGGGTGCCAAACAATTAACTAAAGAAGGTCACACAGTTATCGTTGAAAAAGATGCTGGCGTCGGCAGTGGCATTACAAACGAGCAATACGAAAAAGCTGGGGCAAAAATTATCGATTCTAAAAAAGAAGTTTATGCAAAAGCTGATATGATCATGAAAGTGAAAGAGCCACTTCCGGATGAATACGAATTGATGCGCGAAAATCAAATTTTATATACGTATTTACACTTAGCCGCTGAACCAAAATTAACAAAGGTTTTAGCTGAAAGAAAAGTTAAGTCAATTGCCTATGAAACAATACAATTGGATAACGGTTCATTACCATTATTAACACCAATGTCAGAAGTTGCTGGTCGTATGGCAACGCAAATTGGCGCTTTTTATTTGCAAAAAGATCATGGTGGTAAAGGTATTTTAATGGGCGGTGTTACTGGTGTTAAACCGGCAAAGGTCACGATTATTGGTGGTGGGGTTGTCGGAACTAACGCTGCAAAAATGGCTGTTGGTCTCGGAGCGCAAGTCACTATTCTAGATGTATCGACTTCACGATTAGAATATTTAGATGATATTTTCCAAGGTCGTTGCCAAACTTTGTTTTCAAATTCGAAAAATATTGAAGAATCTGTTGTTGAGTCAGATTTGGTTGTTGGTGGTGTTCTCATTACGGGTGCTAAAGCGCCAACTCTTGTTTCGAAAGATATGATTTCATCTATGAAAAAAGGATCTGTTGTTGTCGATGTTGCCGTTGATCAAGGCGGCTGTATAGAGACATGTCGTCCAACATCACATCAACAACCTACATACGAAGTTGATGGTGTTATTCACTATTGTGTACCTAATATGCCAGGCGTTGTTCCTCGTACATCAACATATGCATTAACGAACGTCACATTAAAATATGCTTCGATGATCGCTGCAATGGGTGTTGAAGATGCTGTTGCTAAAAATAAGCCTTTAATGAAAGGTCTGAATGTGTACGGTGGTTATGTTTGTTATGAACCGGTTGCTCGTGACTTGGGCATGGAGTACCGTCCTTATAAAATTTAATTGAATTAAATTTTAATTACAATATTTCCCCACTCTTCAGTTCTGAGGAGTGGGATTTTTTTTGCCTTGAGTTTACTTTGGACAATTTTATGGGGATGTCCGTATTTTTTGACAAGTGATTGCACGATCGCCATTTTAAGTTTTGGTAATTGTTTAATAAGTTCGTCGCTTGTACTTGTGCGACTGCCGTGATGTCCAAGAAGTAAAAAATTGACATTGTCGAGATTTAATTTTTTGATCCATACTTTTTCATTTTTTTGCGTCGAATCACCTGGAAATAAAAATGAACCATGTCGATAAACTATGGAGCTTTCGTTTTTAGACCAAGATTTTGTTTTCACTGGGTGATATTTCTCAATATCGTTAAATGGTTCGTTTGGGCATAGTTTGATTTTTTTTACAGTTTCAATTTGAGGATGTTTGGCATCTTGCCAACAAGCTGATTTAACATTCATGATGATTGGATTAATGAGGCTATAATGATCGAGATCAGGGTGTGACAAGTATAAATAATTGTTTTTATGTCCACATAATTTCCTGAGTTTATGCTTATTTGCTTTAAAAGCTTTAATCGAGCCACCAGCATCGAAATGCTCGCAGTGGGTATGTGTTACATGACTAACCCACTGACCTTGGCCGATGCTCCAAAAAATATATAAATTAAGTTCGACAGGTGATTGGACTTGTAAATGATGGAAAATAATTGTCCAAAATAACAAAGTAAGTTGTTTCATATTAGAGATTCTTTTGATCGAAGATCGGAAGTTATTTTAAGTTCCAAAATAAAATGTAGAGAACAAATTATTATCCAATTCAGTAAATTGATCTGAATATTCTGTGTAGTCGGTACTGCCGGGATTATTGATGTTTCTAAAAACTGTAGACCACGAATGAGTGCATCGCAAGCCAGATCAAAAATGAAACCTAAATTGTTAAAAAAGTAAGTTAAAAATGACAAGGGAAATAAAATAAATTCGATGGCTGAGGAAAATACAATTGAAATAATGATCGAATTTAAAGGAGGAAAGCCAAGTAGATGGAAGGTTGGTATAAGTGCTAAATAAATTGCGATTTGATTTTTAATTTTGCTTCGTGATTGGAGTGCATTTGAGCTAAAAATAGAAATTGTATGAATTAGCCAACTCATTTGAAATGACAATGAGCAGATCCAAGTTGATTCGACGGCAAGACAACTGAGGCCGGCTAGAATTAATATATGATTTAAGCTGAACTTTATTCGTAGATGTTCCTGTAAAAAAATAAAACAAAGAAAAGTAAAAGCTCTAACAATCGGTGGATTAAAATTACAGACTAAACAATAAAAGAAGAGGATGCAAAGCTGAATCAGTGATCGATAACTGTCATGAATATTGAGCTTATTTTCGATATTGATGATCGTTAACAAATTGTTGATCATGCGGTTCAATAGATTTAAATGGGATCCTGAGACAACTAACAGATGAATTAAGCCAGTCGCTATAAATAGAGTGTTTAAACTATAATTATTGAGTTGTTCACCACAAACAAGTGCATTTAAGATTTCTACATTTTTTAGCTTTTCCGTGGTTTCGGTAAGGCACATTGAGTGTAGCTTTTTTGCTACAGGCATTAGTTTTTCAGCAACCGAAAGCCGAACTGCACTCGACATCAGAGTTAAACAGATTAGAATAAAGATAATTTTCATGCATTATTAGCAAAATAGAAGCGCACCAATTTCAGAATTTACAAATTTCATTTAAGATTTTATGTGGAATTAAAAAAAATCATTATATTTCAATTACTTATGTGTGTTGCAATTATGAGCAATTCGCTGAAAACCTTGATGTTCAACGGGTCTAAAGTCTAGAAATATAAGTTAATAACATTTTCTGTGGATAACTGGACTAGGTCTTATTGAATTCATGTGCATATTTGAGTTTAATTAAGACAGGGGGTTCTATGAAAGTTTCACTTCTTTTCATTTCTGTTTCATTTTTGCTAATGGGTTGTCAAAGTATGCGCAATCAGAAGAACTCAACAAACTTTGTTGCTTCAAAATTAGCGCGTCAGGAAAATCAAGATGCGATGCGCTCAAATCCTATTTCTCGGCAATCGCTATATGAAGAATTAACTGGTCAAAAAGTGATTGCTAAAACAGTCCCTGCAAAGATCCTGCATTTTGCTCGTGAAGCTCGATATGACAAAAATTATGCATTAGCCTTAAAAAGGTATAACATTTTGATTAAAAAGTACCCGCGTTCAATGGAAGTACAGTCAGCCTATTTTGATAAATCAGCAATGTATGCAGAAATGGGTTTGAAAACTCAATCTCTGCACAATCTGAAGTTAGCTCAAAACTTCAAGTTTAACTCGCGTAAGCTTGTACAAAATAAGTATCCGCAAAAATACATCGGTCAAAAAACTCAATTTAAAAAAACACAGTCCAAAAACTCTGTAAGTAACAGCCAAAGGGTGACTCAGTAATGTTGAAAACAGTCCGCTCACTTCGCGTAGTGAGTATTGTTATATTGTGTTTTATTGGTCGGCAGATTCTAGCTCAAGAATCGTCAGATCAAGTTGCTCCATCAGAAGTGTCAACCGTAGTGGATGAGCAATCAACGTCTTTCGAAACAAATAAGCTTATTCGTCCTAAATACACAGACGAGTTAAATAAAGAGAGCAGCTCTTTTGTTGCTGATCCTGACTCGCTAGATCCACTACCTTTAAAAAAAGAAAGCCTAAAGGAAGATGAAGAACCTGTATTAGATGACATCAAGTCCATTTTAAAAACGAAGTCAGCATCGACAGTTCAGCCTAAAGTTAAAAATAATATTAAAAACAATGAGTCTCGAAATAAACTTGACACTAAGTCTCAAAAAAATCCTCAGAAAACTGTAAAGAAAAGTAAAAAAAACAAACAAAATAAACCGCTTGTTAAGGTTTCCCCGCCAAAACAAGATCATGAAAAACTGAGCCCGGTGCAATCCATTGTTGAGTCATTGGTTGATGATTCTCCGGATTATGTACGCGAACAAAAATTTCATAGTGTTTATAAGAAATATAATGAATCACCTACACCAAATGATGTCTGGGGCAAAGTTGTATCGAATGGGCAAAATGTAAATGTTTATACTGTTCAAAAAGGCGATACGTTGGCATCAATTAGTGATACTTTGTTTGGGGATAGTAAGTTTTGGCCCAAAATATGGGCTATAAATAACATTGGTATTACTAATCCGCACCAGATTTATCCAGGACAAAAAATTTATTTTCAAGACGGGACTTCTCAGTCAGCACCTGTTATGCAAGTTGGTGAGGCTTCTGATTTGGGTCAGATTGTGCTAAATCAGGGAAAATCAACTGAAGAAGGTGAAGACGAAACTGAGGTAGCTGGTCAGGGTTTAGGGAAATACGACCGCCAGTACACAGAATTTAACTCGAATAAGGAATTGCTTGATTCATCAAAGGGGCGCAAGTCTAAATATCAAAGACCACCGCCAAGCCTGCCTAAAACAGTTTCAACAGAGTATTTAAATCCGTCGGCGCCAACAATGACTGTATTGGATTTTCAAAAGCAAGTTATCGAGGATCCACCTGTTGTTAACCCGTATGTCTTATCTTCAAGTAAACTTAAAACTGATTTAAAAATAAAAGAATCTGATGTCGAGAAATTGCTTTGTCGTGACGATCATTATGTACCACCAATTTTAAATGTAGGTCAGGACACAACTTTAGAACCAAATGATTATATTATGCTTGTACGTGAAGATTATAAATTTTCTCGTTTGAAAGAAACTTATGCATATAAACGTAATGGAATGGTTCGGTTAAATGCTGATGGATCTTTACGTATACAAAAATGTATTGAGAACTCAACTTCAGACGTTATTTTTATTACAGAAAATTCATTAAGTGCACAAGTTATTGTTCCTCAAGAGACTTTTACCAAATACAAATCTGGAAATCACATATTAGATGGTTTTGCCGTTTACGGTCAGTCGATTTATTCAAGCCATCAATTCGCTTTACTAAATGCTGAGCAAGGTGAATTAAAAGATGGAGACATTTATAGCGTATACTCTGATGAAGCAGGGCAAAGCGTTGGTAAGATAAAAATTCTTCAAAAAACGGGTACATTAGCAATTGGCTATATTCTTGATGCTCATAATGTTATTCAAGATGGTGATAAAATAGTCCCTTAAATCATTCGGGTCCATTTCTTGATAGAGAGTTTGTTATGAAACACGCTCTCTATTTTAAAGCTTTACAAAGAAAATTGAAATACCGAAATCCGGACGCAATACTACATGCCGATCAAATGCAAAGTTTTGTATTTACCCAGTTTGAGTTAGATGATGCAAATGTTTATATTAAGCATCTTGAGTCGCTCAATGTTCAATACACATATCCTGAGCATGTTAATTATCCACAACAATTTTATAAAATGATTGAACCTCCTTTGTTTATTGAATATATCGGCCAACCATGTTGGTTAAATTTCCAAACGTTGTCAGTTGTTGGTGCTCGAAAAATTGATAAATTAACAATTCAATGGATGGATATGCACTTAAAAGAATTTCTGCAGATAAAAGGTGATGTGGCTATTGTCAGTGGTGGAGCCGAAGGTGTTGATATCTTGTCTCATGTTATCAGTCTTAAGATAAATAGACCAACATTGGTTGTTCTTCCATGTGGATTGCATGAAATATATCCTCAGCGCTTAAAGTTATTAAAGGATCAAATCATTCAGTCGGGTGGTTGCTTGCTGACTGAATTTGAATTGAACCAAACAGTCAGGAAAAATTACTTTTATTTCCGTAATAGAATCATAGCAGGCTTTTCTGCGCTAACATTAGTTGTCCAAGCTGAGAGAAAGAGTGGTTCTTTTTTAACAGTTCATCATGCGCTACAAAACGGTAAGACTGTTTTAACTGTTCCATCTCATCCGATGATGAGCTCCTTTTCTGGAAATCAATATCTTATGAAAGAAGGAGCGTTTTTTGTAAGTGCAAGTCAGGACCTGCTCGATTTTTGGGAGGCTGAATCTTGGTCTGGTCCTGTTTAGACGCACATGATGATCTATATCTAGTTGCGAAAACACAAAGTGGCCACTAGGTCTAGTTAGGCCACATCCTTTGGTCAAAATTTTGTAGAAAAGTGAAATTTTCTAAAAAATTGTTTTGAAAATTTTTAAATAATGCATCTAAAATAAGAATAAGGGAGGGGCGATGTGGTCAAGGATGACCCTGGTAGTAAGGATGCTACTGCATCGTCTCATTTTTTTCGAATCACTTCTGTTATTATAAATCAAAGACAAAATTATCAAAATTTCTAAAATCTAATTTGTTGATATTTGAATTTTAGTTTTAGTTTATTTTTTTCTTTAATTGAGCTGTGGCGAGTATCACAAAGATTAAATTTGCAATCCAAGCTCCGACTGAAGCGGGTAATTTGCCACTGCGAGATAGACCTTCGCAGCTTATATAAACAATCCAGTAGAGGACGATAAACCCTACAGCAACAACAAAGCCCGATGATTTACCAGAGCGACGATTTGTTTGAATGCCAAAACCTACACCGATGAGGCCAAACACGAAACATGCTGTTGCAAGCGCGAATCTTTTGTGAAGTTCAAGGGTGTAATTGAGTTTGTCTTGAGGTTCAGTCTCAGGAGAATCGATTCTGCTCTTAAGTTCATTATAATTCAATGAAGGTGCGGATTTCTTACGTTCTTCGAACTTTACAGGATCGTTGAGTGTAACATCGTATGTAGTGAAGTTGACGACTGTGTGGGATTGACCACGACGGTGAATTTGGCCTTCAAACAAGCGTAAGAGCACACTGTGGCCAGGGTTTTCGCTATCAGGTACGATTTGTCCACGTGGAGCAATGATAGTTAATGGTGCGTTCTCATTTTTATCATCGTAAATAAAAAGATCTTCGAGTGTTCCTTTGTCTGAATTGACTTTGTTAGCATATACGACCATATCGAAAAAATCTTTTGAAAAAGTGCCCTCTTTTATGCTGGCAGCAGCCTTTGTGTTTCCCAAAAATGAAATCAGAAGTTCAAATTGGCGATTACCCCATGGAGCTATGTATAGAGCTGTTTGGGCAGAAAAAATCGAGATCAATATAGAAAGAACGATGGCCGGCATGAGTATGCTTTGCCCAGAATATCCAGTACCCTTTAAAGCTATGATTTCAGAATCATGAGAAAGGCGATTGTAAGTCATTAAAACTGAAAAAAGTAAACTCATTGGTAAGATCATCGGTAAAAACGAAATACTCATGTAACCCATAATATCGAGAATAAAACTAAATTTGATGCCGTGTCCTAAGACGAATTCCGTTAGCCTTAAGGCTTGAAACATTAAAAGAATAGAAATGAAAATAATTACGCCCAAGGCAAATGGAGGGATCATTTCGAACAAAAGATAAAAAAAGACGCGTTTCGATTTCCACATAGGACCACTTTAAATAATTTCTTTGCGTACGTCATTGATCAGATTCTAGAATAGACTTATGGATAGAGTTTTAATTGTGAGCGATGAGGTTGTCTTTAGTTCTCACATTGAAAAAACATTAAGTGAAATTGGTTTAGAAGTTAAAATTCTTAACCATGAGGCTGGATTACTTGAGATGCTGACAAATTTTCGACCAGAGGTGCTAATCGCCAAAGGTGATTCGGTAAAAATCTCATCGCTTCGTGTTGGACACTTATTAAGAGATCGCTTTAAGTATCCTGGTAAAGTTATTATTATTTTAAATAAAGATCAGAAAATCAATCCAGATGATCTTAATCGTGTAAAAATGGATGCTTTGTTGTTCGAACCCGTCGGTGCGATTAAGCTTGTCTCGCATGTTCTGAATCTCATCAATGAGCAAAAAGAAGCATTGCGATCGAAACTCATTAAGCTTGTTGAAAACGACGCTACATTTCGTGCTAAAGAAGAAAAAATTCTAGTCAGTTCGGGGCAAAGTATAGCGCAAGAGTTAATTCATGTTACTGGTCAAGTTGGATCAAACCCCAAAAGTATAGCAAATACTCGAGATCATGTTTCAAATGAAGAAATGCTCAAAATTCGTGATCATTTAGTGCATGAAATTGATTCAACTGAGGCTAGTTTGCAGTCAAAGATAGATGTTTACAATCAAGAGATCAGTCGAATTGATGCGGGCTTGAAAAACGGCCTCAACCGCAAGCAAACTAAAGCTGTTCAAATTTCTTTACGCAAGGAGCATTTAGTTGATCCTGGTCAAGAAAAATTAGACAGTCTTGATGAAGAAAGAAAACGATTTGCTTTGGCACTTGTTAAAAAGAAATAGCCAAAAAGGAGTTATGCAATGGGACAAAATACATCAGCGGTTACTGACCAAACATTTCAAACAGAAGTTTTAAACTCAACAACGCCAGTGTTAGTTGATTTTTGGGCTGAATGGTGTGGTCCATGTCGCGCATTAGCGCCAAAACTAGAAGAAATTGCACAAGAAATGTCAGGTAAAGTCAAAGTTGTTAAAATGAACGTTGATGAAAATCCTGCTACACCTGGTAAGTTTGGTATACGCGGTATTCCGGCGATGCTTTTATTTAAAGGTGGAAAACAAGTCGGTGAACTTGTTGGAAATCACCCCAAAGAAAACATTACTCAATTTTTAGTTGATCACGCTTAAGATTAGCTACGAGTTATTTAACCAATTCATGAGCTCAGTAAAGCATGAATCGACTCCTTTGTAGATTCGACTTTCTGGGCTCATTGAATTTAAGGCACCAATTAAGTTTTCTCGCATGTTTGTGTCTGATTTAATCTTGTTTCCATCGATAAAACTAATGCCGATTCCAAAAAAACTAGAATCAATTTCTGGCAAACCATAAACAACCTGTCTTTCGACTCTGAGATAAAATGGTATAGTGAGTTGTGAGTTAAAGCTGCGGCCTTTCCACATGTTTTGATCAATGCCAGTAGGAGCTATAGGGTGATGATTCAACCTTGTATCAGTGACAAAAGACCATACAAATCTAACAAACGGACCTTTGTTAATCATGGCTTCAATCATATTTGTTGAAACTTTACCGATTTTGTCAAAATGCGGAATGGGTGAGTGAACTTGTAAAAATGATTTTCCTATTTTATCTTCGCAAGCCCAGTGACTACCGCTACAAAGGTGAATCATCGATAGATCATCTGTCATGTCGGATCTGCGGGAACACAGAGCATAATCTTCTTCAAATTGTAGAGCTAGAGCGTCGAGTATGTGAGCGGGTTTGGGATCAGTATTTTCATTTTTTAAATTTTTAAATTCAACAAGTTGGTATGAAGAATTTAAAGTTAATCGGTCGCCAGTCAGTTGACTTGTGAAAATCATATTTTGTGAATTAAACATAAAAAGGCTCGGATATTCTTTTACTAAATTTTCAATTATAAATTGAGCTAAAATATGCGTTTGCTGAGATGTTAAGTTTGCAGTTGCAAAATATTTGCTGAGGCGTTCTTTTCTGCAAGCTACTTTGTTTTTACGAAATTCACCGAAGTGAGGTGTTATTTGAAAAATTTTTTGGTCATAGTCTGAATTACCGAAATCATAGCCCAATGGCTTTAAACCAGGCGCTACTTCATATAGAGGACGTTCTATCGGGAAATAAAAGGGAGATTTTAAAGCTTGTTGCATAGAACAACAAGCTTAAGATTAAAAACGACTAAGTGTAAAGAATTTCGTTCAGTTTGCCTTCATCATCGAGGGCTTTAATATCAGTGTATCCACCAATGAGTTTATCATTGATCAAGATAATAGGTACAGTGGCCCATCCTGTTTTAGACTTCCATGCGGCTAATTCATCAGGTTTGTCTGTTAGATCGATAATTTCAAACTTGATATCGCGTGCTTCAAAAAAAGTTTTTGCGCGATCGCAATAAGGACATGGATTTTTCTTAACCATTACTACTTTAGCTTGTGTTTTAGTATTTGTCATAATTTGAGTATAGAGCTATTTAGTCGCTTTTGTCATTAGAAGCCTATGCTTATTCGATTAATTTGATGAGATGATCTTTAAATTCTATCGGCTTTTTATGAATTTTAACCTGATGAAAGATTTCTGAGGCTTTTTCTGAAACAAAGCGCAATTGATTCAACCATTGCTTGGTACGAGCAGTCGCAAAATGATCGTTAACATAAAGTGTGCACGATTCAAAAAAAGGCAAAATGAGATTTAAAGCCTGATTTGAATCGTGTATTTTCAAATCTGTACTCAGTAGGCTTTGTTTGATGTGTTTAAAAATATACGGATTTCTCATAGCTCCGCGACCTATCATAAAATCATGACATTCAGTTTGTTTTTGACAGTTTTCAAAATCTCGAATATTCCAAATTTCACCATTGGCCACAATTTTAATTTTAGAAACTTCGCGCATACGAGGGATCCATTCCCAATAGGCCGGTGGTTTATAGCCATCAGATTTAGTGCGGCAGTGAACGGTGATCCAGTTAGCACCAGCTTCAGTGACGGCTTGAATGTTATCAAGGCATTGTGAGGGATCATCAAAACCTAGTCTAATTTTGGCAGTCACAGGTGTTATTGAAGGTACGGCTTTGCGAGCTGCGCTGACAATAGCGTAAAGGCGATCACAGGATTTTAGTAGCGAAGCACCACCGTCGTGCCGATTAACAGTTTTTGCGGGGCATCCAAAATTAAGATCAATTCCGGCAGCGCCGAGTTCGTGCGCTCGCAATGCGTTTTCAGCAATGGGTAAAGCTTGTCCACCTAAGAGTTGAATAAAGACAGGCGTACCAGATCTAGTTTTTGAACCCATTTTTAGTTCAGGACAATTTTTGTAAAACACAGAGTAAGGATGAAGTTTATCAGTCACTCGTAAAAACTCAGTAACACATTGGTCGATACCACCTAGTTGCGTCAGTAAATCGCGCATCGCCCAATCGGTGACACCCTCCATCGGAGCTAAATAGAGTTTTACTTCGTGCCTATTTTGCATAGGTGTCTAAATTCTTTTTCGTTAACTGGCTGTATTGATAAACGTTGTCCTTTTTTGATAACAAGCATGTCTTTACAGACAGGATCATTTTTGAGATCTTCGAGAGATATAAATTTTTTAAAATGATTTACATATTTTAATTGAACACAATACCACATAGGTTTGTCTTTAGTTGCACGTGGCTCAAAGTATTCAGATTTTTTATCAAACTGTAATTGATCTGGTTCTGCTTTTTGAGACACTTCAGCGATACCAGCTAGACCTGAAGGCTCAGCATTCGAGTGGTAAAATAAAACCTGGTCGCCAACAGACATATCATTCATCATGAAGTTACGTGCTTGATAATTACGTACTCCCTCCCACCAAGTAGTTTTATCTTTTTTAAGATGATCGATCGAGAAGACGTCGGGTTCTGATTTCATGAGCCAGTATTTCATATGGATTTATTAGCATAATTTTGCGTAAAGACACAAATTAAAAGAACAGGTGTATAAAGGATTGCTGTTTTATGGATCATTCATTAGTTTAGAACTTGTGATAGGAATTTTAAATCATGAAATTTAACAAAAATGATAAAGTTTATTGGCTTTGGATGGGAAAAAAAATTCAAGGTCATGTGGTCGATGTTTTTATCGAACCTATTACGAAGGATATTAAAGGTAAAAAAATCAAACGCAACGGTTCGAAAGATAATCCTGCATATTACGTTCAGTCAGAGGCAGGAAATTTCGCTTTAAAACTTGCAACAGAATTGTTTAAGGCAGATCAAGAGCTGGATTCAAAAAAGAAAAAATTAACTCCTAAAATGTTTGGATAAGTTATTAAACAGAGTTTAAAATTGTCTAACAAATAACGTCACTGAGTTAAATTAAAGCCTTGTTTTGCAATATGTTAGATTAGATAAGGTCGTAAAAATGCAATCACTACTCATTAATGTACAAAGTTAAAATCACGACCCTTATTTATATTTATAGTTTGATGTTTTCGTCAGTTGCAATGTCTCAAATTGAGAAGTGTTTTGACTTATTTAAAAATCAAAAATCAGTTCATTATGATTGGCAAAAGTTAGGATTTCAGTCTGACCGATTAAGAGAGGGGCATTTGGTAGGGGCGAGCTTCTTGGCACCAAACGAAAAACATATCGGTTTGAATACGGCGCTTTTTACAAGGATGCCAAATCGCGGAATGTATATCTCCGTTGGGACAGAAAGAGGTTTATTGTCTATGTCTCTTGTGCCGAAAAATGAAATGATACTTGTTCAAGTTGATCGCGATCCGCAAGTTGTATTGTTTAATCTTATCAATAAAGCATTGCTTGAAATGTCGCGTAATCGTAAGGACTATTTATTTTTGCGATTGAATGCTCAATTTAAAGATATTGTAACATATTTAAAAAATCATGAACATGATCTTTCGAGCGAAAGTTTGAATGTGATTCTAAATCAAAAAAACTGGAGTTGGTGGGCTCAGCAGGTTCAAAGCAATAAGGCATGGAGCGAATTTCACGATCAAACAGGTTCTAATCCATTGGTGTCGTTCGGACGTTCTCACTATTTATATCACGATGATGCTTTTGCTGTTGTTTCAGCTTTAGCAAAAGCCAATAGAATTGTTGTTTTGCATGCTGACTTGGCGAGTTTTGAATTTGAAACGCAACTTCGCCAAGTTGCTCAACATGAAAAAAGTAAAATAGCAGTAGTCGATTTAAGCAATAGTTGGCAGCAAGGGTATGTGGGGCATCAAAATACTGTCGATCTGCTAAGTCGAATTCAAGATTTGTATCAGTTGGGTTCTCAAGTTGTATTAACTTATCAAGATCGTGATTCTGAGGTCAATAATTTAACAACACTGTTTAAGTACATGTCTATAGGTCTTGATTCGCGTTCTGACTTAAAGCAAATTTCTTTTGTTTTTTCGGAACTCATGCGTAAAGAAAATCGACGCAGTCAGAATTCATATAATCCTCGATATAATCGTTTTGATCGAGATTAGCTCTTGCAAGTTCAAATCTCAATTGATTGACACTTAAGAATCAAGTGCTAATCTTTTTAAATATGAAAAAAAACAATGGTTATTCTCTCGTAACAGGTGCGTCATCAGGCATTGGTCAAGAAATTGCATTGCTCCTTGCAAAACAAAAAAAGAATCTCGTTTTAATCGCTCGTCGAAAAACTCAGCTTAAAAAAGTTCAAATGGACTGTATAAAATTGGGTTCACCTAATGTTGAAGTCATAACGTGTGATTTGTCAAAGTCAGCAGACATTGCAAAAACCATTGAACTTTTGAAAAAAAAGAAAATCACCATTCAAAATTTAATTAACAATGCTGGTTTAGCTAAAGGCACAGAGCTTGTGCAAAATGCTAAAACCTCTGATTGGAATCAAATGATTGAAACCAACGTTAAAGGTTTGTTGTGGCTCAGTCGTGAGTTGCTTTCAGATATCATCAGCACACAAGGTCATATTGTGAATTTAGGCTCAGTCGCTGGACGATTAGTTTACGAGGGCGGAGCTGTTTACTGCGCGACTAAATTTGCGGTTCGCGCGATCACAGAGGGTTTTCGCATGGATCTGAAAGGTACTGGCGTTCGTGTGACTAACATTGAGCCAGGCATGGTGAACACTGAGTTCAGCTTGGTTCGCCTAGGAAATCAGCAAAAAGCCGATGCAGTTTACGCTGATATGCTGCCACTGAGTCCCAAGGATGTGGCAAATTCGATTTTGTGGTGCTTAAATCAACCTGCACATGTTAATATTCAAGAGCTTGTCATTTATCCGACCGATCAGGCCAGTGTGGGTCAAGTCGTGCGCGGCGAAAAAAGCATTAAAAATTTAAAAACGATGTTAAAAAAGTCATTTTAATTAAACCAGCTATTTAAGAAGTGGTTTTAGATTGGAGTTTCAGATGTCTCAAAATAACGAAATAAAATCTCAAGAGTACAGAATTGAAAAAGATACGATGGGTGATGTTAAAGTTCCGGCACATGCTTTGTGGGGAGCTCAAACACAGCGTTCAACAGAAAATTTTAAAATAGGTGGAGATCGTTTTCCTCGTGAAATGATTCGTGCATTAGGAGTACTTAAAAAATGTGCTGCTAAAACAAATACAGAGCTTGGTTTGCTTGATGCAAAAAAGGCTGAATTTATTTTAAAGGCCGCTGATGAAGTTATTGCGGGTACACTTGATCAACACTTTCCATTAGTTGTGTGGCAAACAGGTTCTGGTACACAAACTAATATGAATGCGAACGAGGTTATTGCAAACCGTGCGATGACGATGCAATCAATTGTTTTACCAAGTAAAGAAATTCACCCAAATGATGATGTCAATAAAGGTCAAAGCTCGAATGATACTTTTCCGACAGCTATGCATATTGCTGTAGCCGAGCGTATTCATAATCGCCTTTTACCAATGCTTGAAAAAATTCAAAAAGCTTTAGAAGCTAAGTCTGTTGAATTTAAAGATATTGTTAAAATTGGTCGAACTCACTTAATGGATGCGACACCGCTGACATTAGGACAAGAATTTTCTGGTTATGCAACTCAAATGAAAAACTCAATTCAACGTGTGAAAAACACACTCCCACACTTGCATGAATTAGCACTTGGTGGAACTGCTGTTGGTACAGGTTTAAACACACATGTTGATTTTCCAGTTAAAGCGGCTGCTGCAATTGCTGCTGAGACTAAAATTCCTTTCGTATCGGCTCCGAATAAATTTGAAGCTTTAGCGTCGCATGATGCTTTGGTTGAAGTGCACGGTGCTTTAAAAACTGTAGCTGTATCACTTATGAAAATTGCAAATGATATTCGTTTGTTGGGTTCAGGTCCACGTTGTGGATTTGCTGAATTAAATTTACCTGAGAACGAGCCAGGATCTTCGATTATGCCTGGTAAAGTTAATCCAACTCAATCAGAGGCCATGACAATGGTTTGTGCTCAGGTTTTGGGTAACGATGTTGCCGTTAACGTGGGTGGTGCGACTGGACATTTTGAGTTAAATGTTTTTAAGCCAGTAATTGTTTTTAATTGTTTAAATTCAATTCGACTAATTTCTGATGCTTGTGAAAGTTTTGTCGATCACTGTGTTGTGGGTATTACGGCTAACACTCAACAAATTAAAAAACATCTTGATAATTCACTCATGTTAGTCACAGCATTAAATCCGCATATTGGTTATGACAATGCAGCTAAAATTGCAAAAACGGCTCATAAAAACGGTACTACTTTAAAAGAAGAGGCCGTTAAATTAGGATTATTGACAGCTGAAAAGTTTGATCAAGTTGTTAGACCAGAAACAATGATCTCGCCATTGGGTAAATAGTGAATTGATGACAAACATGCATAAGCTTAATCCAATATTACAAAAAGCAGACTGGTTAGCTTCGGGCGATATTCGCCCGTATGTGTTTGTACGTCCAGAAAATCAAATTGCTCATCCGGGGACGAGACATCATTTGGATTGGTTTATACATGAGCCAATATATAAAAATCCTCTTAACATAGATGAAATGGAATTTGCAAACGCGGTTTTGAAAATTGAATGGAAAGCATTTGGTCATCAAGATTTAGCCATACCAAAATGGGTTTTTTATGATTGTGCTGCAATGCCGGGGTTTATTGCCGGATTTGCTGGACGAACAAAAAAAATGCCTAAGGCCATTTTAGAAGAGCTTGAGTATTCTGAAGAAAATGAATGGTGCCCATTATCGTTATTTATAATTATTCCAACAATGCATAAAGGTGAGTGGGTTGCTTACGACTTATGTGCGGTGAATTCCTTTTTACCTAAAGAACAGCAGTTTTATGGATTAGGATTTTTATCTAAAGCTTTTGCATTGTGGTACGCCAATGTCGAGCAATGCTCAGGGATGACTCAATGGGGAAGTCCGTCACTAAAGTTACATTCACACTATGGGCATTTAGAATTGGTTGGATCTTATGCTCCATTGCACACGCATGCTAAGACAATGACATATCGTTGTGAAGTGAACACTGATTGTTGGGAAAAGTTTTTCACTAGGCAAGAAGACTTATCTTTTGTTGAAAAATATGGTCCATCAGGATTTGTTGTTGATCCTAAAAGCGAAGCTTCAATGATTGCTATGCAAAAAAGAATTCAAAACAATGAAGGTCCTTTTTATTTAAATGCTTTAGAAATTGCATCTAAGGGACTTTGTGATCCATTAAATATTTACCATTTAAAACAAGAACGTTAAAAAGAAAGACATATATGACACAATTATCATTACCACCAGTTGCTAAATCATTTTATACCTTTTGCAAAAAATGCGATGCTGATCGTTATCATCTTGTTTTAACTCATACGTCATCAACTTCGGCTAAAATCGAATGTGAAGTTTGTAAATCAAGAAAAACATACTCATTACCTAAAGCTGGTTCATCATCGTCCTCATCAGCACGCAAATCTGCAACCGGTTCTGGTAGCACAAAAGCTGCAGGTTCAGCGCGTTCACACACTGGCCAATATACGTTAATGATGGACAATCAGAGTGATAAACCATCGACTCAGTATTCAATCAAAGCTAAGTTTTCTGAAAATCAAAAAATCAGCCATCCTAAATTTGGAATTGGTTTTGTGATTAAAACATTTTCTGATAAAGTTGAAGTTGTTTTTCAAGACGAAGTCAAAACTTTGATGCACAATCGTTCGTAATCAATGTCAAATCAGTGGATTCAAGGACTTAATCCGGAACAAGCTTTGGCCGTAAATCATAATTATGGTCCGCTTCTTATTTTAGCTGGTGCTGGCTCTGGTAAAACCACTGTACTTGTGTCAAGAACAGGTCGCTTGATTGATGAAAAAATCGCTTCTGCTGATAAGATCTGTGTTCTGACTTTTACGAATAAAGCCGCTAAAGAACTCAAGCATCGTGTTCAAATTAAAGTGGGCGCTAAATCTAAAGGATTGTGGGCTGGGACATTTCACTCTTTTGGTTTACAGTTGCTTCGCAAAAATCACAAACTATGTGGTTTACCAACTCAGTTTGGTATTATCGATCAATCAGATTCGCAAGCAATATTAAAAGAGCTTTCTAAAAATATTCGAAATACAACTAAAGATAAATTTGATTTCTCAAAGTTACTTGAACTTGTGAATTTATTAAGAGCAGGTCGTAAATTACCAGTTGATCAACTGCAAGAGTATCATGAAATGGCTGAAGTTTTAGCCCCACAATACGAACGTGAATTGCTCAAATTTGGTGTAGTCGATTTTGAAGGATTGTTATTAGAGCCGCTTAGATTATTTGAAAAACATCCAGAAGTGTTGAGACAAACTCAAGATCGATATCAGCAAATCATGGTGGACGAGTTTCAAGATACAAACATTGATCAGCTAAAACTCATTAAAGCTATTTCAGAAAGCCATCAAAACTTAACCGTTGTTGGTGATGATGATCAGTCCATTTATGGTTGGCGTGGCGCTGAAATTCAAAATATTCTTAATTTCCCAAAAGATAATGAGAACTGTACCGTGATTAAGCTAGAACGTAATTATCGATCGAGTTCTTCGATTTTGGATTTAGGTAATGCTGTTATTGCTAAAAACTCAAAACGTCATGGCAAAGTTCTGCGTTCTGAAAAAATAAAAAAAACAACACATATCAAGCCAGAAGTTTTTGTTTTAGAAAACGAAGAAGAAGAAGCTGATTTTGTTTGTCGAGAAATACAAGCGTTAAAAAATCATGGATCACAATTTAAAGACATTGCGATTTTATATCGATCGAATACACAAGGTGCTTTTATTGAGACTAGTCTACGTAAAAGCCAGGTGCCTTACACCATTACAGGTGGAACATCTATTTTTGATCGTAAAGAGGCCAAAGATTGGTTGGCGTATATTAAGCAATCACTAAATGATGATGAAGTTTCTTTTCGAAGAATTATTAATTTACCGCCGCGTGGAATTGGTGAAACAACGCTAGATAAGCTCATCGCCTATTCTGAAGAGCATCATATTAATTTACCAGCTGCTGCTCGTGATTGGAAAAAAACAGCAATCCCTGAAGATAAAGGTGAAGTGCTCGATAAATTTATGCAATGGCTGTGGACATTTCCGCAAAGGCTACTGGATGATACTTCGATTGGCGAAACTGTAAGTAAGCGTTTTGAATTTTTAGTTCGTGAAATTGGTTATCGTGATTTATTACTGCAAAATTCTGAAGGATTGGCGTTTGAAAAAAAATGGCAAGTCATTGAAATCGTTGGACGTATTTTAGAAAGCTATATCAATAGACGAGAGCCAACAATAGCAACGCTTAAAGATTTTATTGATAGTATGCAACTGCGTGATGATGTTGGTGATGAAGATGATAAAAATGCTGTACAGTTGATGACATTTCATGCCTCTAAAGGTTTAGAGTTTCCGAATGTTATTTTAGTTGGTGTTGAAGAGGATCTCTTACCCCATAAGCGTTTGGGCTCTGATATCGATGAAGAGCGTCGTTTGTTTTATGTCGGTATTACACGAGCTCAAGAAAAATTAGTTTTAAGTTATGGCAAACAACGTAAAAAACAGGGGATTGTCCGACCTGTATCACCATCGCGTTTTTTGCTTGAAATTGATCCAAATCTTTATACATTGCACGAAGCTGGCAATCGCCCTGTGACTGCAGATGAACGCGAAGATCTTGTTAAAAACTTTTTAGCTAAGTTTAGTCAGCCTGAAACCGGTAAATCCAAAACACGACTTTAGTTCGAATAATGATTAAAGGTTTATACAACTGTAGACATTAATTGTTACATGTCTCAATTTGAGATGTTTTAGTCTTCTTTGATAATTCTGTCTGATTGCTTTATTGAGCATGGTTTTTGAAGTTACTGTTATAGAACTTGCTTCAAAATTATATTTTAATCGGAGGATTGCATGAAGAAAATGTTTATCGTTGCAACACTAATGCTTGGTGCGCATAATTTATTTGCCTATCAAACTCTAAGTTTGGCTGAATATCGTGAACAGCTAAATCAACAAATGACAATTACAAAGATTGATTGTGAAAATCAATCTGAACAGTTAAAGCAAGGTGTTGTATATGAAACTCTTAAAGGACAGTATAATCTGAGTGACGAGCAGGCTCAAATCTGTAATAAAGATTACTCGCGTCTCATCAAGCGATTTTGCCAACGTAAAATTCAGACGTTGCAAATCATGCAAAGCTATACAACATCTGAGAAATTGAATGAGATTAAAAAAGGTTTTAGCGTGCACCCAGCGTCTTCAGCCTTAGGAGCAGTTGTCCTGTATAAGTCAAAAAAAGATTTACAGTCTTTACAAAGTCGTAGCATGGCATTTATTGACCGTCATGTTAACCGCTCAAATTGTGATTCTTTGAAAAAAGATGTAAATATGAAACAGTATTTAAATGATTTTTTCAACGAACAATACAATTTATTTAGTGCGACTACTCTAAATATTGATTGATTTTTTATTTCAAGCAGTAAGATTAAATTGTAATTGAATAATCTTACTGCTTGAAAAACAAATCAAGATTAAAATTCTTATCTTCAATTAAGTAGTCTTTATTCTTAAATTTAAACTTAAGACTTTCGCTGTGTAAAAACATTCTGTTAACACCATATATTGCAAAAATATTTTCATTGTATTTTTTTTCATTATAGCGTGAATCGCCAACAATTGGATGCTTAGCCAATGCAGAGTGTTTTCTGATTTGATGTTGTCGGCCTGTTTTGATGTGACAAGTGATTTCGGTAAAATACTTGTTTGTGCGAACAACTTCACCGATTGTTAAGCATGGCTTTAAATCTGTTTTTTGACCTTGTGGGTTGCGGTAGCCTTCAGCTTTGTCTGACAAAGGTAAATCCCATGTGAAATGTGTTGTTTCAAGTTTCCACCCTGTACGCAGCAAGGCGCGGTATTTTTTTTCGCCATCTGACATAGCAATTTGTAGATGGTTTTGATCATGCGGATTTTTGGCTATTAAAATTAAACCGCTCGTATCGGTATCTAGTCGGTTTACAAAGTGAATGGGCTTTTGATTGTTTTTAAGCCACGTTTGTAGGCTTGGTTCTTCGTTATGAACTGATACGCCGTGAGGTTTACTTAAAACGATTAAAAAAGGATCTTCATATTGAATTGAAATCATGATATATTCATCTCGTATGAGTGTATAAAAAATCAATAAAAATCATAAAGGATTATATATGATTCAAGATTCAGATGACCACGCAAACAGAACTAGACCTAAAAGCAACAATTCCAGTGCTCAAAATACACAAATGGATGATTCGCACGATCAAAATGCGAACACTACTGAAAGCGTAAGTGCGCAAGATCATGAACCAGTGCAAGATGGATCTTCTAGAATTAAAAATGATTCGAGTGACACTCTAAACAACGAAGCCATTAATAATGAAACTAGTCATGAATCAACATTTGAAGCCGAGAAGATTAAAATTCAATTTCCTTATAGTGAAATTGCACGTGCTGCAGCTCCAAAAGTCTTTGATGTTGCAGAAACAGTTGCAACTCAGTGGGTCCACGATCAAAAGTTTGAAAATTTAGGTTTACCTAATCCCATTGCTGAGTTTGCGGCAATAAAAGCTTTAGAGAAGGCAAAAGAAGTTGAAAAAAAGCTCGAAGAAAAAGGTGTTATAACAGCTGCAAAGATGGGTATAGAAATAGCGAAACTTCAGGCTCAAAGTCTTTTACAAAAATGGAAAAAGTAATTTTTATGAACCGCGATGAGAGAATTAGAAAAAAATTGGAACTTTTTAATCCCGTTTATATAAGTTTAGAAAACGATAGTGCTAAGCATGCACATCACATAGAAAGTATGAAGCATAATAATCAATTTATGTCCGAAGGAGAATCTCATTATAAATTGACTGTTGTTTCAGATCTTTTTGAAGGATTAAATCGAATAGATCGTCAACGCAAAATTTTGCAGTTGCTTGAAGATGAGTTTAAAACTGGCTTACATGCACTAGAGCTTAAAACACTTGCATTAAGTGAGTTTAATAAGTCCTAACTTGCTCTCAATCACATGAGGTTCAATTGAAAAATACTATCGAAATTAGTCATGAGCCTATTATTGCTATTGATTTTGGAACAAGTAACTCTCTTGTGGGTGCTGTCTATCAAAATCAAAAGTTTGCCGCTTTGCCAATTGATCTAAGCAGTGAAGATCCGACCGTTATGCGAACGCTGCTCTACTTTCCAGATCCAGATATTTGTTATTATGGACAAAATGCGATTTCTCAGTTTTTGGAAAATGATTTAGAGGGGCGACTGTTCAGGTCATTTAAAGCGCATTTGCCAAATCAAGCCTATTTAGGAACAGTTATTGATAACCGTATTTTATCTCTTGAAACAATGATTGGATTGTTTTTGCTTGAATTAAAAAAAAGAGCCGAAAGTGCTTTAAATGCAAAAGTCCGAAAAGCTGTGATCGGTCGCCCTGCTCGATACTCAATGGACGATATAGCCGATCAATTTGCTATCCATAGAATGAAGAAAGCAGCTCAATATGCAGGCTTTGATGAAATTCAATTTATTCCTGAACCTTTGGCCGCCGCTTTCGATTATCGAAAAAATGCGGATCGCGAAAAAATAATTCTAATAGGTGATTTTGGTGGTGGAACTTCGGATTTTACTATTATGAAAATTAGACCGAATCACTTTCAAGATGATGATGTCTTGGCAATTGATGGATGTCCGCTCGCCGGTGATGCCTTTGATAGCGTATTTATGTCGAGTAAGCTCAATCAATATTTTGGTGCACAAACACGATATCGATTGCCAATGTCCACAAATGTTTTGAAAATGCCACCTGTGATCACGACTCGTCTGAATAACCCAGCACATATCGTTCACATTAAAGACAAAGAGTCATATGAATTTATACGTGAAGTTAAAAAATGTGCTTTGACAGATCAGGATAGTCAAAATTTAAAACGTCTTTTGGCGTTAATTGAAGATAATCAGATTTTTTCGTTTTTTGAAACAATAGAAAAAACTAAAAGAGAGCTCAGTCGAAAAGAACAAGCATTGTTTAAATTTAGCTACCCCGATATTGATGTCGAAGAAACGTTTTTAAAAGTTGATTTTGAAAGTTGGTCCTTATCTATACAACAACAAATTTTAAGTTCTTTGCAAAAATGTATGACTGATGCCAATGTTAAGCCTACTGATATCGATCTGGTTTGTTTGACTGGAGGTACATCGAAAGTACCTTTAATACGTATAGCATTTGAAGATTTGTTTGGTTCTGAAAAACTACAAACGCAGGCTGAATTTCACAGTGTGACTTCGGGTTTAACAGAGGCTGCGTCTTTTTGGCAACAGGGTCGACCTGTTTTTCCTATTCACAAATTGTAAGAAAAATTATTTATATTGTGTCCAATGCGGACCATGTGTAGGAGTTATGTAATCTCTTACTGGTGCTGTGATAACATGTAATCGCCATTCGTCTGTTTTTGTTAGCACTGGTGGCGGAAGTTCTTTAACATAGGCGCTGAGGTATGGATTAAACTGAGCAAAATAATTTACATAACTTTGCATGCTTTCAATGATTGAATTATAATAAGGTGATCGTCCTTCATTTTTAATTCTAATTTTGACTTCGGCGTCATGAGCAAAGTGGAAAACAATAAAATTGATTAAGTACTGCGATTTTGATTCGCCAATGATATGTCCGTTTGAATCAATTATTTGAATCGAAAATGAGTCACCAAAACCAGAAGGTGTAACTAGGAAATTAATCCACTCACCCTTTTTGGCTGAATAGTTAAGATCGGTGATTTCACCATCGAGTGTTTTACCATCAACAAGAAAACGTCCTCGTAATAAATGTTGAGCTGAGAGTTCATTTGCAGCATCGTTTGTGTAAAGCTCGACTAACTCTTCTTCGACTATTCCATTTTCTTCTTTGACCTGTACTGTGTCTTGATGAGTTCGCTTATTTTTTTTGTGTTTTTTGGAACTCAAATAAGAACCTGTTTTCGGATCACGTTCAAAACCATGGGCTCCGTTTGGGCCAAGAGCTCCGAGCGAACTATATAAACCCTCGACTCCGTCTGGTCCCAAGACCATCAATGGGCTTCCTTGTTTGAGTATATCATAACCTTTGATTGTCATATTCAGTTTTTGTCCTTGGACAGAATTTGCACTGTGCTGTCCAAGAACACCGTTGGCATCAAGAGGTCCACCATTTTCACTTAAATACTGAGCCAACTCGCGCCAATCATAACCTGAAATTAATCGAGATGGATTAACCACACTCGTGCCGATAGGTCCCCATTTGTTAATTGTACCAATTGGGCCGAGACTGCTATTGTAACCCATGTATCCAGCTGGATGAATAGCAGCTTTCAGGAGTGCTTTCTCCGTAGGATTTAAATCAATTTGAGCCTCAAAGCGTTTGATAGAATCAAGACTAAATGTAATAGATCCTTTGATTTCGGGTGTCGGTATTGTGTAGGTGCGTGCCTTGGGAATTTGTCCGAAACTGTAATTTTTATATAATTTCGACTGCGAATCTATGGAAAGCGTGAACAAATCAGCGCACTGAAGCTGCTTTGCATGGCTGTTCTGGCCAATGAATAGGGAGAGTGTAATAAGTATTATTAAAGTATATTTGTTCACTCTAAACTTTTAAGCGAATTATAGGCCGCTTTTATAAGCAAATTACTAGAGTTAAGACTTTAGAGATGTCGAACTCGTTTAAAAGTGACTATTTTTGCGTCAACATGTTGAGTTAGAGTAATAACTTTATAATACATCTATTGAATTTCATTTAGAACATCTGTAGGTTCTACTCCAATTTCCATTTATGGGGGGAATATGAAATCACTATCGGCTTTAATAATGACTTTGTTTTTATCGAATATGGCATTAGCACAGTTCAACTTCGGTGGTTGGCTTGGATCAAAACAAGGAGCTCAATCGGACGGAAAATCAATTACAAAAGAGATGAGTAATGCTTTTGGAACTCGAACTTACCAAGTTTATGTACCTAAAAAATTAACGACTAAGCCTGGTGTAGTTGTTGTTTTGCACGGTTGCTTTATGACTGGTGCTAATATGGCTACAGGTACGGAGTTGAATGCATTTGCTGAAGAGAGAAACTTCTTAGTTGTTTACCCTGAGCAAACATATGCAGATAACACTTGGAAATGCTGGAATTGGTTCAAGCCGGAAAATCAAACAAACAACGATGGTGAAGCTTCAATAATTGCAGATCTAACGAAAGAAGTGATCAAGTCTTACAAAGCAGATAGCTCAAAAGTCATCGTCACAGGCTTAAGTGCTGGCAGTGCAATGGCTGCAAATTTATTAGGTTGTTATTCTGATCTTTACACTGGTGGTTTATTACAAGCCGGTTTAGAGTTTGCGGCAGCGCAAACTGAAAGTGAAGCTCATAACGTCACGGGTTCTGGTCCATCTCGTACAACTGATGAAGCTGCTCGTATGGCCGTAGCATGTTCACCTGATCGTAAAGCTTACGTTCCAGTTGTAGTTGTTCATGGCGATGCTGATCCGTATGTTAATGTTTTAAATGCGAACAGAACAGCAGAGATCTTCGAGAAAATTAATGCACAAGTTGCCTTAAAAAAAGGTGTTAAAGCTGTGATTACTCGAAAAGAAATTGAAATCAAACAAGACGGCTACAAATTTTCCGCGATCAATACTCAGTCGTTGTTTGATGGTGTACCAGTTGTTGAAAAAGTTATAGTTCAAAAAATGGGACATGGTTGGAGCGGTGGAAACTCAGCAGCGCCTTATATGGAGCCTCGTGGTGTTAAAGCTACTCAAATTTTAGTTGATAAGTTTTTCCCTGCAAAATAAATTTTTATTAAGATTTAAACTTAAAAGCCCTAATGTAAACATTGGGGCTTTTTTTTATCTCGAACTTTAATAAAATGATTATCGTATTTAAAATTCGTTAAGTTTGCTTTTAAGATCTTCGATAAGAGTTTTTACTTTTTCAAGCTGTTTTTCTTCAGGGGATTTTTCATTGGTCTCGTTGAGCTCATTCCAAGTTCCTAACGCTTGAGCTAAATCAGTCTGTAGTGAATTCCATTTTACTTTTGCCAACTGATCTAGTTCTGATGGAGCTATGGTGTTGTTGGTAGCCATTTGATCCGAAGTTGAATCTAACTTTGTTGTTGATGTATTATGCAACAAACTTTGTTTGTTAAAATTTGATCGTGATGAAGATTTAAGTCCAAATTTTTTAGTCATTATATCGTGTTGTTTATTCAATGTTGTTCAATACTTATCAATATGCTACTAATACAGTGTTACTAAGACAAATCTAAAAATCAAATAAAAAGGTACTAAAAGGAAATAAAAGGTAAATTATGTCTCAAGAAATTATTTACACCATGAAAGGTGTGTCTAAAGTTTATCCTCCTAATCGTTTTGTTTTAAAAGATATTTATTTATCTTATTTCTACGGAGCTAAAATTGGTGTTTTGGGTCTAAATGGTTCGGGTAAGTCATCTTTGCTAAAAATTATGGCGGGTGTTGATCAAGAATTTCTTGGTGAAGCATTTCCTGCTAAAAAAATGAAAGTTGGCTATCTTGAACAAGAACCTAAACTCGATGAATCGCTCAATGTTCGCGATAATATTTTTTCGCAAATGGGTGATTTACCTAAATTGATGAAAGACTATAACGCAATTAATGATAAATTTTCTGATCCTGATTTAGATCCGGATGAAATGAACAAATTGATTGAAAAACAAGGTGAACTTCAAGAAAAAATCGAAGCGCTTGGCGGCTGGGAAGTTGATCAAAAAATCGAAATGGTTATTGATGCATTGAGATGCCCTGATGCGGATTCAGCAGTTACTCATTTATCAGGTGGTGAAAAACGTCGTATTGCTCTAGCTCGCTTGATTATGTCTAATCCTGATATTTTGTTACTAGATGAACCAACGAATCACCTTGATGCAGAATCAGTGGCTTGGCTTGAACAATATCTGGCCAAATTTCCAGGAACAGTTATCGCGGTTACGCATGATCGTTACTTTTTAGATAATGTGGCTGGTTGGATTTTAGAATTAGACCGCGGTGAGGGAATTCCTTGGAAAGGTAATTATTCAAGTTGGCTCGAGCAAAAAGATAAGCGTATGGCTCAAGAACAAAAAGACCAATCACGCAAAGCTAAAACATTAGAGCGCGAGTTAGAATGGATTCGCCAAGGAGCTAAAGCTCGTCAATCGAAATCAAAAGCTCGTATCTCGGCTTATGAGAATTTATTAAAAGAACCATCTGCAGATAAATTACAAGAAATGTCGATTTATATTCCGCCAGGACCTCGTTTAGGCAATATCGTGATCGAAGCCACTGGTGTGACTAAAGCCTATAACCATAAAGTGTTGTTAGACAACGTTGACTTCACTATACCACGTGGGGCTATCGTGGGTGTGATTGGTCCGAATGGGGTTGGTAAATCAACACTTTTTAGAATGATCACTGGAGCTGAAAAAGCTGATTCAGGAACATTTAAAGTTGGTGAAACAGTAAAAATTGCTTACGTTGATCAAACGCGTGAAACACTTGATCCAAATAAAACAATTTTTGAAGAATTGTCTGGTGGCCAAGATGTGATTCCGCTTGGTGGTCGAGAAGTTAATGCGAGACAGTACGTCAGCTGGTTTAACTTTTCAGGTACAGATCAACAGAAAAAAGTTGGTGTGTTGTCAGGTGGTGAAAGAAACCGTGTGAATTTGGCTAAAATTTTAAAACAAGGTGCTAATTTACTTTTACTTGATGAGCCGACAAATGATTTAGATGTGAATACAATGCGTGCGCTCGAAGAAGCGTTGCTTGAATTCGGTGGATCTGCGATTGTGATTTCGCATGATCGTTGGTTTTTAGATCGTATTTGTACACACATTATGGCTTTTGAAGGTGATTCGAAAGTTTTCTTTTACCCAGGAAATTTCTCTGAGTACGAAGAAGACCGTAAAAAGCGCCTAGGTGAAGATGCAACTCCAAAACGTGTTAAGTTTAAAATGATTTAATCTGAACGAATGCGCAATAAATTAAATCTATTTAAAAAAGCGATTTCTGTATTTACAGGAATCGCTTTTTTGTTTTTAGGGTATTTTATTTTTCAATATTTTCGACAGATTAACCCTCTTCTACTTGATATAGACAATAAAAAAAATCACAGAACATTATTTATTTCTGAAGCTGACAAACAAATAAATAAGTTAAATAATTTATTTTCAAATTTAGAATCTCATAAAGCAGATCTATTGAATCAGTTTGAAATCCCAATAAGTCTTCAAGAGCAGTCATTTTTTGAATTTGTCAATCAGTGTCAATTAAAACAAATCCGTTTAAAAATAAATGAGTTAAGTGAATACGAAGCATTCGAAAATTATCGATATCAACTTAATGAAATTTTGTCTGGAATCGAAATTGTGGATATTAATATGAAGACTGATTCTGTAGTATACAAATTTGCGAATCAAAATCAGAATTATAGTCAACTGGCAATTTCTTATGAAATTTTATGTCACTTAGGACTACTTGAGGGAAAAATAAAATGTCCGGTTGTCAATTTAGAAAGGGCTGAACAATTAGCTCGATCTTTAATTGAGCAAGATGAATTAAATTCTTATCCTTATGTCTTGCTCAGTTTAGTTTATGATCATCGAAATGATAAATTTAAGTCATCTGAGTTATTAGTTGAAGCAGAAAGTAAAACTGATCATTTTAATATTTATTTTGAACCGACAGCGCAAAAAATGATGCAAATGTACAATCATATTTTAGATTATATTTTAGTAAGCCAAGTGACTTCAACATTACCCATGCCGCAATTATTTAAGATTGGTGAGTATTTAAAATCTAAAAAATCGTTTTTCGTATTTCAACAAATGATAAAAAGAAGTATTGATCCTAATCGGTTTATGGAATCATCAAATTTAAGCTATCTAGAGTACTACGTGAGTGAAAAATATTTAAATCCCAATTCGTTTCCAATTAAAAGTAAAGAATTTGTTCGTTATAAATTAGATTTATATAAAAAAGATCTCTACAAACAATTAGGACATCTGAATCCTCAACAGCAATGCAATTCAGAATTTGTCGATAATTTGTTGTCTTATTTTCGATCACATGCAGTATCTTCATCTATTGAAACAAAGTAATTTATAAAACCTAGAACAGGTATCTGCGATAAGCAACAGAACTAATAAGCCCCATGCCGGCCATAGTTGTGAGCATTCCTGATCCACCATAGCTTAATAAAGGCAACGGAACGCCCACTATTGGAAGTAATCCCATAACCATGCCAATATTGACGAACATGTGCCAAAATAAATAACCAGAGACACCAATCACGACAAGAGCACCAAATTTATCTCTAGATCTTGAAGCGATTTCAAAGCAAACCAAAAACAAAAAAACAAATGTTGAAATCACAATCATGCTTCCAACAAATCCCCATTCTTCTGATAAAACAGAAAAAATAAAATCTGTGTGGCGTTCAGGTAAAAACTCAAGTTGTGACTGTGTTCCTTGTCTAAAACCTTTGCCAAAGAATTGTCCTGATCCAACTGCTATTTTTGATTGAATAGAGTTGTAGCCCTTACCTTGAGGGTCAGAATCAGGTGAAATAAATGTGTAGACGCGGTGTCTTTGATAATCTTTAAGTGCATATTTCCAAACGATTGGAATGGCAATCATCCCAAGAATAGTTAATGCAATAATAATTGATCGTCGAATTTTAACAAAAAAGAGTAATGTTCCACCTATAAACATCAGCATCATCGCAGTTCCGAGATCGGGTTGTTTCATAGTTAGAGCGAACGGAACGAGTACAAGTGTCAATGGAAAAAGCAGTTCTCTAAAACCCATACCAGGTCCTTCGGGGTTTTTATGAACAAGAATTCTGGATAAAACTAAAATGAGACACATTTTCATCGTTTCAGAGGGCTGATATCGAAAAAAATGTAAATCGATCCATCGCTGACCACCTAAAACAATGCGGCCAAAAAAATCGGTGTAAACTAGCGCGCCAACGTTAATGATATACATCAGCCAAACGACACGATTAATCCACAAATAATCTAGAAACGTTAAAACAAAGAAAATTGTCCATCCAGCAATTAACCAAATAATTTGTTGAACAAATAGAGTCTCGACATCCTTTGAGTGAGGACCATGCGTCGCGCTATATAAATTAATTAATCCAATAATATTTAAAGTAAAAATTAAACAAATTAATCTGATATCTAGACGATTTAATAAATTTCTTTCAGAAACATTCATTCCTTTAATCGACATAGCTTAATCATCTCCGGCAGCTGGTGCTGCACTTGTTGTGGGTTTGATGGGTCCTTTTTTGAGTGCGTCTTTAATTAAATCTGGATGATACTTCTGAAAATAAGCTTGCATAATATCACGGACTATTGGTGCAGCACCTGTATTACCATGACAAGCATGTTGAGCAAGAACAGCCACTGTAATTTCAGGCTTATCCCATGGGGCCCAGGCAATATACCAGCCATGATGACGCATATGAACTGGTCTTGCATCACAGCTTTGGTAAATTTGATCAGCAGAAAAACTCATAACTTGCGCAGTTCCCGTTTTACCAGCCATTTCAACTCCAGGAATTTTCCAGTGTCGGGCTGTTCCACTCGATCCATTGGCAACACGTCGCATGGATTCTTTTACAATCTTAAAATTAGCACGATCAATCTTAAAACCATTAGGCTGTGGTAAGGTTACATCACGTACTTCGGATGGGAATCGTTCGAAGAGTGTTTTGCCTTCGTGATCAACAACTTTTTTAACAACAAATGGTTTTACGACCTTACCTTCTGTCGCAATTGTGTTGTAAGCAACAGCCATTTGCAATGGTGTTGTGGTGACATAGCCTTGACCAATAGCCATTGTTAAATTTTCACCGGGTTGCCAATCTTCGCCACGCAGCGATTTTTTCCACGTCGAATTCGGTAGACGTCCAGCCGCTTCACGGGCCATTTCAATCCCTGTGCGGCTACCGAGGCCGAGTAAACTAATATAATTATACATTTTATCGACACCAAGTGCGATTCCCATTTTGTAAAAAAACACATTCGAACTTTTTTCTACAGCTTCGTAAACAGTAATATTACCAGCACCGTTTTTATTGTGATCATGAAAATAGCGGTTACCAAACCATAATTTTCCAGGCGCGCTGATGATTGTTTTATCTGTAATAACCTTTTCCTGTAGCGCAGCTAAAGCGACTAGGGGTTTAAATGTTGAGCCCGGCCAAAAATGATCTTGTATGACTTTATTTCGAAATGGTTTGAATGGGTCAGTTGTCAGTTTGGATAAAATCTTAGTGGGAACCTCAGTAGTAAAGATATTAGGATCAAAACTTGGAGAGTTGACCCAAGCTAAAATCTCACCATTGCTTTTCATTGCAACGAGAGAGCCAATTCTTTTTAAATCAGTAAATGATTTGTATGCTGCCAATTGAATGTCTTTATCGATTGTAAGAGATGCGCTGTGGCCGTGTATGGGTTCTATGTCTTTGATTTGTTCACCGTAAATATTAGGAATTTCAGTGACAGTTTGTCGCCCGTGAGCATCAACTTGAATGAAACTGACACCATCAACGCCTCTGATTTTTTGTTCTAAGTGTTCCTCAAGACCGCTTTTACCAATAATATCACCTTGTTCAAATAGTGGGCCGTTCTGAGTGTTAGCTTTATTGTATTTTTCAAGTTCTTTTTTTGATATTTCACCAACATAACCAAATAATTGAGCTCCATTTTCCTGAAGTGGATAGTACCGAATAATTGATTCGCGAATTTCTAAACCAGGAAAATCTAAGCGAATTCTTTTTAAGCGGAAAACTTCCTCGCGGGATAGGTTATCTTTAAGGCGAATATTAGTAAACGGTCCGTTTATTTTTTTGCTCTTTTGAATGCGTTCATAGAGTTTTGCAGGTTCTATACCGATAAGCGGTGCCACTGCATCAGAGAGTGTTTTGATGTCTTCGATGTACTGAGGTGCTACGATTGCTTCAAATCCGGGTAGATTTTCAACAAGTGCTTTTCCATCGCGATCTATGATCAGACCACGCGGCGCCGCAATTTTGTTCTGTTTAACCCGATTTTTTTCAGAAAACTGTCTGAGCTCTTGTCCGTTAATAATTTGTAGCCAAATTAACCTTAGCGCAAAAATAAAAACTGTAATTGCGACAAAGATGTAGAAAGGTCTATAGCGACCTATAAAATCACGAGCTTCTTCTGGATTGCTGATATATTGATTTCTCATGTTTCGACTTCTCGATGTTGTTGTTCGGCCTGAGTTACGCCCCAGTCAACAGAGGTTTTAAACTTATCATTCAAGTAATCTAATAGTTTAAAGACAGGGATGCTAAATAAAAAGTTACAACCGATTTCGAGCAAGCGGTGTACAAAGTAAATTGGCGTAGGATTGGCTTCAAGCCAGTGGGAAATCAATATATACATGACGGAGTAAAGAAGGGATGCACTACTAACCAAAATAGAAAAAAAGAAGAGAGAGTTTGTGTGGATTCTATTTTTAAACGTCCAAACGAAAATAGTGACTACAAACAGGCTCATCCAAAGTGTTTTTAAAGAGACGTATGAAAATTGCGTCATACAGAAACCTAAAAAATAAATATAAAAAATATTATTTGTGTTTGGCCATCGTAGTGCAACAAAGATGATAAAAATGAGCCAAAGCTGAGGTGACGGTAAATTTTCAAGAATAAACGGCCAAAAACTTGATTGGAAACCGCAAAACGCAAAAAAAACAAGTGTAAATATAAAATACTTTAGGTAAACAGAAATTTTTTGTTTCGACATTTTAGTTTTGTCTTTCCGTTCGGTTACCGAATTGTGTAGGCAAAGTTTGGATTTGGTCTATATTTTGAACTTTACGAGGATCGGTTTCATTTGCGTTTGAGTTTGCATCAGTAACTTGCGGCGCTGAGAAGTCTTCACCAGCTGCATTTATAACAACAAAAACTTCTTCGATCTTGTTTGAGTCGACAATTGGTTTAATATCAACGGCAAGTGTAGCACTTTTTGTTTTTCTTTCCACATCGGTGACTACGCCAAGGGGGAACCCCTTAGGAAAGATATTGTCGATTCCACCAGTGACAATGAGATCACCGGGTTTAACATCTTCAGTTCGATCTATGTATTGTAAAATACCACTGTCTTTGCTAGTGCCTTCAAGAATTCCATGTGCGCGTGTTTTTTGTATAACAGCATCAACGACTGAGTATCGATCGGTAATCAGCATCACATGACTGGTTCGTTCAGTAGGCTTAAAAATATAACCGACAGCACCCGTTACAGTTAAAACAGCTTGAAGATGTTTTAAGCCATGTTTAGTTCCTTTGTTGATTGTTATGGTTTTGTGATCGGGTAGTAGATCTCGTCCAATAACTTGCGCTGGAACTAAAGTCATTTTGGTATTTTTTTGAAAATCCAGGATTGTTTTAAGTCTTTCGTTTTCAGCAATGTTTTCATCGAAAAGATTTAACTTGGTTTTCATTTCGGCAAGTTCATTTTTCAGTCTGGCATTTTCTTTTTTAATATTCAAAAGATTAAGATATTCGGCTGTTGTACCACGCACACCTAAACTTAAAGTAGAAAAAGCAGACTGAAATGTTTCAGCAGCAAAGCTTAAGGGCTGAGCAAACCATAGATTTTGGATTTTCTTCTGCTCCATGTTAATTGAAATTAAAGGCAAAGAAATCATCAAAATTATGATTAAAGTTTTTTTGAAGTTAATATTCAGAAAATTCAAAGAAGATCCTCGTTGTTTAGTAGTTCATAAAACCTATTCTTTAATACGGTAACAAAAACAACAGAGAATTCAAGAGTATCATCGAAAATCACTTGAAATATTTTTTGAATCATGAGGTCATTGTAAAGCTTAAATAAGGAGAAGAAGATGTCTCAAACTTACGTGAACCAAATTAGATCAGCTTTGAAGAAAGGAAATTTCAATACAAGAACTATAGTTACGATTGTTATTTTCGGAGCTATTATTTTGACTTTTGTATTATCTGACGTAACAGGTCGAAATACTGGGGGCCTGGGTTTAGGTGCTGCGGCTGAGGTGAATGGTGAAATTATCACAATCAAAGATTATCAAGATCAAGAGGCGCGTATTCTGGATTACTATTCGAAGATGTTCGGAGGTAAAATTGACAATGAATTTCAAAGAAAGCAAATTCAAGCGCAGGCTATGAATGAAATCGTGAACAATTTGTTAGCATCGCAAGGGGCCGAGAAAGCTCATATATATGCTACTGATGCGGAGCTTAAAAAAATAATTACTGAAGATTTGCCATACTTTAAAAAAGATGGAATCTTCCAGTCTGATCTTTATAAGGCATTATTAGCTCAAAACAAAATGACGCCTGCTGGTTTTGAAAAAGAGCTTGCGCAACAAGCTAAAACACAAAAACTTCGTCAGTTGTTTGAACTTGGATTAAAGCCTACGGTACTAGAAAAAAGTATCGAAGCGGAGCTTAAATCTAAAAAGCTTAATGTTGCGTTTGTTAAAGTTGATGCTGCTGCTTTGGCAGGGTCAAGTGTAGCAATCACTAATCAAGATATTCAGACTAAATTAGCTGACGCTAATTTCATGAAAAATGTCGAAGCTTATTATAACTCACATAAGTCTGATTATGAAACCCAAGAACAAGTAAAAGCCTCGCATATTCTTATTAAGGCGGATGTGAACAATGCGGCTTCAGTTGAGCAAGCTAAAGTTAAAGCTGAAGCTGTTCTTAAACGTTTAGCAAAAGAAGACTTTGCTAAAGTAGCAGCTCAAGTGAGTGATGATACAGGCTCAAAAATTAAGAATGGTGATTTGGGTTACTTTACCAGAGGTCGTATGTTGAAAGAATTTGAAGATGTTGCTTTTGCATTACCTGTGGGGAAAATTTCAGATTTAGTTAAAACTCAGTATGGTTATCATATTATTAAGGTGACTGATAAAAAAGCTGCAACTGTAACAAATTTGAATTCAGTCAAAAATGATATTGCTAAGAAAATTTTAGCTGATGATAAATTAGTAACAGTATCTAAATCGTTTGAAGAAGCATTAGCAAAAGGTGACTTACAAGCTGTTAATGATGTTGTGTCTAAGACAGGTTTAAAATGGACTGAATCTGGTTTTTTTGATTTAACTCAAGAACAAGTTCCTGTGGCAAATTCGAATCAACTTTTTAAGGCGGCTTTGACGATTTCAAAACAGGATTCTTTGTCAAAAACACTCATTCGAGATGGCGAATCGCAGTACATTTTAAAACTTGTTGATGTTAAGACAGTTGAGGAGAAAGCTGACGATAAACAAGCTGAACTTATGGATCGTCAAAAATCAGTTTATGGTTATTCGCGTTGGGTTGGATCGTTGAAGAAAAACGCAAAAATTTCGACAAACAGTGCGATCTTGCAATAATTTTGAGTTCAATTACAGATCTGTACTCATAAAAAAGCCGCAACGTGATTGTTGTGGCTTTTTTTATTTCAAATAGATTTTATTTGTCTAAATGTTCTGGCTTGAATGCTAATGGAAAAAGCTCTTTAAACGAAATTGTTTTTTCATTTTTTTCAGTATTGATCAATGTTATTTCTGTCTGTTCTGTGCCAAACTCTGCAATAACCTGACGACAAAGTCCGCAAGGTGGCCACGGAGCTTTTTCTGCGCTTGCGACCACGACATGTGTGATTTTAATATCACATTTATTTTCACTATAGGCTTTCCAGATAGCCACTCGTTCTGCGCAAACAGTGCCACCGTAGCTGGCATTTTCAATGTTGCAACCCGAGTAAACTTTACCATTACTTAAGCGTATTGCTGAACCGATTTTTTTTGTTGAGTACGGTGAATGAGAAAATTGTCTTGCTTTGAGGGCTAGTTTTTTCATTTTCGATTTTTCAGCAGAAGTTAATTGTTTACGAGAAGAGGTCATGTCCGAACTCCTTAAGTTGGTGACTCAGCCAAATCAGTGGTAATCCTTGAATGGCCGTAAAATCATCGGTTTGAATTTCGCTAAACAGCCCGATACCATGGGCTTCAATTTTATAGCTTCCAGAGCAATCAAAAGGTTTGTCGAGATCGACATATCTGATGATTTCAGGGTCGCTTAATTTTTTGAATTTAAGTTTAGAAATATGATTTATTTTTTTTATGATTTTGCTTTGATTATTTTGATGAATGACAACAACTGAGGTGATGAGTTCGTGTGTTTGGTCAGACATTTGTTGAAGTTGTTTAACTGCTTGCTCTTTTGAACCAGGTTTTCCCAGGATTTGTCTATTAAATGAAACAAGTTGATCTCCAGCAATGATTGTTGTGTTGTGATCTTCAGTTTTAATTGACAGTGCTTTTGCTAAAGCTAGCTCAGCCGCTATTTCGATAGGATTTTTCAAATCTGCTAAAAGATCAAACTTAAGTTTTTCTTCATTAACGTTGGGTTTGCTTGTTGTAAAACTTCTACAGATTCTTTGCAAAAGCTCTTTGCGGTAGTTGGATGTACTGGCTAAAATGATTTTAGAGCTCATTTTAAATTCCTCAATCATGAAGATTGCTGCTTTGGTTGGATAGCAATGTTATAGGATTCAATCAATTGATGTAAATTAAATTCTGCTTTGTATTTTAAAACAGCATCATGATACTGCATGGGGGCGTAGACATGGTTGATATTACGTGAATGCAATCGATAAATTTGCGTATCGCCCATCGGATAGCCGAGTTTGATGTAATTTAAAAATTTATTATTTTCTGGTAAAAAAAGATAAACTTCAAATGGTAGATCAAGTTTGGGTTTTAAAAATTCGACTGGGACTTCAAGATAGTTAAAGTTTTCAGTAGGGGTGTTCAGGACCTCGAAAGGACTAAACGAGAATAAGGAGATCATGATCTCTTTATGATCAACTTGAAAACTTTGACTATGGTCAGATTTAACTTTCGAAAATTCCGGAAAATTAACTGTCGGTATTTGTAACACTAAGCTTGGTGAGTTTGGTGCTATACTTAGAGGACTTAAATTTTTAAAAACCCAGTTGTTTAATATATTAAAAGCTTCTTGCGTATCAATATTGGCTTCAGATGCTAGTGTTAAATAACCTGTCCATGATTTGTCTTGAATAATGAGAACGAAGACTTGGTTGGTTTCAAAAATTTGATCAACCTGAAATTGTTCATGATCGGATTGATGAATTAAGTCAACTAGCTTTGATTTTACATCTGCGTGAAAAGAATCTTCAAGGTTGTCTTTTTGTTCGCTATTTAGTTTGGTAGGATCTTTTGGAAGTTCATTTTTTTTCTCATACGGATTAGCAATCGAAAAATCTTTGAAAGTATCGCGAACAGTCTGATCATTGATTGGTTCAATTGGTCTTGTGTTCATAATCACAGAATCATCAAGTAGATTGAGTGTTTTTGAAAGTTTGCTTAGAATTCTTTGCACTGCGGGGCCCGATATAGGTGGATAAAGTTTGAACTCAAACTGACTTTGATCAAGACGTGTAATGTATTCAATTTGTGTTCCCATGCAGTAGGGAATAACGATTCCTTGAGTGATCCTGTAAACTTCTTGAAGGATCATTTCGTGTTCACCATCTGAACGATCAAAGCAAATAAAAATATATTGTGGTTTTAATTCTTCAATTTGTTTAAGACACGTATTTTTATCATAATGAGAATGAACTTGATATTCGCGTTTATTTAAAAAATTCTCGACGGCTGATAAATCCTGTCCTTGTCCTTTAATAAAATATATGAGTTGCCTATCTGCTGGATTTATCATCAGCATAGTTTAACATTGCCTATGAAATGGATAAATAGAAACACCTGATAGGAGAGTTAAATTAAGACGTAGGTCTTTTGATATAGACAGCGCAACATTTATTAAATAATGCTTGCAAATGAAAATCATTATCATTATCAATAATTATGACAAAAACGCCTGTTTTACCAGTCCACCAGACAACCGAAACCAAACACAAAGGTGATCGTTACCAAATTGATGATTTTAAGAAAATGATTCGTTCAATGAATCTTAAAATTACGGATCAAAGGTTGCTCATTTTACAGTCGCTTTATGACAGTGACAAAAAGTCTGGTGAGCGTCATGTGACCGCACAAGAGCTTTATGAGAAGGTTTATGCCAGAGATAAAAGTGTTGGTTTTGCAACTGTTTATCGGTTTTTACGTGATTTGTCGGCTCATGAGCTTGTGACTGAAGTGCGTATGGGTGGGCAAGCTTCACGCTATGAACTGACGCCAAAAGATCATCATGATCACTTAACGTGTACAAAATGTGGTAAAATTTGTGAGTTTGAAAATCATAAAATCGAGGATTTACAAAAACAAGTCGCAACATATTTTGGGTTTCAGTTGACGGGACATGTCCTTGAATTGTTTGGTATTTGTCCAGATTGTCAAAATAAAGAATCTTAGAACATAACTTGCGACCGTAAGACACTTGCCCTAGAATTTTGACTGTGAAAACTAAAAACAAACAATCAGAAATTCATCTAGCCGATACGACAAATATTGTGGTTAAAGGGGCCAGAGAGCATAATCTCAAAAACGTTTCTGTTACAATACCACGTAATAAAATTACAGTTTTCACGGGGCTTTCGGGATCTGGTAAATCATCATTAGCTTTTGATACGGTGTATGCTGAAGGTCAACGTCGTTATGTTGAAAGTTTGTCGGCTTACGCACGCAATTTTTTAGAACAACTTAAAAAACCTGAAGTCGATTCAGTGACAGGTTTATCTCCAGCAATTGCTATCGATCAAAAATCGGTTGGTCTTAATCCACGCTCTACAGTAGGAACTGTAACTGAAATTTACGATTATATGCGTTTACTTTATGCCAAAGTCGGAACGCCATCGTGTCCTACGCACAAGATTCCTGTTGAGTCACAAACGCCACAGCAAATGGTGGATGATATTTTTAAAAAATCGGTTGGATTAAAATTTTATGTTTTAGCACCAATGGCACAAGGTAAAAAAGGTGAGTTTTTAGCTGAATTTCAAAAATGGCTTAAAAAAGGATTCGTTAAAGCCAAAGTTGATGGTGAGTTTATTGATCTCGAAAAAGCGACTAAACTCGCAAAAACTAAAACGCATGATATTGACCTTGTCGTTGATCAATTAATTCTTAAAGACACAATCAAGCATCGTTTAAGTGAAAGCGTAAATACGGCCTTATCATTAGCTCAGGGTCGTGTTGTCATTGAAACAACAAATGGTGAACGCACCAATTTTAGTTTACACTCGTCATGTCCAGAGTGTGGATTTAGTTTTCCTGAATTAGAGCCACGATTATTTAGTTTTAATAATCCACGTGGTGCTTGTGAAACTTGTCATGGTTTAGGAACTCTCGATTTAGTTGAAGAAGAACAATTTTCTGATTCCGAAGTTGGTGGAAAAAAACTAGATCAAGTTAAATACACATATAAAGGCAAAAAAACTTCTGATAATGATGAAGACGAAGAAGAAGAGATGGTCTTAAACGATTGTCCTGATTGTGGGGGATCTCGTTTAAAAGCTGAAAGTCTAAATATTTTTATTGCTGAAAAAAATATAGCTCAGTTAGCAAATTATTCTGTGACTGAATTATTACAGTTTTTTTCAAAATTAAAATGGAATAACAAAAATCAATTGGTTGCTGAAAAAATCGTTAAGCAAATCACGGATCGTTTGCAATATCTAGAACGTGTTGGAACTTCATATTTATCCATGTCAAGACCTGCAAGAACTTTATCTGGTGGTGAAGCTCAACGTATTAGGCTTGCGACACAAGTGGGTTCAGCCCTGATTGGTTGTATGTATGTTATGGATGAGCCAAGTATTGGATTGCATCCACGAGATCATCATCGGTTGCTTGAGATTATTGGTGAACTCAAAGATCGTGGAAACACAATTGTCTTGGTTGAGCATGATGAAGACACTATTCGCTATGCTGATTACGTAGTTGATCTAGGACCACGTGCGGGTAAACTCGGTGGTGAGTTGATGGCCGAGGGCACTCCGGATCAATTGATGAAAAATCCGAACTCTTTAACTGGACAATATCTTTCAGGGGCGCAAAAAATTGCGATCCCCCAAAAAAGACGTTCGGGCAATGGACACGCCATTCAACTTTTTGGAGCTAGTGGAAATAATCTTAAAAATGTAGATTTAAAAATACCGCTTGGAACCTACACATGCGTCACAGGTGTCTCGGGCAGTGGTAAATCGACATTAATTATCGATACATTATATAAAATATTAGCTCGCGAATTTTATAAGTCTTCTGTTCAAGCTTCGCCGTATAAAAAAATTGAAGGGTTAGAGCATATTGATAAAGTTATCGATATCAATCAACGTCCGATCGGGCGTACGCCAAGATCGACTCCCGCAACGTATGTAGGATTGTTGCCACTCATACGTGATTTATTTGCGACTATACCAGATGCAAAGTTGCGTGGTTTTGAACCAGGCAGGTTTAGTTTTAATGTTAAAGGTGGCCGCTGTGAAACTTGTATGGGACACGGACAAATTCGTATGGAGATGCACTTTTTATCAGATGTTTTTGTCACATGTGATACATGCCAGGGCCGCAGGTATAATCGTGAAACTTTGCAAATTAAATATAGAGATAAAAACATTGCCGATGTTTTAGAAATGAATGTCGAAGAAGCTCTTGATTTTTTTAAGAATCATTCACACATTCATCGCAAACTTGAAACTTTGCACAAAGTGGGCCTAGATTATATGACGCTTGGGCAATCTTCGACTACACTTTCCGGTGGTGAAGCTCAACGTGTGAAACTTTCTAAAGAACTATCAAAGCGTGGTACTGGAAAAACGCTGTATATTTTAGATGAGCCAACAACAGGTTTACACTTTCATGATGTGAAAAAACTTATTGAACTCATGCAAGAACTCACAGACCAAGGTAATACGGTTTTAGTCATTGAACACAATCTTGAAGTGATGAAATGTGCTGATCATATCATTGATTTAGGTCCAGATGGTGGTATTTATGGCGGTGAGATCGTTGTACAAGGTACGCCAGAAAAAATTATTCAAAATAAAAAAAGCGAAACGGCCAAATTTTTACGTCCTGTTCTTGAAAAATAGACTTATTGTCATAAACTAAATGCTGATTTTACAAGAGGAGTCATCGATATGTACAAACTTGCCATTGTAGTCGTTTTAGCATTAATTTTTTTTTCACACGAGTCTTTTGCGAAAAAGAAAAAAGGTTATTCCGATCCGTGTGATAATGCTTACGAAGAGTTACCAAAAGTTGATGATAATCCAATTTTTTTTCCAGAATATCAGTCGTTTTACAACAAAAACAAAAAGTGTATTTTTGCTGGTTTGGCCGAAGAGACATCTTCACGAACAGTTCTTTCTTTACACGCAAATTGGAAACAGCTAGATCAGTTGATTGCTATCAGCAAAAAAGATCCAAAATTTTTAGATTTTTTTCTGAAGAGCTACAACATTACTGTAAATCAATATGAAAAAGAAGCCATTGCGACTTTGAAAAAAGCTAAGAAATGTTCAAAAGATCAAAAAGATTTTTGTAAGCAACTACATGATGTTATAAAAAATGCTTTGACTGATTACAATCAGCCCAAAAAATAATTTTGGGCTCAACAACCGAATGGCTATTTGCAGACATATGCCGACATTGTTACTAATCCAGTTGGAATTTCTGATCCTGCCGGAATTTTAGAAATAACAGCACAGCGGCCACCATCACCTTTGATCTCAAGTGAAACTTTATCTTGTGAGATCAGCCACAAACCTAATTGTTCAGCACCACCTAGAGAATATAAACCTTCAAATTTTTCCCAAGCGCATGTTTTGCTTGGTGTTGGCTTTAAAGCCACATAAGGATTTTGGATCGATGCAATCATCGCTTGGCGTAACTGTGAACGATAAGTATTGGCTTGTATATAAAGAGAAGACTCTTTGCAGCTAAATGGATCGGCTTGGTATTGGCAATCGATATATTGCTTAGAGACAAGCGGTGTCGCATTGTATGGATTAAACTTAGAATCAACGCTATTGTAGCAGAGTTGTGTCACGGCTTCTCCAACTTCAAGACCAAAATATGTTTCAAAAGCATCAGAGTAAGGCGGTTGATACCATAATCCACCAAACATTTTTTTCTGTAAATTTGAATCTTGTTTTAATCCTTGAACGACGCTGAGTTGAATTTGTGACATTTGCGTATCGGGGTATAATGTCGGTGACAATCGATTTAATCGTGAAACCAACTGTTCGCGAGTTGGTGCGATATAATTTTTTGGTGCACTTTTGTTTGGTACAGAACAAGCAATCGACATTATATCAATTAAAGATTGTCCTTTTTGCGAAAACTGTGGCGGAGGTGGGGGATTTAAAGGAACATCACACTTCTGACAACTTGTTAGGCTTGTTGATGAATCTTGGTTACATAGTCCTTTTGATAACACCGGTTGAGGTAATACTTGAGAAGGCACATCAACTGGTGGTGTCGGTAGCACATCATTGTCGTCAGGAATTGTCACATCAAGTTTGCTATTTTGATCGATTGCAGAAAAATTTAGTTTCTGGCAGCTAAAAGTAAATAAAGCGATAACGACAGAGAGTGTTATTGCAAAAGTTGAATAAATTAAATTTTTCTTCACCATAAAAACTCCAGCATGAAAACTCAATGTCATGGACTCAATTTTAATTTTCGTCGGACATTAGTCTTGCCGAAGGCATTTTCGTCATTGAAATGTCTAGACTTTAGTCTTTTGTTTTTTGTCAAAACGATGTACACTTTGTTTTGGAACACATTTTACTAAGAATGAAACTCTGTCTAAACTATTAACACTTGGATTGAGTATGGTGTAAATCGAGGAGTAGCGACTATGTTTAAGTATATTAAAGGCTCATTGTTATTTACTTTTTTTGCGCTTATCGCGGTGATGGCCTTTGAATGGTCGCAAACACAATCGGTCAGTGCTGTTTTATCAGCCTGTATGACAGCAATGATTTTAGCCGTTCTGGAGATATCATTGTCGTTTGATAATGCTGTCGTTAATGCAACAGTTATTCGTAAAATGGACGAAGTTTGGAAGAGAAGATTCTTAACTTGGGGTATATTGATTGCAGTCTTCGGAATGCGCTTGGTGTTTCCACTGATTATAGTCGCAGTTGTTGCACATATTAATCCTATAGAAGCATTTATGTTGTCCATTCAAAATCCTGGCGAATATGCTAAACTCATGACGTCATCTCATTTAACAGTTTCGTCTTTTGGTGGCATGTTTCTTTATATGGTGTTTCTTCATTTTTTTATTAATGAAGATAAAGAAGATCACTGGGTAACATTCATCGAAAAGCCACTTGTTGTTGTATCTCAATATAAAGGTATTGAAATTGTAACTGCTTTAGTCACACTGTTAGCGATAGCTTCTTTAATGGAATCTGCGGATCAAATTAGATTTATTGTTCCAGGATTATGGGGCATTATTACTTATATGCTTGTTCATAGCTTTTCGGAGTGGTTAGAGACGCGTGAGTTAGTTAACAGTTCGCAATCAACTATGATGAGTGCTGGTTTTGGGATGTTTTTGTATCTTGAAATTCTAGATGCCTCATTTAGTTTCGATGGTGTGATTGGCGCATTTGCAATTACCCAAAGTTTAGTTCAAATTATGATTGGTTTAAGTATTGGTGCATTTTTTGTGCGTAGTTTGACCTTGTATCTTGTAGAGAAAGAAACACTTAGTCAAATTCGCTTTTTAGAGCATGGTGCATTTTATGCACTCGGAGCATTGGCATTGATGATGTTGCTAGATTATTTTTTTCACATACCGGAATGGATGACTGGTTTAACGGGCGCTGCAATTTTGGCTTTATCAGTTTTGTGGTCGCTCTACATAGACCGACAAAATAGAGCTTAGCATAATAATGCCCGCACCTAAGAATTGTATTGGTGTCAGACGTTCATTTAAAAAAACACTTGCGAATATAAATGAATAAGGCGCTTCAAGTAAGCAAAGCATACTTGCCGTGGTCGTTGAGAGTATTTTTTGCGATTTAATTTGCAAATAAAATGCTAATAAACTAACGAAAATCGCAAGTCCTACGATTGATCCAATAGATGTCATTGAGTATTGATCAGGAATTATTTTGATATTCTTAAAAATAATTTCATAAATTAAAAACGGTATAACGGTTAACCAACACCAAAAAGTTTGAAAAATATTAAATCTAAATGCATTTTTCATTTTACGAGCGCCGATACCGACAAATAAAATTTGAAATGTTGCAGCTACAGCAGAGCCTAGAGTTAATATATCACCGTAATTGAAATTAGAATTGTTATGATAAATGTCGAGCAGTAAACCCATGCCAAAAAATGCTAAAAAACTAAGTGCGATATGGATGAATTCAAGTTTAGTTTTAAAAAAATAAAATGAAGCTATCGGAATCATGACAACATATAAAGTTGTTATAAAGCTAGAATTTGTCGCTGTGGTATAATTTAAACCATGAGTTTGAAAAATAAGTGTAAGTCCTAAGGTCACGCCAGCTGGTAAAGCTGTCCACAGATCAGAAAATGAATTTTTATACTCTTCGCGTCTAAATAAAAACATTAATGATTCACCAAGAACAATAGCCAATAAAAATCGCCAGAACATTAATGTAGAAGTTGAAAAATCTTGTAATGCCCACTTGACCAAAGTAAACGAAACGCCCCAGATGGCTCCCGCGAGAATAAGTTCAATAACTGCTTTGTGGTAAAGGGGAATACCCTGAAGTGCTTTTTTCATTTAGAATTACTGACTAATCAAAAGCTTCGGACCAAATTTTAGATTTATCGAATCCATCTATTTCGATTAATTGATGCTTAACATCTTTAATCATAGCGCCATTTCCACACATGTAAAAAGTTGTTGGGAGTTCTTTGTAATTGGTTTCACTCAAAAAATTTTGAATATAGCCTTTTTTACCTGACCATTTTTCTGTCGGACGACTTAAAACATAATGATACTCAAAATGAGGTAAAGATTTTTTAAGTTGTTCAAGTTCTTCGCGGTAATAGATATCTTCTTCGTAACGTAGTCCGAAATAAAGTTTGTATTTTAAGTTTGGATACTGCAGCATTTTTGATTCTAAAAAGCAAAAGTGTTGTGATAACCCGCTACCTGTATTTAAAAATACAATCTGTTCTGTTGGTGGCTCTTGAAAAAACACTTTACCAAATGGTCCTGTAAAATTGAGAACTTCATCGCCTTTTAATCCCCAAACGTATTTTGAGGCTACGCCATTTTCAACATATTTGAATATTAGACGAAATTGGCGTTTATTGTGTTCAGTCGTTGCAATTGAATAAGCACGAAGGGCAGGTTTAATGGCTTCGCCAGCATCGTTGAATTGTGGAACATGAAGCATAACAAATTGACCAGCTTTGAATTTGAATTCTTCATGACTTGTTAGCGTTAAATAGAGCTCACGAATTTGTTTGGTATGATCAAGTATTTTATCAATTTTATAATTGTAAATTATTCTAGACATATTAGCCTCGTATTCAAATGCCATATATTTCATTTAGTTCTCCTTAAAGTCAAAAAAAACATAAATAATTTTCAACTCATACAGAAGTTCTTGTCTTAATTTCATTACAAATAGAAAAAGAATCGTTAATATGATCAAGATTTTATCTTTTTTAGCATTATCGATGTTGCTATTTGGTTGTCAGCCATCTGATTCTAATGCAGTTCATTTAGTAGATCCCATCAGCGAAAAAATAATTAAATTTGACCAGTCTAAAATTGATTCATATCGAAAGCTACCTTTTGTTTCTGATCCTACAGTTTCCTACTGTGAAGCTAATTTAACACTTTACGAAAAAAATAGTAAAATTATGCAGTATAGTTCTGTAGATGATCAGACTTTGCATCCAGCAGCTTCATTATCAAAGATCTATTTAACAGCATTTGTTATACACAAACTTGGGTTAGAGTACCAATTTTCACATAGACTTAAATTAAAATATGTTACAGATCAAGTAGCCGATGTCTTTTTAGATTCTGATGGTGATCCTATTTATAATATTCAAAAAGCTTTATACATCATGTCTATTTTGCGCATGCAAGGAGTCAGACAAATACGACATCTGACGATTTCTCCTCAGACGCGAATATTCTTATCAGTGTTGAATAATCCAAGCATTGAACTTGATCAAGTTCCAATATCTTTATCGGAAACGATTAAAAACTTTAAACTTATATTTAATTCTCAAAATTGGGGGCCACAAACGCAGTTTGCAAGAGATGAGTTAAATCAATTCGTTAATCTGTCGCGAAAGAATTTGCCTATTGTAACTGAATTTAAAACAGACACAGTTGGAGTGTCAGATACTGAACCAGACCAATTCGATCAAGAGATTATAGTACACTCTTCGCGAATAAATGAATACCTGAAAGAGTTAAATGTTAATTCAAATAATTATATTTCTGATACACTATTTAAAAAACTTGGCGGTTTTGAAGAATTCTATCGTTTTCAAAGCCAAACTTTAAAAATAAAATCTGATCAGCTGATCATGTTTTCAGGATCTGGTTTGCCAACTTATGTCGATGGTCGACGTTATGACAATAAGACAACGTGTCGATCGCTTATTAAAGCATTACATTATATCAAAATAAAAGCAGATGATTATAACGTTAATCTTGGTGATTTACTATTAATGCCTGATTATGATCAAGGGACATTTGATTCACAATCTGTCGTCGTCAACCATTCTGTTGTCTTAAAAACAGGGCGGCTCTTTGAAGTTCCGACATTAAATTTAGCTGGATTAGCATCGACACAGAGTGGGATTTTTGCTTTTGTGTTTTTGGGTCATAATTTTGATAATTCGTTTGAAGAACAAATGAAATCTAAACGTGATAAATCACTTCTATCACTATTTAGTTCTTATGGCGAAACCCCACTTTTCGCGCAACCCCAAAAAACAAAATCAACATTTATAGAATAACCTTCGTGTCTCGCTTTGAGACATCAATTTGGCCTGTGGTTCGCTTTAACTTAGTTTATCGAGGTTAAGTATGAAATTGAATCGTTATGTCATTGCAGGTTTTCTGAGTATCATTTTTCTATCTGATGCTGTCTTTGCTGATTCTAGCGTTGTTCGTATCCCATTGAAAACGTTTACAAAACCTGCTCAAGACTTATTGTCCGATAAAGGACATGAACTTTCAATTGCTGACTTAACACGTCTGTTTTCAGAAGGTTACGATCTGTCAAAACTTCAGCCAGTTGAAAACAAATACTGGCAAAACTATGCTAATCGAAAACACTCTCGAACTAAGTGGAGCAATAAAAAACTGTCTGCGGTTGATGAAGGTTTACATAAAACAATGCCCAATTTTGATGTTGGTGTTGATTATGATGCAGATATGGGGGCAAACCGAGATTTAGGTTTTTATTCAATTCTCGTTAAACCCAGTTCGGTTAAAGCTTCTGAAAATACTCAAAGATATGTCCTAACATTAGGACAACAAATTCATGCATCCTTATTGCGTTCTGCATTGCTGCGTAAACTTGGATATTATCAAGAATCCCCGAAATACTATTCAAAACTAAAACTTAATTTTGAATCAAAAATTGAAAAAGAAAATTTTATTAATTCTGCATTCTGTGAAACTGGACCCAGCGAAGTGGCCATTGATTGTTTGTCTATAACTCCATTTAAAACTGATAAAAAACCCAATGAATATTTATCGCATATCGATGATAAATCGCTTTATGTACATGGTGTTTACTTAGAAAAGATGAACCCAGAAGTGCCGAGTTTATTTGATGGTTTAGTGCCTGCAACAGGTAGTTTAATTCCTTATTTTTCACAATCTCGAGCTTATCGATCATTGATCGTTCCATTTGTCATTGCTGATATAGGTGAAAGTTTAAACCGCTTTTCGACAGAATGTGCCACTATACGTGATGGGATAGCCTACATGAGTTATCCTTTTTCTGGTTATTTTCAAGATACTGATCATACAGATGTTAAATGGGCATTGCGCCGAGTAACACAATTAACAGATCAAGACTGGGATGAAATTATAGATGCATCAAAATTACATCCATCACTAAAACAGTTAGTTAAAGCTAAAGTGTTGTTGAGAACTAAAGATTGCATTGAAGTTTTTTTTGATGAAAAGACTGATTCTTTTTATAATTCTATAACAGGTTTGTTTAGAAAACCTGTTTATCAAAATACACAGGTTCTTTTTAAAAATACAATACCGAATTTGAAATATACATCTGATGATGGTTACGTTAAAGACGGTAAGGTTACAACAGAGTATATACCAGGTTATCCGCAAAGATTTTCGCACGGCCAAAGAACATCACCATTTAAGCCAGGTGATATTCTTAAATATTTGAAAATTGAAGCCCAGTCAGCGGCAATTGGTGTTGCTAACAACGAGTTAAATAAAAAACTGTTATCACTCAAAACACAATCCAAATTAGACGGTTTTAAGTTAACTGATCGCGGGTATGCACCATTTGGACATACAACAGGCCGTCAAGCCGGGATTAATTTTTCTGCAGCAAGACTTGTTACAACAGGAACATTTTATGGAAGCCAAGCTACTGTTCAGTTAGTTGATACGATAAGTTTGAGTGTCGGAGTTGGCGTTTTTAACATTTTACATGATATTTCTGGTTTTAATCACTTCAGAGGTGTTAATGGTTTTTATTCTCGTGACTACACACATGTGCATCCTATTGAAAGCATGGATGAAACTCAAACTATTCCGTGGAAAGATATTATAGTACCTAGTAAATTGAAACAGCTGGCCAGTCCGTTAAAAAATGGGCAATTGACTGAATTCATCCAAGCTTTAAAGCCAGGCGAAGTGTTTACTATAACAGATTCATTTGGAGTTAACCCTCGATTAGGTTCAACAGTTGGTTTAGATAATCTCATTGGATTTACAGGTAAAACAGTACCAACTTTTAGTTTTAATGCCAATGGAACTGGGGTGATTGTTGCTCAAACACAAATTACCCGTACGGTTAATGGTTTTCAAATTTATATTCGCTCGCAGAAATCAGGAATATTAGATTTTTCATTTGATGCGAATTATTTCATTAATTTACTAAAAATTTCAAACACTACTAATTTAAGTGATATTATTACTCAAGCTTATGACTTAAAATATAATTTTGATTTGATTGGTAAAGCTGACAAAGGTGAAATAAAAGTTGATCCAGGTTCAGACGAAGAAAAAATGCTAGATCAACAAAGACAATTTTCTGGTAAACTAGCCGGTGCAATGAGAGCTTTAATTTTTTCTTCTGATTCTGAAAAACTAGATGCGTATTTTCAAAACCAAAAAACTAATATTCGTCATAATTTATTAACTGATGAAACTAAAGTTAAATTGTTATGGTTACGCGCTTCCAAAATGCGCGAGGGTCATACAATGACTTTGCGAAAAGCTAAACTCGTCAACCCGGCAGATTCGTACAAAACAGCATCTCAAACTGTAACATTAACTGAGTATGATGAAAATGGAAATGAAATCCCTCAGACTGTCACTGATGAGGATCAATATGGCAGTGTTAAAAATGAAGATTTAACAATAGCAACTTACAAAATTGGGGAGATGTCTGGTCGTGATTATTTAGGTTTCGGTTTGAGTGTTGTTGACGGAGTAACATCTAAACTTTTAAAGGAGTACGCGCCTCAGTTATCCAAAAATAGTGGCAATGCGGCTAACATGCCATATGGACGAGCTCAGTGGCATATTGTTCGAGCTGATTCAGAGTTAACTAGGCAACGGCCTGGGGCATTACCTTCAGTTGCTGTTATACAAAATGTTTGGGGTGGTTGGTCGATTTCAAAAAAAGAACTCGATAGTATTATCCAGAAAATTCAAAATCGATTTAAAGGCACTGAATTTGAAAATGAAAAGTTTTTTCCTGATCATATTTTTTATAATGTAGACAAAATTGATTTTTTCCGCATCAGCGAAAATATTTCATTATTGCCATCAGCTATTAATTTAATTAAAGATTTAGTTATTAATCCTGATGTGCATGATGAGCACATTGAAAAAGCGAAATTCTTAAGTCGTTTGTTTCAGAAATTATCTCAAGTTGGCTCGTCACATAAAGCGGACCCTAAAGATAAAGTTATTTTTAAAAACCTGATGTCGCTCATGGGTGCAGGGAATGAAGAAGTTGGAAGAGCTCTGTATAATGAACAATGTCAGAAAAATAAGGCCAGTAAGCAACATCCACAGCAATTAGTTTCAGGTACATGGCTAAATGGCGTTTACTATGAATGTTTAGATTCATGGGTTGATGAAATAATATTGATTGCGCGTAAATTTCCTAAAGGCTCATTAAAAAAACAAAACCAGTGGATGGCTGAACTTATTTACGCACTTGAAAAAAATATTCCTACTTATGTTTTATTAAAAGCAATTGGTCAAGAGAACTACATTTACTATGTGAACGTAGTCGGTTTTCGTGTTGGTGATGAAAATGCTGATCAAGGGGCTTACACAAGTCGATCTTTAGGTGTTCCAGCTTCGCAGCATCCTTACTCAAATGGATTGATAAGTGTGATAGCTGATAAAACCGGATTAAGTCCAATCGAGCTTGATAAGTCTAATGCGAGTTTTAATTAAAGGGTATGAACATGAAAAATAATATTTTAAAAACTATTTCATCAGTCTTCATATTGCAAGTTATTGCATTGAACACCTATTCTCAATCATTAAATCTTGCTGATAATCAAGATCTTTATCAAAATTTATTCAAAAGCAGTTGGCAATTAAAAAACAAAATCGACTCAGCAAAAAAAACAAAAGAAAATCTTATCGCGATTGATCTCAATCCTTTGCAGCAATATCATTTGCAACGTGTTGAAAATCAAGATTTACAACTGTTGCCACCATTGCGATCGCCCGAAATCGGTCGAAAAGTACGAGTCGCCGTTTTAGACACCGGCGTTGATGTTACTCATCCATATTTATTTAAGCGTATTGCTCGTAACGAAACTGAGTGCAAAATACTTGACCAGTATAATACATGTCTTAAAGAAGAAAATACAGATGCGAATGCATGTTTTGAAAAGTATATGACTATTGGTCAGAACGGCGTGGATGAAGATGGCAATGGTTATCCAGCTGATTGTTATGGTTGGAGTTTAAATTCTGACAAGAATACTCCTGATGGTATAATTGGGACTCCGCAATTTAGTGATGAAATTGGACATGGAACACATGTTGCCGGATTAATTGCTTCAATTAGCGAACAAATTGAAATAATTCCTGTTCAGGTTATCAACAATGCCCCTAATCAACCAATTAAGCCATTTAGTATTGATTTGTCTCCCAGCGAAAACAATGGACGTGGTGGTATTACAAATCCAGATAGTTTAGCTGAACGGGTTGCTCGTGGTATTATTTATGCTATCAATGCGCGGGCAGATGTGATTAATTTATCTATCGGCTGGCCAGATGGTGTTGATTCGCAAATTATGCGAGATGCAATTGCAGAGGCTCAAGCACAGGGTATATTAGTTGTTGCAGCCGCTGGTAATGATTCAACACAAGCCTTATTACGTCCGTGTCAGTACGCTGGTGTCATTTGTGTTGGTGCTACGCGACCTGACGGAGCTATGGCCTATTTTTCAAATTTTGGTTATGGCGTTGATATAGCAGCTCCTGGCGTTTCTATTCGATCAACTATACCTATGAATAGACGTTCAATTCGAATTCCGGGATTGGCAGGTATGGATGAGCTATCTGGAACATCACAGGCTTCGCCGTTGGTTGCTGGTGTCATCGCAGATATGCTTTCTCGAGGAATCATGCCAGATGAAATTTATCCACGGTTAATTCTTGGTGCTCGACCAATTTTACCAGCATTGCCAGTTATCGTTGGGCCATTACAAACGCAACCGGTACAGGTTTCTCCTAGGCAATCTTATGAAAGATACGTTTTATCAGGGCAGATTGATGAAAAGCGATCTATGGCCATTGAAGAACAACCTTTGATATTAAATTCAGATAAAGAAACAGCTATGATTGATTGGGATAGAAAATCTTCTGATTTGAAATTCCAATTTAAAGTTAAAAACTTTTGGCAATCTGTCGCAGTTAATGAAGTCGCTTTTAAAATACAACCTAAAAGTGAATTAAGTATTTATCCTGATGTCATTGGCTATAAACTTCTGCCTCTTGATGGTGATGATGGTATTTGGGACCAAGGTGAAGAACGCATCTTAGAAGTCCATTTAAAAATTAAAGATCAGGTCGATGCGAGTTTGTCAAAATTGCCTAGTGATTTAAATTTTATTGTGAGTTCGTTTGTGGGTCATAAGAAAAACTATGATTTTGAGACAAGAGCTGAAGTGTTTTTTCGTTTTCAAAAAGATTCAACTGGAACTGATCTGACAATTTATCCAATGAATGGTAAAATTGAGCAAGGCATGAAGTTGCTATTAGTAGATGAAGTTTACGACAAAGCTATTAATAACAAAGATTACCTCGCTTATAGAAACAACGAAGATTCTGTTGATGTTGCACTGGTTCGATTTGCAAATCAAAGTTATAACGTTGAAAGAACTATTCGAATTCCAATGACTGGCGATATGAAAAAACGTCGTTTACAACAAAGAATCCGTATGGATATCGATTTTGATGGGCAATCGGAATATGTTCTTGTTTTTTTAGATTTTAAATCAGGCCAAGCCGCAACTGGGGCTGGCGACTACACAATGAGTTTTTATATTTTTGATAATAATTTACGTTTACGACAAAAAGCTGTGTTTTATGACACTCGGGCATTGATTCCATTGCAGTATTATTGGTTAAAGGTTGGTCATGTTTTACGTCCAGCTTGGGTTGGTGAAGGTTTACCTGTCATTAAAAAATGGGATGTTTTGGATTTGATGGCAACTGATATTAATGCCAAAGCAAATACCGGTAAAGTGGGAATACATTTTTATTATTTAGATGAAAAATTTATTTTAAGAACGATTGACCCTGCAAGTGCTGATTATCGAATAGTTGATGTTATACAGCCAACTGCTCGTCAAGTACAAACCGGACAATTGCCAATTTTAATTGCCAAAAATTTTGGAACTGAAATTAAACAGGATTATAGAAGTGATTTTTACTTAGCTTATATTCAAAATTCGCAGGTTACGAATATGCAAAAACTTGATAATATTTCAGTAAATAAAAATTATAGAAATTTAATCGACACACGAGTTGATAAAATTTTAAACTTAGTGAATTCAGAGGATGAGTACCGAGGAACATATTGGTTCGGCAACGAAACTCACCAAAGGCAGCGAGTTACAATGATCGATTTTAAAAATCATAAAATTTATGATCAAATACTATCTTCTATGAATACAATTTTTGATAATCCTTTGCGTGTGCGATCAGCCTACTTGGGTGAGCGTCAACGTGGAATTTTTTTGATTACAAACTCTGAAATTGAGTATCATGATTTTAAATCAAATACTGCTGTTCAGAGAAGTTTGAATAAGTATACTTTTATTGGCGATGATTTGATTGCTGATTTACAATTTCCGATTACATTACAATCAAAACTCAACCATGAAAAGTATCCAGCGTTATTTACTACTGAGGGCGCAGGTTTAAATCGTGGAGTTAAAATGATTATTCCCTATTTTGAAACTCGCACCAATAATCAAGGTAAAAAAACAGTTATTCGAGAAATCGTTTCTCCTGCGCGTGTTCGCATGCAAGCCCCTAAGGGGTGTAGACCACAGGACGCTCCTGTTTATCGCGCAGATAATGGTTATTCGATGGATTATTATTGTGGCGATAGAATCATGAGATTAAATTTGAGTTATTAATTTTGAAATGACTTTAAACCGAGTCTAGTCTAAATGACACCGGCACAATTTAATTGTTCTATTTGACCGGCAGTCTATGGTTAGTTTTGTTATTTTATAAGCATTTTAAAGGGTTAGTGTTCCCCATAACTGATTTTTGGGGTCAAAGTGAATCCAAAATAATTGGCCTCCGTTTTGTATTAAGTGACAGTAATTGTAACTTTTAATCGAACCACGATTAATACAAACGGGGGAAAAATGAAAAAATCATCTAAATTAAACGCTTTAGTTTTATTAAGTGTTGTTGCTTTGTTATCATCATGTGGTGGTGGCGGCGGCGGCTCTTCGTCTAATTCTAATTATGATAACTCTAGTGATATAATAATGTATCCGTATAAAACTGTTTACGGTGATGTTTGTCGTACGACTGAACCAACACCAGGCTGTACATTTTTACGTTCAACAGGGCAAAGAGTAACTGTTTCTAAAGATGGTGATTATAATCAATATGGTTATGGTTCGGATGACTTATGGTTTGTTAAATTTGATTCATCTGGACGTGGTGCTGTTTACGATGATTTAGGTAACTATCAATACACAGCAGACGTAAGTCAATTTGCAGGTTACATTGGTGGCTCAACGATCGGAGTTGGAACTTCGGGTTTATATTGGGAAAACGTTGCAAATAAAGACTACTGGTTTGGCAATAAAGGTGTTTTATACAGTGCTGAAACTGGAGCTTCAAATTATGGTCAAGCGATCAATAATAAAAATGCTGGAAAAGCCACTGATGTTAATTCGAAAGCAATCAATTCAGAATCTAATAAAAAGCTTATAAAATTAGGTGCTGATAAACTAGTTAAGCAGTATGGTCTTTCTCAGTCAAAAGCTATTGCGGTTGCATCAGCATTAAATTCTTGGGCTGTTATGGGTGCTGAACGTGGTAAAGTGACATCGACAGACATGGATAAAACATTTAAAACAGTTTTTGGTGTTCAGTTTAATGATGCTTTAGCTGCAGTTAATGCATTTCGAACTGGTTCTTCCGATGCACAAGCAAAAGCTCGTGAATTAACAAATCGTTCTGCTACAGCGTTAGGTTTAAAACCAGATCAAGCGCAAGATTTTATCAAAGGCATGTATAAAGGTGCAATTGAAGATCTCGGCTACACAACAGATGATATTAAATGGTAATTTAAGCTTCTGATGTACAAATGAATCTTCTTTTAAAAAAAGCCCGGCAAAGTCCGGGCTTTTTTGTTTTTCTTTCTTATTGGATCTTTCTGCATAACGATGTTTTTTAAGAGATGTCAAAATTGTGAACACTTAGGAATTTAATTTATCTTTAAGAATGAAAAAGCTTGTTTGATTAAATAAAACTTTAATTTAGTTTATGCGTCTTTTATAAATAGCTTTCTTTAAAATATAAAAAGGAGCTCTTATGAATAAGCAGTGGATGGTTTTTCTGATTGGTATTTTAGTTATTTCACAAACAACCTTGTCTGCGCAAATGAAGAAAAAAGCTGAAATGCAAAACTCTTCCGTAATAAAAGTGAAGGGCTTATATCCAAATGATCAATTTAGAGTGTCAGCGGATCCTTTACGTGCATTGATTGGTTTTTTATTGGTCAAGGGTGAATATTTTATTAATCAGCAATTTGCCGTTGGCGCTGATGTAGTGTACGGTTTTAAGCAAACAAGCACTGAAAAATCAACTTCTGATGCAAAATCTTACAAAACTTCATATCTTGAGTACAATCTTGGGTTAAACTATATGTTATCTGGTGTAAACACATCAGATGGATTTTATCTGAACACTCGATTGGGGCGATTAAGATCTGCTATATCGGACTATTCAGATTTAAAACTTAGTGGAGATACAACGACAAATCAATTGGTTGTTACGGGTGGTTATCAATGGGTTTACGAAAAAAGATTGCAACTTAAGCTTGGTCTCGGAGCGCGTTCGCTACAAACGGCAGATATAGTGATTTACGATGAAAGTAAAAAAGAAGTTTACCGAGAATCAGCTAATTTAAGTTCAGTCACTGCCGATGTTTTGATTGCTTACAGTTTTTAATAGCTAATAATAAAAGACAACAAATAGCTTGCCGAGAAAACCCGTAATATCTGTCGTTGCAACACTAGAATTAACGCGTTTAATTTCATACAGCCCCTCTAATCGTAACGCTGTTGAATTGCGAATGATAAACCAGTTAAAAAAACAGCCAGCATCAAGCTTATATATTTGAGAGCTGGCACCAGTCGAGTAGTTTAGATTTCCGGCCATTAATTGAGAAGTTAGACCAATATAAAAACTGTCTTGAGACCGATGTGGTGTTAGGTTGTAGTCAAAAAAACCACCAACATAAAACTCAGTATTAAATCCCGCACCAAGATCATAGGTATTAAAAAACAATGCTGGTCCGTAATCATAGTTTACAGATGTCCATCCATAACGACCTTCAATTTGAAATCGATTTTCTTGCGTATTAGTTCCCTTTAGAAAAGAAAATTGTCCGCCAATAGATAATGAATTTTTGCGTTGATTTGTATTTTTTGAAAAATTCGGATCTTCAGTTAATTTATCGACTTCGAGCGTATATGTTACACCTTCCTCAAGAGGCAGGCTTGATTCAATAATAGCCGAAAGACCTTTTGTTTTTTTAACTTTGATTATTGTTGCTAGAGCTTGAGTGTTTGAAATTGTCGAAAAAATAGATAAAAAAATAATAATTCGAAGATGTTTCATATTCTCATTATGAGATTATTCGAAACAACACTCAAGTCCAGTTGATTATTTTCCGAAGCAATACTTATCACATCTGTAACACCAGAAGGGGAGTGTTTGTGTCAGGTAAGTTGATTTGGGGTAACATCCCTTCTTGGGCCCATGATTCAGTGCGATCTCTTCTTGAAAGTTTAAAAGCTGTAGAGCCATCAACCTATGAGCATTGTCTTCGTGTTGGTGAGTATTCCCGAAAATTAGCCAGAGATATTGGCTTAAACGAATACGAACAAAAGATATCAGAATTTGCCGGCTTGTTACATGATATTGGGAAAATTTCGATTGAAAAAGAAGTCCTTCTTAAGCCTGGCCGGCTCGATCCGAAAGAATTAGATATTATTAAAAATCACTCGATTATGAGCGAAAAAATTGTAAAACCTCTGGCAACACATCCTTTTTTTGCGCAATTACTACCTGCAATAAGAGGGCATCACGAAAGAATTGATGGTGAAGGTTATCCCGATAAAATTATCGGTGAAGATATATCTTTGTACGCTCGAATTATTCTAATCGTAGATACATTTGATGCTATGACAGAAAATAGAATTTATCGCAAAGGTCTACCTGAGGAAATTGTCTTTGCTGAGCTTAAACGTTGTAGTGGTACGCAATTTGATTCTCAATTGGTAAAAATATTTTTGCAAGCGCAGCCTCATTGGAAGCAAGATTCTGACAAAGAGACACTGCACGAAATTATTAAAAAAATTGCATAGACGACGTTCTCTTATTTGATTCGATTTGTACTCTCAAATATTTTATCAGCTGATTTTGCAATAAAGCCTTGATAGAGTTGGCCGTCTGGCAAACAGTAGCGTTTAGCAAATTCGTAGTAGCAAGCTGGTATTTTATATTCGCCATCATGAAATTTTACCGTTATTTCTCCGGCCATTGTTGAACTTTGTTCAAGAAGCTCTTCAGGCGTGCCTTTTATTTCACCACCGGAAGCATTGAGCTTGATTCCTAATGACTTGATGTATGTATTTAAGTCTGCAATTTTATCAAACTGATTAAGAGCATTAATGTTGACAGTAAAGTGGTTGGGTCTAAAACCAAATGCATAGACCCATGAAGCATATTCACTCTCGTCAGCTAGTTTAGAATATGTTTCATAATTAATTGTCCAGTGATGACCACTGTAAATAAATGATTCAGTTTGTAAGATGTCAGTGGGGATTTGTTCGACTATTGAATTGATAATTTTCTGTGTAAAAGGAGACATTTTTTCACATTCGAGTTCGGAAATAAATATCTTAGGTTGATTTTTGTCAAATTTATTTTCGTAGTGTTTAGCATAGAGTTTTTTTTCCTTAAAAAAATATTCTCCTTTTTCAATATAGCCGTATTTTTCAAAGTGTTGACTGAGCGATTTTAGACCGAGTTTTTTGTGATTAAATGTTCTAAGTGCTATGTGGTCATTTAAGACATGCGTGTTATTTTGTTTTAAAGATTTAAAAATAAAATCAGCTTGAGGATTCATTTCACAGTAGTCGGTCCACATTTTCTCTAAAAATTGATTAAGTCCTTGTTCATTATAAGTTTGAGAATTTGCCATGGTGACTCCTTTATAAATGTTTTATCAATAGGCTTTATTCTACGTCGATATGCCCAATTTTCAAGAAAACTAGTTGAATTTAACCTCACTTTCTGAATTTATATAGAGTTTTTGCACTACAACATTGACTCATGGGCTTAAAACGTTAGATATTCTCAATATATGCTCGAGTATAAACTGCCGAAAACGTTAATCTCCATGGCTTCAATTTTAGACTTCATTTTAAGACAACTGCCTCTCATTTGTATCACTTCAGTTTTGACAAATTTCTCCCAAAATTTACTAGCCGATACAGATTTTGCAATTGATGAAAATCAGTTTAAGTTTCGCACATTGCCGCAGGGTGAATCTCAAATTCAAATAGAACAACAGTCTACTGTCAGCGGCAAAAATATGTCTGCAAATTTTTATTTTGAATCGTACAATTATAATTCTGCTTTTGATTCAAAGCGTTCACAAGGTAATCCCTACCAAGAAAATCATTTTGGTTTAAATGTCGCTTATAAAAATACAGGTCTTAAAGATTTATCATTACGATCAATTTTTCAAACTGATCTCAGTAAAACGCAGAATTCAACTTTTGCTGTGCCAGAGTTGAGTCAAAAATATTGGATAGCTAAAGAAAAAGATAAGCATGAGGTTGTTTACCTGGGGCGATCAACTCATTTTACAAGCCAGATTGATCAACGTTTACATTTAGGTCTCGTTCACCCTTATTTTTCGCAAGATCACATTAATTTTGAAACTCTGGGCTTAACTGGTATCGAGTACGAGCGAGCTTCCGGCGCTCAAATATTGTATTTCGGATTTTATCCTGTTTTTCTGCCCAATCAAGATCCAGGAGTATCTGTTGAGAACGGTCGTGTAGTCGCTCAAAACAGATGGGCAAATCAAGCTCCACGGTATTTTGTTTTTAATGATAAAACAAAAGAAATAAATTATGAGATCAAAAACTACGAAATTTCCGAAGTTGTATTTAACCCTGGCTATCGGTTCGGACTGCAAACATCATTGAATACGTATTACGATTTGTTTTCGATCGGCTATAAAAGAGCACCGATGCATAATATTGTACTTGCACGTGAAACGTATGCTGATCTTGAAATACAAGGTCAGGTTAAATTAGCTCCTGTTGTGAATTATTCACACCAATTTTATTCTGATTCACGTTTTGTTTTGCCATTTGGACAATTTATCTTTTCTTTTATCTATGACAAACCCGATAGTCTGAGGGCCTCTGTTGAACAGTCGATTCAAGATGTGGCACCGATGACTGTCCATAGCCTTAGTTATGAATTTCCATACCGCTTCGATGAAATGCAACAAAATGTTTATATAACGTATGCTATGCTTACGGGTGGACAAATTCAAGACGTTAACAGTGATGGCACACCTAATCTCGTGACAGTGTCTAAAAACAGACAACAATATTTTAACCCAATTAAAATTGGTTTGCGTAACGCATTTTATTTTATTTTCAAGCGACCTATTGAAACACAAATTTCATATACGTATGATGATATGCAAAAAGGAAGTCTATTTTCTTTTGATGTTAAGTATGAGCTATCGCGCGAAGCGCAATTAAAAGTGGGTATGGATATTCTTGGTTCAAAATATCAAACCACCGATGAGCAAGCTTCTCAATATTTTTTGGTTAAAGCACAGAGTTTTGATCGATTATTTGCAGGTTTAAGTTATGTCTATTAGGCAATTAAAAAGAGTTTCTTTAAAATTCACATTATTATGTATTTTTTTTACTGGGTGCCACTTAAAATTAAATGAGCCAGTTTTCAACGACGCTAAAGTTGAAATACAAAGTTCAAAGTGTTTAAAGGTCGCAAAAGAATACACGCGAATATACTTTAACGGAAATGCAAGTTTTGATCAGGCTGAGTTTGCAGTTGATTGCTACTCTAAACTTCTTGTGTCATTTAAAGAGAATGTTAAAGGGTCTTCAAGTGATGGTTTTTATCCGGATGAAATAAAAAAAATAGTTGATTCTAACTTCTTAAACGACGGTCAAGTGATATCGATGGATCTTATCCTGCAGATATTGAAACTGAAAAAAACCCTGGTTGGTGGCGCGGACCATTATTTAACTAAAAATGAAATTCTTAACCTGTCAAATTTACTTTTGCAGATTAAACCGCAACTTGTTCGCTTAACTCCATATATTGATTTCTTAAAATTAAACTGGGATCATCAGAATTTAAGTGATTCGGATAAAGAACAAAAGTACGCCTTAGCTATTGAAAATACCGAACAATTGATTTTAACACTTGTTAACCAGTTTGATGGGAATGAACAATATCGGATCTCTGATTTAGTTGAGCTAATTCATCAAATAACTATTTTTGCTGAATTAGATTCTGAAGTTGTTACTCGATTGACGCACGCTAAAGCTTTAGCGGTGGCCTATAAAACTGGGTTTTTAGGTGGGGATGATTTAACTTCTGCAACTGATTGGATAAAAGTAGCCAATAATGTAACATTTTTTATTCGTCAATTTTATCAGTATTATTATTTTGTTTCTGAGGTTTCTCAAAATATAAATCAGCAGCAAATTAAAATAACTCTACAGATTGTGAACGATGTTTTGTCTTTTTGGGGTGACACGCTCAGTGAAAAAGCAACACGCATAATTACTGCTCAAGAACTACAATATCTTATTGAAAGTTTTTTTCTATTTACAAATCAATATAAAGTTAATGATGCTTTTGCTGTTGATGTTATTAATTTGAAAAATGTCTTTGCTCCATTCATTGAAAAAGATTTTGCGAAAAAACTCAGTTACGAATCGGTATCTTATGACGATTTCTATCGTATTCATGCTAAGGTCAAATCTGCGGAACAAGATATCGTCGGTCTTTTTCGCCAGATTGATTTACTTAATCTGGATTTGCCGTATGAACAGTTTCGTTCAGAAGAACTAGTCACGTTGGCCACGATTAATCGTATTCTTCAAAACATTGAAGGGTCGTATTCTTTATTCTCTGCTCAGCGCTTAATTAAAGATATTTTAAATTCGGGATTGATAAGGGACACTGAAATACCAGATCAGTACGATCAGTGGTATCAAGTGATATTATCTGCAAAGTATTTAGTTTATGGTCAGCAAGGTGCGATTTTAAACCAAGATGAACTCAGGAAGTTTATTTTTCTTGGTGCACAATTTTATTTTAATTATCAAGAATATGATTTTTATCTCAAGAATTTAGAATATCATGACATAGATTTTGCTCATCGAGCGCAAGGTTTAGTTAACAAAATCCAAAAAGAACTTGTTCAGATACTACTCGAAAAGCCATCAAAAGTATTTTCTAAGTTGGAGCTTCAAAGTCTGTTTTATTCTTCTAAACCCGTGATCTTCCAAGATCTAAAACTGACAATCTCTGGATTTGATGTTATTTTGAATGTCCTTTTTGAAAATGTACTCGTACGACCTGAAAGTCGTTTAAATGGCGATGTTCATAACAGTTTAAATTTAGAAGCTATTCAGATTTTAGTTGAGGAGGTTCAATACGTACTATCAACTCTACGATCTGTTTTTAATTCTATTACTGAGGCGAATGACATTCTTTTTATAAAGTATCGTGATATTTTATCACAAAGAGTAATCGACACTGAACTAACAGGGCCTGAAATTTTAAGTTTGCAGGAAATGTTACGTGTAACTGCGAGTGGTTTTAGTTATCATTTTAACGAATTAGATTTTATTCGTTTTTTTGAAGATACGGAAATGATTACAAGTCAAAAAGATATTTTAAGATCAATTTTTGCAAAATCTTTCTCGCGCATTTTAATTCGATCTTTTTCAAGTGATTTAAATCGTATTCAAGAACTCGCAGGAGTGACCTTGCTTGAGGCTCAAGCTGGCTTTGATAAGATTCGACCTGCACTCATTGAGTTAGAGTTAGTTCAAAAGAGTAATTTGACGTTTATTTCGAGCCGATTTAGAGAATCTAATTTGTTTTTAGCAAGTTCTAACGGTGATGAATATGCTAGTCTTGAAGAATTACATGATTTGATTTTGCATATTTACTCGGGGCTAAACCGAGCGAGCATGATTGAAGGTCAAGTTGTTGACGTCTGTTTGCCTGGATTTGAAGGCGACGTTAAGCCTGAAACTGTCGTTTCGCAAGATTGTTTACTTGAACAGTATTTTAATATTGTTGATGGTTACCAAGGGTTTCCTCAGTTTTTAGCGTTAAAAACCACAGAAACTAAAGATAACAATCTTAAGTTTTATTTAAGCATGCTTAAAGCGGCGGGACATGTACCTCAAGATAATAATACGGTTCAGTTTAGTGATGCCAATCTTTATCCGCATGTTATTCAATATATTGAAATGCTTTTTTCAAGATTTGATACGAATCAAAATAAAATACTTGAAGTTGATGAAGCTTTAAAAGCCTATCCGGTTTTTAAACCCATAATTAAGAGTGTTGTCGTGAACTTTAAAAATGGTGATAAAATCACAGATGAACAAATGCCTGGCGTATTTATGTACCTGTTAAAGTATAAAAAAACACCTGTAACTGGTAAGGATTATTTGATCTTGGCTGGATACTTAACTGATTCTAAACGATGGGATGTTCGAGCAAATCGCTTTGATCTTGGGGATATATTCAATTTTATCGCTGATGCCACGGCACCGAAACCTGTGCCTTAGCGTGGATTATAATAACATGTTAATCTGTAAATTTTGGCCCACGAAGACTGTACCAAAATTTACATTTCCTTAGGTCGTTTAACGATTAGAATTTGTTTTTAAACATCATTGACTCAACCGGAATCGGTTTTTTGTCATTATATTTCGCAGACGACTTTTTGTTGTAGTAATTTTCAATGTCACCTTGAACGACGAAATAAATTAATTGTCCGATTGGCATACCTGCGTAAACACGAACGGGCTGTTTTACTGAAATTTCAAGTGTCCAGAAATTGCAAAAACCCACATCGCCTTTACCAGCTGTGGCGTGGATATCTATACCAAGTCGGCCAACGCTTGATTTACCCTCTAAAAAGGGCACATGAGCGTGAGTTTCAGTGTACTCTTGGGTAACACCTAAATAAAATTTATCAGGCATTAAAACATAGCCTTCTTCAGGTATTTCAAAAGTTGTAATTGTATTGTGAGATTTAGCGTCGAGTATTTCGTTGTTGTATGTTGCTAGTGTTTTACCTAAATGAACATCGTAAGAGTTAGTTCCTAGGCATGAAATATTAAAGGGCTCGAGTTTAATGAGCCCTTTATCCATACAACTTAAGATTTCTTTATCAGTTAAAATCATAAAAATTTAATCTTAGGTTTGAGAGTCTGAGTTTAAGCATCTTGAAAAAGCTTGTTTAAAACAAGCTCTATTGAGATTACTTCGTTTCTCTGTGTACAGTGTGTTTTTTCAAATTTGGATTGTATTTCTTTTTCTCAAGACGACCTGGAGTTTTAGTTTTGTTTTTAGTCGTTGTATAACGAGAAACTGGCTTACCTGCAGCTTTAGCTTCAGTGCACTCTAAAGTAACGATAATACGACCTGATTTTTTTGCCATGGGATGCTCCTACAATTAATATAAAAAATAACAAGACAAATATATAAGAAGATTTACAGCTCGGAGTCAATCGAATATAACAATTCTATGCTTACAAAATACATATTTTTGACGTTTTCTCTTTTTTTCTTCTCTTGCGCATCTCTAAACGCCCAAATTTACGACGGAAAGACATCTCAAATGCTAAGTATGGATCAAATGATCGAATCAATTCAGCCTGGCACGATTTTGATTATCGGAGAATATCATGGTCAAAAAACTATACATGATCAGCAAATGAGCATTTTATATTCCCTTAGATCGAAAGGATTTAAGGTTTCAGTAGGTTTAGAGTTTTTAAATTATACAGATCAAGATTTAATTCAAAAGTATCGCTCGGGCCTTCTATCTGAAGTGGATTTCAAATCAGCAGTTAAATGGGCGGGATTCGACTTTGGATTGTACAGTCCTCAGTTGCTATTCCCGCAGTCGGCGGATGGCGAATTCGGTTTAGGGCTTAATATGCCGCGATCGGTAACACAGACTGTTTCTAAAAATGGTTTAGCTTCTTTGACACAAGATCAATTAAATCTAATGCCCCCACAATTTACATTAGGGCGTGATACTTACCGTGAGCGTTTTATCAACTTAATGTCAGATGGTCATATCCCTGCAAATAAACTTGAAAATTATTTTGCTGCACAAAGTATCTGGGACGACACGATGGCTTGGCAGATTGTTGAGTTTGTAAAAAATCACCAAGATCATGTTTTTGTCGTTATTGTTGGTGAATTTCATGTGCAGTACGGCGGTGGTTTGCCGGATAGAATTGCTGGGAGATTACTTAATTTATCACAATCAGACATTCGATTGACGAATGTGAAAATTAAAACAATTTCGCAGGTTTGGACGCAGGATTTAAACCAAGATGAGATTCGAAAGGAATTGCAACCTTCGGAAAAATACGGTCCACGCGCAGATTTTATTTCTTTGATATCTCCATAGATTTTAAAAGACCGGCAACAATTTCAGTTGCTGTCTTCATTTTCGTAAAAAAGTCATGCTGAGCGGTTATAATTTGTCTGTTGGGGTGACCCTCCCAACTTTTTTTGACTTTATCATTTAGAAGCATAGCTTCGTGAAATGATTCGGTTCTAATAGGGTTAGTCGTATCATAATCCATTTCTGTCGCAGTATCTAAATGGAGCAGCCATTCATATCTGGCAAGTTCTTTGTTTCTATTTGATTGAATAGTTTGAAAAAAATGTTCTTCGCTATCTGGCCAGTAGGCAAGCGAATCTAAAGAACCGCGATCGCAAACAATCAATGCATCGGGGTAGTTTTCACAAAGCAGATCTTCAAGTTGTCTTTGTGTTGCAAGTATAGCTAATTGAGCATGATAAAAGCCCGAATAGTTTTTTATGCGAGGAAAACCACCCTTATAAAGTATTGAAGCCGCCTCTGGTGCTATTTTAATTTTTGCTCCAAATTCTTTTTTAAGAGCATCAATTAATGTAGTTTTTCCGCCCGACGGGCCTCCGGTGATTGCCAGTTTTTTTGCCATACGGATTCTGATACTCCCTCGTTATTGCGTATTGCTGATATATATCTATACGGTGACGAAAATCACTGAAGACATTTGCTCACAGCATCGTGGCCAATCCATGCGACAGGGTTTTGAGGATTGTAACCATCGTGAAGCATAATATAGCCACATGACTTAAAGATAATTTCACTTAAGACTGCTGTCATCAGTTGTTTTTCATCTTTATGATATCCAATCACTTTTTCAGAAAGTACTAGTGCTTTTTCGAGTTGCTCTTTGTTCGAGTGTTGAGGCCAATTGTCATACTGGCTCGTTCCAATTTTTTCAGAATAAACGACGAAGTTATCAACATCTTTAAAAATTTCTTGAATCATGGCCTTATCTTTGAGAACTGCTTCGCAGTCCGCAATAACTTTAAGTGTAGTCGGGTGATCTGGTTGTTCTCTTAATAAAGACCTGATTAAATTGTAAAGTGGGATTTCGACACCTTGAAAAATTGAAGACGAATTTGTCAAAATTTCAGGACAATTATAAACACATGCGCGTACCCCTTTTTGAGCCCAATCTTTTGCATAGTTTTCTAAATTAATTTTAGCCCATCCTTGCAAATAAGGAGCGTAGGATTGCCAATGATACTTTTCGTTAACGATAATTTCAGTGCCATGGTAACCATATGCTACATAGGATACTGAGATTTTCTGTTTTTCCATTTTTTGCCGGAACGCTGTCGATTCAGATATTAAAATATTGTAAGTTTCAGCAGTCACTTCATGAAAGTTCATTTGAAGCAATCGACCGATTTGACTGTTCCAAAAATCTGTTGATGCTAAAAAGCGATCGCCGGTACCTTTAAAAACACGATTCATCAAAGGAAGAACTATTTTGGCTCTTGGTACGCCACCAGCCATTAAATGCGCAAAATGAATATGGTTGCCTTCTTTAAGTGAAGAACCGATTTTACGATCAAGTTCATCAATAAACCTCAGAGTGCTTTCGCGAAAACGTTTGCGCCCTTTTTCTCGTGATTCAATTAAGGATTTTTCTGAAAGTTTAATATCTTGCCAATCGCTGAGTTTTGCACTTTTAAGGCAGTCAACCGGCGATAATCCTTGGCTATCAGTTTCCAAGTCAAAGCCTGCTTCAAGAGGGACATTAATAAAAGGTTGTGGAATGTTTTTAATTTCGTCATTGTTGAGCGGTCGTAGTTGGTTGTGTTCATCACGTCGACCAACGGTTGCGCGAATGACTTGTAGACCATGGGCTTCAGCCTCTTCGACAAGACCGTTTGCGTATCCACGGTTAAAAAGTTCACCAAATAAAACAAGAACATCACCTTTTTTGAATTTTACGACCTCAGGTCTTTGACGTATTGGAAAAAAATCTTGCATAGTAAATTCCTTTATTGAATAAAAGCACTAGAGATGTATTTAGCCACAAACTGTGCCTTGACTCAATGATGATCAATTTGACACGATTAGACGGTATGTCGCAGGAAATAAAAGTCATTTGTCTTGTCCCATCATGGACAGAAACATTAATCGAAGCTGGAATTTGCGTAGTTGGTCGCACGCGATATTGCATACATCCTAGTCATAAAGTTCAGCAAATACCGATTGTCGGTGGTACTAAAAATTTGGACATAGATATCTGCTTGCAAATGGATGCTGACGTCGTACTTTTTGATCGAGAAGAAAATACGTTAGAAATGGTTCAAAAATGTGATGAAGCTGGCCTAAAGTGGATTTCAACACATGTTACGAATTTACAAACATGTGCTACCGAGCTTGCTCGTTTAGGTGATTTTTTTAAAAATGAACATCTCAAAAAATGGTCTGAAGAGTATTTCGAGATTATCAGTCGAGAAACGGTCTCGTTAGATCGGGCTGAGAGATTGTTTTCTCAATTAACTTTGGATGGTCAATGTCAATTGAGCGATTTCCGAATTGGTTTACCGATGTATGTGATTTGGAAGAAACCATATATGGTTGTGACAAAAGAAACATTTATCGGTGATGTCTTAAGCTACATCGGCGTGATTTTGCCAAGTTGTAGAGCTTATGAGCATGAGAAATATCCAATTATTGATGAAGAGAATCTCAGGAAGCATGCTTGTTTATTTTCATCAGAGCCTTATCATTTTGAGAAAGACTTTGTTATGCTTATGAACTCAGGATTTAAAGGGCAACTTATCGATGGTGAAAGGTTAAGTTGGTATGGAATTAGAAATTTAAATTATTTAAAATCAGCACATTTCATATAATTTCGCTTAAAAGTTGAATAGTTTTATCGGTGCCACCAATAAACTGATTTAATTCTGATTTGATGACATTTTTAAGCTGATCAGAATGAGCTTCAAAATGTTCCACTGTGGCCATAAAATCGATAGATGACTGAATAATTTTAACTGCTCCTAAATTCATAAAATGAACAGCTTCAGGGTTGTTTTTATAGAATGGGCCAATAATAACTAAGTTCTGAGCACAGAGAGCTTCCATAACAGAATGAACCTTCGATACAAAAGATCCACCAATAAATGCGATTGAAGAGTATCGATAAATATCGGCCAAATAACCAATTTGATCAATAATGAGAATGTCAAAATCATTTACATTACAGTTAATTTGGTCATTAACTTCCGATAAAGATAAAACTTTGAGATCATTAGATTCGGACTTTAATTTTTTTTTCAAACCGATCGAATTTTTGCTTTCGTGTGGGGCCCAGATTATTTTATAACCCTTTTCTTTAAGCTCCGAAACGATCGGCTGAATAACTTTTTCGTCGTTTGGCCATGATGAACCAATTGTTATTAACTTGTAATTTATTGAATGCGTGAAGTTTATTTTGGGCGGATGATTAAGTCTATGCGATACTTGATCAAATCGATTATCAGGAACGAACTCGATACGAGTATTGGCTAAAATCGATTTCATGTATTTCTGACTTTCTGGATTAATACATGTAACCAACGTAAATGGACTTAAAACATATTGATACCAAAGATTATTTAAATGACCTGTTGACGGAAATACTGAAATGGCGACCATAGGTATTTTGTGTCTTTTGAGATTATAAATAAGTCTTGGCCAAAAATCAGTTCGTGCAAAAATAACAATGTTCGGCTTAATTTTTTCAATAAGCATGTTATTAAATATGTCTAAATCCCAACATAAGGGTATAAAAGCATCAACTTGATCTTGAATGTTGGTAAAAAGTTTATTGGCTGATGGCGATGAATAAGTTACCACGATACGGATGTTGTTATTATGCATTTTTCGCAATTCTCGAATTGTTGATTTTGCGTATTCAATTTCTCCACTGGCTGCATGGAACCAATATGTTTTGTATTCAGAATCTGACTGATAATCATTTTTCAAAAATTGTGTTTTAAGCTTAACCCATGCTTTCAATTTTGTTGGTAATAAAAAGTATAAAAGATAACTTAATACAAATATAAATATCGAAGAGATAAGGTATAGTGTATGCATCAACAATATGGGAAATCTAATTTTCATTTATTGAACCTAGCCTGTATGCGTTGGTGAACAACATTAGGTGTAATGTCACGCAGACACTTTTGGTATTCTTTATTGGAACATGGTCCTTGTCCATGCTTACTACAAGGCCTGCAAGGTAAATCTATTTCTAGTATCTGAGTTGTTGTGCGAGATGGATAACCAAACGGAGCTGGCCCCATGAGTGCAATTGTTTTTTGACCGAGCTGTTCAGAAAAATGTAACAAACCAGTATCATTTGTAACAACAAATTGAGCATACTGAATTATCGCGGCAGATTCAATCAAAGAAGTTTGGCCTGTTAAGTTATAAATGTGTGTTAAGTGATTTAAATCCTGAGTAAAGTGATCTTGTGGTCCAGCTAGAACAACAATTTTGGTGTTTTTATATATTTCGGCAAGCTTCACCCAATGATCGATAGGCCATCTTTTAAGTGGATACGCAGCGCTTGGTACAAATACAATAAATTCAGAGGGTTTTAAATTTAAGTTTTCCAAAAGCAATCTTACTTTTTGTAAGACACTTTCACTCAAAAAAATTTGCGGTGCTTTGGGAAGCTGAAATGGTATACCGATTTTTTCAAGTGGTTTAAGAAGATCTCTTTGTCCTGAAAATGGTTTTTCGAATTTATTGATTTTAAAGTTAAGCAACAAGAATCTCTTCCAGCGCTCCATAGGTTTGACAACGACTTGCTTGGCTGAAACAAAGTTACGTACAAAAAAAGAACGTAAGTTGTTATGAGCATCGTAAATCAAATCAAAGTTTTCTTGGTTAAGTTTTTGAATTGTTTGCATCAAAGACTTAAAACCCTGGGAACGATTAACTGTCCAGATTTTTTGAATTGACGGATTATGATCTAACAATTCTGAAAAATCAGATCGTGTTAAAAAATGAACTTCGCATGTTTTTTGTGAGTCCGTATTGAAATGTTCATGGAGCACTGCCGGAATACTGAGTGCTTGGGTTAAATCACCTATACTTGAAAAACGGATAACTAAAATCTTCACGTGAACAGTGTAATTACAAAAAATGTCAGCTGTCTATATTTTGATTTTAAATACTTAATATTAGAATAGATAATCTAAAAAAGCCAAGATTAAAGGCACGATTTTTGATGAGTCTATTTGCATGAGAATAAAAATGAATATTGTCTCAATATGGCACAATTTATCGATCTTTTTATTTATGCTAATTGTAGTTACGGTAGCTCAATCTCTCCATGCAGAAATTAATGGGCAAGTTGAGGCTTATGGCTTATCTTTTATAAGCCCAGATTTCGATAACAATAAAAAAGAATTCGGCTTTTTTGGAGCATCACTTTTAAGTCATAACGCAGAAAAAGACACATTTAAGATCAACTTGCGCGGTGAATATGCTATTGGAACGCCAGTTTTAAGTACGCTCAATGTTCGCGAACTGTACTTTTCGTATTTTATTGATGAAAGTAGTGCTATTCACGTGGGTCGTCGCAAACAGCTTTGGTCTGATGTTGATGAGAGATGGAATTTAGGTTTTTTTCAACCTGAATTTAGAGCTAATCCATTAGCGCCAGAAACTCAGGGACAAACAGGTATATTTTATGAAAATAACAAAGGTGATTGGAAGTTTACTTTCTACGGGTCCCCAGTATTTATTCCGGATCAAGGACCTAACTTTGAGATCAAAGATGGTCAATTTGTTGCGTCTAATCCTTATTTCGCGCCTCCTCCGCAAAATATATACTTCCAGAGTGTGTTGTTGCCTATCGATTACAACATTCAAAAGCCTGAGATTGCTGATATCGTATTTCAGCCTAGTTATGGACTGCAGATACACTATGGTGAAAAAATAGGTTTTTATAGTTTGTTATCATCTATGTATAAACCAGCTCATCAATTAGCTTATGGATGGAAGGGTGTACTTGTTACTGATCGTGTTCGTGTTGATGTTAAGCCTAAGACCTATTACGAAAAAATATATAATTGGGATATTGGATACAAAGATAATTGGGGTGATGTTGGAATTTCGGCTTTATTTGTTGATGCTGAAAAGCCTGATTTTGAATCAGTTTATAATCGCCCAGTTTACGCAAGTAACTTAACACTAGGGCCGTATATAACATACAAAATGAATCCGTTTACTTTTGAACTTGCAGGCTTATTTAATCAAGACGGCGATGTCGCCGAAGAGGGACCTAACTCTGGTCAATTTAAGCGTTCTTTGTCGCAAATGTTTTTGTATCGCAACGCATATTATGCACAAATTACATATAAATCATTATTAACACCTCAGATTAAATATAAAACAACATTTCAGTGGCTCGAAGCCGAAAAAAATATATATAAATCTGTTAAGTGGAAGAATTTGGTTGATATAAAAGGACCATGGAAGTTTATTTTTGATTTATTACTTGTTGAAACAAACGATGAAATAACAAATGTATCGAGTTATCGCAACTTAGATCAGGCTTGGCTAGGAGTTATCTATGTTTTTTAGGAATGCATCTTTTCAAAAAATTTTGTTGCCAAAACGATCATTACAAATCACTGGGGTTATAATAGCATCTTTGATGTTTCAAAGTTGTGGAGAATTTCTTAAAGGGAAACCTAAAACACAAGATGTTGTGGAAATTAAAACTCAAGAAATTGAGTGCATGAAAGAAGTCAAAAAATCTTTTGAAAAACTTTTTAATTCTGAGACAACAGATCTTGAAATTGACCAGTCATTTCAATGTTTACAAAAGACACTTGATTTATTTCAAAAAAATGCAGAAGGACGTAAGAATCCAGATTCATTTACAAGTGAAGAACTTTTTAAAATATTTGATAAATTTTTTAAAGATGCCGCTATTTCACAAAAAGCTACTGAAGATATTCTTATTTTGAAAAAAGCGTTATTTGGTGGCGAAGTGGCTACTGTCACAAAAGTGGAATTAGGGCAGTTGAAAGAGTATCTCAAGGTTCTTCATGTTGAAATCAAAAAACTAGCACCTTATGCACAGGTTTTTAAGTTAAGTAAAAAGCAGGGTGTGTTCGATCAAGCAACCGTCGATCAAGCTTTTACTCAGCTAAATATGTCATTAAAGACATTATTAAAATCGTCTAAAATTGGTCGTTCAGAATATTCGATTACGGATTTGAAAGAACTTATTGTTAGTTTAAACGTTGCAACAACTGAAGAAGATCAAAAGCAAATTGAACTTATTGAAAATGTTATCAAACTTATTGCTGGTGAAGAAGTTTTTAAAACAAATGAGCACTATGCTAAAGCTATAGACAGCTTTACACAGCTAGGGCGACTCTATGCTCAGGCAATTTACACGGATATGAAATTTGAAATTTCTAATTCGCAACAATTAAATCGAGTTTTTAAATTTGTAGAAGATTTAATTGAAACTTTGGAAAACACACCTCAGTTTGTAAATCGTAAACAAATCCCGTTAAAGTACATAGATCCAATCATATCTGAAGTATTGAAAAGTCAGGTATTCCCTTTAGATGTTTCAGAACCGACATTTATGGCTTTTTACAAAACAATAATGATTAGAATCTTTAATGATCAAAAAAATATTGCTGTTGAAAGTTTGACTGATCTCAAGCAGATACATATTAAAAATTTAAAACGTGAGTTTTATATTTATCGTGGTTTTCAAAAATTTATCGATTTGTTAGATTATAAAAAATCAACAAAAATGAGTGTTAAAAGTTTACAACAGCAAGTGTTGAATTATAAATTCAATACGCTTGATCGTAAATTTTCTGATCAAACCTTGCCTTCGCAAATTGTTCAGGGTTTGCATGAATTGCGAGACGAGAGTTTGGCTGAGTATTCTATTTTATTTAACGATAAAAAAATGATTTTATCTAAAGATGTTAATAAATCTCTTATTGGATGGGAAGATTTATCACGAGCGCTGTACACTAAAATGTTAGGTCGAGAGTTACTCATTGGATGGGGCAATTTAGATCCTCAATATAATCTGAAGAAAAGCTATTTAACCGAATCTGGAATGATCCAGTGGTATGCGGACTTTCGTGATTTTGGCATAGAAACTAAGTTATTTGATAAACGTGAAATCAACTCGGGTGCTAAAAGCTTTTTAGAAGCAAATTTATTCACTTCTTATGGAAACGGCGATCAGCAATTAAATTTTTATGAAACTTTGCAATTTGTAAGCATGCTTTTGTCAGGTGGTGGTGAAATTACAAATATGATTATCAGTGATATGAAAGATGCTGGGTGTCGTTTAAAAAGTGGTGAGCTGGATGTTTTTGGAAATCCATGGCTTGAAGAAAAGTGCTTCAAAAATCGACTTAGACAAAAGCATTCTATCTACTTTTCTAATTTAAAAAATTATTCTGTGTATGTGAATTCACTAACGGATGCTCAATTTCATGATTATTACAATGACTTGATGTTAGTCGCGCGAAATGATGCAACTCAAGTTGGACGAATCGAAACTGCTGACATTAGAATCCTTTCGATGCTCATTATGTATATTGAATCACTTTATGGCCGCTATGATACGCGCGATAAATTTCAGATGTTTAACCCAGCGGAAATTCGCCAGTCATATCCTAGGTTCAAAGCGTTCGTAGCGGATTTTGCACAGAAAGAAGCTCAAGAGACCGTCGCCCAGTGGGATTCAGTTATTAATGTCTGTGGTTATTTTTATACTAAAGATGATTTATTCCGAGAGGCATTTATTTTTATGGTTTACACAGGGCGATTGCCTGTTCTTCAAGATATGAATTATGTGACTTGCGCAATTAATGGACTATTTACTTTTGAGGGAGAGGTTGACAGAAAAACAATTATTTCTACTTTCAAAGTTTTAAAAAGTGTATTAGCCTCGAAAAAATGACCATTAAAATAAAACAATCGCACTGGGCACTCTTATTTTCATTTTTAAGTTTATTTATCCTTGGGCTAGCTGATAATATCCGCGGGCCCTTATTTCCGGAAATTTTAAATCAATTTCAACTTTCAAACACTCAAGGTTCATGGAGTTTTGCGACAACTTCAGCAGCTGCTTTTGTCGGAAGTTGGATATCTGCGCCTTATTTAAAAAAATTCTCAATATCCTCATTGTTATTACTTTCTGTTTTTTTGATGGGGATTGGTTTGATGAGTATGGGGAAAGCTTCATCTTTTCTGTTACTCCTTGTTGGAAGTTTTGTTTTAGGTTTGAGTATAGGTTTTATGGGGGTTTCGCAAAATCTTCTTGTTTCAGAAAATGTTGATCCGTCAATTCGTTCACGTGCTTTATCGGGCTTGCATGGCATGTATGGATTATCTAGCTTTTTTGCTCCGATATTGGCATCGCATGCAACAGCAATTTATGGTGATTGGAGAGGCGCTTTTATTGTAGCTGGTCTGATTTCCTTATTGTTTTTTGTATTTCAATTTTTGATTCAACCTGATCGAAAGTTCACTGTGCATCAACATTTAGAAGCTATCTCTACTGATCAAGAGACGGTTTCTAAAAAAGCTTCAAAATTTGCCCTTCTTTTGATTGGTGGTATGTTTGCCTTTTATGTTGTTGCGGAAATATTAGTTTCAACGCGCTTAGCTCTTTATATGCGAACATACTTTCAGATGAATCTTGAACAATCATCTCGTTACGTAACCCTTTTCTTTTTATTTTTATTAATTGGTCGTGTTTTATTTGCGTTTATTAAATTACCTATCTCGCTCAAAGCTCAACTCAATGCATCTCTAGGAATTGCCCTTGTGTTGATTCTTTTAGGTCTTAAAGTTCATCCGTTTTTTTTAGCTTTAGCTGGTCTAGGTATGGCGCCTTATTATCCTTTGTGTGTGAGTTATATTTCAGAAGCGTCCGGACATAAAAGTCGAACGTTTATTGCTTTTGCGATGAGTTTTCAAAGTCTTTCTGTTGTCAGTATGCATTTAGGTGTTGGATATCTAACTGATCGAATGGGATTGGCTTTTGCATTCGGTGTTGGTATACTTGCGTTGGTGTTGTCAATATTATGCTTAAATTTGCATCCCAGAAAGTTAATTGTTGAGTGAGTACGTTCAAAGTTTCGTTCTTAATCTTGTTTATTTCAACATTTTTAACGAGCAAGGCTTGGTCGCAGTTTTTACCGAGTGCAGGTGCAATTATACAACAAGTGGTCAATGAACAAATACTTGTCGCCATTTCGGAAACTCAACGATGGGAAATTGGTGAAATTCTGCCGATCGTATCACAAAATTCTAAGATAGGTGTTTTTGCATTTGTTGAGGTGCAAAATGTTAAAAACATTGGCTACGGGCAATACGAGGTTAAGCTTAAACTTCTTAGGCAATCGCGGAAATACATGATACAAAAAGGTGATCTCGTAAAAAAACTAGATTTATCTTCAAGTAATGATGATTTTATTGGAACAACAGATTTACTTGTCAAAAGTAGTGAGAGAAATATTTCTTCGAAATATCGACCACTTGTTTATCAAGGGTTATCGATTGGCGATACCGCTCAGGTTTTATTTAAAGATGAATTTTTAGTTAATTATCTCGGAAACTTATCTTATGGGGCTATGGATTGGTTAACGGTGGGTACTTTTGTGCCTGTCAACTTAATTGGTCGACCCAATGCAAATTTTCGTGCACGCTTTTATGACTCTGAATCTACAACGCTATCAACTGGTCTAAGTTTCGTTAGATTAGTATCTGAAAAACAGGCTAATTTAAATATGAATTTTTATTGGGATACAACTTCGTCGGATAATTTAATTTCACATACTTTTCTAAGTTTATCGTTAATCACATGGGATGGATCTGCTGATGCCTCTGCAATAAAAGCTTTAACATCAAGTACTTTTCAAACAGGTTATGAACTGATTACTTCAAGTTGGGATCGAATACTTATTGGTCCGAGTTATAATTTTCAAAATAAATCATTAGGCGGTTATATATCTTATGTGTGGATATATGATCGATTTCATGCTCAATTTTCGATTAACTCAACTGATATTACGCATTTCAGGCTGGATCCAACAGATGGTTATTACGGTTTTTTTGATCTTTATTGGAGATTTTAATGTCAATTTTTTTTGTTAGTTGTCAGCCTGGTTTGGAACAAGATTTAAAATCTGAAATAGAAATGTTTTGGCATCAAATGATTGATCTAGATGGTTTGCCAACGCGATCTAGACCGGAATTTATTGATTGTGAAATTATAGGTGGTTTAGAAATCAATTGTGAAAAGCATTTAGGATATCAAATTAATTTATTTTCAAAATTAGCCAATAGAGTTCTTTTGCGTGTTTCTAAATTCACAGCTAGGTACTTTGATCAATTTGAAAAAGAATTAAAAAGAATCAACTTTAAAGAGTATTTTGCTGAGCACGCTTTTTCAATTCAAGTCGATGCGAGTAAATCTCGCTTATTTCATGAGAGAAATCTTATTGAAACAGCGTACAAATCTTTTGGTCTATCCGTTAAAAATATTGGTGATGAAAAAAAACAGGATATGTTGCAAGTGTATATTCGTATTTACAAGGACGAAGCAACAATCAGTATTGATACCAGTGGGCAACATTTGCATAAAAGAGGTTATCGTATTGAGCAAGGTGTTGCGCCGATACGTGAAACTTTGGCAGCTAAAGTCTATTTCAAAATATTACAATTATCTTATGAAGCAAAGTTTGATTTATTTGAAAAAGATGCACAGTTTACGTTTTTCGATCCGTTTTGTGGATCAGGGACGATGTTGTTTGAGGCTGTGGCTTTTAAGTTGCCAATTCTTGATCATTCTTACGCTTTTGAAAGGTTTGCTAATAGGCCTGCTTTAATGAAATCTGAAACGTGGAAAAAAAACTTCAAAATTACTGATCTCAGTCGTTTTTCAGTTTTAGGTATTGAAAAAGATCCTGAAACTTTCAAAAAACTCAGCGTGAATAAGGAACATTTTTGCCGCAAATTTCCTCAGATGTTCGGGCAAAGAATTTCATTTTTTAACGCAGATTCAAAGTCTTTTGATTTTCAATCTCTGCATGGAAAAAAATCAATTTTGATTACAAATCCTCCTTACGGTGAAAGATTAGATTCGGATGAGGCTGTTAAAATCATAAAAAAAATTATTACTGAAGTTCAACCACAAGGGATTGTAATTATCCATCCGACTCATTGGAATTTACTTGTCGCAGATTACCAAAAAATAGCTGTATATGATTTTGATAATCAGGGTCTTAAATTAAACTTAACAATATTAAAACAAAAATCCATCTAACCACAAAGATTTACGAAGTTTGTGTCGTAGCGAAGGGCTCTCTGATTTCTCGATAGATTCTGGTGTTCGAATTTCGTATAGCGCGTAATTCATTTCTGTATGAATTGTGCCTTTAGGTGGACGGTAAGTAAATCGATCTTGCTCGGCAGGATAAATTAAGAAATCGTTTTGTCGCGAATTTTTAAATGTAAATTTAATCATCTTCTTTAAAACATCTGGGTGCTCAAAGTATAAAAAATGTAAAAATTGAAAATTAAGTGTTTCATCTTTTTGTGATCTTGAAAAAGGTCGCGTCAGACGACGTCCAATATTTAACCATGCGGCTAGTTTTAAAAACTGACGAAAATTGTTAGCTTGTTGATTGTATTTTAAAGGAAAATAATCTTGTAAGAGCGTTGAGCTGAGTGGGTAACAACTTCCTACGATATTGTTCTGCTCGTCATATGCCACAACAAAATTTCGAAAAGAATAAATAAGTGATTCCTGTATGTATTTTTGCACAGATTCTTTCAATAATTCAGGCACAAGATCAAGTTTTTCTATTTTTGATTCAATATATTTAATAAATTTTTCGTGTTCAGTTTTCTCTAAATAGCTCACTTTAATTGAAGGATTAACTTTAAAGTATAGGGGGTAAAAGCCGTGGATGGTGACAAGATTAAATTTACGAACAAGCTCATAAAAAGGTTTTTGAGATCTTTTTTGTTTCGTTCTGATAAATGAGTTGATGACCTGAGTGTTGTCTAAATTAATGCTGGTGATAAAATGATCTACTCTTTCCTGGAAAATCAGATGCTGAAGTTTGGGTAAGAAGTGACGAGACCAGTTAAGAATTGCTTTACGGGCAGACGCGATTCTGAGGTCACAAGCGTAAGCAATTTTAGTCGTTTTTGATCCAAGAATGTTATTGGAAAATAAAAAACTAGCTGTTCCTAAAATGTTAAGTTCGTCTTCAAGCAAAAAACTTCGATACTTGACATTGAGTCGGCGATAAAGCGAGAAAAAATCAACCTGTCTCTTGATTTTGACATCAAGTTCGCCTTGAATAGGGATTTGAGAGAAGAAATGCGAAAGTTTGTCTGCGTCTTCGATTGAAGATTCTCTAAGGATTATTTTTTCTTCCATGGAGTATCCTGCACTTGATGAAGGTGATTAAAGTACCGAGCAAGTGTAAAAAGGTAGTCACTCAATCGATTTAAATATTGTAAACATAGTTCAAGTTGATTGTGTAAATCATGAGTCTTAATATTTTGATTGAATATTTCAACGCTGGTTCTTTCAGCTCTGCGGCAAATCGTTCGAGCGACGTGGGTATGGGCTGCTAAAACATGTCCGGTCGGTAAAATAAATTCTCTCAGAGGTTGTAATTGCGAAGTCATAACGTCGATACTTGATTCAAGGTTGTTGATCAGTTGAGTCGTAAGTCCTGGTAATTTTTCAATAACTTTAGAGTTTTCGGTAGCGAGTAGGCTTCCAATGACGAATAAATTATTTTGAATATCTGTTAATTGAGATTTAATATCCAGATAGTTGTTTTCTTGCAACAAGCTGACAATTAGCCCAATGTAGGAGTTAAGTTCGTCAACTGTACCATATGCACTGACTCGTAAATTGCTCTTGGAAACGACAATTCCATCAACCAATTTGGTCTGTCCTTGATCACCTGTTTTTGTGTAAATCTTCATATATATAGTTAGCTCTTGTCTTAAGTCCTCAGTCAAGTGCAATATAATGACGATCTTAAGGAGCGTTTTATGACTCAGTCTGCGCATCAAGGTGATCTGTTAGGTTCTTCACAAGGTTATTCATCTGATGATTTTGAATTTATCGTGACCATGCCTCACTCGGGCGAAAGAGTTCCAGAACAGTGTTCATGGCTTTTAGGTTTGGATGAAAAAATACTCATGTGTGATGTTGATCGATTCATCGATCGCATTTATGAGCCAGCTCTAAAACAACTCAAAATACCTTTTCATAAAACTGTGTGGCATCGATATGCGGTCGATTTAAATCGGATACCATCTGATATTGATTGTGATTCTGTGCAGAATTCTTCAAACTCATCAGGTCAATACTCGCGCGGTTATCACTGGGTTGTCACAACACAAAATCATCGGTTGATGAAAAGTCCAATGTCTGTGCATATGCACGAAGAGTTAACGCAACTCATCTATGATCCTTTTCATTGCGGGGTGCGCAAATTATATTCAAGTGGATTTGCAAAATTTAAAAATGTTTATCACTTAGATGCGCATTCAATGCCGTCGCGAGGTACTTCTCAGCATCGAGATCCGGGGGAGTTAAGAGCTGATATTGTGGTGAGTGATTCGCTTGGTAAAAGTTGTTCTAATGAGTTTCGTGATTTGGTGATTGCGGCATATGTTACTGCGGGTTTCAGGGTCGGTTATAATTGGCCTTATGTTGGTGGTCGCGTCACTGAGCAATACGGTCAACCTTTGCAAGGTCAGCATGCTATTCAAGTCGAACTTAACAGAATGCTTTACATGAACGAAGAATCTAAATGTATTTTATCTCAGCACACTGATGTACAGATTAAAGTTGAAAAGGCTCTCGGATACATAAAATCGGAACTACCCAAACTGAGAAGACAAGAGTAGATATAGTTTATGCGATTTGAAAATAAATATGTAAATAAATTCTGGCGTTTTTCAACATCATTTAATCTTGGCATTCCGGTCATGGTTGCGATTACATTGTTGATCACTTGGGGAACTATTGTTGAATCGTACTATAACGATGCCTTTGCAGCACAGCAGCTCGTTTATCGAAGCTGGATGATGTATGTTTCAATGGGACTGCTTGTGTATAATTTAGCTGCGGTCATGATTGATCGCTGGCCATGGAAAAATAAACACGTCCCATTTTTGCTCGTTCACCTAGGTATTATTACTTTGATTTTTGGTGGGTGGGTTACGCAAAAATTCGGACTTGATGGTAACATGCTTATTAATATTAACTCGCAAAGCAATCATGTATCTGTTGGACAGACGGATTTTGTTGTTTATGCGACCATGGATGGAGATCGTTACACGAAATATTACGACCAAGAAGTTGATTTTTTTAGAAAACCGCCAACAGAACAAAAGCCGTTTCAAGTTGATTTGAGTGATAAAAAAATCATTGTAGATCAATATGTAAAGTACGCGCGTATAAGTAAAAAATTAGTGAAATCTCAAGATGAAAGCGCTGGCGCTTCAATTAAATTTCAATTACAAAACCCTAATGTCAAACAAGTTGAAGTCCTCACTCAGCCGTCAAAAAATAAATCAGCAGATATTAACTTAGGACCTCTCAAGCTTTACATGGGCCATGTTGTTGCTAAAAGTGGTCGACGAGCGCTTGAAGCTAATGAGGTTTATTTTAATGCTATCGACAATGAATACATACAGTTTGATCTTTATAAAATTGCCGATCTCAAACCGTATAAATCTGGTAAAATTAAAATTGGTGATGTTGTGCAAACAAATTGGATGGGTTTAGAGCTTCGCTTGTTGGATTATGTCCCGCAAGCGGTTGAGGATTGGGATGTTGTTCCGGTTGAAAAATCAACTCCACTAACAACTTCTGCTGTGAGAATTCGATTTGGGCAAAAAACGCAATGGATTTTGTTAAATGATGTAATTAAACTATTCGATTCAAATGCTGCTTATCTCGTGAGTTATCAAAATCGTCGTATTGACTTAGGTTTTCCTGTGTTCTTGAAAAATTTCGAGATGATCATGTATGAAGGAACTCAAAGAGCGAAAAGTTATGCGAGTCATGTTTTAGTTAAATCTCCCCAGCTCGTTGTACCCCTTGAGGCAGAAATTGCTATGAATGAGCCACTTAAATTTGGTGGGTATACATTTTACCAAGCAAGTTATAATCAAGATGAAAGAACTGGGGAACCAACAGCTACAGTTTTATCCGTAAATTATGATCCCGGTCGATGGATAAAATATTTAGGATCATTAATTTTATCAGTTGGAATTATTTGGTTATTTGTTCAAACACGCAAAAGAAAGACAGCGCAATTATGATAAAAAATTATATTTTTCAAAAGTATTTTGTTTTAGTTTTAATGGGTTTAACTTTTTTCTTGTCGGAGAAAGTTTACGCAACAGTTGGTGATGCAATTCGCTATTTACCGGTACAAGATGCGGGTCGAGTTAAGCCCTACGACACATTTGCGCGAGAGGTTTTAGAGATCATTTATGGTAAATCGACTTATAAGACTGAGACGGGTGAAAATGCTCCGGCGCACTTGGTTGTAATGACGTGGATGTTGTCTCCTGAATCGTGGCTAAAAAGGCCGCTTTTTGAGGTGAATCATTTGGATGTTAAGACGAAGTTGGGTTTAGCTTCAGATCAAAAATATTTTACAAGTCTTCAATTGTTTGACTCAGATAAGTTTCAAAACTTAATGCAAGAGTTAGCAGACAAGAGAGCCAGTCGCGAAAAAATGACTCCTTATTTTCAAGCTTTGCAGCGTTTGCAAAATCAAATGATTTATTTTCGAGAACTTACAGCTGGGCGACTGCTTAAGGTTATGCCAAATCCGAACTCAGATACGTGGTTATCAATTTCTGAAGTTCCGGAAGAGCAACAGAAGTTGTTTATATCTGTTAGTCAGTCTATTGCAACGTATCTTGGTGCTTTAACTGATCAAAGTCAGGTTGAGCAAGCTGCGCGTAATTTGGATGAGGCGGTTTTGCGCTTTGAAGAAAGTATACGTGATATAAGCGGTGATGCGTATGCTGCTAGTCGTAAAACCAGAGCTGAAGTTTTTTACTATGATATTCATCCTTTTCGTTGGGCGTATATTTTATATTTCTTAGCGGCTATCACTCTCCTGTTTATTTGGATACGCAATTTATCTTCTGGGATGACAGTCGTTTGGATGTTTACATGGGTTGGTTTTATCATTCATACTGCTGGTTTTCTTTTTAGAGTTTATTTAGCAGAAAGAGCCCCTGTGACCAATATGTATGAAACAGTTGTGTGGATGTCTTGGGGGTCGGTGCTGTTTGCTATGATTCTTGAGAAGATCTATAAGTTTAAATCACTATTATTAGCGGGTGTACTTGTTGGTTTTGTTTCAATGGTTATAGCTGATAGTGCTCCAGCTATTTTAGATCCAGGGATACAACCCCTAGAGGCTGTTTTGCGTAGTAACTATTGGCTGATTGTTCATGTGATGACAATTACGATTTCTTATGCAGCCTTTGCATTAGCTTTTGGTCTTGGCGATATGGGTTTGGTTTATTACGTGATCGATTCTGAAAAATATAAGGATCAGATTCAAAAAATAACAACGGGTGTTTATCGCGCTATGCAAATAGGTGTGGCATTTTTAGCTCCGGGTATTATTTTAGGTGGTATTTGGGCGGATTATTCTTGGGGGCGATTTTGGGGTTGGGATCCTAAAGAAACGTGGGCTTTAATTGCTTTGTTGGGTTACATAATAATTCTACATGCGCGAATCGTAAATTGGATTCAGAACTTTGGTATGCTAGTTTCGGGCGTTCTGACATTTAATCTTGTTATTATGGCCTGGTATGGTGTTAACTATATTCTTGGCGCAGGGCTTCACTCATATGGATTTGGAGCTGGCGGTGTTGAGTACGTTTCTATATTTGTTTTGCTGCACATTTTGCTAGTTGGATATGCGTTTACTGTTCGTAAAGTGACTGAGTCTAAGCATAAAAGTTCTTAAGTGAGTATTTTGAGTTGTAGCTGTCGTTCGGTAGAGCTACAACTCTTGCCTTTTAGATAGGCATGCAACTTCTTGATTTCTCTCGTGGTTTTTCAATTAACTATCAAATTCCCTCGTGACATTTAATTGTCTTTGCTTTTTAATATTTTACAAAGAAAGGCAGTGTCATGTTCAAAATTTTCAGCGAAGGCAGAAAATACCTCAGATATTTTTTGTCAAAAACGATTCATCAAAAAAATGTCTTAACAGAAAATAACACTTTAGTTTCGTTCTCAATGACGAAAAAATCTCAGCAATTTTTTGCGAGCTCTTTGTTATTAATCGCGATCCTTTTTACGACTGGTTGCTTATTTCAGAATCCTGATGGAGGGCAAAGAGTTGGTATTGGGTACAATAAGGGCTATGCTCCAGAGCAGCCAATTGCTTTTTCTCATGAATTGCATGTTGGTAAAAACAAAATTCAATGTCAGTACTGTCATAATCAAGTTGAAAGATCGAAATCTTCAAATATTCCATCTTTGGCAACGTGTATGAATTGTCACCAACAAGTTGCTGGTCGAAACGATCCTGATGCTATTAAAAAATTACGTGATGCTTATTCTGAAGGTAAAACTATTGAATGGGTACGTGTTCATATGTTGCCAGATCACGTTCAGTTTAATCACCAAGCGCATGTGACTAAAGGTGTGAGTTGTCAAACATGTCACGGTGAAATTGAAAAAATGGCTAAGGTTTATCAATATACAGATTTGTCAATGGGCTGGTGTGTGAATTGTCACCGACAACCAGAAAATAAAGCGCCATTAAACTGTACGACTTGTCATCACTAGGCTTAAGAGAGATTATATTATGTCAAATTTAGAAAATAATTCTGAAAAAAGATCTGAAAATAACAGCCGTCCGCAAATCGAAAGAAACACTCAATATTGGAAATCTTTCGAGGAATACAACAACACTCCTGAATTTCAACAGTCTTTACAAACTGAGTTCATGTCTTCGCCGTTAAGAGAGGAAACAGCTCACGAAGGTACGGAAAGAGATCATGTTGCAAGACGTGAGTTTTTAAAACTCATGGGGGCTTCTGTTGCGTTAACGACAGCGGCTGGTTGTATTCGTAGACCGGTTCAAAAAATTGTACCTTATACAAAACAACCAGAAGAGGTTACAATCGGAGTATCTAACTGGTACACATCTACATATTTTGATGGTCAAGAAGGTTTAGGTTTGCTTGTTAAATCTCGTGAAGGTCGACCTGTTCACATTCAAGGTAATCCAGCATTTCCATTAAATGGTTCTGCTGTTTCTTCAAGAGCGCAAGCTTCTTTGTTAGGTTTGTATGATCCTGAGAGATTGCAAAAACCATTTCGTAATTTATTTAATGAAAAACGCACTAACCACGAAACAGTCAACGTTTCGTGGGAAGATTTAGACAACAAAGTTGTTGAATCTCTTAAAAAAGGTGGTGTTGCTATTTTGACTGGGAACTTGGCGTCACCAACTCTCAGAGCTGTTGTTTCTGATTTTAGCAAAGGTTTTGGCGCCGATCATTATACTTGGGAACCTCTTGCACAAGATGATATTTGGAATGGTCAAAGGCTTTCTTATGGCGAAGGAGTTGTTCCTTCGTACAGATACGATAAAGCTAAAATGATTGTGTCGATTGATGCAGACTTTTTAGGTGCTTGGGGTCCGGCTGTAACTTCGGCAAAATTATTTGCAAACGGTCGTCGTGATATCACGAATATGTCTCGGTTAGTTTCATTTGACTCAACATATTCACTGACAGGTGCTAACTCTGATATCAGATTTAGAATTAAACCATCACAACAGTTAGATATTGTTTTAGGATTGATAGCGGAAATTATTTCAGCAGGGCATTCCGACTATGCTAATAGCGACGCAGTTAAATCAGTTGTTCAAGCTTACAAGGGTGTGGCTGACAAATTAGGATTGAATGCTGAAGCTTTTGCAAAAGTTGCCGTTGATCTGTGGAAAAATGCTGGACAGTCGATTGTCGTTGCTGGCGGTATTCAAACAAAAACAAAAGATAGCTTACAATTGCAAGTTGCTGTTAACTTTTTGAATTCATTGCTTGGTAATGATGGTAAAACTGTTTTAGCAGGATCGGGTAATAGAAATTTATCAGCATCTTTTGATCAGCTCTTAACACTGATTAAAAAAATGAAATCAGGATCTGTTAAAAATTTAATTATTTACAGATCAAACCCATTATATAATTTAAGCGAAGATTTTGGTTTTAAAGAGGCGCTTACTAAAGTCGATAACGTAGTTTACGTTGGTGACAAAATGGATGAAACGGCATCGTTTGCGCACTTTGTGGCTACAGATAATCATGCTCTTGAAACATGGGGTGATTCTGAGTTTGCGCAAGGGGTTTATGGTATTCATCAACCGCTTATTAGAACAATGTACGACACAAGATCTTTTGCTTTATCGCTTATGACTTGGGGATATATTGGACAAGTTGGACCTAAACGTTTGCAGGAGTATGAAACTTATTACGACTATTTAAGAGCTTTCTGGAGAGAGGAAATGGCTCCTAAGCTAGCAAAGGGACAGGATTTCGAAACTTTTTGGAATGGTTTACTGCAAGCCGGTTATGTTGGAGAAACAACTTCTTCGTCTGCTCGTACTTTTAAAGTTGATGCCTTCAAATTGATTAAGAAAAGTGAAAAATCTGAATCAACATTAGAGCTCGTTCTGTATCCGACAATTCATATTGGAGATGGAACGCTTGCAAATGTTGGGTGGTTACAAGAGTTGCCAGACCCTGTAACTAAGATCGTTTGGGACAACTATGCTTCAGTATCATTAAAATTGGCTGAATCATTAAAAGCTAAACAAGGTGATTTGGTTGAAGTTAAGGTTGGATCTAAAACATTAATATTACCTTTACATATACAGCCAGGTTTACACGACGGTGTTGTTTCAATATCTGTTGGATACGGGCGTACTAAAGCAGGTAAAGTTGGTAATGACATAGGTCATAATGCATTTACTTTGGTAACAATTGATAAAGATGATGTTTTGTTTGCGGGTTTAACTGTTGAACTTAAAAAAACAGGTCAAAAATATGAACTTGTTACAACGCAAGGTCATGATTCAATGGAAGGTCGTCAAATCGTAGTGACGGCTACGAATAAAGATATTGAAAAAGCTAAGGATGCTAACATTCACAGACATCACACGTGGTCTATTTGGTCAGGTCATCAGTATAACGGTCACAAATGGGGAATGGCTGTTGATCTTAATACATGTACTGGTTGCTCAGCATGTATGACAGCGTGCCAATCTGAAAATAATATTCATGTTGTTGGTAAAAAGTATGTGATGCAAGGTCGTGAAATGCATTGGATCAGAATTGATCGTTATTACACGGGCAATCCTGAGTCAGCTGAGACTGTGTTTCAACCATTGATGTGTCAACATTGTGACAATGCTCCGTGTGAGACTGTTTGTCCTGTTGCTGCAACTGTGCATAGTAATGAAGGCTTAAATGAAATGGTTTACAACCGTTGCGTTGGAACTCGATATTGTTCAAATAACTGCCCGTATAAAGTTCGTCGTTTTAACTGGTTCAACTATGCCAAATTGATCGAAAAACCAATGCATATGGCTCTTAATCCAGAAGTTGGTGTGCGCGTACGCGGTGTGATGGAGAAATGTACTTTCTGCGTTCAAAGAATTAAAGAAGGTAAAAATAAAGCTCGTGCTGAAGATCGTCCACTAAAAGATGGTGATATCAAAGTTGCATGTGAATCTGCATGTCCAACACAGGCTATTACATTTGGCGATTTAAATGATGCTAATTCGCGTGTTGCAAAAGCATTCAAAGAAGAACCAAGATCTTACGAACTTTTAGAAGAATGGTACGCGAAACCATCAGTGCGCTATCAATCGAAAATTAAAAATAATGATCAAATAACTCCTGCTAAGAAAGGAGCTGGACATGCTTAAGCGTAATCAGCTAGTTCTAGGAAATAAAACTCTTAAGGATGTTACAGATGATATCTGCGCTCCAATAGAGAGAGTCCCTTCTAAAGAGTGGATGGGTTTATTTCTTTCTGCCAAAACTTTATTTATATTTTACATCATTACAATTGCCATGGTTGTTTCAACTGGTATGGGATTGTTAGGTGTTAACCATCCGATCGCATGGGGAACGATGATCATTACTTTCGTTTTCTGGGTTGGTATTGGTCACGCTGGGACACTCATTTCTGCAATTTTGTTTTTATTCAGACAAAAATGGAGAACATCAGTGGCTCGTACAGCAGAAGCTATGACAGTCTTTGCCGTCGCAACTGCAGGTATATTCCCACTTATTCATACAGGTCGTCCTTGGTTGGATTTTTGGTTATTTCCTTATCCAAATCAACGTGGTCCTTTGTGGGTGAATTTTAGATCGCCGTTACTTTGGGACGTTTTTGCTGTATCAACATACGCAACTGTTTCATCAGTGTTTTGGATCGTAGGTATGATTCCTGATTTAGCAACTGTTCGTGATCGTGCGATTAATAAAGTTCGTAAAACAATTTACGGTGCTTTGTCTATGGGTTGGAGAGGTACTGCTAAACAATGGTCACACTTTGAAATGATCTACTTGGTTCTTGCAGGTCTTTCAACGCCGCTAGTTTTATCAGTTCATACGATTGTCTCTTTTGACTTCGCAGTTTCAGGTTTACCCGGTTGGCATACGACAATTTTCCCGCCGTACTTTGTTGCCGGGGCGATTTTTTCTGGATTTGCCATGGTTATTACATTGATGAGTTTAGTGAGAATTGGTTTTCCACAATTTAAAGACTACATCACAATCGATCATATGGAAGTCATGAATAAAATCATCATGATGACAGGTTTAATGGTTGGTTATGCTTATGGTTCTGAATTCTTAATTGCTTGGTACTCAGGTAATGATTATGAAAGATATGTTTTCATGAATAGAGCTTTGGGACCATATGCTTGGTCTTATTGGATTATGATTTTCTGTAACGTTGTGGCTCCGCAGGTTTTCTGGTTTAAAAAATTAAGAAGATCAATACCAGTTATGTTTGTCGTTTCGATATTCGTTAATATTGGTATGTGGTTTGAACGTTTTGTTATCACAGTAACTTCGTTGCATAGAGATTTCTTACCGTCAAACTGGGGACAATACGCTTGGTCAATCTATGATACTTGTATTTTAGTTGGATCATTTGGAATGTTCTTTACAATTTTCTTATTATACTTACGCGTTTTACCAGCAATTTCGATTGCTGAGGTTAAACCCGTGATGAACGTTGGACGTGATGATGAGCACGCTCATGGGAAAGGACACTAATCATGGGTAAAAAAGGTACTATTGGCGGCATTGCTGGAATTTTCTTGGATGAATCAACGACTATTAAAGCTGCGACACGTGTTCGTGAATCTGGTTTTACACGTTTTGAAGCTATTACTCCGTATCCTGTTCATGGTATGGAAGAAGCTTGTGGTATCAAGCGTTCGCCGATTCCATATATAACATTTGGGGCAGGTGCCGTTGGTTTGTTAGCTGGTTTAGCTTTAACTTATTACACGTCTGCAGTTGATTGGGCTATTAATGTTGGTGGTAAGCCAATGTTCTCGTTACCAGCATTTGTTCCGATATTGTTTGAGTTAACAATTCTATTTGCCGCATTAAGCTCTGTGGGTGCTTTTTTCTATTTATGTGGTCTACCCAAAGTTAATCCACCTATCATCGACAAAGATTTAACATGTCATAAATTTGCGATTTTTATACCTGAAAATGACGTGGGTTACAATTCTGAGCGTGCTGAGAAATTGTTAAAAGAGTTGGGCGCTGTCGAAATCAAGAAAGTAGCGGAGTTTTAAGATGAAAAAAATATTAAACATCGTAACTTTTAAAAAAGTTATAACATCAGAGTGGGTTTTGACGTGTTTGTTTTTGATTTTGTCTGGATGTAATATGGATAAATCAAAACCGAATGTAGAGCTTATACAGGATATGATGGATTCGCCGGCGATCAAGTCGCAAGAATATGATGAATCATCGCCAAACAATGCGGGTATGAGAGTTCCTCCTGAAGGAACACAACCTCAAGGTTTTGAGCCGTACAAGTATGCGACCAATGTTGAGGGTGCAGCTAAGAATGTAAATCCCTTAGCTGGATCGTACACTGAAGAGACTTTAAAAACGGGTCAAAAATATTACACAATTCAGTGTGCTGTTTGTCATGGAGCTAAAGGTGAAGGTGGCGAAAAAATGCCAGTTGCTGAAACAATGGCTTTAAAGCCGCCAGCTATGACATCAGATAAAATTAAAGGATGGACTGATGGGCAAATCTATCACGTCATTACTATGGGACAAGGTGTGATGGGGCCCTATGCTTCTCACATTCCGGCTAAATACAGATGGCAAGTTGTAAACTATATTCGTCATCTACAAGGTAAAGGAAATTAATCATGGGTTCTTCAAATCACCATCATGAACTAAAATTGGAAAAATTTGAAACGCCACAAAATCTCAAAACTGCAACTTATGCATCGTTATTTATCGGTGTATTAGGTTTAGTCTACGGATTAACGAAAGCTCCAGAAAGATTATGGACATCCTATTTAGTCGCATTCTTCTTTTTTGCATGTTTAGCTTTAGGTGGTATGTTTTTTGTTGTAGTTAATCATGCGGCAAAAGCTGGTTGGAGTTCATCAATTCGTCGTATTGCTGAATCTTTTACAAGTTATATACCGTATATGTTTGTGACGAGTTTGGTTATGATTTTAGGTTTTAAATACTTATATCCTTGGGCTGACGCTGAACAAGCTTATCGTATGACAGGTGGTAAGGCGATTTATCTAGCACCTTGGTTTGTTATTTTACGTCTTGTGATATTTGGTGTTGGATGCTTAATTTTCAAAAAAGTAATTATTGGTAACTCGTTAAAACAGGATCAAACAGGAGATCACAAGCTGACTGAGAAAAACTTAAGTTTTTCAATTGGTTATATTGCTTTCTTTGCAATCTTATTTACGTTGTTTTCAATTGATTTACTAATGTCATTATTGCCAAGTTGGTATTCGACTATTTTTGGAATTTATACGTTCGCAGGTATGTTTCAATCAACTATGGCATTAATGGCTATTATTATTGTATGGCTTAAAAAATCAAAATGGGTTTCTGGTTACATCACTGTTGAGCATCAGCATGATATCGGTAAATTCTTGAAAGCATTTACAATTTTTTGGGCATATATAGCGTTTTCGCAATTCATGCTTATTTGGTATGCTAATATTCCTGAAGAAACTGAATTCTATCTTATGAGATCTCACAGTGGATGGTTGGCTGTGTCTTTGGCATTGTTAATTTTCAGATTTTGGGTTCCATTTTTAGCATTGTTACCAAGAGATGCAAAACGTAATGATATGAACCTTGTTGCTGTATCTGTTTTAGTTTTAGTCATGCAATATGTTGATTTGTATTGGTTAGTTTATCCAAACTTTTTTGATGGAGCTCCACAATTTGGTTTTATGGAAATTAGTATTTTCTTAGGTTTTTCTGGTTTGTTTTTGGTCGCTTTAACTGGATTTATGTCTAAGTACAATCTAGTTGCAGTTAAAGATCCTCGTTTACATGAGGCTTTAAACCACCACGTTACTTATTAAAATTTTAACGATTAATTGTCGTTATAGTTACAATAAAGGGCTTTTTTTAAGACTTATCTTGAAAAAAGCCTTTTTTTTTGCAATACTGGTTTCATGTTTATGACCACGACCACCCCATTTTAATCTCTCTTTGTAATGTCGATCATTTCTTTTTTTTATTACATAAATTTAAACTTGAACTCGAAACCAACATTAAAGCTTAGGCTCAAAATAGAATTGTGGTTTCAAGATTTAAAACGCGATAGGTAACCTCAATGTCTGAAATCAAAATCATATTACCAGATAACTCAGTTAAAACTTTTGATCATGAACCGTCAACTTTAGAAGTTGCGCAAGCCATTGGTGCTAGGTTAGCTAAAGATACTTTGGGCGCAAAAATTAACGGTCAAACAGACGTTATCGATTTTAGAACACCTTTAAAAGACGGAACTCGTTTAGAAATTGTGACTGTTAAATCAAGAGAAGCTCTCGAGGTCGTAAGACATTCGGCAGCTCATTTGATGGCTCAAGCGGTTCAAGAAATTTGGCCCGAAGTTAAAGTCACAATTGGTCCTGTTGTCGAAAATGGATTTTATTACGACTTTGACTCTCCGTTTAACTTTACTGAAGAACATTTTGAGAAAATTGAAAAAAAAATGGATGAAATCCAAAAAAAAGATTTACCATTAATTCGTGAAAATTGGTCAATCGGTAAAGCTATTGAAACTTTTAAATCAATGGGTGAGCGTTTCAAAGTTGAAATTATTGAAGATCTTCATCAAAAAGGCGAAAAAGAAGTTGGCATTTATCATCAAGGTCATTGGTTTGATTTATGTCGTGGTCCGCATGTTCAATCAACGGGTCAAATTAAAGCTTTTAAACTCATGAGTGTTGCTGGCGCATACTGGCGCGCAGATGAAAAAAATCCGATGCTACAGCGTGTGTATGCAACTGCGTTTTTGGATAAAAAAGATTTAGATCAATATTTACTTCAAATTGAAGAAGCTAAAAAACGTGACCACAGAAAATTGGGTAAAGAATTAGGATTATTCATGTTTCATGAGTGGGCTCCGGCGTCTCCCTTTTTTACTGGTCGCGGAACTGTGATTTATAATGAGTTAACAAAGTATATTCGTGAATTATATCAAAAATACGACTATCAAGAAGTTATTACGCCGCAAATTTTTGATTTAGATTTATTTAAAACTTCGGGTCACTATAAGAATTATAAAGAAAATATGTATTTCACAAAACCAGACGAACGTGAATTTGGTTTAAAACCAATGAACTGCCCAAGTCATTGTTTATTGTTTGCTTCAGAAAAACATTCCTATCGTGAATTACCACTCAGGATGGCTGATTTTGGTCGTTTGCACCGTTATGAAAAATCGGGATCATTGCATGGTTTATCGCGAGTGCGTACTTTTTGTCAGGATGATGCCCATATTTTCTGTTCAATGGATCAACTTAAAAATGAAATTTTTAAGTTTATCGAAATGTTGAACACAATTTATCACACTTTAGGAATGCCAAATTATAAACTCTTGCTTGCAACTCGTCCTGAAAACAGAATGGGCAGTGAAGAGTACTGGGATCAAGCAGAAAAAGCTTTAGCTGATGCTATTACAGAACTTGGATTGACATTTGAATATTCTCCTGGCGAAGGTGCTTTTTATGGTCCTAAATTAGAAATGCATTTTGTTGATGCTATTGGACGCTCTTGGCAGACAGGAACGATTCAGGTCGATCCGAATTTACCTGAGGCTTTTGATCTTAAATATACGGGCGAAGATAACAAAGAACACAGACCGATCATGTTACACAGAGCTGTTCTTGGCTCTTTAGAAAGATTTATTTCAGTTTATTTAGAGCATACGGCAGGGCACTTGCCGCCATGGTTAGCGCCAACTCAAGTTGTGATTTTAAACGTAACTGATCGAGTTAATGAGTTCTGTGAGAAAGTTCAAGCCTATTTGAAAACAAATGAGATCAGAGTTGATTTTGATCGTCGTAATGAGAAATTAAATTTTAAAATTCGTGAAGCACAATTGATGAAAGTTCCTTATATGATTATTGTTGGTGATAAAGAAGCCGAAGCTGGTACTGTATCAATTCGTTTAAGCGATGGAAGCTTGCATAACAACATTAACTGGGAACAAGCTTGTGTTTTAATTATTGAAAATAAAAAACAACGCTTACTTAAGCCTACAGTTCAGGCGTAAGCGATTACAAACTGTGATAAAAACCAATAAGGAGGTTTGCCATAAGCCAGTTTAACAATCAAAACCAAAAGGGTGGTTTTAACCGTTTCGATCGAGACAAAAAACGTGGAGATAAAGACGGTCTAAGAGTTAATAGAGATATCCGTGCCCCGCAAATTCGTGTGATCGATGATGAAGGTCAAATGTTAGGGGTCATGACTGTTCCTGAAGGTATACGTTTAGCTGAAGAGCGTGGTTTAGATTTAATTGAGATTGCGCCTACGGCCCAGCCTCCAACTTGTAAAATCATGGATTACGGCAAGTACAAGTATGAAAACAAAAAGAAAGCAGCTGCTTCTCGTAAAAAGCAAGTCGTCGTTGTAATTAAAGAGATACAAATGCGCCCACGCACAGATCAACATGATTTTGAAACTAAAATGAAACATGCAAGACGTTTCTTGTTAGATGGTGACAAAGTTAAAGTGAACTTACGTTTTATGGGTCGTGAGATGTCTCACCAGGAAATGGGTTTAGAAGTTATTAATAAAGCTATAGATTATGTTAAAGACTTAGCCATGGTTGAGGTGCCACCAAAAACTGAAGGTAAAAACATGTTTGCGATGCTTGCACCCGATCCTGTTAAAGTGAAAGACTATCTTAAAGCTCATCCGCCAAAAACGGGATCAAAAGAAGTTTTACCTGAATTGTCAAAAGATGATTTATCTTCAACTTCGCACACAGAAGAACACGACGAATAGATTTTTTTATTTCGTTAGATTAAAAAAATAAAAAGGGAGAGTTTAAAACTTTCCCTTTTTTAATTGTTTATCGATTGGTTGTCATAATTTCTATATGATTATTCTTCTAATTCGCAAGATCCTTTTGATGTTTTTCCTGTTGTAAAATATTTTTTAAGATTAAGATCCAGCTTTAATGCTCCAGAATCACAGTTTTTTTTCAGAATTCGAACAGCATCGTCAACATTTGCAACCAATTCATTATAGTCAATAGAAGTAAACATTAAATTTGATCTAAAAAACTTTTCATTTTGTCTGATAGATTGTTGAAACCTAAGTAGTTTTTGATAGGTTTTTGGGTTCATATGAGCAATATGACTGAGTAGTTCAGCTTGTTTAACAACATTTACTTTTGAAACCCCACAGTCATTATCTTTGAGTATCATCGAACGAATTTTCAAAGGTGCAAAATCTTGTACGACTAACCCATCGGCAAGATCTGATTTGTAGTCTTCGAGTTTCAATCCATCAAATTCTGCTTTGATATCAGTTGCATCATCTTTGTCGCGTTTGAGATAAATGTACTTATCTTGGTATGCAATATTTCCAAAACGATCTTGTTGATCGAGTAAATGATCTAACAAGATAAATTCAGTCATGTCGTTAAGTTGCATAAAGAGTTGAATGTTAGCCTGGTTCCATTCTGGTTTAATGATTTGGCTGATTGATCTTTGATCGCGAAGCTTTTGAAACAACGGATTACGTTCTCTAAAGGCGACAGCCCTATTTTCTTTATCTTTAGTAAAAAAATCACCATAAAACTCTTCTTTTTTAGGATTAGTTGTTATAGCACCATAAGATTGACGGCCATCATCTGAAAGTAAAAGATCTTTTTTAGTACTTCCAAGGCCAGCACTTAGAAAATTATTTAAAGATGACCATGTTTGATTAATCAAATCACCAGATTTTGTTTGATTTTTTCCTTGCTGCGCAATTTTAAGATGAGTTTGTAAATCCATTGATCTTAAAACAGAGGGCGGAACACGTCCTATTCCGCCAAGAATACGAGATACATGGTAATAACCTAAAATTGACGGTGTATAGCTGCACGAAGTGCTATTCTTATATTTTCCGATTTTATCAAGATTTTTTTGCGTGCAATTTGATGCTTCAATTACACTTTTAGAAAGATTCTGGGTTGTTTCAAAAATATTTATTCCGGGATTCGTACTGTTTAATTTTGCACAAATTGCGACTGAAGATTTACCTTCCTGTTCTTCGGCAACAGAGACATCGTAAAAGCTAAGGGAACAGAGTTGTTCTTCGGTTTTTAGGTCTTTTTTAGTGTATTTAGCATCAGGGTAATGTGCGGGGATCACACAGACTTCTTGAATGCCGCTCGGAGAATTGAAATAAATATTTTTCTCACCACGTTGTAGTGTAGGGGTCAGAGTTGCATGTGCCGAAAGTGAAAATAAAACTGGAATTGAGTAAAAGTATTTTTTCATATTCATAAATTTCCTTTCAGATATTGATCGATACTATTTTTGCTGTAAAACCAATCCTTGCTTTCGAACAAACTGGATAAGTTCCGCGTATTTGATGGAATCAATTTCCATAATAAAAGCTTCAGGAGTTTGATGACCGTTAGTTTTTGAGTGTCTGGTGTATAGGACCACATAAGTTTTGTTTGACTTCAGATTTTGATCATATTTTTCAACTATCCAAAACTTATTTACACGAGAAAAATAATTTGAGTAATCCAGTTCTAGTTCTGTCAAATCAGGAACTAATGTTATTGCTTTTTTGTCTTTGTAGAGTTGTTTAGCAGATTTTTTTATTTCTGCGAATTGTTGTGTGATTTTTCGGTTTTCTTGCGATGGAAACTCAATCCCATTCATAATATTTTCAGGTAAAGATGACTCTTCCCATAAACCAATTTGTGCACCTGTAGATTTTATTGATTCACCTAGTTTATCAGTTGCATTTACAGATATTGCAATTACACCACCTGTAAGAGCAGCTAAAAACAGTTTTCCTATTCGGCTTGCAGGATTTAGAATAGTTTCTTTAAATTCTGCTATTTGCTCTTTTAATTTCAATGTAGCAATTATGTAGCGAGGAGATTTTGTCTCAAGTAGTTTTTGGAGTTCTTTTTTGTCGGGATATAGATTGAAATATTTGACGATGCGATTGAAAACTGAATTTTCGTGGGTTAGTGTCGCTGGAAGTGATTTCGGCAAATCCAAATGAATGTTAAGTCCTTTAAGGTCACCTTTTTCAAGTTTGAATTCTTTAATTTTATCACTTAATTCCAATCGACCTATTTCATATATGTCAGCACGTTTAAATTCAGCTAAAGTAATATCTGTTGGTGATTTAATTTGAATTTTATCGATTAAGAAATTTGCAACATTATCTTTGCCAATTCTGTTTGAATTTAAATAAATAACATCGACATTATAACCATTCTTAATGCTAAAAGATAAAGTGACTTCACCTTTTTTGAAAATATCTTTTCCGTCAATTAACGTGTCTGGATTTGCAAGTAAATATGTGGCAAGCTCAAGCGCATCTTCTTTTGTATCAAGGACTTCACGATTATTTGAAATATAAATTGTTGTGGGTGTGTCTTCGGTGTCTGCTTTATCAATGAAAAGTCGATTTGGAACAAGCTTAATTTGATCTCTTTTAAGCAGTTTAGATATAAGTTGAAAATCTGTTTTAGATAAACTAAAACGACTTTTTTCGAATATACCTTCGCACTGAGCTGAGCCAATAGCCCAAACTGTTTGCTGAAAAAAAAGAAAAAAAACTGTTGTTAGAGACAATAACCTAATCACTGAAGTTTCTCCTTCAGATTAAGTTATTCAAAAGTGAGACCATTTTTTAAATGGTTTATATGTATTTGGTTAATATTGTTTTTAGAATAGTTACAGTTTTTTCAAGAATTGTCTTTACGTTGTCAAATATGTCAACATCTCAAAATGAGACAATTAAATCTGGTGCCACTTAATAAATAACAAATAGGATTACAAACTACTGATTATCCTGAATTTGTAAATTTTGAATAATGTATTGTACACGTGTTTTAAGCTTTTCAGGAAACTCAATAACTGTATCTTCAAAGAGTTGTCCTTGAATAATGAGTCCGGCATTTTCATCGCATATTTTTCCAAGTTGTCTATTGGTTTTCTTGAGAAATAAAATTTCAGGAGTGTCATGAATTGAATCATCTTGACCTAGCTGGTAGGTTTTCTCTGATTTCTCATGTATGAGGTGCCCAACTTCGTTTTGAATTTGTAGATATCTTAAAATGTCTCTTAAATTTTTGCGTACATCATGTAGTTCGTCAACTGTGACATATGGTTGAGCTAGAATACGATTTGTAGATTTAACTATTGATTTAAAATATTTGGTTGTTGATTTTCGAGTAGCAGGTTTTACATTTTTTAGAATTTTTTTAAAATCAATAAAATCATATTTTGCTAGAATTCTTGAAGACATTCTTTTTGCTTTTTCAGATTCATTTATTAAAATCATGTCTTTTAAATGACCAAAATCACGAACAAAGTTTGCGAAGTCTTTTGGGCTTCGATGTTTTAGTGACGAGGTCTGGAATACTGAACGCATATAAGATGAGTTTTGTCTAAAGTGAGTTATGAATTTCTTTTGTTCGTCACTCAATGACAGGGTTCCTTCTTGAGATATTTGCAAAAGTAAAACTTCAGCTGATTCCGTTTGGCTTTCAATACTCAAGTTTTCAAAAGCGACTTCAAGATATTGTTTGGCCTGAGATTTACCTTTGATATTTATTTCGAATTGCTGAACTTTATAGTTCGCAAATAAGTTCTCACAGCGCAAAGGGTTAGCGTTTGCAGAATTCAGTTGGGCTGAGACTGTGGTCATAACAATTATAATGAGTGCATAATTTTGTAATTTCAACATAAGCTATGACTGCTAAGGTAATCTGATGCTATGCTTATTTCAATAGCATCTCTTCGAAGTTTAATTAATCGTCCTAGCGAAAGAAGAATTTGCAAGACTGTTTAGACTTTAGACAACAAAGATTAGACAATTTATCGGCAGATACGTTTATATGAATTATTCTGTGATGCGAAGATCCCATACTTGGCATTTCTGACTATTTAGGATCACTTTACAGTTTTGATTATACTGACCTTGGCTCCAGCATTGGCTTAAATAGGGGTATTTAGTCTGTGTTGAATACAGAAAGCTTATTTGATTGTTTTCATACTGAACCGATATCGCTTTTTTGTTATCACAAGCCAATTGGGCAGTTTTTTTTGACTGATTGACTAGAGTTGTTTGGCAATTTAGATCGGGATATTTCAGTTTTAATTCATCTTTAAAAGAACCCGATAGTTCGTTCCACGTGCAGGCAAATGTTGAAATTTCAAGAATTAAAATTATGAAAAATATAACGATTGCTTTATTCATGTATGATCCTTTTCGCTGCCTAATCAGGTCACTTTATCTATATGATGTGACAATAATTGTTGAGACCAATTTCAATTCATGAATTTTTTGCAAAAAAAAAGCTCCCTTCGAAGGGAGCTTATAAGTTTATTTAGAAAATAAAAAACTATTTTTTTTCTTCAGCTTTAGGAGCAACTGCAGCAGCAGCTTTTTCAGCTTTTTTCTCAGCTTTTTTAGCTGTAGCGGCAGGTGCTGTAGTAGTTGCAGCAGAAGCAGCAGTTGTTGCAGCAGCTGGTGTAGTAGCAGCTGGAGCCGTTGGGTTAGCAAATGCAGAAACTGCGAATAATGCTACGATGATAGATGAAACGATTTTCATAAAATCTCCTTTTATTTAGTTTTGACCGACATTGGTCGTGTTCGTATTAAAATCTAAACTAAATCGTTTAAGCTCGTATTAAATGCTGATGAATGTTTTTTAATGATGCTATCGGTAATTGTTATTTCATTGAGGTGGTGAGGTTTTTATCTTCAGAGTACTAAATCTCATTTCCATTTTTAAGCCTATTTTGTGTACATTTTGTTTATTTTCACTTGCATTCAGATGTCTTTTTCAATATCTTAACTTTTCATTTAAGGCTGACAGTCGAGCCCAATAAGTTTTTTGGTTAAATTATCGAATTTATTGTTCTGATAAATTCTCGCCAAAATCGCCCTGTCGGAGGAAGGACATTATGAAAACGCACTCTGGTGCAAAGAAACGCATGCGCGTTCTTAAAAGCGGTAAAGTGAAACGCAAACAAACAAAAATGCGTCACTTAAATTCTCACATGAGTTCAAAAACTAAACGTCACTTAGGCCAAACAGCTTACGTAGATGACGCTAACATGCTTCAAGTGAAGCGCCAATTTGGCTTTTAAGAGGTGAATCGTGGCACGTGTAAAATCGGGAATGACGAACCGTCGTCGTCATAAAAAAGTATTAAAAAGAGCAAAAGGTTACTACTCAGCTGGTTCAAGATCATACACACATGCGGTTGAAAAAAATGACCGTGGTATGGCTTTCGCTTACAAACACAGAAAGATGAAAAAGAGAAATTTCAGAGCTCTTTGGAATCAACGTATCAACGCTGCTGCTCGCTTAAATGGCACAACTTACTCTAGATTGATTGGTGGCTTAATTAAAGCTGGCATTACTTTAGATCGTAAGGTTTTAGCAGATTTAGCAATTCATGATGCTGGTGCATTCACAGCGTTATGCCAACATGCTATTAAATAACACTGCAGATTAAATTCTAATTAAAAAGGGCAAGTTCATAATACTTGCCCTTTTTTTTTATACCTTTTACACAATGACTGATGTTGTTGTTTTGATGGCAAGAAATATATAGCTTTCAATCTAAATTTAGAGTGTAATTTCGTTTGAAATGAAAATTCATAAAGAGTTTGAAAAACGAAAAAAAGATCATATTCATTTGTCACTTAGCTCAAAGACACAGGCCTTAACAGCGACGTACTTTGATCAAATAAGACTTCATCATGAAGCTTTTCCGCAGATAAATTTAGAGGATGTTGATCTCTCGACGAAATTACTCGGTTGTGATTTTAAATCGCCTCACTTTGTGAGCTCAATGACTGCAGGCCATGCTGGAAGTCTATCTATTAATGATGTCCTTGCATCAGCAGCGACTGCAAATCAGTGGCTGATGGCTGTAGGTTCGCAAAGACGAGAACTCGTAGATAAAAAAGCCTCGCTTGAATGGAAATCAATTCTTAAAAACCACAAAACCCTTAAACTTGTATCAAACATTGGTATTGAAGAGGTTATTACTCACAAACCTAAGGATATTTACAATCTAATTGAGTCAACTCAGTCGATTGGTTTGTATGTTCATTTGAACTCTATCCAAGAAGCTTTTCAGAAACCTGGACAAGTTTTTTTTAAAGGTGCTAAGCGGGCTTTAGCTCAACTCGTCAAAGATTCACCAGTTCCTATTTTAGTTAAAGAAGTTGGGTTTGGTATTTCTTCAAAAACTGCAAAAACACTGTTTGATCTTGGTGTGCATGTGGTTGATGTGGCAGGCAAAGGTGGTACTCACTGGGGTGTTCTTGAAGGTTTACGAAGAAATTCGGCCCCAAATGATTGGCTACTTGATTCAAGTTTGGTGTTTAGTGATTGGGGATATTCAACAGTTGAGAGCTTGCTCGATAATCGCAAATTAGTTAAAAAGAATCAGTTTTGGGCATCTGGTGGTGTTCGCTCTGGTCTTGATAGCTGTAAATGCTTAGCTTTGGGGGCAAAAGCTGTGGGTGTTGCTCAGCCTCTCTTAAAAGCTGTGTTTAATGACAAAGGCAATGCTAAATCTCGTCATTTAGCTCATGAGAGTGTGTCAAAAATCATGCAGAAATTTGACTATGAATTAAAAGTCTCGATGTTTGCATCGGGTGTGGTAAAATTAAGTCAACTAAACACTAAGAATGTGGTTTACGAGACTGAAAGTATTGGTTTATAGAATTTTGATTTTTAGATTTTTGATCTAGCAAAGGTTATTTATGAAACAAGAAATGTCAGAACTCTTTAAAGGATTTTCAAAGCTTAATTATTCAGAGCGTTTACAGGCTTTGAGAAAATTTAACATTTTATCTTCTGAGGATGCTAACTATCTTGAAAAAGGTGGCCTGCAATCAATCGATTTAGGTGAGAAATTCATTGAAAATGTTTTAGGTTATTTTCAATTACCGATGGGGGTTGCAACTAATTTTAATATTGATGGCCAAGACTTTATCATTCCTATGGCAGTTGAAGAGACATCAATTGTGGCGGCTGCTAGTAAAACGGCTAAATGGATTCGTGAAAACGGTTCAATTAAGACTGAAGTGATTGGCCAAGACATCATTGGTCAAATTCAATTTGCAAAAATCAAAAGTGCGGATGAATTTAAAAAGCAAATTCTTCAACAAAAAAACTACTTAATTGAAATTGCAAACCGGGAAGTTGCATTCGGTCTTGTTAACCGCGGTGGTGGTGTCCGAGATCTCACAGTTAGAATCATTGATCGTGAAGACGGTGGTTTTATGGGGGTTGTACATATTTATATGAACCCTTGTGATGCAATGGGTGCTAACATTATTAATCAAGTTTGTGAGTATTTAAAAGAACCACTGGAGCAATTCACATCCGAAAAAGTTACGATGTGTATTCTATCTAATTTAGTTGATACAAAGCTCACTAAAGCAACAGTGACATTAAAAAATATTGACCCTGAATTAGCTCTTAAAATCGAAGAAGCTTCTCGTTTTGCTGAATTAGATCCTTACCGTGCTGCGACTAATAATAAAGGTGTTTTGAATGGTATTGATCCAATTCTAATCGCAACAGGTAATGACTGGCGTGCTGTTGAAGCTGGTTTGCATGCATTTGCATCTCGAGAAGGTCGCTACAAATCGATCACAAAATGGCGAGCTGATGGGTCTACTCTTAAAGGTGAGTTGATTGCACCAATAGTCGTTGGAACTGTTGGGGGTGTAACAGCATTGCATCCGACAGCAAAACTAGGTTTAAAAATTTTAGGTACAGACTCTGCATCAGGATTGTCTCGAGTTATTGCGGCAGTGGGATTGGTGCAAAACTTGGGAGCATTAAAAGCTTTAACAACCGTGGGTATCATTGAGGGTCATATGAAACTGCACATAAAAAATTTATCTTTAGGTGCAGGTGCTACAGAAAAAGAAATGCCTTTTGTGATTAAAAAACTCGAAGAAATATTAGCTCTTCGTAAAAGAATTTCTTTAGCAAATGCAGTTGAGGTTCTGAATGATCTTCGTAAAAAAACTGAAGTTTAGTCATATATTGAAATGCTATCAAAAACTGTAACCATTCCTGGTAAAACATTTATGTTCGGTGAGTATGCCATACTCGAAGGTGGTACTTGCCTTGGAATAGGAACAAAACCAGAGTTTGATTTTGATGATCGCTTTAATTTAGAAAAACAAATTATTCATGAGAAGAGTCCTGCCGGTCGTTACGTTAGAAAAATTAAGCTTGAAATGCCAGATTTACATATCAATGAAATGGATAATGACCAAATTGTCATTCGTATGATCAACCCTTATCAAGCTGGGGGATTTGGTGCTTCGACGGCAGAATTTTTATATTTTTATTTAAAGTATTCTAAAACAAAAAACATTCAACATTGCTTTGAGATATATCGCTCACTGTATGAGGGTTCTCGCGAGCAACCGAGCGGTATGGATGTTGTGACTCAACTCTGTGGAGGATTGAGTTTAAATAGGCGGCATGAAAATTCTGTTCTTCATGAAGGTGTAAATTGGCCGATGCAGAGTGTAGAGTTTGTGATTTGTTCAACTGGTTTAAAAATTAAAACACATGAACATTTGGCTGAACTTGATCGTAAACTTTGTATAAATTTGGTTGATTTTAGTCATGAACTTGGTTCTTTGCTAAAATCGGCTGATCGTTTTGCCTTTTTTGAAGGTCTTGATCTTTGGATGCAAAAACTTAATGAGTTTCAATTAACGCATCCCCTAATATTTGGTTTAAAGCAAGAAGTTGAGGTTGTGGCCAGACAACGGGGGCTTAGTTTTTTTAAGTGTAAGCCTTGTGGTGCTTTAGGGGCTGATGTTGTTATTTTGTTTTATTTGAGTGATGAGGCTGCTTTATTTCGCTCTATTTTCGATCAGAATTTTACTTTGCGGCTTAAAATTCAAGCGAATTTAGCTTCTTTACGGCAAGGTCCGCTTCAAGTGTAAAGACGCAAAATCGCAAAGTCTTAAGTGGTATGATTGTTGTCATTCTTATCTAATTTTGTTAGTTTTTAGAGCTTATGAGTTTAAATTCGACATCAGGCAAAGTTTATACAAATATTTGGTACGAGGCCTCTGCTCCTTCGAACATTGCTTTGATAAAGTACATGGGGAAAACCGACACTGCAGGGAATAAACCCACGAACTCATCTTTATCGTATACTCTAAATAATTTAAGAACATTCGTGCGCATTAAGCAAAACGGATTTTTAACTGAAGATCGTTGGAGTCCTTACGTTCGTGATGATTTAAGACCTATTGAATTATCGGAAAAAGGTCATCAAAAATTTCTAGATTTTTTTACGAAATTAAAAGTCGAATTTAAATTAGAAGGTTGCTTTGAAATAGAATCTGCGAATAATTTTCCGTCTGATTGTGGTTTAGCAAGCTCTGCGAGTAGTTTTGCCGCGTTGACATTGGTTGCTCATCAGTTCTCTGGATCAAAATACTTACCAAGAGAACTCGCACGTATATCGCAAAAAGGATCAGGTTCGTCGTGTAGATCATTTTTTTCGCCATGGTCGTTATGGCATGAACAAGGAGCTGAAGAAATTCAGTTTCCATTAAAAGATTTAAAACATTTAGTCATTTTGTGTGATGAAAATAAAAAAACTGTTTCATCAAGCCAGGCTCACGTTCGTGTTCTGACGTCTGATTTATTTAAAGGTCGTCCTGAGCGTGCTCAAGAGCGTTTGCAAAAACTAATACAACTTTTGCGTGCATATAATTCGCAAAAAATTGATGTGCAAAACTGGAAGTCGATGTTTGAGCTTTGTTGGAATGAGTTTTGGGATATGCATACTTTGTTTCATACATCATCTCCTGCCTTCATGTATTTAAATGGCGAAGGTTTTGCGGCATTGGCAAGTATTCTTGAAACATGGCATGTTGATAGTGATGGTCCAATTGTGACAATGGATGCTGGCAGCAACATTCATTTATTATTCAGACCAAATCAAGCTGAGCATTATTTAAAATATATACACATGTTTAATGATAAATTTAATATTTGGTCTGATGAAGGTTATCTTAACCGTGGAAGTCTTAAGTAAATGAATGCCGAGATTGAGCCAATGGCAGATTGGAAATTGCAAGTTCCGGGGAAATGGATTCTAGCAGGTGAGCATGCTGTTTTACGGGGATCTCCAGCTATTGTATTCCCGTTGAAAGCTAAGTATATAAATCTATCTTATTCAAAATCAGCATCAAAAGATTTTGAGATTAAAATATCAGGAACATCATCAACTGAAATCGAATTAATTATTTGGTCGGTATTTGAGAAAGCATTAGCTGAACTCAAAATTAAAAGATCTGATTTATCAGGGCTTTTGACAATAGAATCTCATATTCAATTCGGAGCCGGCATGGGAGCCTCTGCAACGTTAGCAGTAGGTGTTACGCTGTTTTTAAAACATTTGGGATTTGATATTTCTGATACTTTTATTTTTGCAAAAAAAATTGAAGATTTATTTCATGGTGAAAGTAGTGGCGTTGATGTCGCAGTAGCGCTTCACCAAAAAGCCATGGTTTTTCAAAAAAATACAGAGAACAAATTTTTCGATATGCCTGAACTACCGCTCATGTATTTATCCTATACAGGGCAAAGAGGCGTCACAAAAGATTGTGTCAACCAAGTCAAAAAATTTTTTACTGAATATCCAGAGCAGGCGGTTGCTGTCGATTTGAAAATGAAAAATGCTGTCGAAAAAGTTATAGAATTCAATTTTTGTATGAATTTGGATCAATGGAAAGAAGTTCTCGGTCAGTCACAGTCGTGCTTTGAAATGTGGAACTTGGTGCCTGCCTCGGTTCAACAGCATATTGATTTGCTCACTCAAGAAGGGGCAATCGCTTGTAAAATGACGGGGTCTGGTTTTGGTGGATATGTATTGAGTTTGTGGCAACATGCCCCAGATATGACAAAGTTACCATTTGAAATGATTGCGGTTGGCTCTGATTCTGAGTCAATATAATGAAAGATAATTTTGATATGAAAAAATTAGTTATAATTCCAACATATAATGAGATTGAAAACATGAAGCAGCTGCTGCCAGCGCTTATGAATTTACGTTCAGATTTTGATGTGCTTGTTGTTGATGATAGTTCACCAGATGGCACCGCAAATTTTGTTCAATCATTTGCTGAAACTGACTTGGGTCGTAATCGAGTGCACGCGCTTGTACGTCCGCAAAAACAAGGCTTAGGCAAAGCTTATATTGCGGGATTTAAGTGGGGATTAGAGCATGATTATGATGTTTTAACTGAGATGGATGCTGATTTTTCGCACGCACCAAAGCACTTAGATGAAATTTTAACGTTGATTGATAGCCATGATGTTGTCATTGGATCAAGATATGTTCCTGGTGGCGGTACGGTCAATTGGGGAATTATACGTAAAATGATTTCACGAGGTGGCAGTCTTTATTCAAGACTTATTTTAGGTTATCCGCTGCGTGATTGGACGGGGGGATTTAATTGCTGGCGCAAAGAAGTTTTGCATGCGATCAATCTCGACTCAATTAGATCAAATGGTTATTCATTTCAAATTGAATTGAAATACAAAGCTTTAAAAAATAATTATAAAATTTATGAAAGTCCAATTATCTTCGAAGATCGTCGTATAGGTCAAAGTAAGATGTCTCTTAAAATAGTGCTCGAAGCTTTTTACAAAGTTTGGCTCATTCGCGGGTATTAGAGCGATAGTTTTTTTTGTCTTCTTAAATGTCGTATTCTGATATTTAGATTTGATAGGATAACCTATCAAAAATGAAAAACATTATAAAACTGTCATTTATAATGAGTTACACGAGATGATTGGTCAAAAAAATAATCTTATACAGGTTTTAATTGGACCGCGACAAGTCGGTAAAACAACCTCAGTTTTAAAACTCTAGAAAAGTTTTCCTCTAAAGTTGTCAAAACAAAATCATCGTCTCCGAAGATATTGCCATTAGCTCCTTGTTTTTATCAACTGACAATACTCGATCGTTATCGTCCTGATGAAAAAGGTCGTGCCTTTGAGCTGATTGTTGGGGTGCAACTTGTTCGCACCGGTTTTGACTTGTATTACTGGCGTGAAGGACGATACGAAGTTGATTATGTCTTAAAACGTGGTCGTAGTGTCTGGGCTATCGAAGTTTAAAGTCACGATACAAAAAATCACAAGGGGCTCGAAGCCTTTAATGATAAATATCCAGATTCGAAATCTGTATTGCTTTCTTTAGAGAATTATGCTGAGTTCGAGAAAAATCCAATGCAGTTTTTAGAGCGTTTTGGTGTTTGAGTGGCGGTAGGTGCCAAAATGAAGAAAATAATAATCTATACAGTTCTTTTTCTAACATTTTTGAGTTTAAAAAGTTTTGCAGACACTTATTGGGGTTCTGATTTTTTAACTGCTGACGAAGCACAAAAAAAAATGGGGAATGTCTTTGTTCGTAGCTAAAAAATTTAAAAACTCACAAGAGAAAACAAAACAGTCAATGGCAGTGGATGTTGTTAAAAGGCGTCTATTTGTTGGAACAGAAATGCTGTCGGTACGCAAAAACATAGGTACACCAGATAGTTACTTTTTCAGTGACACTATTTACGCTTATAAAATTACAGAACCTGCTGAAAATAAAGAATCATGGCAGCTGATTTTTATTCCTGATGAAAAACTAGAAAAAGTCAAAGAAGTTAAAATTCGAAAAAAGTGCTGTTATAAGTTACCACTGTAGATATAAATACTTTACCGACCATAATTTAACATAGAATATTCTAACTCGACCGACTCTTCGCGATTTCCCAAAAAGCGATTGATGCCGAAACAGTGGCATTTAATGATTCAACGTTTTGTGTGGGTATATTGATAAATTTAAATTGTTTTTTCTGCTGATCTGTCGTTTGTAGGCCGGGGCCTTCTTCGCCGATCCATAAGCGAAAATGCTCGGGCCAATTGATTTGTTGCAAAGGTTTGCCTTCAAGATCCAAGGCAAAATTAGCACCGATGACCGGCAGAGTATTTGTTTTGCCGGAAGCTGAATAGAAATCAGCTTTTAAAATAGCACCAGCCGAAGCTTTTACTGATTGAGGCAAAAATGGATGACAAGCCTCTTGAGTTAAGATGAACTGATCAATATTAAACCCAATAGCAGACCTGACAAGAGCGCCCATATTACGTGGATCACCAATAGGTAATACAACTTCAACTTTTGTGGCTGGTTGTTTTAAATCAGCCTCTGGAAAATCATCGCATTCTAAAACAAGCATCGGAAAATGTGTGCCTAGGGTATCAAGTTCATTAAAAAGATCTTGTGATAAAATAATTGTATTAAATGGATATTTAGCAAAGTATTTTTCGCTGCAAACTGCTAAGTGGACTTTAAACTTTTTATTTTTAGTTTTTGTGAATTCTTTAATCAGTTTTTCGCCCATCAAGAAAAATAATTTATGTTCTTTAATGCCTTTAGCAGACAGCAAAAGTTTAAGTTTCTTAAATAAAGGATTATCTTTCGACGTGATGACTTGATCGGGCTTTGTTGTTTTTGTTTTTTGGTTTTTAGCTTTATCGTCTTTAGGTGAATTCATAATTGGTAAAATCCTTATTTCAAGCCTAGCTTAAATCGAATCGTTCAGTAAAATATCGTTATCTTCTTCTTCAGGAAGTGGAGCGTTTTTAATTTTTTCAAAAACGACAAGGCGTCTATGGTTTTCAGTTTTTGGTAAATCGTAAGAGATATTGTGTTTTAATTTATAAAATTCTGAAAAGTTTTGAACTGCAGATTCAATTTCAGGGTCAACGCCAGGGCCTTTCATGAAATAAACTTCACCGCCGACTTGGACGCAGCTCATAGTGTTTCTAAGAGTATTCGATATATCTTCAACAGCACGTGTGATGACTCCGTTTACAGGATAAACAAAGTGCTCATTGATATTTCGGCCGATTATATCAAGATTTTCAAGTTTCATTTCCTCTCTGACGTGTTTTAAAAATTCAACTCGTTTTTGAACGCCTTCGCCTAAAAGAATTTTTTCTTTAGGATAGCGAATTTTTAAAGGTATGCCGGGAAACCCTGGGCCTGTGCCAACATCGATCAAAGGAAATTTTATTTCAACAAGATCTGTTAAAATTAGGCAGTCGATAAAATGTTTTATAGCAACATCTCTCAGCTTAAGTAATCTTGTGAAGTTGCGATGCTCTTGGTTTTTCATCAAGAGTTCATAAAAATGAGCCAGTTTCATGCGCTCTTCGTGTGTGCAATTAAAATCATGATTGCGGAAAATATCAGCTAAACGATCGTTTGCTTCGTTTGCTGTATAGATTTTTTCTGGTTTTTTATGCACGCCTTTAAGGTCAGCTGGTTTTTGTGATGCAGAAGTCTGCTGGTTAGCTTGCTCTCGACGAGCCTTATAGGGTGAGTAGTTTTCTTTATTTTTGTGCGCCACGGTAAATCCTTAAGAAAAAAGATTCTAACATATGGCTAAATCCTTGAAAAGACTAAAATTATTCTTAATAATAAGTGCATGTCACAAACGCAATTAAACGATATAAAGCAAAAAGCCCTAAAAGATTTTCATAGCTCTCAGTCATCGCAAGAGCTCTACCAACATAAAGTTCAGTATTTAGGTAAAACCGGTGCCTTAACTGATGTCATGAAATTGATGGCCGCATTACCTAAAGAAGAAAAACCTTTGTTTGGTAAGTTAGTTAACGAAGTTAAAGCGGAGCTTGAAGCAGCTTATGCACAAGCTGAAGAGTCTTTAAAAAAAGCCGAAATCGAAAAACAAATGTTGAATGAAAAAATCGATTTGTCGTTATCTGTTAAACAAAATCAAGTAGGACACGAACATCCTGTTTATAAGGTCACCCATGAGATTTTTTCGATTATGGCCCGTTTAGGCTACAGCCTTAGAACTGGTCCATTGATCGAAAAAGATTACTATAATTTTGAAGCCTTAAATATTCCTCCGGATCATCCAGCGCGTGATATGCAAGATACGTTTTTTGTTGATGAAACACATGTGTTAAGAACACATACGTCACCGATTCAAATTCACTCTCTTGAAAACGAAAAGCCACCATTGAGAGTTGTTGGTACAGGGCCAGTGTTTAGATGTGATAGTGATATTTCACATTTACCTAATTTTCATCAAATCGAGGGTATGTGTGTCGATCGTAAAATTTCAATGGCTGATCTTAAAGGAACGATTTCATTTTTTGTTCGTGAGTTTTTTGGTCCTGGATTGAAAACGAGATTTCGCCCGAGCTTTTTTCCATTCACCGAGCCTTCGGCTGAAGTGGATTGTTCTTGTCCAATTTGTAAAGGCAAAGGTTGTTCTTTGTGTAAACAAACAGGTTGGATTGAAATCGGTGGTTGCGGTTTAATTAACCCTAAAGTTTTTGAACACGCTAAAGTTCCATACCCTGACTGGCAAGGTTTTGCTTTTGGTTTCGGTATCGAGCGTATGGCGATTATTAAATACGGTGTAGATGATATCAGGCATTTTCCGCGTAATGATGTTCGGTTCTTGAAACAATTTAATTCGTAATTGAGTGTAGTAAGGTTAATATGAAAATTTCTTTAAAATGGTTAAATGATTTTGTTGACGTCAAAGAGTACTTTCAAGACACGCAAAAATTAGCAGATATTTTGACAAAAGCAGGCCTTGAGGTCGAAGACATTCAAAATAAAGCTCGCGATTTTCACAATGTTGTGGTTGGTCACATTCATATCAAAGATAAGCATCCAAATGCGGATAAGTTATCGCTTTGCCAGGTTGAAATTGCTCCTGGGAAAATTGAGCAAATTGTTTGTGGTGCGCAAAATCACAAACAAGGTGATAAAGTTATTGTGGCATTGCCAGGTGCGGTTTTGCCTGGAAATTTTGCGATTAAAAAATCTAAAATTCGTGATGTTGAATCAAATGGGATGCTATGTTCATTAAAAGAGTTGGGATTAGCAACTGAATCAGATGGTATTTATATATTAGCTTCTGATGCTCCTGTTGGGAAACTATATGCTGAGTATGCGGGTCATGACGATATCGTGTTTGAATTAAAAGTTACTCCGAACCGGGCAGATTGTTTAAGTCACTATGGTTTAGCTCGTGAAATTGGCTGTTTGCTCAATAAACCTGTGAAAGTTCCAGAGATTGCACAAAATTTTTCTGGTGGATCGACTCAAGATAAAATTAAACTTGAAGTTTTAAATTCTGAATTGTGTCCTCGTTATTGCGGTCGATATCTTTCTGGAGTTAAAATTCAAAATTCGCCTGAATGGCTTAAAAAACGCTTAGAATCGATTGGTCTTAATTCAATCAATAATGTTGTTGATGTCACGAATTATGTGATGCTTGAAATGGGGCAACCATTGCACGCATTTGATGCCAAACTTATTGGAGGATCAAAAATTACTGTTAGATCTGCCAAAGCCAGTGAAAAATTTCAAACTCTAAAAGAACAAGAATTAACACTGTCAGGTGAAGAACTTGTTATTGCTGATTCTGAAAAAGCTGTGGCTTTAGCTGGTGTGATTGGTGGACTAAATTCGGGAGTTAGCGAGCAAACAACTGAGATCTTCTTAGAGTCTGCAAACTTTAAAGCGATGGCAGTGCGTAAATCGTCAAGACGGCACGGAGTTGAAACAGATTCGGCGTACCGATTTTCTCGAGGAGTTGACCCAAGTCAAACCAGCATGATCATGGATCGTGCTGTGCATTTAATTTTACAAGTAGCGGGTGGTACAGCATTTGGTAGCCATTATGATGTTTATCCGCAGCCGATTAAAAAAGCACCGGTGAATATCAAAATTCAAACTATAACTGACCGTTTAGGTTATGAAGCCTCTGAAGATTTATTCGTGCAATACATGAATGGTCTTCAGTGTGATGTTCAAAAGAAATCAGCTGGCGAGTATGTTGTAACGCCTCCGTTATTTCGTTTTGATTTAGAGCACGAAATGGATCTTGTAGAGGAATATGCTCGATTAAAAGGGTATGAGTTCATCACTGAAAACTTACCCGCATTTGCAACCGAGCCTGCAAAACATGATGAAAAATACACGTCACAACAGCGGTTGTCTTTATTTATGCGTACTGAAGGTTATGATCAGGCTTTTAATTATGCCTTTTTATCGGAATCTGAAGAATCTCAATTTTTAAGATCAGTTGATAAGTTCAATAAAACAGGAATGGTTATAGATCAAACTTCAGTTAAAATTAAAAATCCGTTAAGCGAAGATCTAAATGCCATGCGCCGATCAATTTCATTTCAGTTATGGAAAAATGTTCGAGATAATTTTCATTCTGGCAACGTTGAGGGTCGTTTATTTGAAATAGGATCAACTTTTACAAAAGTGTCAGGTGATTTTAAAGAGACACGTAAGCTAGCTATTGCTTTATGGGGTGAAGAGTTTGGTCTGTATTCAAAGTCGTATCCACTCATTTATAAACTTAAAAACACTATAGAAAACTTAATGCAAGTCTTACAAATATCGGCGTATTCATTTGTTCAAAATGATGATGCCCCTGATTTTTTACATAAAGGTCAGTGGGGAAGTTTAATTTGTGAGGGTAAAACAGTTGGGTTTATTGGATCAGTACATCCGGTGCTGTTGGGTGCAGAGAAAATTCGTGTTCCGGTCTGTTTGGCTGAAATAAATTTAGATGTTCTCATGCAAGGTCAGCCAAGACCGACTAAATTCAAATCTGTGCCTGTGCATCAGCCGATCGAGCGTGATTTTGCGTTTGTGATGGATGCTGTTAAGCCAGTTGGTGATATGACAAAAGATATTAAAAAATCAGTTGGTGGAATGCTCACAGATTTAACCGTTTTTGATATTTACGAAGGCGATAAGTTGCCATATGGTCAAAAATCTGTTGCACTCAGAGTAAAGCTTCAGCCGCAGGAGGCTGCGTTAAACGAGGCTACGATCAACGAAATAATGCAAAAAGTGATTCAATCTGCTGAAAAATCTGTTGGAGCACGGCTACGATAGATGTAGCATTAAAGAGTAAAGTAATAAATTAGGATGATATATGGCTGGACAAAATATTGGTAATTCAACTGTTACAAAAGCTGACATTGTTGAAAAGGTCTATGAGAAAATTGGATTTTCTAAAAAAGAAGCAAGTGAGCTTGTTGAACTTGTTTTTAATTCTTTAAAAGAAACGCTTCACAAAGGTGAAAAAGTTAAAATTTCTGGATTCGGCAATTTTGTTGTCCGTGGCAAAAGTGAGCGTAATGGTCGTAATCCGCAAACGGGTGAGCAAATTAAAATTTCAGCTCGCAGAGTCTTAACATTTAGACCGAGTCAAGTTCTTAAAGCTATGTTGAATGGTGAAGAATACGAACATCTATTAGGCAAAGAAGATGATGAGGATGACGATGAATAATTCTCAAAACTTACCTGGCTCTCAAGAGATAGTTTTACAAGACGTTGATACATCTCAAAAGTTAGACGCTAAATCAGATCAAAATATAGATAGTGCGCAAACTCACGTTAATACTCAAGACGATGAACTGACGCATTTTGAGCTATTTGATAGTGAATTTGAATTAGGTTTGTCCCAACTTTCAATTGGTCTTTCGCAGACTAATGGTTTAGATTCTCAAATGATTGATCAAATAGTTGAGCAATCAGCTTTAGGTTCGGAATTGACAGATTCAGCTCTTGAAAAACATAAAAAGACTTTAGAAACGATTAGTTTGCAAATGCAGCAGTTTAGTGCTGATGAAAATGAGCGCGAAATTAAAGCTGAGTCAGATGCTTTTCCAAATGTTTTAGTTGATGACCAATTATTAGAAGACATTAAAAATATACCCGATCGCTTTGGCTTTAAAATTGGCGATGTTGCGGATTTGTTAGGAATTAAACAATATGTTTTGCGTTATTGGGAGCAAGAGTTTGATTTATTGAAACCAAAGAAGGCCTCTAATAATCAAAGATTTTACACTAAAAAAGATGTAGAGAATGCTTTTTTAATTAAGAAGCTCTTATATAGAGACAAGTTCTCTATAGAAGGTGCTAGACAAGCACTTAAAGATGTTAAATTTGTCGTTAAAAAAGAGAAAAACAAAGAAAAAGATTTTTCACAAGTCATTCAAAGAATGGATTTTGTACAAGATCAAATTAAGAATTTTGTAAATGAAATCCGTAAAACTAAAAAATTTTTTAATTAGCATTTTATAATGTCAAAATTAGCGCTTTCATTTGATCGTTCAACACTTTCAACTTATGAGTGGAATCAGCTTTTAAAAAAAGCTCCACGATCTAATTGGATGAACACATGGCCCTACGCTCAAGCAGTTCAAAAACGCGATTATAAAAGACCTCAGACAATATTAATTAGAGATCAAAATAATACTGTTATTGGACTGTTTATCTTATTTGAAATTAAAATATTTTTTGTACATTTTGTTGAAATTCATCGTGGTCCTATTTGGCTCGAAGCGGCTCTTTTAAAATATGGTGAATTAGAATTAACCCTGCTTTTTGCTCAGGAGTTTAACAAAATATACCCGTCAAAATGGTTTACTTTTCGAAGATGGCTACCAGAAGTATCAGATCAAACCGGTATAGAAGAAAAAATTAAGCAGTTAGGTTTTAAAATTAAAAATGAACACTACGAAACTGTGTGGTTGATGCTAGGTCAAAGCTTAGATGATATTAAAAAACAAATGCATCCAAAGTGGAGAAGCTCTCTCAAAGATGCTCAGACGTTTAAAGATTTAGAAGTTCTTTTTTTAGATAATGCTGAGGATGTATATAACTTTGTTTGGAATTATCAAAATTATAAAGGACGTAAGGTTTTTGTCGGTTTATCTCCACAATTCTTGCTGGAGGAAATGAATTGGGCTTTAAAATTAAAATCTGGTTTATTTCTAGTTGTTCGTAAAGATAAAAAAATGATTTCTGGCATATATATCAGTTTACATGGTGATACTGCAGCTTATCGAGCTGGTTGGAATACGGATGAAGGGCGAAAGTTTAAGTGTCATTATTTGCTGTTGTGGCAATCTTTCGTAACATTGAAAGAACGTGGATTTAAGTCTTTAGATTTAGGTGGGATTTTGCCTGAACAAGACAGCCTTAACCGATTTAAGTTAAGAACAAATGGTCTTAAAATTAAAAACATGAAAACGTTAACGTGATTTATTTATTTTGAATGTGTAAGAGTAACCTTAAAATTTCGCTCATTTGTTTTTGTGCTTGAATATAAGTTAAATCACCCTGGTAGTGTTTATTTAAAATTTCATACATTTCTTCGATCTTTTTTTCAACGATAAAGCTTTGTTGACCTAATTGCGTGAGTTTTCCATTTGAGTTATCAGTGTTATGACCGATTTGATCAATTTGTTGATTAAGATCGGTTAAGATGGCATCTGCTTCGATGATGAGATCTTCAGGTGAAAGGGATAGTAAACGTTTTTGCTCTAAACTATGTTCAGCGATAACTGCATCGATTTTTGTAAGTGTATTTTCATGTTCAAATGAGTTCTGTGCTGTGGCAATTAATGAATGTGTCAGAATTAAATTTATGATAACTAGAGTTACTCTTGATTTTGTTTGATTTGTCATAGGCTCTCCGAAGCTATTCTTAATTCGCATTATTTATGTTTAAATGTATTATTGAAATCACCATGCAATCTAGACGCTTGAGATTTGATGCTCAAATCTCATATATGAGTTATCAAACGCGAACATATGACAATTGTAAGTCACTGTATCGATTTTATACACTTGTAGGTCTATTCTTCAAATAGTCTACTTTTAAATTGATCATTTGCATATTTGAGCCTATTTACTGGGTATGAAATTTTCAGATTTAAAATTATCGTCGTCGATTCAAAAAGCACTTTTGGATTTGAATTATGAAACTCCAACACCGATTCAAGAAAAAGCTATTCCGATAATTCTTGAACAAAAAGATTTATTAGGTTGTGCACAGACAGGTACAGGGAAGACAGCGGCATTTGCGCTGCCGATCTTACATATTTTAGAACAACGTAAACAAAACGTTGGCCCGAGACAAGTTCATACCTTAATATTGACACCGACACGTGAGCTTGCAATTCAAATTTATGATAATTTTAAAGATTACGGCAAATACATGAACCTCAAAATGGCCACAGCTTATGGTGGTGTAGGCATTCAACCGCAAATTAGAGCCTTGCAAAATGGAGTTGATGTTCTCGTAGCTACTCCAGGTCGTCTATTAGATCTCATTGTTCAAAGACATCTTATGCTGAATAAAGTCCAAATGTTTGTACTTGATGAGGCCGATCGCATGCTTGATATGGGTTTTATTCAAGATATAAAAAGAATTATACCTTTACTACCTTCACAACGACATTCTTTGTTTTTTTCGGCGACTATGCCTTCGGATATTTTGAAATTAGCACAGACGATTTTAAAAAATCCTGAACAAGTCGCTGTGACACCTGTTGCGACTACTGCAGAAAAAATTAATCAAAGTGTTATGTACGTAGATCGTCCAAACAAAAGAGAGTTATTAAAGCATTTATTAAACTCTTCGGAACTTAAAAAAGTTATTGTTTTTACTCGTACAAAGTTTGGAGCGAATCGTGTTGCTGAGATTCTACAGAAATTAAGAATTACGGCAGCTGCAATACATGGTAATAAATCACAATCAGCTCGCCAAAAAGCACTTGAAGGTTTTCGTGATGGTCAGATTCGTGTCTTAATTGCGACAGACATTGTAGCACGAGGAATCGACGTTGATGGAATTACTCATGTGATTAACTATGAAATTCCGAATCAGCCAGAAAGTTATGTTCATCGTATTGGACGAACGGCGCGAGCGGGAGCTGAAGGTATTGCTATTTCTTTTTGTGAACTTGAAGAAAAATCATTTATTCGTGATATAGAAAAAACCATAGGCTTAAAAATACCTGTTGTTGTTGATCACCCCTATCATTCAAAAATGGTCGAACAGGCTGGGATTGTTTCAAGTGGTAAAGCTAAAGCAATGATTGAGCAAAAAGAAAAAAAATCTGGAGCGCACCGTTCATCAAATGGTAAAAAACGTTTCCGACCAGGAGGGCGATCATTTAAATCTAAATCTCAAGGGAAAAATAAATAGACTATGGTCTAGAGTTTAACGTATTTTTTAACTCAAATTAGAATAAAAACTCAAGTTTAGTCAAAATTGTTCGAAAAGTTGCTCAAGGAAGAGCAATTATGAAAAATAAAATCACACTACTTATTACGTTTTTGTCTGCAACAGCTTTTGCTGTACCTACGTTTACCATTCCGGGAGATAAAGAAACTGTTTTTTCGTCTCCAGAAGTTAGCCAAACCACGCTCAATCGCCACTTTAGACTCTTGTCGTGGAATATTTTAAAAGGTGATCGAATGAATGATTGGGTTAGTGATTTTAGATTGCTATCTTCGCAATATGATTTGTTAGCACTACAAGAAGCGACATCTGAAAGTGTAGTAATGAATGAAATGAATAGATTAAAAAATTCGTATCATTACGATTTTGTTGTGTCGTGGATAAAAGATAAAACTCAGGTTAAGTCAGGTGTGTTAACATTATCGAAGGCTCAGCCAGTCAGCCTAAAGTGGATGCGTACGGATGATTTAGAGCCTATAGTTAAAACACCTAAAGTGACAGCGGCTTCATTTTTCGATGTCGGTGGTGGGGTAAAACTTGCCCTTTTAAATATTCATGCAATTAATGCAGTCAACACTGATAAATTTGAAAAGCATTTGCGTCAATCACTTGAGCTCATCAAAAACCATAAAGGTCCAGTTATTTTTATAGGTGATTTTAATACTCGAAACAAAGCACGAATTGCAAAAGCTCGAAGCATTGTTGCAGAGTTTGGCATGAAAGAATATGATTTCAAACGTATAAAAGTGGCTGATATGTTATCCCACTTAGATCGTGTGTACGCACGCGGTATTACCGTGCATAAAGTTGAAATGCTTGAAAATATTCGTTCATCTGATCACTTCCCAATCAGTATGGACATATCAATCCCGTGATGTGTTTTTTGCGGAATTTTTCTTTTTTTCTAGTAGGTAAAGGCGATAATCTAACTCGTTAATCTTACGAATCAGAATGATATTTTGTTTTTCAAGAGTCTCAAGAGTGAGTGGCTGTTTGCTTTGTTTGTCGTTTCGATTTTGAGATTCTTCATTTAAGCCAAGTTCTTCCATCAGTTTAGAAAGCTCTTGATCTCGTTTACGTTGTTTTTTTTCAGTTTCAGGATGATCTGAGTCTTGTTCTAAAGTTCTAGCGAGTTTGAGTTCTTGATATTTTCTCAGTGTTTGAAATTGCGATTTTAGTCCGAATATTCCATTCTTCATATTAGAAAAATTTGGAGGAAATTCACCCGCAAAAAAACTATAACTTAAAATTAGCAAAATGATCGATAGCAAGAAACCTACTAATAATTTTTTTAAAACTTCAAGAAAGAATTTTTTCATGTACCCTCAAAAAAAATCGCTTTAAAAATTGTCTATGACCTGTAAAGCGATTGTCCATGAAAAAAATGTTAAAGTCTGGATTTGTTTGCAGTGAATTTGTTATTGGCACTTTCTCCAACTCAATGTGAAGGATGAGTTGACACCTGTATCTACCGAGTCGAGATTGATTTGCGCTATTGAGCGGTCGCTTTTGTTTGGAAGATAGGCTACTGCAAGTTCAGATAACAGCTCTATGGTTTGAACAGGTTTATTGCAAGGAGAGTAAACAAATCGTCCCGGTTTCTGTTTGATTGTCACCGTGTAATCTTCTGCTATTGGTCCTGTAATTTGAGCTTCACGCATTGATGCAATTGGTTGGTTTGGGACAATCTGAGTAAAACGATGCATGCCGTAAGCAGATGCTGGTAGTGCTGCAAAACCGCGATAATCAGTTTGTGACAGACCGAACTGGTAACCAGACGGAACATCAACATCAATCAATATTCGACAATTTTTCCTAAGTGAATTTGATTGCGGATTTTCTGATCCTTGGCCAATTTCAACTTTGTAATTATCAAAGAGAACTGAAAGTGTTTTTCCATCAGGGGTTGTTGCTGCATCAGCTGACGCTTGTTCACAACCAGATCCCGTCATGCGCACGCCTCGAATAGTGACTGATTGCGCTTCAACAATTTGTGTTAAAGCTAAACTTGCTGTAATTATCATCAATTTGATCATTTTTCCCCCTTGATAGTCAGTTTGCAATAAACTGGTGTCTCTTTGACCACCAATTAAACTTATTACTAACTATAGCAATCAAAAAGCCAAAAAAAAGATGCCCTTTTTTACACTGAAATGCGACTATGTTAGGGTCTAGAAAAGGTATTTTATGACTTTATTACCCGTGATCATGAGTGGCGGAAGTGGGACTCGTTTATGGCCTGTTTCGCGATCAAAATTTCCTAAGCAGTTTTGTGAACTGTTAGATCAACCTTTACATACTTTAACTTTAAATCGGTTGAAGCAATATGGACCATCGATTGTTGTGACTAATAAAAAGTTTCAAGATTTAACCGAATCCGACATCCGTAAAAATAACTTTAATGTTGAAAAAGTCTTATATGAGCCTGCTTCTCGTAACACGGCTGCTGCTATTGCTCTGGTTTGTCGTTATTTAGAAATCAAAAACAAAACCGAACAAGTCGTCGGAGTATTTTCTTCTGATAATCACATTCTTGATGAAGTTGCTTTTCACGAGGCTCTCGATGTTGCTGTAAAATCTGCAAATCAAGGAGCAGTTGTTGTCTTAGGGATTAAACCAGATCGTCCAGAAACTGGGTTTGGATATATTCAAGTTAAAGATCGTGCTGTTAGTACGCAAAAGGCGACTGAGGTTTTAAAATTTCATGAAAAACCTTCTTTGCAAAAAGCTGAAGAATTTATTAGTGCCGGAACTTATTTTTGGAATGCAGGTATTTTTATTTTTAAAGTTAAAAATATGATTCAGCACTTTATTCAGCTTGAACCTGAAATTTGGAATAAGCTACAAACCTTAAAAAACGATTTGTCAAATTTAAGTGACATTTTTTCAGATATAAAAAATATTTCAATTGATTATGCTATTTTGGAGAAATTACTCTCTCCGAGCTTGATGTGTGTCACTTGCGACATTGGATGGTCGGACTTAGGGTCTTGGGATTCTTTAACTGATATTAAAGAAGGTTTTCACAAAAAAGAACAATTTGGACATTCTGCGACAGTATCGTCTGGCCATCGTAGCCTGTCTGATGTTGTTCAAGTCGCGAGTCGCAATAACTCTGTTCACGGTTTAGGATCTAAAGCTTACAGTTTTGTAGGCGTTGATGATTTGATTGTTGTTGATACGGCAGATGCTTTACTTGTTTGTCGTAAAGGCGAGTCACAAAAAGTGAAAGAGGTTGTGGATCGCTTCAAGGTCAATCAACCCAAGGTTGTTGAGAACCATGTATTTGAAAACAGACCTTGGGGTAAATTTGAAGTTCTGCAAGATGAAAATTATTTTAAATCAAAAATTATACGCGTTGATGCTGGACAAAAAATATCATATCAATCACATGCTAAGCGATCAGAACATTGGATCATTGTTAAAGGTGAAGCTTTAGTTGTTTTGAATGACCAAGAAATCAAGTTAACAACTGGTCAGCACATTTTCATTCCTCAGGGTGCGAAGCACAGAATAATTAACAATGGACAGTCTCCGGTCGAGTTTATTGAAGTACAGGTTGGATCTTATTTTGGTGAAGATGACATTGTTCGCTACCAAGATGACTATGGAAGGGACAAGTAAGGATTGTTATGATCAAAGCTGAAGTTAAGAACTTGTCGTTTAATTATGGACCTGCGGCTGAAAGCAAAACCTCTCAGCCTAAGCAAATTCTTAATCAAATTAATTTACCGATTTATCAAAATAAAGTGACTGCATTAATAGGACCGTCAGGATGTGGTAAAACGACTTTACTTCGATGTTTTAATCGTATGCATGATGTTTATGGAGCTGTTCAATATTCTGGTCAAATTATCTTAAATCCATCAGGTTATGATATCTTATCCAAGCAAGTTGATCCTCTTGAAGTTCGTATGAAAATTGGCATGGTTTTTCAAAAACCAAATCCATTTCCTAAATCAATTTATGATAATGTTGCCTATGGGTTAACAATTCGAGGAGTTAAGAAAAAATCATTTCTTGATGAAAAAGTTGAGGATTCGCTTAAAAAAGCTGGTTTATGGAAAGAAATTAAAGATCGATTACATAAGTCATCCTCAGCGCTTTCTGGTGGTCAGCAACAAAGATTGTGTATAGCTCGTGCTCTTGCAACAGAGCCAGAGTTGTTGTTGCTTGACGAACCCACTTCGGCTCTAGATCCTATATCGACAGCCCATATTGAAGAGCTTTTGGTTGAGCTCAAAAAAAATGTAACTATTTTGATGGTGACTCATAATTTACATCAAGCTGGTCGCGCATCAGACTATACTGCATTTATGTATTTAGGTGATTTGATTGAGTTTGGCGAAAGCTCACAAGTATTTACTAATCCGCAAACTGAACAAACTGAAAATTATATCACAGGGCGATTTGGATAATTCATGAAAAAAGTTAAAAAAGCCATAATACCAGCGGCAGGTCTTGGAACGCGATTTTTCCCGGCAACTAAAACAGTACCTAAAGAGATGTTGCCAATTGTTGATAAACCAACAATTTTGTATGTTATTGAAGAAGCCATACAAGCAGGAATCGAAGATATCATTTTAATTCAAGGACGAGGTAAAACTGCAATCGAAGATTTTTTCGATGTTAGTTATGAATTAGAATCAAAACTCGTTAAAGACGGTAAAGAAGATATTTTAAATCAAATAAATTACATTCGGAATAATATAAACATTATTTCAATTCGACAAAAAGCCGCATTGGGGCTGGGACATGCTGTTAAGTGTGCTGAGCCGATAACTGGCGATCAGCCTTTTGCCGTTTTGCTTGGTGATGAGATTACAATTTCTAAAACTCCTGAAGAAAATGTTATGAAACACTTAGTTGCTCACTGTGAACAGCAGCAAGCGAGTGGCGTTTGGGTTCTGCCGATACAAGAACACGAAACTCATAAGTACGGCGTTGTTGATTTGGGTTCTAATGGTAAAACACTAACACATGAAGATTTAGTTCGAGGTGTGTTAGCTAAAGGTGTTGTTGAGAAACCTCAATTTGATGTGGCACCGTCTTTATGGGCATTGCCTGGACGCTATGTTTTTCAGTCGAGTATTATGAAATATTTAGCAGAAATTAAGACAGGTTTTAATGGTGAATACCAATTATCTGACGCGATGAACTTACTTGCGCAAAATGATAAATTATTTGCATTTAGTTTTAAAACACGGCGCTTTGATGCTGGTGATAAGCTGGGTTTTTTACTTGCTAATGTCGAGTTAGCGCTTGAGCACCCTGAACTAAAAGCAGGATTTATTAAATACATAAAAGCAAAAAATTTAATTTAATTTTAAGGAGAATGAATATGTCAACATCGTCGCAAAATTTATTTAAACAAGCAGCTGAAGAAGCCTTAAAAAATATTCAATCAATTATTGATAACCAGTCTTTACATCAAAACTTTGAAAAAATGGTTGATATGATTGCTCGAAGTCTAAAATCTGGAGGCACGCTTTTTGTTGCTGGTAATGGTGGTTCAGCAGCAGATGCTCAACACCTTGTAGCAGAGCTTGTTGTTAAATTAAATCAAAATAGAGATCCGATTCGTGCTGTTGCCTTAACTGTAGATAGTTCAATTATCACCGCTGCGGGTAATGACTTTAGTTACGATGACATTTTTTCGCGTCAAGTTGAAGCATTAGCGCGTCCGAATGATGTCTTTTTGGGTATCACAACGTCTGGGAATTCGCCGAATATTCTAAAATCTTTTTTGATTGCAAAAAAAATCGGTGCTCAGTCAATTTGTTTAACAGGTAAAGATGGCGGACGAGCTGCGAAAGAAAATCTAGCAGACTTAACTGTCATTATGAATGGTCCGAACACTGCGCGTATCCAAGAAGGACATGAAATTCTTTATCATACTTTATGCTATGCTTTAGAAAAAAAGTTAGTTGAAGAAAATTATATTCAATATAGATAAATTGAGTTTTGAAATGAATAAAACATTATTGATTACAGGAGCTGCCGGGTTTATTGGAAGTTCTTTTTTAAGACAATGTCTAAAAAAAAATTACACTTGTGTCGTTGTTGATAAATTGACTTATGCAGGACGAATTGAAAATATTGATGGTCTCATTGACAATCAGAAATGTTTTTTTGAAAAAGTTGATATTTGCGATTTTCAATCAATTCAAAGTTTGTTTGAAAAGCATTCTCCGATGGGTGTTGTACATTTAGCCGCTGAATCGCATGTTGATAATTCGATTTCTGGGCCTAAAGTTTTTATCGAAACGAACATAATTGGAACTTTTAACTTACTTGAATCAGCAAGATCTTATTTCCAGAAATTAAGTTTCGAGCAACAAAAACTATTTCGATTTTTGCACGTTTCGACAGATGAAGTTTTTGGAGAACTTGGTCCCGAGGGTAAATTTTCTGAATCGACACCATATCATCCACACTCGCCATATTCATCTTCAAAGGCGGCGAGCGATCACTTAGTTCGAGCATGGGGGCGCACCTATGGTTTACCAGTGATTGTTACAAATTGCTCAAATAACTATGGACCAAGACAATTTCCCGAAAAGCTTATTCCTAAAACTGTCTTAAATGCTCTGCAGTTAAAATCTATTCCGGTCTATGGCAAAGGTGAAAATGTACGTGATTGGATTCATGTTGATGATCATGCTGCAGGTGTTTTGCTAGCTTATGAAAAAGGATATAATGGTGATACCTATTGCTTAGGTGGAAATTCAGAAAGGCAAAATATTCAAGTTGTTAAAAGTATATGTCAGATATTAGATCGGAAAAAACCGCGACAAGATGGGAAGTCTTATCAAGAGCTTATTACCTTTGTTGCTGATCGCTTGGGTCATGATGCTCGTTATGCAATTGATGATTCACACGCTGTCAGAACTTTAGGTTTTGAAAGAAAATTTACTGCATTTGAGTCAGGTTTAGAAGCAACAATTGATTGGTATTTAGAAAATAGTCAGTGGATTAAATCTATTTCAAAGTAAAGGGAATTTTTAAATATGAAAGCAATAGTTTTAGCTGGTGGCTCTGGATCTAGATTGTTTCCTTCAACAAAATCAATCAGCAAGCAGCTGTTACCTGTGTACGATAAGCCAACAATTTATTACCCTATTTCGATTATGATGTTAGCGGGTATACGAGACATATTAATTATATCAACACCAAGAGATATTCCTCTCATACGCGAGCTTATGGGTGATGGTCATCATTTAGGGGTTAATTTTTCTTATGAAATACAGCCTGAACCAAAAGGTATTTCTCAAGCCTTTTTAATCGGTGAAAAATTTATTAATAATAATCCTTGTGGATTAATACTTGGAGATAATCTATTTTATGGCCAAGATTTACCAACAGCAGTTGAAAAAGCTGCGCAAAGACCAACTGGAGCAACTGTTTTTGCATATCATGTGACTGATCCAGAGCGGTACGGCGTTGTTGAATTTGATAAAAATTTAAAAGCAATTGGTATAGAAGAAAAACCGAAGGCCCCAAAATCGAATTGGGCTGTAACCGGATTATATTTTTATGATCAGAATGTTGTTGAATACGCTAAAATGTTAAAACCATCAGCTCGTGGTGAACTAGAAATAACGGATTTGAATAAAATATACTTAGACAAAGATAAACTCAACGTTGAAACGCTTGGACGTGGTACGGCTTGGTTAGACACTGGCACACATGAATCTTTGATTAGTTCATCATTGTTTGTGCAAACAATCGAGCAAAGACAAGGTCTTAAAATAGCTTGTTTGGAAGAGATTGCTTATTTAAAAAAATTTATTAGTCTTTCTGATTTAGAAAAAACAGTTTCTGATTATCCTCAGAGTACGTACACACAATATTTAAAAAACTTAATTAAATTTGAAAGCCAAAAGTCATAAGTATGAATCTAATTTCGACACCTCTGCAAGATTGTTATGTTATTGAACCTCAAGTGTTCGGGGATAACCGAGGCTATTTTTACGAAAGTTTTAATGAAAAAAAATTTAATGATGCAATTAAGAGAAATGTTAGTTTTGTTCAAGATAATCAATCAAAATCGACTTATGGCATTTTACGTGGTTTGCATTATCAAACTACGCAGACACAAGGGAAACTTGTTCGTGTTGTTCAGGGTGAAGTGTTTGATGTTGCAGTTGATATGCGAAAAAACTCAAAAACTTTTGGTCACAGCTATGGTTTGCTACTGAGTGAAGAAAATCGAAAAATGTTTTGGATACCCGAAGGTTTTGCACATGGATTTTTAGTGACAAGTCCTGAGGCCGTTTTTTTATATAAGACAACTGATTATTACCACCCGCAATCAGAAGTAAGTCTTTTGTGGAACGATCAACAGTTAAATATTAATTGGCCAAAAATTAATATTCCACCATTACTAAAAGAAAAAGATGCTCACGGGTTATTGTTCAATCAATGCCCATATTTTTAGGATAAGCTATGTTTAAAAAAATATTGATGTTTGGGCAAAATGGATTAGTCAGTTACAGAATTAAAGAATTGCTTCAAGGTCAGGTCGTTGCTTTAGGTCATGATCAGGTTAATTTTTCTAATCAATTCGAAATTTTAGAGGCCTTAAATCAGCATCAACCTGATTTAATTATCAATGCCGCAGCCTACACCGCTGTTGATAAAGCTGAAGATGAAATCGAATTATCAAATCAAATTAATGGATATGCTGTGGGCGTAATTGCACATTGGGCTCGTAGGAGCGATTCTTACGTTATTCATTTTTCGACTGATTATGTCTTCAGCGGCGAACTGAATGACAGAAAACCATATAAATCGACAGATCAGACAAATCCGATTAATCAATACGGTCGATCTAAGTTACTTGGTGAAAAGCTTCTTGTTGAATCTGGTTGTCACTATTCGCTTTATCGTATCAGTTGGATTTATGATCGTGAAAGAGGAAAAAATTTTTATTTGACGATTAAAAAATTATTAACTGAAAAAAATGAAATAAAAGTTGTCAACGATCAATATGGAATGCCGACACAAGCTGCTTGGGTAGCCAGTGAAATTGTTCAAAGAATAAAATCTCGCCAGCTTGAGCCAGGTATAACTCATTTAGCCCCTGAAGGCCTTAAAACATGGTATGATTTTGCATGTGAAATTAAAGCGGAGAGTGCTTCTTCTTGTGAAATTGTTCCGGTGAATAGTGATGAATATGTAACAAAAGCTAAAAGACCAAAATGGTCGAAACTGGTTTAGTATGTTAAAATCATTATCGCACTATATACGAAGGTTAAATCACAATAGAATAGATTTTTTGAGGCAATTAAGAAAAGATTTTTTAAGATTATTAATTAATCAAAAGAACCCGTTATCTCATGAAAGGCCTAGATCGGATATTAAATCAATTGTTGTTTTGAGATTAGACGGCAAACTTGGTGATACTATTACAATAACGGGTTTGTTAGATGATCTTTTTAATGCCGGCTATCAAATAACAATTATAACTCGCGAATATCAATCATTTATTTATGATTACATAAATACACCAATAACAGTTTTAAGAATTTCAAATTTATTTTCAGTACTAAAAGTTTTATTCAAATTAAGATCTGATAAATATCATTTTTTAATTTGCACGTCGCACCTGTTAGATCCCTCAAGCTTATTGTTGGCTCGATATATCAAAAGCTATGAAAAAACAGTTTTTCTTAATAAAGAATTTTGTTTCTTTGATCACCATGTTTGTGAAAATTTTAATAATGTTCATATTACGGAAAGATACAATCTTTTATTACAATCGATTGGGTTAAAAACTAAGGGTTTTGTATTTAAGTACAATCTACAATCTAAATCTAATCTGCATGAGTTGTATCAAACTGATTTTAAACTTATAAAGCAAAACAAGATTATTATTTTAAATTCATTTGCTGGATCTTCAGATAGAAACTTATCTCAAGATCTGACAGAAAAAATTATTTCAGAAGTTTTGAGTGTGCATCAAAATCACATTGTAATCAGTATTGGAAGTCAAAGCGATTACAATAATCATTTAATGAAATGGAAAATAAATTTTAGTAAAAAATTTGGTCAAAAGTGGTGTCTGTTATCATGTGGGGATTTTGCTTTAAATTATTTAGCTGTAAAAAATGCTGATCTCATTATTACTCCGGATACGGCAATTATTCATTTAGCAAGTGCTTTGCAGAAAAAAATTATTGGTATTTATAGAGTAGCATCAAATCATGATGAGTATCCAGTCGTTTGGGCTCCATTACGGCCAGCAGACGATTTTAGAATTATCTATGCACATAATGGTCAGATTGATAATTTTGATACAAAGTTAATACGTCTGTACTCTTGCGAGTTGTTACAAGCTAAAATATTAGATTAAAATGGAGCTATTTTTTAATTTGCATGAGTAATTCTAGTGAAAGCTCTTTACCAAGTGTTACACCAGGTTGATCGAAAGGGTTAATTTTTTCGTGGTGACCTATTGTTGCAACTAAAAGCTGAAAGAACATAAATAAATAACCAGTGAATTTCTCTTTTTGTGTGTCCTGGCAGTTGATGAATAAGGTGGAAACCTGATTTAGCTTCAAGGCCTTGTATGTGGCTAGTGACTGTGACGATATTAAGTCAGAATATTGGCGATCCTTAAAAAATGAGATTTCTTTAAATAGAGTATTTTTTAAGACCGTACTCGTTGATTTTGTGCTTTCAAAATCAAATATGATGACAAACTTATCCTTAGGTCCATGTGCTACTTGTTGTAGAATGGAGTGTTGATCGGTAGATCCTATAGCAATCATCGGAGTACTGAAGCTTGGTGCAGGTTTATTTTCGATTGTTTCCTTTTTGCCTAGAGACTCTGCCCAGAGTTGTTGTATCCAGCCGCCAAACCATCTGTAATATGAGTTGTAAAACCAAAAAAGCGAAATATTTTCTTTGCGTTTAAATGATTCTAAAAACAAATCAGCGAATTGGATAATTTTTTCTTCATCGTCGAGAGCCATTTCAGCACCTAAACGTATGTCTTTGATATTGTAATTAGAAATAGCCGCAATTAAAAGTCCTACAGGGGTTAAAACTGAAAAACGACCACCAATATTGACAGGTATTTCGAGCAAAGGTCGTTTATGCTCGCTTGCAAAATTTGCGATTGGGTTATTGTTTTTTTCGCTAATGAAAAATGAATTTTTTATGATATCGAAATTTGCTAATAACTTAAATTGTTCATGTAAGGTTGAGTAATTGAGTAATATTTCGATCGTAGATCCACTTTTTGAAATAATAATAAAGGCAGTTTCATGAATAAAATTTAAATGTTTTTTTATGATATCGCTGATTTCAGAAAGATCGACGTTGTCTAAAAATGTAATATGTTCTGATTTTGCAATTTCAACAAGTGCTCGTCCACCCATTGAACTTCCGCCAACACCAACAACAATATATTTCTGATATTTTTCTTTTAACTGATGAGCTAAGGTTTCAGACTCTGTAAAATGCTTATCATGTGTTGGTATAGCATAAAAACCAGAATCAGATTTTGTGGACTTAATAAAATCGAGAGATTTTTTAAGAGACAGCCGTGATTCGGGCGTTATTTTATGATCAGTTGTTAAATTAAACATATTGTACGTATGCTAACATGGTTCATCTAAATTAGCCAGCTTCAGTTGGGTCTAAATGATCTAATCTCTTCAATCAAGTGTTGCCCAATTTTTCGAGCGTGAGCCATGATTGTAAAAGTTAATCCTTTAGCCGGTAAGTACAACCAAGTCGAACTATCAGCGATGTAAACTGATGGATGAGTCCAAAGATTCATTTTTGGTGCAACTCGCAGTGGTGCGTATTGGGAAGATTGAGGAATAGTTCCTGCATAATGGATGCTGGCACCTTCTTGTGGGTTATTAATTTTTAAGGGTATTATACCAAGACTAAAAAGGTTTTTGATCATAATCCATAATCCGAGTCTGATCTCTGCTTTTTTTTGTTTATCATGTGAATATTTAAATTTAACCAAATGCATTCCAAGATGATTTTTTTCTTCAGTGATCTTCATATAATTATCATTTGAATGATAATCCGGGAAATGAACGTTTATAAGTGTTAAACAAGACTTAAGTAACCTAAAAATAATGGTTGTAAAAAAGGGATGAAGTGGAAGTTCTTTTGTTAATCTAAAGAGCATGAGTGACTTATAGGAATAAAAATGTGCAATTATTTTATCTTCAAAATGATTGAATTTTGAATTCATAACGAGAGTTAGTTGTGATAAGCTATAACGATGTGATGAAGATGGACGTCCTAAATAGCGCAAGTTGATTCCAGCAATCCATTTATTGTGGTTGCAAAGAATAGGCATTTCTTTATTGAAACTTTTTGTAGCTGTGGCGACCAGACGTGCAGTGTTAATTGCTCCACAGCACAGAACAAGTTTTCGAGCTTGATAAGTTTTTTGATTTTTTGATTCTATATGTAAGCAAGTTAATCGAGTGATGTTGTCGTTTTCGGAAAATGTTTGAGCTATGTGTCCGTTTAAGTATTTAAAATTTGGATAAGTTTTTAGTTCCGCAATTGTAAATTGCGGGCGATATACACTTTTTTGAGTATCAGACCAGAAATCAAGGTCATGGTAAGGATTAGCTCTTCGTGATTGTGCAGGATCAACTTTATCCTGCGTAAGAATGGCAACAACGCTTTGGCAGAGTTTAAATTTAAAAGCTTGCGACTTGCTTTTATAGTAGGTCAAAATGGATTGATTATTTGTATCTATATCTAAAGGATTTTGTATGCTTTTAATATCACAAATATATTTTGTATTTTGATCTTGAGAGCTTCCACTGATCCCGATGTATTGGGCTGTTTTTTCATAATGCAAATACAATGGATCTGAATCAATAAATGTTTTTTTGAGTTCTTGCTCGTCAAATGTAAAACAATTTGATCCCCAACTTACACCAAGACCACCTTGAGATGTCGCCTGTAAAGCATAAAATTCACGATTGTCGGTAGGGAAATATTCTTCCATGTGTGCAATCATATATTCTCTTGGTGGGGTAAGGTGAGCGCCTGCTTTGTTGACTCTTTGAGAGAAAATAGATGTGTTGTGACCAAGAAAGTATTCTCGTTGTTTGGGGTCAGTTTTGCGTATATAATCAAAATGCTGATCCGGTATTTTTTGAGAAATCGTAAGATCTTGATGTCCGATATCAAGTAGAGCGACGTTGATACCATGGGTGACAAGCTCATGCGCTATATGAGCGCCTGCTGGCCCCGAGCCAACTATGATAACATCATAAATGGTTGTATCATGACTATTTTCGACGAATGTATTCATAGATAATTAGAAATGGTGTTGCAACAACCATCGCTAGACCTGTCAAAATTAAAAGTGATAGATTACCCCAAAAACCAAAACTAATTTCATTAAATTGATCCGATAAGTTGGGGTCAGTCTCTTTAAGGGCATAGTTTATTTTATCACGAGTGAACATTTATTATGCCTCTATCAGCCAAGGATGTGGTGGAATATTTTCGAAGTGTGCTTTGATGCAGATATTGTGTCCTCGACAAGGCGCTATGTCAGACACGTGAACGCAGGGAGAGCATGAAATCTGCTTGTAAAAATGCGTTTCGATTATTGATGGATCAGGGCGTAAAAGAGTTTTTGGATCGGTCGGGCCCCAGTAAGTTGTAAGAGTGATACCCATTAGACGTGCAAAATGCATAATTGAAGAATCAATAGAAATTAGTTCGTTCACCAATGAAAGGCGATGAATAGATTCATTAAGTGTTGTTTGCCCGCATAAGTTTTCAGTGATGATTCGAGGGTCAATTTGTTTGATTTTTGATTCGATTTCACAAGCGAGCTCATGTTCAGATTGTATTCCAAAAAAAATAAACTTAATGGAATTGATGTGATTAGCCTTCAGTGAATTGATTTTGGCTTTTAAAATTATTTCCCACTGATTTGGGTTGAGCATGCGTTCAGGGCTTAAACCTGAACATCCATGAGCAATAGCGATATGGTGCTCAGTGCTATTTTGAGGTAACCATTTATGTTTGAAGGCTTGGCGCGATATTGTTGGATCGACATCGATTTTGTAAAGCTGTGCTATTTGATCATAGAAGTGGTATATACCAGAAGATCGATTTAAAAAAATAAGATGAGTTGATAGACCCTCTTTCCAAAATGTTGTCTCTGTGTAAAAACTCAAACGATTGCGAGCGCATGTTAGTAGTGAAAATAGACTTGTCAGTTTACTATAAACCTCAAGATCGACAATAGTATCTATCCGAAATACTCGAATAAGAATATTTAACGAAGAAGTGATTAAAGATAATACATTTCGATCATTTAGAATATAAACTTCATCAAAGACATTTAGAATGTCGGCAAAACCTTTTACAGATTTTGTAGTTATGAGTTTAATTTTAAGATGTGGATTATCTCTTTTAATCGAGTAAATCATGGGCGAGGCTATCAGTAAACTGCCACCCCCCAGTAATTTTATAAAACAAATAGAGTTCTGCAGTTTAAGGTCATGATTTCGTTTAAGGAATAGGCCTAGAAAAAGAGCTAAGTATTTAAAAAACAATATAAATGGCAAACTGATATTGCGATCGATAAGTTTTTTAAATTTAAGATTTTGAGCCATACAATTCTATTAGAAAATACTCTGTATAAAAGATCAATCTGAAATCGGTTTTTAAGTTGCTATTCGAGTGACAACTTGATGACTCGAGCATATGTTTTAATTATGAGCAAGCCATACTTTTTTTATATAACTGGTTCGAATGGATTTATCGGGCGCCATATTGTTCGTTGCATTGAGCAGTCTGGTTTTCAGTGGTCACGATTATATAATGATCGTGGTCAAGTTTGGCGTTTTGGTGAATCCCCTCAGGATACAGTTGATTCGCAGTATGAAAATATATTGATACACTGCGCATGGGATATGAAAGCTGATTCAGAAAGTGCAAATCAATTGATGATGGTTTCAAGTCAACGACTTTTTGAGTTTGCTCGGCAAAAGGAGATGGCTGTTTGCTTTATTTCCTCAATGAGTTCATTTCAGGGATGTCAAAGTTTGTATGGAAAAACGAAATTCAGTCTTGAGAATGATTTAGGTCAATCTGGTCTTAGGCATATTATTATTCGTCCCGGTTTAGTATGGGAAAATCAACGAGCACTGTCTGGTATTATAGGTACGTTGGAAAAAATCATAAAACTTTTGCCGCTTGTACCGTATTTAAATCATGGTCATGGACGTTTTTACTTTACTGAGGTCAATGAGTTAGCTCAAAAAGTTGTGATGATTTTAACAGATCGGTTAGATTGGGATAATCAGTATCCAGTTCTTGCTCATAAAAAAAGTTATACTCTTAAAGAGATTTTGTTGGAAATTGCGAATAAAAATAAAAAGACAGTGCTGCTATTTCCATTCCCAGTTTGTTTTTTGAAATTTATTATAAAGTTGTTAAACTTAATTGGCCTAAAAATAATACGCAATGATAGTTTAATTAGTTTACTTAATTTAGATGAAAGACCAATGTTTTCAAATATTTCAGGCCAATTGACGTCGTTTTCTATTTCTGAAGGCATCCATAAGATGTCTTAAGATAAGTGCTGTTAAAATAACTGCAACTGGGTAGGTGTAGCGGTAGACTTGCCCAGGTCCGAAGACTGCAAAGCCCAACATATAAAGCATGCAACCTGCAAAAATATCAAAGTCGATATTAACTCGAAAACGTACAAATTTTAATTGTGAAAGAATAAGTATAACAAAGTAAAACCATGGATAGAAAAATGGATTAAGCGTTAAAGTATAATATAGCCCTATAACTGCTTTACGAATCATATTGAATTCGTAGTTGATGCCAAATTCATTTACATCAGTGTTGATATAGACGGCAACATTGGGTTTAAGAGAATCAAGTTTTAGAAAAGATGCAAAAAAGTAAAAGCGGTGAATGATATAAGAGACCACATCACTTTTAATAGCGCCTAGCCAAGCATTTTGAAGCTGACTATATTCTTGATCGTTTTTGACCCAGTTAAGCTTACATTCATTTTTATTGTAGTAAGTGTCTGCAAAAAGGTTGTCACCGCCATGATAATCATAGATGTCGGTTAATTTGAAAGTATCGCAATGACTAGGCATTGCAAAACTTGGTACGTAATTGTACTGGGCAAATCGTGAAATTCCAACTAGATCATAATACATCGTGTACTGTAGTGGTCGTGTTTTTTCTGCGCCTAAGAAAGTATAATTGAAATACTGTGTAAACCAAATAGTTATTACAGCGTGCACTATGGCCAGGAGATAGACTAAAGCTCGAGATATTTTATTTTCCCAGAGCGTCTTAACAAAATAACTGCATAAAAATAGCGTAAAAAATAAACCATTTGTCCGAAACATCTGCGCAATGGCTAAAAGAACTAAAAATAAAATAAGAACGCTAGATTTTGATAGCAATGTTTTTAGGGGGTTGTTTTTGATATACTCAGTCGCACAAAATGTTAAAAATAATAAAGAAGCAAAGAAGATATCTTTCCAAACGACACCAATGAGTGTGAATACGGGCGGCAGTAATGGAATCAGTAAATAAATATAATCCGACTTGTGGCCTGATTGCCATGCCTTGAAAAGTAAGTATGATCCGATACTAAAACAGAGTATTTGAGCTAATATAAATAAAGCCGTTGGCGTGGTGACATGTGAAAAAAGTCGAAGTAGATAACTCATGATCGGCGGTTGCCAATCGTTATATATTGATGTTTGCGACTGCTTAAGTTGAATAAAGGTATCAATGCTAAGTTGTCCCGGATAAAAGATATAAAATGTGAAAAGAATCACAAATAACGTGATAAATTTATCCATGTGCTTAATATTCATGAAAATAGACTAATATCAGGATGAATAATTCGCAAGCGTAAGAATTGCTAAAGCTTATTTTTTGATTAAAAGCGTAATGTTATTTTGATTGCAGCTCTTTCTATTTCTCAATACTATGCTCATAAAAGTGAAGGACATGAGTACAAATGAATTCGCTTTTATGGAATTCACTATTGGATTAAAAATGAATCAAAACTTTAATAAATTGAATATTCTAATTTTAACAAATTTAAAGTATTTGATTGTTGTTTATTTGTTTTTTGCTTTATCAATTTCGGTTGTGAGCACCACTTTTTTATTTAATTTACCAGCGATAAAAGTCGGTCTACCATTTATTCTTTTGCGTGAGATATTATTTGTTGGGATTTTGACATACATTTTTTTTACTTCGACTGAGAAAGCAAGTCTTTTAAGGCTATTGGCTGTGTCATTACTGATATTCATTAATGTAATGTTCATAGAAGTAAGGTTCCCGTTAATTATTTTGGGTTTTAAGAGCTTGCTTCCTCTCTTTTATCTTTTGTGTGTGCCTAAATTCGAACAACGTCAGTCGCTTCATCTGAGTGCAGATTTTTGGATTAAACTCATTCAAATGCTACTTTTCTGTAATTTATTTTTTCAATTATCGCATTTCTTTTTTGGCTATGGATTTTATGCTAAGATGTTTAATTTTATAAACTCGAGAAATCCAGGTTTATTTTTCTTTCCGGCGGCATCAGCATGTTTTATTTTAATTTTGTCATCTATTTATGCACAGTTAAAAAATAGAATTAAATTAAAGGAAATTTTTATTTTTATTTTTATGATCAGTTTGTGTGCGTCAATTACCGGTGTTGCTGGTGCTTTTTTGCTTTGTTTTTTAAATCGTCATAAAATAGAGAAAAATAACTATTCGCGTGTTTTTATCTTACTTTGTTTATCGGTAATTTATTTGCATTTTGCACGTTTATCGATGACAGGCGCAACTTACTTAGAAGAAACTGGCGGTGGTCGATACAATATTTTAGCAGATGTTGTTAAAGATAATTTAAAAATTAATGGTTTTGAGTTTTTATGGAATTCGCCTAAGCACTTTGGTTTATATACAAATGCAGCCTATAATTATTATAATGGATATTTAGCAGACTCTCAGATATCGGCACTTATCGGTAATTTAGGTCCTTTTTGGTTAATTGTTGTTTTCATATTTTTTGCCTACCAAGTGTTAGTTAACTATCGATTAAAAAATGATCTGACTGTATTTTATATACTCGTTTTATGTTCGGTTGGATTAAATATATCCGAATCTGGTGCAACAATATTTCTGGCCATATTGTCTCGATATTTTATTCCCAAAGCATCACAAGTTTAATTCAAATTTTGATTTAAAAAATGATTAATTTTATTTTTGTCCAAATAGTTATTTAGATTTTCCGGGACACCTTTAACTTCGGTTATATGATCAATGTATTTACGATAGCCAGCAGCTGTTGGTAGAGATAATCGCTTTACAAGTCTAAAAAACTTTTCAAATGAGACTTTGATGATTTCATATGCGAGTGATAATTTACTTATAAATCCTTTATTTTTAAAGAATATACTCAATGAATAAGTTGTTTCTTTTAAATAGTCTCTATGGTTTATAAGGCAATAAGCATATAATCTATACCAATTGAATTGTTCTATTCTTGTTTTATTAATATGCTCAAAAGTTTCAATTGAGGCTTGAGTCCAAATCGTTTCTGGACTAACAAATTTTGGGATAAGTGGATTCCAATTAATATGTTTAAAGCGTTTAGTGTGAGAGTCTTCCTCTAAAGTGCCTTTGTGTTTATTTAAGGCTGCGCGTCCCGTGTTGCTGCCACCCGATGCACCAGGTATTGATAATGGATAATCAATTTCATAGTAGTTTTTAATATATTCTGCAACAACGAGTGCGCCAGATATATCCGGACTTGTTCCGAAGAAAAACACACCATGATCAGCTATAATTTTATCATAGACTGATTTTTTGACTAGCCCATGATAAATTTTAGGAAGAAAATCGGCTCCTTGGCAAGAATGTTCGAGAGTTTTTGTTAAAGCTTGATTGCAGTCAATTTTTTGGATTTGAGCAGTGATCGATCTATTAAAATAGAGTCTTGCAGCATGTCTTGATCCCATTCTTTTTGATTTAAAATCAGGCCAAACATAGTTAGAGCATATATTTTGACTGAGGGCTTCGATATTGTTTTTAACGGCGTACTGACACAAGTCCATAATTTTGGGATTTATTGTATCATCATCCCCTATCAAAATAAGATATTCACCTTTGCTATATGTAAAGGCTCGATTGTGATTGTCGGTCATCGAAAGGTGCTCGTAGCAACGGATATAATTCAATCGATCGTCAGCTACACTTGCAGCGTAATTCATAAGCTCGTCGGTTGTACTTGTATCATGAACTATGATTTCATAGGATCCATGAGTATAGAGCAAAATACTTTTAATACAAGATATTGCATATTGCGAGCGATTGTGAGTTGGAATAATGATTGAAAGCAAAATCTCTGAGTTATTTTGATTCTGATTGTCCATTAAGAATTTCCCTTTTTAAAAAAATCGAACCGCAGACAAGTAACGTAAATACATAGATGGCTACTTTAATATAGACCGGCTCCGACTGGTAGTAAAACTGGTATAAAATAACAAAAATCTGAAAGAAAATTAATCCTGCGAGTTTCGTGATTCTGAATTCAGACAAAAAACTAGATTTAACAAAGCCAACATATAGATCAATAAAAATTCGAATAAACCAAATACTTGCAGCACCGTAGGCCCCCCAATAGAGTGTTGCTGCTATAAGGATAAGAGGATAATAGATGATTTGATAAATATAATTTTTTGCCACGAGATCTTCGTTTCCAACTGACATTAAGTAGTTGATTGGAACTCCAGCTACGCTGTTTAAAAGAATACCACACGAGAAAATAGTAAGGAACAAGAATGAAAGTTGTGCAAATTCAGTATTCATCCACAGGGCGAGAAATTCGTATGAAAATAACCCGAAAAAAGTTGTGATTGGAAGCATGATGTAAATTGTTTTGTCGATGTATGCTATCGATTTAGAAACTGGACTCTCGTTGTGATTACGGGAAGATAGCATTGTTGGTATCATGACAGCAATCAAGGCCGAAGGAATAATTCCCAATCTAGAGACAATTTCGTAGGGTGTAGCGTAATATCCAATTTGTTTGGTGTTAACAATACCGTTAACAATCCAACGATCAAGACTGCCAAGTATTGGAGAAAGAGTAGCTATTACAGCAAGCCATTTAATATTATTTAGTGTTGAAAATGTAGATTGTATATTGAATATTTTAAAATTCTTAATTTCAATAATAACTTTCTCTTTTAGGGATATGTAATGCAAAATGAAGAATAGAAAACGTCCTAAAAAAAGCAGTAGAGCTATGTAGAAGATGTTTGTTGATTGAGCTAATATGATAATAGCTGGAACAATATAATTGTAAGCCATCAAAGGCACTCTCAATAGATTGACAATACGAAACTCTCCGAGACCCTCGAGTGCTCCACGTAGACCTGAAGTTAGTATAATAAATGGAATAGAAAGACATGTTAAGTAGTAAGACAAGTCGATTTCAAATTGAATATTGGTGTCAACATCGACTTTAAAAATAATATTTTTTAGAGTAAGCGATATAAGCAAAATAATGATTGAAATAAGAGACAATGTCCCAACTTCTTGAGTGATGTCTTTTTTTGTATGACCAGTGTTACGGAGTGATAGTTTATTCGTTAGAGCACGGGTCATGCCAAAATCCATCAGACCCACTAAATTTGTAAATAACCAAATAATGATGAGCAGGCCATATTTTTCTGCAGATAATGTTTTTTGTATCATCGGCAGAAAAATAAAGCCTGCGAACATAGGTATGACATAACCTAATGTATTGTAAATTTCGTTTTTATTGTTCTGAGCAATTTTTATAATTTTATTCATACATTATGTAACGACTAGAATAATTTCTTCATTACGAAATGGATTTATGAAGCTAATTATAGAATGAGTGATCACAAGAAATGGATAGGTCAGCAAGGCAAATATTTTGGCTATTTTAGCGGTTAAATTAAAATGCGAACATGCAATAATCCATGACTCAAGAAAAGATCCGAACAAGATTCTGTTGCCTGTTTTAATTTGTACGACATTAAAATTATGCTTCTTAATAAGTATAACTAAAGATTCGGGTGTAAACAAATGAAAGTGCCGAGGCGATTCTAGGCCGCGCCAAAATTTTCCGAAGATTGATGCATTTATGCATGAACAGTTTGGTGTCTTAAGAATAATAACACCATTATTCTTTTTCATTTTACTTAGGTTGTGAAATAAACTATTAACATCCGGGATGTGTTCAATCACGTGGTTAAGTGTGATAATGTCATATGATTGCAGCAAAGAAAGATCGTTTGTTAATAAGCAGTTTAGGCCTCTGGATTTAGCAGCTTCTAGAGCTTTTAAATCAAAATCAAAACCAGATATATTCGTCCATTGTGACTGACTGAGATTCCATAAGAATTCTCCAGAACCGCATCCATAATCAAGGAGAGTACTACTTTTATTGAATGCCATTGGAAGAAGTGATTTTTTTTCTCGATTAATTTTTGTAATAGAAAAAATACTTTCAATGATATAAACATACAAGGCAATCATTTGAGATAATATATTTTTGCGAGATATGGTATGCGTCGTGTACTCAGTGTATAAATCACTTATATTTTGAATTTCAGTATTGTGAGAAAATAGGTGCAGGCAGTTAACGCTCGAGCATTTGTAATAGTCTGTTAGGTAGTTAGTACTGTATTGGTAATCCTTGGTCTGTTTAAAGTGAAGACGTGCTGTTGATCCGCAAATTGGACAATTTATGGATTCATTCATTTTAAGCTAGACCTCCTGCATACTGGACGATTTATTGAACCGTATTAACTGAACTAAGTATATATAAATTTTCGTAAATCAGGAATTTCGGTGTCAAAATATTCATGAATAAAATCTAGATTTTCAGCATATCCAGCCCATATTGGTGCTAATACTTTACATCGAAAATTGTTAGCTTCGTACATTGGAATATAAAAAGATTCAAATGAACTTGTACAAACGAGATACTCGCTTTTAGAGTATAACATATAGACCTCTTTACGAGGTATTTTGCAGTAGAGGTCTATTTCAATTTTTTTGAATTTAAGAGTATTAATAATAAAATCTGGTATGCAGTCTCTGTTTGTATCTAATACAATAGCGACTTTTATTTTGTTATTTAATGTTAAATCTAAATTTTGCAAAGCTTTGATAAAAAGAGGTAAATTTTTATGCTTAAGAATGCTTCCAACATGTATAAATTTATAGACGTTTTCGCTGTGTTCCCTTAACGCTTTGATCTCATCTGAGCTCAGTGGCATAAAAGGCGGAATAGGTCTTATTTCAGATGGTCTGCTCGGAAAATCTATGAGGCAATGTTTTTTCATCCATTCATTTTGTATGATTATTTGATCAACATTCTTGTAAAAAATATGAAGCCACCATCGCTCGATGAAAAGTTTAAATCTTAACTTGTAAGGGATGTTCCGGGTGTCAAAATCGATCTTATTGAAAAGCAGCGCATTTTGCATGAATAGGTGAAATTGAGGAGCTTTTCGTTGTCTGTATAATGTTAAGAATAAAATGTTAAAATAAAATTTAAACACCGGGGGCAAGTTGCCAAAAAATAAAATGGTATCAATTTCAGCTTTAGATTTTAAAATTAAATGATAAAGTTTTATTTCTGCAAACAGTCGCGGCAACAGTTCGGGTTTAACATGTTTGATGACTATCTGTTTTTTTTTCTCGAGAACACTATTTTCGTCTCTGTAACGTTTGTCGATAAACAAATGCGTAATCGGACTACCAAATGTTTCATTGGTCAGGAGCTCTTCTAAAAGAACAGCTCCTCCACCGGTATGAACATTGACAGCAAAAACGATCATTTGTCTAACTAAACTTTGTTATTCTTAAAGAATTCAGCCATTTCTGTGACTTGTTCTTTAATCGTTTGTTGAATGAAATCTTTTGATAAAGAGTATTTTGTTGCTAAAGTTCGATCTATTGTGGAACTTGCATTAACTGAATTAATCTTCAAATCTAATTTGTAAACATCATTAAATATATGTAGTAATTCCGATTTATTTACTTTTGCAGGAGAGTGTAAATGATATAAGCCAGGCTTGTATGAATTGCTTTTAACAATTTGTAAAATAGCTTTACCAACTTGGTATGTTGTAACACCATTCCAATCGTGATTTAGAAATCCGTTAACTTCTTTTCCTTTTTGGCTACGAGCCCACTCAATTAACGATCTAGCTTGGCCGTTTTCTTCACCAATGATTGAAGTTCTTAGTGTCATGATATTTTTAGGTTCACCACCATTTTTTGACATGCCGTAAACATCATCTGCATCAAAAAGATCATCCTCATTATATTGACCTTTTGCACCCGAATAAACACAGTCAGTTGTAATATGAAAACCTTTAATTCCTAATTTGTTGCATATAAAGCCAATGTTGTGCGGAGCCACTGTGTTAACTCTTAAAATATCTTCTATCTTAGTGCTTGCTATCATGGGCTTGATGACACCTGCACAATTAATAACGATATCAATTTTTTGATCAATTAAAATTTTCTCTAATTTGCTAAATGGATCTTTCGCGAGATCAAATTCTTGACGAGTAATTTTGAACACATTTTCTTTTTGGCTGGTTAAGTATCCACTGACGGCGTAGCCCAGCATTCCATTTGCGCCGATAACTGCTATATTCATGATATTCTCTTTTCTCTCATTAATAGATTGTTGTTATCTTTCTTCAACTGACCAAATATTCCAAAAGCGAGCCGGAAAACGTATATCATCATTTAATGATTCATCCAAAGTCGTAGATGAAAAAACCATTAATTTTGAACCAGGCTCAAGAGACATCAAACCATTTGCATACCCTGGTGGAATTGCCAAAATAGCAGGTGATTGTGCAGACAAAACCATTCGATTAACTTTTAGATCTGCGCTTGGATTTTCCCAATTATCAATTTTAACGGCTCCGCATAAAAAGCTACCTGAAGTGACCATAAAATACTTACCTTCTTTTTTATGTCCGTGCCAAGCACGAACAAAATCGACTTTATGGTTTTCGATAAGATAGAATCTTTTAACACCTTCAAATTTAAAATCGTTAATAAAACGAAGCGACCCTCTGTCGTCGACGGCTAAACCACCTTTAATAAGTGTTGGTTCTGTGTATGGAAAACTCATTAGGCTTCTCCTGATTTTGGCATAAGTGTCTCGCTAACCGGTTTGTAGATCGTGTTCGTGTGCATTGGATCATAGAACAAGTTAACCTGATTTTTAGTTGTTTCTAAGTTGCTATAGGTTTTGTCTTTATAGTTTTTGTATGTTCCTTTTTGAAAGTGAGTGAACATTTCTCTTATGCCAGATTCAATTGTATATTCACATTCAAAGCCAAGAACTCTTTTAATTTTGGCAAATGAAACTTTATAGTTGCGACGATCAGGACTTGAATCATTCGTGGTAACTTCCGTCGTGATGTTTAACTCTTTTGCAACTTTGGCGACTGTAGAACCTAATTCTCCAATCGTTGTGTTTAGTCGATCATCGCCAACATTGAAAACTTGACCACGAACAACATCTTTAGGAGAGCTGACAACTTTTTCAATTGCACGTGCAATATCGCGACAGTGAACAAAAGGGCGCCATTGTGCCGAACCCATAACAGTGACTTTTTGATCGACAAAGGCCTGCGCTGTAAACAAATTAACAACAAGATCAAAACGTGGTCTGAAAGAATGTCCAAACACAGTTGCAAATCTAAGGATTGTTATAGAGAAATCATCATTAATTGATTGTTGTAATTCTTTTTCGCTGTCAATTTTTGTTGAAGCATATAAAGACACTGGGTTTAGTTCGCTAGTTTCGTCAACAATATTGTCGTTAGATCCGTAAACTGAACATGATGATGCAAATACAAAGCGGCTAACACCCGCAGATTTAGCAGCTTCTTTTAACATGCGTGTTGAGATAATGTTTTCGTGACGAGTAAAATCTTTATCAACAGCACATGCCGGATCACCAACAAGCCCACCAAGATGAACGACTGTTGAACAATCACTTACAGCTGCAACAAGTTTTGAAATATCAGTAACATCGCCATTGATAAATTCAAAACGTGGATTTTCAAAAAATGTTGTTAGACTTTCTTTCCCGTAAGCTAAATTATCAAGAACGCGAACAGAATAGTTTTTTTTCAAAAGAATATCGACTAGATGTGATCCAATATAACCAGCACCACCAACAACTAAGACTGAACCTTTATTTTTAAGTCCAAGTTGGTACACAAGTGGATTAGCATATTTTTTTAAATTTAAAAAATATCGGGGAATGACGAGCAACGGAAATGTAAATAAAGAAAACGCCGCTGCTAGTATTTGTGGGTACGACATAGCATAAAGCACTATGTAAGCTAGGCCGGTTAAAATAAAAATGAGCGAAGTTTGAAGCGAAAACTTTGGCGTTTTAACTTTGAGAGTAAGACTTAAGAGGAAATATGCAATAGCCACCATCGGAGCTACAAATAATATTTCAGGATGTGTACCGTAGTCTGTAAAATGACCAAAAACAAAGAGTGTAATGGCAACATAAGCACAAACAACTAAATCGTAGGCAAGTCTTAGGATATTCGGGGCATAATTGGAATTTAATTTCATAATAAAGTGCACTTTCTATTTTATTTACGACATGAAGGATAGATTAGTTTTTTGATGTTTGTAAAGGTCTTTTAGGATGCTTGATGTCATTCTAAAATTGCTCATATTTTATCTATTTGAATATCAAAGCTTTACAGACGGACTAATTTAGAATTCAGTATAAGACTGAGCATTTTTTTATACAAAGATAAGGATAGGTAGATGGCGAACTCTGTTGATGGGAATACTTTGGTGAATACGAAGAAAAAGATCTCTTTTGTACTGGGAATTCGTCCGGATATTATTCGTGCTGCTTTGATTATCAAGTATCTCAAAAAACAACCGAACTTAGATGTTGAATTGGTATGGTCAGGGCAACACTATTCTGACAACTTAAAAGATATTTTTTTTCGAGAACTCGACATTCCAGCACCTGATGTAGAACTAGGTTGTGCTGGGGCTACTGATGCTGAAATTGCCTCCGCGCTAATAACAAAGCTATATGCTTATTATGTGCAAAACAAGCCAGATGTTGCGGTGTTTCTTGGTGATACAAACACGACAACTGGTGCAATAGCCTGTGCACAACTTAATATACCGATTTACCACATTGAAGGATGTATGCGATCGTATGATTGGCAAATGCCTGAGGAAAAATATCGCACAATGATCGATCATCTGTCAGATTTAATTTATACCTACTTCGATGAGTACAAAGCACAAGGGGTAGCGGAAGGGTTAAATCCAAATCGTATTGTTGTCGTTGGTAATCCTATTGTTGATATAGTTAATGAATACTATTTTTCTCGTAAAAAAGAATTCGATGAAATGTTGCAGTCTCGCTTTTTTCTTGATCGAAATTTGACAGTGAAAAATTATTTTGTGATGACCTGTCATCGCCGCGAAAATGTTCACAACGATGATGCTCTAGCGCGCATTCTTGAGCTTGTGAAGAATAGTCCGCTCACTGTTTATTTTCCGGCAAGCTACAGAACGCAGCAAGTGCTTAAAGATAAAAAATTTGTTATTCCGAGTAATTTAAAAATTGTCGATCCGGTCGGTTACAGAGAGCTTCTTTGTCTTATGGTCAACTCGAAAGGTGTTGTGACAGATTCTGGCACATTAGTGGAAGAATCTGCGGTACTAGGCATACCATCAATTCAAATGCGTCACTCAACAGAGCGGCCACAAGTCTATGATTGTAGGTCATCTGTTAAGTTTGATCCAAGATCAACTCACACTAACTATACAGTTTATTTTTCTAAGTTACTTATGCTTGAAAAGACAGCTTGGAAGCATGGTCTCGGTGATGGTCAAACTTCGCAAAAAATTGCCGAAGATCTTATTCATCGAGCACAAAGTGGTACTTTCTCGACAAGAAAACGTGAGCAGTATCACATTTCAACTGAAAGAGCTTATCAAGGAGATAAGCTCTAGATTTTTGAAACAATATATTCTGCAAATGGCTTAGAGGCTGTAAACGCCGGAGATACGGCATTTAAAACGTGAATACTATATGAATTTTGTTCAACGATAAAATCCATTTCGAGTTTTTTCGTTTCAGTATTGAGGAGTTGGGCTCTGATGCCTGGTTTTCCCCATTTTGTATAATCGGTAAAATCGACGTCTGTAGCCATTTTTTGTGATTCGCCAATAAGATATTTACGAGAATATTTTTTAACTTCTTCAAGAGCAAGAGATCTAAAATCAAAACCACCTTTAAAAAATAACCCAATTTCTTGAGTAATAATATCAATGGCTTCACTTAAGTCGAAATTATCAAATCCATTATATTGTTCGCGCCAGAAAGCTGGTATAGCAGTCGGACCCACCTTGGTGTGACCATCTACGGTCAATGTGTGGTGAACACCTAAAAAAGGATTCTTTAAATTTGGTACTGGATAGATATGCGTATTAAATTTTTTAGAATCGTTCGTGCAGTATAAATATAATCCTTTAAATGGCAGTATGGTGTATTTTTGAGAAAGACCATGATCTTTTGCAATTTGATCAGCATAAAGTCCAGCACTGTTGATTAAATATCCGAATTCAAATTGGCCTTTTGAAGTTTTAAGAAGATTATTTTGACAACTCCAGTACTCTGCCTCGAATAGAAACTCAACTCCGCTTTTAATTAACTCGTTCATAAAGCTATTCATGACTTCAACGGGATCAACTGTAGCTGTTTTTGGTGACCAAGCTGCTTTTTTAAATGTTTTCACTCGAGGTTCTATTTTCTGAGCTTCGAACTCATCCATTTCAATCAGTTCAACACCATTATTTTTTGCACGTTTAAATAATTCGTTTAAAGATGGTAACTCTGATTCATCTTTTGTTACAACGAGCTTTCCGCAGCGATTAATACTTAAACCCATTGTTAAACAATAGTCTGTCAAGTATTCACACCCATTTCTTGTGAATTGGGCCTTTAAGCTGTCGGCTGTATAATAAAATCCGGCGTGTAGCACGCCACTATTTCTACCACTCGAATGTGATGCGATTTTTTTCTCTTTATCGATGATTAAGATTTTTGAGCTCTTATTGCGCAATAAAAGTTCTCTCGCAATATTAAGACCGACAACGCCAGCGCCAACAATAATAAAATCGTATTTACTTGATAGCATGAGAAATTTCCTTTTGTTTTGTCATGAGAGCCAGCACTAGGGCCCAAATAATTAAAATGAGTGTTCGAATTTTTGAGTATTCAAATCCAATGTCTGTTAAATTTGCCAATAAATATTCAGCTTGTGTGATGAGGCAGGCCGTAGCGAGATAATAGTTTTCTCGATCACCATGTTGTTTGAAAAAACGAACAAGTTGCAAATTTTTGATCAAAAACCAAAAGTAAAAAAGGCAAAATGATAGTAATCCAAATATTCCAGTGGTCGCCCAAACATTTAAGAGTTGATTGTGAGCATGTGAATCGTAGTAATCTTCAGGTAGATTTAATGTGTGCCACCAGCCACGAGTGTGATTAAGAGGCGAATTGTAACCAATGCCAATCAATGGTGAATCTTTGATCATTTCGATATGAACTTTAAATAAATTGACTCGAATATTATCTATTTGCGATTTATCGACTGTTTGCGCTACTCGATTTTTGATTAAATCTGTTTGCGTGTACAGAAGCAGTGAAATCGTCATAATGGTTGCTAGTGCTAAAATAAACCACTTACGACTTTGCATAAATATGAAAATCATAAAAACTATAAATAAGCTTAGTATGGGGCCGCGGGTCAGAGTCAAAAAAATACTCAGCCCCATTAGTGTTGTTGCTGCTAAGAATGCAACTTTTAACTTAAAACTCAATTCTTTAAATTTGAAAAAAATGTACGTTACAAAAAATGAAAAAATGAGTGCATTTGCATGCGCATGGTAAGTAGCGCTATTAAGTAAACCAATAACTCTTCGATTTTTAAGCTCATCTTGCGTTAAAAAATCATAGTTATATATAAAAGTTGTCAATGCATATATATTTGAAATTAGAAAACCACAGATAAAAAATAGAACAATGGTTTTAAATTTAGGTCTAGTCGTTTTAAAATACCAATAAAAAATGTAGAAGTTAATAATCCAGCTGAATTTTATTACGCTTTGAATGATTGTTTTAAAATCGAATTGGTAATAATAAATTAAGCCCAAAACAATACTGAATATGTATAAAATAAAACCAATTTCAAAAAGAAATGGTTTGCGTATAATTGCTATTTTAGGGGAAGTCTTATGTTTTTTGTAATGATAAAATATAAGAGAAAGCATTAATAGAGTTATTGATAAATCTAATATTGACTGTGAAATAACTGAAAAAGCAATTGTGCTTAAAAAGAAAAAAGACATCTTTAGGAAAATACTACAATTGAGCTCTATGAGTCCATAGTAAAAGAATTAAAGAATGGTCTGCATATAAGTTTGGCAAATGAATGTTTAAATGGGTGTGTAAATGTGAACTCCTATTTAGAAAATAAAAGTGCCAAACAGTTAAGTCTCTGGTAAGGATTTGATTTTGTAAGCTTCGGCCTGGAGATCTTTTTTGAAGAAATACATATTTTCCATTTTAGTGCGTGGATTTTTCGCTTTTAGCGGCTTTGTATTTTTTCTCTTTACTGCAAATTATTTTGGCCCCGAGGGACGCGGTATCATCAGTTATGCAACATCAATTTTCTCGAGCTTGGGGCTTATTTTTTCATTTAATTTGGGGCGAACTTTTCTCATTGAAACGTTTCAAAATACAGAACATAAAAAAACACAATTGCCGGCTTATATTACATTGAATTTCTTTTTTGGTTTTTTAACTTTATTATGTAGTTTTATTTTTTGGTCGACTATAAATTCCGCACAACAAATCGTGTCATCCCATACATTTTATGCTTTTTGTATTTCAGCCTTTTTTTATGTTTGGAACATTAACGGCAACGCATTTTTTGCAGCCTTTTTGAAGACATATGTTCAAGAAATGATCATTTTTGCAATTCGTTTTTTAGTTGTATTATTCATAGTCATTTATTCGTTGATAGCTGAGAAACATATCAATGAATTTATTTTTATCTATTCGACGGTTATTGCTATGGGCGTTTTTTTAGAAATGGCTTATCTAATTTTATATTGTGGTGAAAGAAAGCTTGATTTTAATTTTACCCATTTTTTAAGGGCATTTAAAAAGTCACTAATTCCGCATCTAGACTATTTATCATTTAATTCATTTCCGTTATTTGTTGTTATTATCTCGGGATGGTTTATAGAAAAAGCTGAGATTGGTAAAGTTGGCTTCGCATTTCAAATTATTAATCTTATCTACTTATTAAGTGTGACTGCTAACATTCGTGTTTCTGCCTATGTATCTGATGTAGGTATAGCGCAGAGAGTAACTCAGTTTAAAAAACTTTTTACTGCGACACTTGTTTTGTCTACTGCTGTTGGATTGTTCATTTATTACATTTTAATTCACTTTGCTGCGAGTTCTTTTTTAAAGCCCTTTGCTGGTGTTTCTGATTTATTTTTGATTACTTTGTTATCTATTCCAGGATATTTAACGTATCAATTGTTTAATCCAATCTGGTTGGAAAAAGGTATGATCAAGTTTTCTGCTTATTTGAACTTAGCGTTGTTAATATTGAGTTTATCAGTATCCCCTTGGTTTATGATGACATGGGGGGCTTATGGTGTATCTTGGATTTTTGCACTTTTTCATTTCGGATTACTCGTAAACCAAATAATAATCTTTTACAGATTTAAGAAAGTAAGCTCTAGTATTTAAATGACAGCACATGATCAATCCTCTAAAAAACTTAAAATAACATTATTTTCTTATGTTTTCTGGCCTGAAAATTTTGTTATTAATGATCTTGTTGAGTCACTCTGTCAAAATGGACACGAAATTGAAATTTCAACAAGTTTGCCTAACTATGCAACAGGTCAAATGCATCAGCGTTACTCGATATTGAGTGGGCCCTATGTTGAAAATTGGAAAAATAGTGTGATTAAAAGATTTCCTGTCGTCAGTCGTCAAAAAGGTTTTGTTCGTTTGGCATTGAATTACATGAGTAATATTTTTTCAGGATTAATTAATCTTTTTCGACTTAATAAAACTGATCTTATTTTTGTATATGCGACATCACCCTTGATTGCATTTATACCAGCAGTTATTTTTAAAATAATTCACCGCGTTCCGCTTGTAATTTGGTATCAAGACCTCTGGCCGGATAGTTTTTTTGCAGTGATTAAGACTCAAAAACTAAACTTTATTAAGCCTATTCTCGATATTTTGGTACGTTTTATTTATCGTTACACAGATGTCATGCTTATACAAAACCAATTATTTAACGAAAACTTAGATCGTTTGGGGTTTAAAGGACATCGGCAAACTATTTACAATTGGAGCCTTGTTGATGCGGATCATTCTGAAATGACGCATACAAATAGGCACAAAAAAACAGAACCAGCTTGGATTGCCGAGTTACCACAAAATAAGATGATATTTGCTTTTGCCGGGAACATCGGTAAGGTGCAAGGCATCGCAGAAATAATTGAAGTTGCACGTCAAATCGAGATCACTCAACCTCGTCTACATTTTGTTTTTGTTGGTGATGGAAGTTTTTTAACGGAAGCGCAAAGTAGATCCAAAGGTTTGGGCAACGTAACATGGATTGCACGCCAACCGTTAGAAGATATGCCTTATTTATTTGCGAAAAGTCATGTGATGATAGTATCTCTCGGTCAAAGTCCAACCATGTCTATGGTTATTCCTGGTAAATTACAAGCCTATTTTGCAGCCGCAAAGCCTGTTCTAGGTTTTATAGATGGAGCTACTTCTGAGATAATTAAAGCTTCACAAGCGGGACTTGTCGCTCGGGCAGGGCAACTTGATCAGTTAAAACAAGTGATTGAGCAGTTTGCGCAATTCAGTGAAATTGAATTGCAAAATCTTGGACAAAATGCGCGAAATTTTTATGAAGCTCATTTTACCAAAAGGAAAATCATTGCAGAAATTGAATCTGAGTTACATTCAGTTGTAAAAAAATATAGACGTTGATTAAACAATTATGAATAATAGCAGTGTGTTTGTTTTAGCAGCTTTTTTCATTTCATTTCTGATTACATATGTGATGATTCCGGTCATTATTCGTGTGGCCGAACTTAAGCACTTATTTGATGAGCCAGATGATCGTAAGCAACATAAAGCTAAAACTCCTACTTTGGGAGGAATGGCTATTTTTGCTGGTTTAATTTTGTCATTTACCATTTTTAAAGATGTGCAAAGTTTAACTGACGTTAAGTATCTAGTGCCGGCCTTAACCATATTGTTTTTCGCTGGAATTAAGGATGATATTTTAGTTCTAACGCCGATGAAGAAGTTATTGGCTCAATTTATGAGTGCATTTTTAATCGTTGTATTGGGACATATTAAAATCAATAGTTTTTATGGTTTGTTTGGCATACAGGAAATTCCTTATTGGTTTTCAATTGCATTCACTGTCATCGCTATTGTAGCTATTATTAATTGTTATAATTTGATTGATGGTGTTGATGGGTTAGCAGGTAGTCTGGGGTTGTTATCGTCGACAAGTTTTGGATTATGGTTTTATTTAAATGGTCACTGGTCGCTGGTCTATTTATCGTTTGCGTTGTCTGGTAGTTTGCTGGGATTTTTGATGTTTAATTGGCAGCCTGCCAAGATATTTATGGGTGATACGGGTGCTATGTTAATTGGTTTTATTCTTGCGGTGCAATCTATTCATTTTATTGAGTTCAATAAAGCGAGAAGTATTGTTGATGAGTATTGGATACATGCTTCACCAAGCGTTGCTATTGCAGTCATGGCTATTCCTATTTTTGATATGGTGCGTGTCTTTATTCTACGATTAGCGCAGAAAAAATCGCCTTTTTCTGCGGATCGAAATCATTTACATCATATACTGATTGATCTCGGTTTTACGCATCGTCAGACGGTTGTTATTTTAATGTTTTGGAGCTGGTTAGTTATTTTATTGGCTATTATTATGCGCGACGCAAAGTCTTCGTTCTTATTGCTGCTTTTGATAAGTTTAGTCTATTTGCCATCATTGGGTTTGCAAATTTATCGAAATAAAAAGATTAAAATTTAGTTCTTTTTTTGTCTTAGTATAAAACTACTTTTCTTTTAAAAGTATTTGTTCAACAATGTTAATATGAATCAATATGCCGAGAAAAAAATTAAAAAAATGCAAGCGCGCCTAAAAATTGATGCACAACAAATCGCAGAGCCGTTGTCATTTATCCAGTATTTATCATGCTTTTTTGTCATCATCATGCCGCTCTTGTTTTGTAAGTGGAATGATCAATCGCCATTTGAAATGATTAAAGGATATTTTTCGGCTGTGAGCGTGAGTTTGATTGGTGTCATTTATTTGTTACAGCTTATATGGAAAGATCAAATTAAAATTAAACTCAATATTTGGGTCTGGGGGCTACTTGTGTATTGGCTTATATATATGTTGTCTTTTGCATTTACAGGACACGTTTATAGCTCTTTGTGGGGTGTACTAAATTTGCCGGCAGGTTCAGTTTATTCTGTTACCACGTTTGTGTTTTTTTCATTTGTGGTTGTGCAAATATTTTCGAATATACACAGCTTGAAAACTTTAGCAGCGTGTTTTGTTTTTACTGCTTTTTTGATGTCGATTTATGGAATCATTCAGCACTTCGGTGGCGATCCGATTAATTGGTGGGTTTATGATGCAATGACATCTCGTGCCCTTTCAACGATGGGACAATCAGTTGGATATGGCACAGTACTAGGTTGTTGTTTGCCTCTGTGCTTTGCGTTTTTAATCAGTTCTAAAGATAACAAATCATTTTGGTTTTGGTTAACGGCGTGGACGTCTATGAACTTAGGTATTTTGTATTCTGGATCACGTCTTCCGATATTTGCTTTTTTTATTACGATGATCATTTTTACCTCTTTTGCTTTGATCTTTAAGTCGAAACTTCAAAATATATCATGGAAAAAATTTTGGATCGCCCTTGCGATGATCTTTGTCTGTAACATAGCTTATTTTTTTGAACCTGGAGAAAATGCCCTACGTAAAAAGCTAGAGGTTGGTGAAATTCAAAATGGCTACAGTACGCGCTTTATCGTATGGCGTACGGCTATTGAAATGTGGAAACAACATCCAGTATTAGGGGTTGGTCCAGAGAATTTCGGTGAAGAATTTAATCACATTCAAACAATTGAACAAAATTACGGAGAAAGTTGGAGTTTGATTTGGCACAAGGCGCACAATGAGTTTATTCATTATCTAGCCACGACTGGCGCTGTTGGTTTTTTAGCCTATATATTCCTCATTGGATTAATGTTTGTGCCAGTTTTCAGAAATTTGTTTAAAAAAGTGTGGCCAGACGACTACGTTTATTCAATTGCTTTACTCGGTGGGTTTGGTTTTTTGCTTGTAACACATTTGACAGCATTTAGTTTTATTCCGACATTAATGTTTTTTTACTTATTTCCGGCTATGAATTTTAATTTTTCGGGCATTCATCGTGAGTATGTTTTTGAAAATAATTTATTTTCACGTTGGAAAAAATTGCTTTCATTTTTTGTAGCATTTGTCGGTTTATTTTTGGCGTACAATGTCTATCAAATGTGGCAGGCAGATATTGATTATAATGAATCAAGACGCCAATTGATATCTTATGGTGATATTGAAAAATCATATAGTCATCTCAATGCGGCTATAGCGAACAATTCAAAAAATGCTGAATATTGGTGTTTTAGAGCAGATGTTTACTATAATTTGTTCGCGCGTTCGTTGCGTAGTCAAAATCCAAATATGCAACAACTTGAACAAGAGCGAAAAGGTTTGTTTGATGAAATTATCAAATCTTCAGATAAGTGCGTTAGCTTAGATCCGCGTAAAGCTGATTTATGGAGAGCTCGTGGAACGCTTTTTATGACGCTTTCACAATTTGCTCCACAAATGATTGAGATTAGTTTTGAATCTTATAAAAAAGCTATTGAGGTTTATCCCAATAATCCGTTTAATTATATGAGTCTTTCTACGGTTTTTATTAAAAAGGGTCGTATTGATTTGGCGATTGATGCCTTGAAAACAGCCATCGCTAAAAGAAATGATCTAGCTCCAGCCTATGCAGAGCTTATGAAAATATATTACAAATCTGGACAGAAGGCAGAAGTGAAAAATACATTGTTAGATATTCAGAAATTTATAATTAGAACTTCTGAGTTTTACTTACAGATGCCTAATTTAATTAAAATAGCTGAAGATAATAAAGACGCTGAGGCTGTTCAGTTTTTACGATCACTTTAAGTAAGCATTTCTTGGTGAATTATGAAGTCAAGTGTAGACCTTTATCGTCTATGTTGAGCTTTCTTGCTTTATATAATCCGCCCAGAGCTATTTTAAATTTCTTTTTACTGACGCCAAATAAATCATAAATTTTTTCTGGTGGTGTTTTGTCTGTTATGTCTAGAAAGCCATTATTTTCTTTTAAAAGTGAAATAATTTTATCTGCGATATCTGCTGTTTCAAAGTGTCCAGGAGCTCGAAGAATTAAATCGATTTTTAAATCTTCACGAATTTTTTTAATAACCCCGTCGATTTGTTGATTTTTTGTTAATTTTTGAAAGACTTCATTGTGGTAAAGCATGCCAATATACTGTCCATCTATGATGCACTTATAACCCAAATTCGATTCATTAATGACAAACAGTTTTACTTTTTGATTAGTTTTTAAAAGATGTGCGGTTCGGTTAGCGTGATGTTCTAATCGCATAGACGCAAAAAGTTCGTTTTGGGCTTGGTTTTTATACAAAATGCATAAGACTTCGCTTCCGGTTGAAAGTTGATGGACTTGTTCGTCAGGTAAGAGTCTAAAAAAATCATGACTCTCAAAATTTGGATGCGGATTTAAAGTTGCTTCTATCGGAGAAATTTTTTCGACGAATAAATTGATGAATTGTCCTGCTTTGTAGATCATTCGCTCTAGATACGGCTAAAACAACAAAGCATCAATCTATTTGTCATGATTTCTTGTTAAATTGAATAATTAATGAAAATTAATTGTAATAAGTTTACAATTAGATATAGTTATTTTTTAACTTAACTCTTACTTTTAAAGGAATCGTACGGCCTATGAAAGTTATCGATCATATTCATCGTGCTCATTCAAACTCGCTGAATTCTTTGAATCCGCAGTTTAGCTATGAAATTGTTCCGCCACCTCGTGGCAGTTCGGCCAAAGAAATAGTGGATGTTGTTGAACAATTAGCTCGTTTAAATCCGCCTTGGATTGATGTGACTTCGCATTCATCAACAACTTATTATCAAGAAAAAAACGATGGAACAATTTTGAGAAGGACCTTGCGTAAACGACCAGGTATGTTGGGTATTTGTGGAATCATTCAAAATCGTTTTAAGATTGATACTGTTGCCCATATGCTTTGTTTGGGGTTTACCAAAGAAGAGACCGAAGATGCACTGATTGAACTTAACTTTTTAGGTATTGAAAACGTTCTCGCTTTGCGAGGTGATGCGCCTAATTTTAATAAACCAGTTAGACCTGATCGCTCGATCAACGAGCAAGCTTCTGATTTGGTCTTTCAAATTAATGATTTGAAAAAAGGCCAGTTTTTGGATGATTTAGACAAATCGTCATCAATGGATTTTTGCGTCGGTGTAGCAGGTTATCCTGAGAAACATTTTGAAGCTCCTAATTTAAAGCTTGATATTCAGCATTTAAAAAATAAAGTTGCAGCCGGTGCAGATTATATCGTGACGCAAATGTTTTTTGATAATCAAAAGTATTTTGATTTCGTTAAACATTGTCGTGATGAGGGGATTACTGTTCCCATAATACCTGGTTTAAAGATGCTTAAAACGGTTGGACAACTCAGATCTTTACCTAAAAATTTTTATATTGATTTACCTGATACCTTAGTTGATGAAGTAACGAAAAATCCTAAGCATGTTGCTGAAATTGGTTATCAATGGACTAAAAAACAAGTTGAAGGTTTACTTTCGGCTGGCGAAAAAAATGTTCATTTCTATGTATTAAACAATGTTGAAGCTGTAACAAAACTAGTGAGAAGTTTTTAAGTATTCAATACACTTTTCCGGAGCTTTTAATCAATGAAGAATCAAATCTTGAATTATTCATCGCAAAATACACACTCGCAACTACAGCAGCTTTTCAACGAACGCATTGCTTTCATCGATGGTGCAATGGGTACGATGATTCAACTCGAGAAACTTCAAGAAGCAGACTATCGTGGTACTCGCTTTAAAGATCATCGCGTTGATTTAAAAGGAAATAACGATTTACTCACGCTCACAAAACCCGAAGTTATTTCTAAAATTCATATGGCTTATCTCGAAGCTGGTGCTGATATCATTGAGACGAATACGTTTAACGGTACTTCTATTGCGCAAGAAGATTACGGTTTGGCATCAATTGTTTTTGAGCTCAACGAGGCCGCAGCTCGTTTAGCTAAAAATGCTACTTTAGAAATTGAGAAAAAAACAGGTCGTAAAGCTTATGTAGCAGGTGCCCTGGGGCCAACAAATAAAACAGCGTCGCTAAGCCCGGATGTTAATAATCCAGCCTATCGTGCTATTCATTTTGATGACCTTGTGACGGCTTATCATGAGCAAATATCAGGATTAATGGCCGGTGGTGCAGATATTATCTTAGTTGAAACTATATTTGATACATTGAATGCAAAAGCTGCGTTATTTGCTTACAGTCAATATATTGAGCAAAATTTTCCCGAATCAAACCCTGAACTTTATGCCTTGAGACCTCCGCTCATGATTTCTGTAACGATTACTGATTTAAGTGGTCGTACTTTATCAGGGCAAACAGTCGAAGCTTTTTGGCATAGTGTTAAGCATGCAAAACCTGTGAGCGTTGGAATTAATTGTGCGCTCGGGGCTCAAGAAATGCGCCCGTACATTAAAGAACTTGCGCGTATTAGTGATTGCTATATTTCGTGTTATCCCAATGCTGGACTACCTAATCCACTTTCTCCGACTGGTTATGATGAAACTCCTGATTCACTTTCTTTTTCAATTGGTCAAATGATTGATGACGGTGCTGTTAATATTATTGGAGGTTGTTGTGGTACAACTCCTAAACATATAGCAGCTCTTGTGCAACACCACAAGCATCGCAAAGGACGACTTGAAGATGAATGGTCGAAAATTAATAATCAGTGTTTAAAGCTATCTGGACTTGAACCATATTCACATGAAAAAAGTTTTTCTATGGTTGGTGAAAGAACAAATGTCACGGGCTCAATCCAATTTGCGAAATTAATTAAAAATAAAGAATATGACAAGGCCTTAACTGTCGCTAAAAACCAAGTTGATAGTGGCGCCAATATTTTAGATGTTAATTTTGATGAAGGAATGCTGGATTCGAAAATGGAAATGCGCCACTTTTTGAACCTGTTATCGTCTGAACCTGACATAGCTAAAATACCAATCATGGTCGATTCGTCAAAATGGGAAGTTTTACAAGAAGGTCTTAAGTGTCTTCAGGGAAAGTCTGTTGTTAATTCGATTTCGTTAAAAGAAGGCGAAACCACGTTTTTGAGTCAAGCTCAATTTATAAAGAAAATGGGAGCTGCTGTCGTTGTTATGGCTTTTGATGAAAACGGACAGGCTGTGACTTGTGAAGATAAGGTACGTATATGTCAAAGGGCCTATAAGTTATTAACTGAAAAAATAGGTTTTGATCCGCACGATATTATATTTGATCCTAATATTTTAACTGTCGCAACGGGTTTAGATGAACATAATAACTATGCCGTCGAATACATAAATGCTGTAAAAGAAATTAAAAAGCAATGCCTTGGGGCGTGGACAAGTGGTGGTGTTTCTAATCTAAGCTTTTCTTTCAGAGGGCAAAATCATATTCGTGAGAGCATGCATTCTGTGTTTCTTTATCATGCCCGAAAAAGCGGTCTTGATATGGGTATTGTTAATGCTGGAATGATTAATGTTTACGATGATATTGAACCAGAATTGAAAAACATTCTTGAAGATGTTGTTCTCAATCGCAGATCAGATGCGACTGAAAAGCTCTTGGAGTATTCTAAAAAAAATAAAACTAATCAAGAGAATCCAAACGAATCACAACAAAACAAAAAACTCGAATGGCGAAATCAAGCTGTTGAAGAGCGAATTAAATATTCTCTTGTGCACGGACTTGATCAATTTATTGTTGATGATACTGAAGAAGTTTTTCAAAAACTTAAAAAGCCATTGTTTGTCATAGAAGGTCCTTTGATGTCTGGTATGAAGATTGTCGGGGATTTGTTTGGTGAAGGTAAAATGTTTTTACCACAGGTGGTTAAATCTGCACGCGTGATGAAAAAAGCGGTCGCGCATCTTGAGCCCTACTTGCTAAAAGAAAAAGAAGAACATCAAAAACAATCAAAGACATTAGCAGCTAAGTCTCATCAGAAAAAAATTATTCTAGCAACAGTAAAAGGCGATGTTCATGATATTGGCAAAAATATTGTCGGAGTCGTTCTTGCTTGCAATGGATATGAAGTTATCGATTTAGGAATAATGACTCCATTTCATAAAATTCTTGAAGCAGTTCGACATTATGAGCCAGATGTTATTGGTTTTAGTGGGCTTATTACACCATCACTTGATGAAATGATTTATAATTTAACAGAATTAAAAAAGCATAATATTCATTTGCCTGTATTGATTGGTGGCGCTACGACATCTAAAGTACACACGGCTGTTAAGCTTGATAGTGTGTATGATGGCCTTGTAGTTCACATATCAGATGCGTCTCGAACTACTGAGGCTCTTAATTTAATTCTCTCAGAAACACAAAAAAATGAGAATTTTAATTTATTCAAAAACGAATACGAAAAAATCAGAACAAGTTATTTGCAAAACCAGAATCCACTCGATTACGTCACTCTCGAGTTTGCGCGAAAAAATAAATGTCAAATTGATTGGAAAAGTAATCATTTTGCTCATCCTCAAGAAGTAGGTGTGCGTGAACACTTTATCGACCTTGAAATCATAGCACAGTACATCGACTGGTCTCCGTTTTTTTGGACATGGGAGCTTAAAGGCACTTACCCTCAAATACTCAAATCAGATAAATATGGTGCCGAGGCTACAACACTTTTTGCAGATGTTCAGTTGTTATTAAAAGATTGGATTAAAGAGAAGAAAGTGCAACCTAAAATTGTAACCGCAGTCTTTGAAGCTTTGTCAGATGATGAAACTGTTATGGTTTATGAAAACACTGATGAATTAACAATATTTAAAAAACCTCTTGAAAGCTTTCATTTTGAAAGACAGCAAAAAGTCAAAACAGTTAATAATCAAGTTCATTACAGTTTGGCAGATTTTATACTTCCACAATCGCTTGCTACTGAAGTTAAAAATAAGGATTATTTAGGTTTTTTTGCAGTTACGGCTGGGGATGAAGTTGAAAAAATAGCTAAAATTTATGAACTTAAGCATGACGATTACAAATCAATTCTAGCAAAAGCTTTGGGCGATCGTATTGCGGAAGCAAGTGCTGAGTGGGCGCATTTATACATGCGGCGAAATTTTCAATTTGGTCTTACCGAAAATTTATCTCACGATGATTTAATCAAAGAAAAATATCGCAGTATTAGACCAGCTCCGGGCTATCCTTCGTGTCCGAATCATTCACAAAAAGAAAAGATGTGGCAACTTTGTCGTTTTGAAGAAAAAACAGGCATTAAGCTTACTGAAACATATGCAATGTATCCAGGATCAAGTGTTTGCGGGTATTATTTTATGAATGAAAAAGCAAAATATTTCGCAATTTAGTATTTTGCTTTTAAGTAAAGTATGCCAATGTAGACGAATGAGCAAATCTCTAAGCAGTTCATTATTGAATTCGCAATTAAACACGCATGAAAATCAAAAAAATCAGTTATTGAATCGTTGGACCTGGTTAGAGTTCGTACTATTAATCATTGGTTCTTTACTTAGTTTTTTAATGTTTAAAACGTTGATGATTCATACGGATAATACTCAATTAATGGATAAAGTTTATAAGATACTCACGACTGGCGAGTGGGTTCACCATGGTAATGCCGCTACTAAAATGGGTGCATTGCCCGGTAGTTTTTTAACAGTTGTTACGGCTGTGCCTATGATGTTGTGGAATTCACCTTATGCAGCTTGTCTGGTTATCTATGTATTTCACTTGGCGAGTTATTTTGTTTTACGCAATTTAGGATTTAAATATGTTCGTGATTTTAATCCGCTGTATCTTGTTGTTTTTTACTGGCTTAATCCCTGGAGAATTGAACAGTCAGAGCTTTATAATCCAGGTTATTTATTTCTGTTTTCATCTTTGTATTTTTACTTTATCCATAAACTTAACACGCGAAAAAATTTTTGGGATTCTCTATTCTTGGTGTTAGTCGTTGGTTTTTGCTTTCAAGTTCATTTTTCTGTTCTTATATTGGGAATTAGCTTTTTATATTTATTTTGGCGTAAGCAAATTAAAGTCCACTATTTAGGTTTTGCTACAGGTGTTGTTTTAATTGGGCTTTCATTAGTGCCTTGGGCTTTAGAAAAAATATCGGGTCAGACAGACTCTTTGCAAACTCACTCAGGTGCCTATATTGGCAAAAATTTAGTGCTAGTTTATCCTGTTCTTAAAGCGATAGCTTATTTTTTTAGAATGGGGTCGTTATACTGCGGCAGACATATATTTTCTGAAATAAGATTTGATTATATTCAAACAGAATGGCTAAAGGCTATTATTAGTTTTGTATTTCACTCGGTAAAATGGGTTTTGGCTGTAATGAGTTTATATTTGTCTTTCCGCTTTTTTGGTCAAAAAATTAAAGCTTACAAAAGCAACTTAAATCGAAATTTTTGGAGCGAGTTTTTAATTTCATTCTTGGTTGGAACAATTTTATCAGCGGCTTTATCTCCAGTTGAATTTAACCATTGGCATTTTATATTGTGTTTTCCAGTGATAGCGTTTTTTATGGCTAGTGAACCTGTTAAGTATTTCGGTGTTAATTTTTGGCCCAAGCACTCTGCAATGCTTACAAAAATAGCTTTAGTTGTTTTTATTATTTGGGGGTTACTCATGTCCTTTGGAAGTCGTTCACATTCGATTTTTAACAATTACGAACAGGCTTACAGGCAATTGTACAAGTTTTAAGCTAATGTGAAAATCATTTATTCATCTCAAGTGGTGATCTTTAAAGCTCTTCTCAAGTAATCACGATTTTTCGAGTAAAATTATTGACATAAATCATCGATATCACTACTTTTTTATCTTCAAATAAAAAGGAGTGATACCTATGAATTCAACTTACTTGATGTCTCCTGTAATTGCAGGGGTTGTCGGTCTTGTGATAGCGGTTATTTTATATTTCCGTGTTAAATCGCAGCCTTCAGGAAATGAAACAATGAACAGAATTGCGGGATATATCCGCGAAGGTGCTATGGCATTCTTGGTGCGTGAATACAAAGTATTATCTGTATATTGTGCGGTTGTTGGTGTTTTATTATTTTTCGCTCTTGGTCCAATTGCAGCTGTTTGGTTTATCTTAGGTGCTGTGTTGTCGTTACTTGCTGGATTTGTTGGTATGAAAGCCGCAACTTTTGCTAACGTTCGTACAACTCAAGCAGCTGCAACATCTACTAAAGGTAATGCTTTACTTGTGGCTTTAGATGGCGGCGCTGTAATGGGTCTCTCAGTCGCGGGTCTTGGTTTAGTGGGTCTTGGCGCTTTATACTTAGTTTATCAAAATGACGCTCACCTTGGAACGATCCTTCATTCGTTTGCAGTGGGAGCTTCCTCAATCGCATTATTTGCTCGCATAGGTGGTGGTATCTACACAAAAGCTGCTGATGTTGGTGCTGATATCGCCGGTAAAGTTGTTGAAAATATTCCAGAAGATGATCCACGTAATCCAGGCGTTATCGCTGACAACGTCGGTGATAATGTTGGTGACGTTGCTGGTATGGGTGCGGATATTTATGAATCAATGGTTGCTGCGATCGTATCTGCAATGGCTATTGCTTTGACAATTGAGGCTGTTTCTTTGCCAAAAATTATGACTGATGTAAATGCTGATGTATCAACTTCGCGTTTGATGGCTGTCGCATTACCTTTAGTTTTATCAGCATTAGGCATGATTATTTCAATCGTAGTTATTTTCTTAGCTCGTGCTTTGAAAAACTCTAAGCCTGCAACTGTATTGCGTGCATCTTTAATGTTACCTCCAGTTATTTTAACTGTTGTTTCTTTTATTGTTATGCCGACTTTAGGTGTTACTCAAAATGTCACTTGGGCGCTAGCTGCGGGTGCTTTTGGTGGTGCTTTAATTGGTCTAATTACTGAGTACTACACAGCTATGAAACCAATTCGCCAAGTTGCTGAATCAGCAATGACTGGTGCTGGTACTGCGGTTATTCGTGGTTTAGCTGTGGGTATGGAATCAGTGGCTATTCCAACAATTATTGTTGTTGTTGCGGCTTACATTGCTGATCAATGCTTAGGGTTATACGGTATTGCTTTAGCAGCCGTTGGAATGTTAGCTGGTACTGCAGTTGTTATGACTGTTGATGCTTATGGACCTATCGCAGACAACGCGGGTGGTATTTCTGAAATGTCTGGTCTTCCATCTAATGTTCGTGACATCACAGATGAATTAGATGCTGTTGGTAATACAACTGCAGCTATCGGTAAAGGTTTTGCGATCGGTTCAGCAATCTTGACTGTTGTGGCGTTATTTTCGGCTTTCAATATGGAAGTAAATCACGTTCGTGTTGCAGCTGGCTTAGCAAAAATGCAGTTAGATTTAACTTCATCAGGCGTATTGATTGGTATTTTGATTGGTTCAATTTTACCATTCTTAGTTGGTGCTACAACGATGACAGCAGTTGGTCGTGCAGCGGGTAAAATCGTTGTTGAAATTGCTCGTCAGTTTAAAGAAATTCCAGGTTTACGTGAAGGTAAAGCAGAGCCACAACCAGCTAAAATTGTTGATATTGCAACTTCAGCTGCGTTATTTGAAATGATTTTACCAGGTATTATTGCTGTATTTGCTCCAGTGGCTGTGGGTTTTTTAATGGGACCACAAGCTTTAGCAGGTTTATTAGCTGGTGGTATGGCAGTTGGTGCTGCAATGTCGTTATTTATGGCTAACGCGGGTGGTGCTTGGGATAACGCTAAAAAGTTTATCGAAAAAGGTGGCTTACCGGGTCATAAAAAAGGATCTGATGCTCATAAGGCTGCAGTCGTTGGTGATACTGTTGGTGATCCATTCAAAGATACTTCTGGTCCTGGTATTGCAATCTTGATCAAAGTTATGTCGGTTGTTTCATTATTGATCGCGCAATTGATTGCTTTGAAATAGTTTGAATTTAAAATTTAAAAATTGAGTAAGGGCTAGGTGATAAACCTGGCCCTTATTTTTTATGATTTACTTGTTGTAAATCTAAAATTGCAACATATGGTAGAGACTAGTATCGCTTTATCAAATGATAACCAAAGCGGGTGCGTGTAATAGGTGAAACTTGGCCAGTTTTAAGTGATTCAAGTGTTTCTAGAAAATCCGGATCTAGATTTTTTTTACCAAATAAATCGCCAAGATCACCACCATTTTGAGCAGAAGAACACAGGCTGTATTTCAGAGCTAGGTTTTCGAAATTTTCACCACGTTGAAGTAAACGAAGTATATCTTCCGCTTCGTATTGATGTTTGACGAGTATGTGTTTGGCTTTAAGATTTTTCATACGTTTTATGAGTTGTTTAACGAGCCTATTTTTTTAGATGACTCGCATTTTTTTCCATAGACCTTTTTTAAACCGAATGAGTAACAGTACAACAATTGTCAAAGAATATAAAGCTGCAAATCCCCATGACCAGACAACGGCATTGGACCATTCTTTAATTAAATACGTAGGTAACACCATGATCGGCCAAGGTGTAATCAATGCAATTAAGGATACAAATTTTGTATCACCAGCTCCCTTAAGTGCAAAAGAAATATTGAGATACAAACTATCCAAAATTGTAAAGACGGCGACCAGTTTAAGTAGTTGCGGCACAACATGGCTAACTTCTAACCAAAGATGAGCATTTTCTTGATTGGCAAACCACGATAAATAAAATTCAGGAATAAATATAAAGCTTGTTGCTACACAAGTCATATAAATTAAAGAAACCTGTATACCGGACCATGTCGCATGTTCAGCATTATCTGGTTTGTTTTCGCCAAGATTTTGTCCCACAAGTGACATAACAGCTTGAGCCACACCCATGCTCGGTAAAACTGATAACATCATAACTGTGACTGCGATACTACTGCTGGCAAGAGCAACTTCGCCATTATGTAGGCGACCCATTATGATTAAAAATACTGTAAAAGCTAATCCCTCAAGTGCCCATTGCAAACCACTTGGTAGTCCGTATTTAATATAATTTAAAAATAAAGGATAATTAAATTTAATCCATAATTTAAAATTAAACTGCTGATTTTTTTGATCAACAATTAACATATAAATCCCGATAATTGCAGCCCCATAGGTCGCTATAGCTGTAGCATATCCAGCGCCAGCTACTCCCATTTGAGGAAATCCCCAGTTTCCAAAAATAAGTAAATAATCAAGTAATGCATTCAAAATAAGTCCAACAAAATTGATTGTGATTATTTTTTGTGTTTGACCTAACCCGGTATAAAAACCACTAACAACAGCTACTAAAGCTGTGGGCAGTGCTGAATAAGCTACCGAATTAAAATATTCTACTTCGAGCTTTTGAACTGATGTGGGGTGATTAATAAGTTGGAAAAACCACTGCGAACACAAGTTTTGTAATAAAAAAATTAATCCACCAAAAATGGCAATGACAAATGCATGCCAAGTGACTTCGCTAATTTTTTCTTTTTCGTTTGCCCCGGTATATTGTGCGACGAATGTTGTGACATATGAACAAGTCCCTTGCAGAAGAGCCATTGGAACCCAGAAAACACCCATTACAGCCATAGCCGCTCCAAGAGCTTCTGTTGAAAATTGGCCTAAAAACATTCGATCAATTGTTAATTGTAAGTTCCAAAAACTGTTCGCAATTATTAATGGCCAGGCAATTTTTAATATTTGTTTCCATCGATTTAAATACATTTGAATAGATTAGGACGTTTTAGGATTTTATCAAGCTAATCCTATTTCTAAAAATATGACTTGTTGGCTTTTGATTTTATATTATAATTTTGAGCAAGATAAAGATTAAGGAGTGTTTTATGGCAAAATCAAAAATCCAAATCGGTGTGAGTGATTCTCAACGCAAAGCCATTACGAATGGGCTATCAGCTTTATTAGCCGATAGTTATATGCTATATATAAAAACGCACAATTTTCACTGGAATGTCGAAGGCCCCATGTTTAACACACTTCATGTGATGTTTATGGATCAATACACTGAACTTTGGAATTCATTAGACTTAATTGCAGAACGTATTCGATCTCTAGGTGAGTATGCTCCGGGATCGTATAAACAATTTGCAAAGCTCACTTCAATTGTTGAATCAGATAAAGTTCCAAAAGCCGAAAAAATGATTAAAGAACTTATTGAAGGTCATGAGATCGTTATTCAAACGGCACGCAAAATTTTACCTGCGGCTGATGAAGCGCACGACGAGGTTACATGTGATCTATTAACGCAAAGATTGCAAGTTCACGAAAAAACATCATGGATGCTGAGATCATTGTTAGCATAAACACCCAGACAAAAGTCTAAATCATGGCTGGTCTTGCCAAGACCTTTGCTTTGTTGTTTATCATCAAGAGCAAATTTATACTGAATAACATATGACCGAGTGGAGAAGTTTAACTGGGCCTTTATGGTTCAGTTATGTAGAAGCTGTATTAACTAGTCTTGTTGTAGGTTTTGCAGAAAATTATTTTGCAGCATTTGCATTACAACAAGGCTTAACGCCTATAGAATCAGGTCTATTAACAAGTTTACCATTAATATTTGCCGCCGTAATGCAATTTATTATGCAAACGCGCTTAAAACAAATCGGCCTTTCTTTTTTTGTTAAAAGAGCTTTATTTATTCAGTCTTTATCGCTTTTAGGTTTGTGTTTTTTATCACTCGTTAAAACACAATATGCATTTTCTTTTCTTTTCTTTTTTTACGCCATTTATTGGTTGGGTCATTTCAGTATTCAACCAGCATGGAATCGTTGGATCTCTGATATAATACCATTCGAGCAGGGGCAAAGTTATTTTTCAGTTAGAACTCGATTGTCGCAAATCGGTATTTTGTTAGGTCTTTTTGGTGGTGGTGCTTTATTGCATTTGAATGTTTTTGCGATTTCAATAGAGTATTTGTTTTTATTTTTGTTTCTTTCGTGTTTCGTTTTAAAAATAGCTATTATTCAGCTTTTCAGAAAACATCCGGCACAAAATCAGCCTTTATTTTTGAATATAGACCATATAAAAAATCTTTGGCTTAAAAATATTAACTTTTTTAAAAGCTATGCATTATTTAATGCAACATTGTATTTATCAGCACCATTTGTTGCAGGTTATCTCTTAAGCGTAAAGGGATTAAGCTATCTTGAATTTATGTATGTTATGTCAGGGTTATTTATAGGTAAAGTTTTTATGACATACTATCTTAATCATAATTCAAAACAATTTGAGCCACACAAAATACTGCTTTACGGGGGAATATTGGCGGCTCCGTTACCTGCATTATGGCCTTTCTGCACGAGTGTGACTTTAATGTTTTTAGTTCATTTTTTATCAGGTCTGGGTTGGGCTTGTTGGGAAGTTGGAATGTCATTAAATTTTTTTAAAAAAATTGATCAATCTAAAAAAATAGAAGTTGTGAGTTTGTACAATTATATCGGAGTGCTGACTCAAGTTCTTGGAACAATAGTTGGCGCTCTGTTATTTAAACATGTACTGAAATCAAATTTTGATATTTTATTTATTGTTGCAGGTATTATTCGTTTGATGGCAGTTCTAGGTCTCAGAAAACCACGTTTGCAAGTATAGTGTATTTTAACGATATGTATTTTGTCTTATTTTAATTTGTATCTTGAATGTGAATAAATCGTCGGTGCACTTCTTTATCCCCATACGGGTCATCAGATTTTTCTAAGTCATCAGTTGTATAGCCACTTCGAATCGCTAAAATGGCAACAATCGTATCTTGAACAATAAAATCAATTCGCCATGTTCTGTAAGACAACACCCAGTAAGATTGAATAAACTCAACTCGTTTTTTGTTTTGATTGGTTGGATCATATTCAAGTTGTCTTAAAATAAAAGATCGCATGAGTTTAAGGCTTACATCCAGAGACTCTAATTCAGAAAGTTGCTCTTCAGCAATTGGCGAAAAACGAATTTCCATTTTAGGTCCGACAGATGATTCAAGCCATTCAATTGTGGCGTTTTCGATTCGATCAAATTCAGGATGGTAAGGTTTGATATCTAAAATCGGTGTGCCATCCAGTAAATCATTAGGGCCTATATAAATTTTTAATCCTTCGATGGACTCCAGTTTGACAACAGATAAACCAATTGGATTAGGGCGATAAGGTGATCTTGTTGCAAAAACACCGATTTTTTTGTTTGATCTTGGTGTCTGGACTAATGGTTTCCAATTTTCATTTTGATGAAAGTGGTAAATAATCCAGAGATGGCTGCAACCTGATAAATCCTGCAAAGCTTGTTCGAAATTTTTTCCCGATTGTAATTGAATGGTTGCTTTGGATGAAAATTCATCAGGTTGACGTGAAGCCTGGTAGGGGTGTATTTGTTCTGATTTTATAAAACCAATCGGTTCAATGATCATAATTAAACTTTGATTTTTTGTTCGTTATATTGTTTTCGCCATTCATACCCAGCAATAGCAGCAGCAACTGCAGCGTTGAGAGAATTTTTAATTCCATAAGTTGGTATTTTACGAACTTCATGAGCCATTTCAATCTGATCTTTATCTAAACCAAAACGTTCATTACCGATCACAAATGCAGTCGGCTTATCGAAATTAAAATCTACAGAAATATCTAAAGCTTGGGGACTTGTCTCAAGAGCTACTATATAAAAACCTTGCCTCATGAGATCTTGTACGCATTCTTTAAAGTTCTTTTGTTCCCACTCTAAAATAAATGCGGCACCTAAAGCTGCGCGTTCGACTTGTATTTGATGTGGTGTCGGAGTGTAGCCGGTCAGCCAAATTTTTTGAGCTCCGAGTGTATCAGCTGTTCTAAAAATTGAACCAACATTGAAGGCTGATCGCATATTATCAATAATAAAGTGCAAAGGAACACGGGCAGTGACCAAATGATCACGGTCAAATGATGAGATCATAAAATCTGAATCAGTGATATTTTTTTTGAGATAGCGTTCAAATGGTACAGCAATAGTTGCTAAGTGTCTGACTGTCATTTTTGAATTTAACGAATCTTTATACTTAGCAAGTTTTTGCAAAATAGGGTCATCAGACTTTTCTAGTTCACTGATGGCCTGAATCAATTCGCCTAAAAACATGTGATCAAACTCACCATCTTTAGATTCTTGTTCAAGACCTATAAAAAGCTTATGAATTTCTTCAACTTTTTTAAGATCAGCTTTGTTATCTTTTTTATCGTCAGTCATAAAACCTGCTATTTAACTCTTTGGCCAGTTTTGGCACCCATATCAGGAGATAAGACAAATAAATCAGATCCGCCATCACCAGCAGCTAAAACCATACCCTCGCTCATGCCGAATTTCATTTTTCTTGGTGCTAAATTAGCACAGACTAGAACGTGCCTGCCAACGAGTTTTTCAGGTGAATAAGCGAGTTTTATTCCAGCAATGATCTGTTTTGTTTGGCCATCATTGATTTCAACTTTAAGTTTTAAGAGTTTATCGGCTTCAGGAATTTCAGCAGCTTCTAAAACTTTAGCAATACGTAAATCAACTTTCATAAAGTCATCAAAAGTGATCACTCCAGTTGTATCAGTCTCTTGAGCCGCTTGATGTTTGCCACTGATCTGCTGATTTTGAGGTACAGTCTTTTTAGGTTTTAAAGCTTCTGCTTTTTCAAAAATTTCTTTTTGTTCAGTGATCATGGCTTTAATTTTTTCAGGATCAACTCTTTGTGCTAAATGCGTGTAATCATTAATCTTATGATTTGTTAAAACTGTTTTAACATCTTTAATTGAATACTCAGATTCATTAAACAGACCACAAACTTTTGTCGCCATCATCGGTAAAACTGGTTTTAAATAAATCGTTAATAATCTAAATGCATTTAATGTTGTTGTTAAAACTTGTTTCGTCGATACAGGATCAGTATCAATAGTTTTCCATGGAGCTTTTTCATCAAAGTATTTATTAGTTTTTTCAGCCAGTTCGCGAACTAAAGTAGTCGCTTTAGCGAAATCACGTTTTTCATAAAACTCAATCAGTGTATTTTGTTGCTCTTGAATGTATTGAATCAGTTTAAGACCTTCACTATCGCAAGTGCTCATGATGCCATCTAGTTTTTTTGATAGCATCTGTGCTCCACGTGAACCCAGATTAACAATCTTACCAACTAAATCTGAATTGACTCGTGATTGAAAATCCTCAAGGTTTAAATCTAAATCATCAACTGATCCGTTAATTTTGGTCGCATAATAATAACGTAAAAACTGTGGATCAAGGTGGTTAAGGTAAGTTCTAGTATTAATAAATGTACCTTTAGATTTAGACATTTTTTCACCATTAACCATCACGTGCCCATGGACATGAACTTTTGTCGGTGTTCTAAAGTCAGCGCCTTTAAGTAAAGCTGGCCAAAACAAAGTATGAAAGTACACGATATCTTTACCGATAAAATGATAACATTCAGTTTTTGAATTTGCTCCCCAAAATTCATCAAGGTTTCGGCCCTGTTTTTTAAGGTATTGATCTGCAGCTGACACGTATCCCATCGGTGCATCAACCCAAACATAAAAATATTTACCAGGTTCATCAGGAATTTGAAAACCAAAATAAGGCTCATCACGCGAAATATCCCAGTCGCGTAAATCTTCGCTAAACCATTCCATCATTTTTTTAGCAACTTCAGGGGCAGTATGTTCTGGTAACCATTTTTGAAGTTCAGATTTGAAATTATTAAGTTTAAAAAAAATGTGATCTGATTCTTTTTTAACAGGTGGATTTCCGCAAATCGCACATCCAGGTTTTTTAAGTTCAGACGGTGAATAGGTCGCTCCACAAACATCACAAGAATCGCCGTATTGATCAATAGCGTTACATTTAGGGCAAGTGCCTTTAACAAAACGATCAGGTAAAAACATTTTGTCATGTTCACAGTACAATTGCTCGATTGGTTTTTTATGAATATGACCTTTGGCTTTTAAGCGATTGTAAAACAATTCTGAAAGTTTTTTATTTTCCTCTGAGTGGGTTGAACCATAGTGATCAAAGCCAATCGAAAAATCTTTGAAATCAGCAGTGTGATCTTTAAAGCTCTGTGCGATGTAGTCTTCAGGTTTAATACCTAGCTCACGCGCTTTGATCATAATTGGAGTGCCGTGTGTATCATCAGCACATATAAAGATACATTCGTTTCCGATCATTTTTTGAAAACGGGCATAGATGTCAGCTTCGATGTGCTCAAGCATATGGCCCAAGTGTATTGGGCCATTAGCGTAGGGAAGTGCACATGTCATAATAATTTTACGATTTTGGTTCATGATGACTACTTTCTATATTGAAAGTTGAATTTTATCCAATAAGTCTGGATCAGATAAAACTTTTTCTCCGCCAACAGCAATAGCTGTTAGTGGGTTTTCTGCAACTTTTACGGGAATGCGTACTTCGGCTTCAATTTTATGAGCGAGTTCGCGAATTAATGCGCCACCGCCAGCTAAAACAATTCCTGTATCAATAACATCGGAGACGAGCTCTGGAGGTGTTTTTTCAAGGGCATTTAAAATACCGTGAATGATCAGTTGTATTGAGTCAGATAGTGCATTTCCGATATCTTCAGAAGTAATTAACATTGTTTTTTTAAATCCTGTATCTAGATCGTGTCCTTGTATTTCAAGGCCACGGATATCTTTTTTAGGAAGTGCAGTGCCAAGTTCAATCTTTAAAAATTCAGCTTGATCTTCAGACACGACAAGCTTTTTAGTGTCTTTCAAATAGCGAATGATATCTTCATCAAATTTATGACCACCTAATCTTAAGGGTTCACAATAGACTATATCGGCTAAAGCGATGATAGCGATTTCCGTTGAGCCACCGCCAATATCAATAACCATGTGGCCAATCGCTTCGCGAACATTAATGCCTGCACCGATAGCAGCAGCCATTGGTTCGTCGATTAAAATAGCTCGAGATGCTCCCGCAGACCTGCAGGCTTCAACAATGGCTTTTTTCTCAACATCGGTAACACCGTAAGGAAGAGAAACAACAACTTTAGGTCTTTGTTGTTTAGAGACCTTCATAGCTTTTAAGAGAAAATGTCTGAGCATCACTCGAGCGGCGTCAAAGTCAGCAATAACTCCATCTTTGACAGGTTTAATGACAATGATGTGACCAGGGTTTTTTTTGAGAATTTCTTGTCCTTCAAGCCCAATCCCTAATACTTTACGTTTTTTAGGGTCTACACTTGAAACCATAACCTGACTTGGTTCGTTTAAAATCATTCCTTTGTTTTGAGCTGCGATAAGCGTATTAGCAGTCCCTAAATCGACATAAATATCAGCACCAACAGTAGTAGATCCAAATAGCCAATTTAACATAAACTAGTATTTCTTGTAGCCTGTTGAAGATTCAAAGGGAAAATTAAAATAAACAGATACCGATGTCTGAGAGTTGCTGAGATTTAAATTAAACTCTGATCCGATTTGCTTATCTTGAAAATCATACCATTCGGCTCCGACAGTAAATTGTGTTGATGTGAAACTTTTGCTTTTTGAGCTAAACCAGGTAATCGGTAAACCAATATAAGGAATCATATTCCCGTAACGTGTATCGGCTTTTTTACTAAAAAGAGGTGTCAGTTGAAAACCGATATAGTTTTTTTCTTCATCTCTTGAGTAGATTATTGCTGCGCGACCGCCCATGGCCGGTTGTTTGTCATAATCTGGAAAAGGAACCCATTTGACTGAAGCTTGTGTCCAGAAATCTGTATTGCCACCACCAAAAGCAATGCGACCATCAAGATCTTGATCAATGTGAGTGTCAGCATGAAAGCCTAAGTTGAAACCGCCACCTTCAGACAAAACAAGTTGCGGCGCTATGCCGAGTTTGTAGTAATTGTTAGGGAGAATTTCAGCAGTTTCGTGTATGGCCAAAAATGCATGGCTTATTCTTGAAAGTAAAAAAGCAGACGTGAAAATTGAAATAATTTTGATGATTTGATTTAAGTTCGATTTTTTCATATTCATATGGTAACCACCTCGACTTTAGTTTGACAAGAGAGTTAAAAGGTTGTGACATTATTTTGTGAACAAAGTTTCTATATCTGCTGTGATAATTTGCTTAAATGAGCAATCAAATATTGAAAGATGTCTAAAATCCTTGAATTGGGTTGATGAGATTGTCGTTTACGATTCTGGTTCAACCGATAAAACTGTCGACATAGCGCAACAATATGGTGCTCGTGTCACTTGTGGCCCGTGGCTTGGATTTGGTCCAACGAAGCGCAAGGCAACTGAGCTTGCGCAGAATGCTTGGATTTTATCCGTTGATGCTGATGAAGAAATACCTGAAGATCTTTATCTTGAAATCAGAGATAAATTGCCACTTTTATCACCTGAAACGGCCTTTAAAATACCAAGATTATCATTTTTTATGGGACGTTGGATTCGTCATGGGGGGTGGTTTCCTGATTGCCAATTGAGACTGTTCAATAAAAAATATTACCAGTGGAATAGTGAGCCCATTCACGAAAAAGTTGAAATAATCTCATCTAGCCACGCTCAATTTCGTGTTGATGTTTTAAAAAATCACTTTAATCACTATGTATTTAAAAATATTGAGCATCAAATTAACACAAATAACAAGTACTCTACTTTGCAGTCTAAAAAAATGTATGAAGACAAGAAGTTTTTCAGCTATTTTCATTTTATGACGAAGCCATATGTTAAGTTTGTTGAGTGTTATTTTTTAAAGCTCGGTTTTCTTGACGGTTGGGCGGGTTACGTGATTGCGAGAAACGCTGCGTATTCAGTTTATTTAAAATGGGTTAAACTTAAGGAACTTTATGATGAAAAACAATAGGCGGCTATTGTTTATTTTTATGTTTTTGACTGGTTGTGGTGTTTTTGCGAAAAATGCTAACCAAGTCTATGTTCAGCATATATTGGGGCAACCACAGGTTGTACGTTTGGAGAATCAATCACAAATTCAGATTAAAACACAAACTGTTTTAAGTGAAAGTATTAGGGTCAATACACTTGAGAATCAGTTGGTTGAATTTCAAATTCGTGAAAAATTCAAACTTATTGTTTTTCCAAAATCCGAAGTATTAATTGAAGGTTTTGACTCTGAAGAATCAACCATTTTCGAAGTAAAAAAAATCAACATTGTTTCTGGTCAGGTTTATGTTCAAAACTTTTCCAAAATTCCGATTGTATTTAGTTCTATGTTTTTTAAATGGGAACATACAGATTTGCAAAAATATGAAGAATTTTTTTTAGATATTGATACCATTCAAGCACAACTTAAAGTTTGCGCAGGAGAGACCGGGTTAACTGTGCAGCTTTTTGATTTAGAAGAAGTGAAAAAGCTTGATAAAACACAAGGATGTCAATTTCAAGGGGTTATTGAAAAGGGTCAAATAGCTTTTGATTATTTGCTAAAAGGGCGAAAAATCCCTAAAGGTCAGTGGAAAGAAAATTTTACCTGTGATTTTAAAAATATTCTCGCGCAAGTTAATCAAATTGAAAAAAATATTGCAAAGAAG